>Ga0335081_10000126_pt1 | contig 150952 bp, 131 predicted proteins | sample Lox_Sample_35_FD_206713 | JGI IMG/M metagenome (GOLD analysis project Ga0335081, IMG submission 206713) | Soil microbial communities from Loxahatchee National Wildlife Refuge, Florida, United States - Lox_Sample_3.5 | ecosystem: Environmental > Terrestrial > Soil > Wetlands | place: USA... | reverse complement strand
TGGCGTTGCCGTACTGGCTGAAGGTAACCCGGAGCGGGAACAGCTTCAGCAGCTACACTTCTTTGGACGGAGTGAACTGGACGCAGCGGGTGGCGAGCCAGACCATCAACATGGCACAGAGTGTGTACGTGGGATTGGCCGTGAACAGCGGGACTGCTTCGTCCCTGGCCACCGCCACGTTTGATAACGTCTCGATCAGCATACCGTAGGCGGCCGTTCGCGAAAAGTCCCCGTAAGTCATTGAGTACGAGGTAGTTATAAGCTTGGAGGCGGGGGGAGTCGAACCCCCGTCCGAGAAGCCTTGCCACCCGAAGACTACATGCTTAGCCCGTTCCGTTTGGTTTCGCCGGCAACGCTCAGAGCGGGCAAGACGCGCCCCCGGCTAGTCCGATGATCTCGCCGCCGCGTTACGGACCGAAACGCGACGGCCAGCCTACTGTGTGACGCCTCATCCCAAGCGCGCAGGCGACGCTTGGGGAGACGCGCTACCTAATTTTGGTTAGGCAGCGAGAGCCAACTGGGAATTGCCAGTTGTGTTGTTCCACCCGATTGCGGGCAGGTGGCGCCCGGCATGCCTTCGAGCCGCGACAGCTTCCGTCGAAACCGTGTCGCCCCCGTTGGAGTCTCCATTTTAGCATGCCGGAGACTCTGCGGCTCGAATGCGCCGCGAGCCGTACGGTGGCCGTACCGACCCGGCGGGCCGCCGTCGCGAGTCGCGTGGAAGGCACTACACAGTCGGGAACGCACTGTCCGAATGTTGATTGACACCCCCGCGGACCGTTTTCATAATTTCTGAATGGCGGATAAGGCCTCGAAAGAGCGGCAAAAGACGCTCGAGCGCGCCCTGGAAGAAGCCGTATCGCGGGCGCTGCGGGACAATCTCGCCCCGCTGCAGCGGACCGCGGACGAGCTTCAGCAGGCCTATGCGGACCTGGTGGCGGCATGCTCTTCGAGCCGCCCGACCAACGCGCTTCCCGCGATGCTCCGCGCCCAGACGGCTGCTTCGGCTCTGGCTGCGGGGCTTTCGGTCCTCTCGAATTTCGTCGCCGTCGCGCTCAACCCGCGCGACCGGCACGCTGCGGTCGAAGAAGAACCTGAAGCTGAGGCACCGACCGCGCATGTCGCGGTGAAGGAAGTGGCGGAGGAACCGCCCGCCGCCCCGGCGGTCGCTGAAGCCGAACCCGAGTCGGAATGGGCTGAAGAGCCACCGCTGGCCCCGGCACCCTCCGTGCATCACGAGATTGCCGTCGAAACTCCCCCTGCGGAAGTTGTCGCGGAGGAAACAGTCGCGGAGGAGACCGGGGTATTCGACCTTGCAAGCCTTCCGCCCGAGGTCCAAGATTTACATCGACGGGCGAATCGGGTGGCGAAGGTCGCCATGCAGGACATCAAACTTTTGCGGCCCAAGGACGTCCGGCTTGGCCGCGAGCACAAGGATATTTGTCATCGGTTACGCAACGATCTCGATAAAGCACGCAAGGAATACGACCGCCGTTTTCGCGCGATTCTGGAAGATCCCATCGATTACTTCCATCACTGGATGGTGGAGATTCTCGCTGAGGGAGATCCGAAAGCACTCGGAGAGTATCCGTATCCCTCGCCTGTTCTGCGGCCCTGACGTACCAACGATGAGAGTCAGGGCCCTGCTCGCCGTTGCGGGAGTACTGTTGGCGTTCTGCGTACCGCTGCGGGCGCGGACGAATCCGCCCTCCGCGGCAGCGACCAAGACCATTCCCGCCGCGAAGTATCTCGAGCAGCTCTCGCGCGAACTTAAGGATAAGAACCCAGAACCGGCGTACCAGAAGCTCAGCGAATTCGCGATGCGAAAGGCCTCTGGCCCGTTCGGCGCTCGCGCGGCGCTGGCTCTCGGGGTTTTCGATTACACGAAGGCGCACTACGCGCAGGCCGCGAAGTGGTTCGATCGCACGAAGAGCGATCCGCTCCTGCGCGACTACTCGCTTTACTGGTCGGCTGAGAACAGTCTCGCGCAGGGCCAGAGCGCGGATGCGCTGGCGAAGCTGAAACAGTTTCGTCAGGATTATCCCGATTCGGTGATTACGGATCAGGCGCTGCAGACTCTGGGCGAAGCCGCGCTCGCTTCGAATCAGCCCGCCGAGGCGGTTGCGGCTCTCAATGCGTATTCAACGACCGCCGATCGCCCGGCCCTTCTCTTCCTCCGTGCCGAGGCCCACGAACAAGCCGGCGAAAAAGACCTGGCGGCTGCGGACTATCAGTCGGTATACCTGCGCTTTGCGCTCACGGAACAGGCCAGAGAAGCGGGCATGAAGCTTTATTTTCTCGCCGGCGTGCCGGGCGTGCAGCTTCCGTTTATGTCGCTCGGGCAGCAAACCGAACACGCTGCGACGTTGTTCAATGCCAAGGATTGGGGCGACGCCCGCAACGAGTACGCGCAGCTCTTGCCGCAGCTCAGCGGTGCCGAGCGTGAACGCGCACAACTGCGAATCCTCGAGTGTGCTGTCGGGCTCGGCGGGGGAATCACGGATATTGCAGCGATGCAGGTGGCGGATCCGGACGTCGACGCCGAGCGTTTCTACGCCATGGCCCAGTACTACCGCTCGCTGCAGCAGGATGCGGAAATGGCGGCGGCGGTTGAAGGCACCGTATCTCGTGCGCCGCAGAGCCGCTGGGCGGAGTCGGTGCTGATGCTTGCGGCGAACGAGTATTGGGTGGAGCTCGATCGCGACCATGCGGCGGGCTATTACAAGCGCGTCGAGGAGAGCTTTCCTACAGCGCCCGATGCGATTCCGGCGCACTGGCGCGTTGCCTGGGCCGAGGTGTTGAAACGCCAGCCGGATGCGGCGCAGCTGCTTGCGGATCATATTCGCCGCTACCCGATGTCGCAGTTCCTGCCGGATGCGCTGTATTGGCTCGGGCGTCTCGCGGAGGAAGCGGGAACGCCAGGTCTCGCGCGAAGTTACTATCAGAAGCTCGAGGAGCGCTTTCCGCAGAATTATTTCGAAGCGGCTGCCGCGATCCGTCTTCGCAATCTCGCGGCCGGACCAGCCGACGATCCCGACGTGCTCGCTTCGGTCCCTCCTCCTCCGGCTCCCGTGAAGCTGGGAGACGCGATTCCAGCCGCGGCGGCGGAGCGGCAGGCACGCGCGGACGCATTACGATCGATCGCTTTCGATGCCTCGGCTGAACTCGAACTGCGAGGCGCTTATGCCGTCACCAGCGAGCCGCGACTGCTGATCGAGGTGGCGCAAGCGGCTGTCGACGCCGGCCATATCGGCGAAGCGATTGTCACGGTGAGGCAAGTCTATACGCAGCTCGAGGCGCGCCCTTTTGCGAACGTGCCGCACGAGGTGTGGCTGGCCGCCTATGCCATGCCCTTCAAGGATTCGATTCGCCACTGGTCAGAGCGAGCCGGAGTCGATCCCATGCTCGTTGCCGGGTTGATTCGACAGGAATCGGCCTTCGAACAGAATGCGCGTTCGAACCGCAATGCGCAGGGACTGATGCAGCTGGAGCCGAAGACGGCGCGGCTGTTGGCGAGCCAGGTGCGAGTGCGATATTCGCAAGCGCGGCTTTTCGAGTCCGACTACAATGTCCACCTGGGAACGCGTTATCTCGCGAACCTTCGCCAGCAATTTGGCAGCATCGAAGCAGCTCTGGCCGCGTACAATGCGGGAGAAGATCGCGTGACCGCCTGGACTGCGGGGCAGACGTACCGCGAGCCGGCCGAATTCGTCGACTCGATCCCATTCACGGAGACGCGTGAGTACGTCGAAATCGTGACGCGCAACGCGGATATCTATCACAAGCTTTACGGAGCGCCGAATGAACCCCGCAAAGCCGCAACCCGCCGCAAGCACTAGCCCCCGCCTTTCTTCGAAAGCGGAACGCTTCACCGAATCGGTGATTCGCGAGATGACGCGGCTCGCGCTGCAGCATGGGGCCGTGAACCTTTCGCAGGGCTTTCCCGATTTTCCCGCTCCGGCGGAAATCAAGCGCGCCGCGCAGGACGCGATTTCGGCGGACATCAATCAATACGCGATCACCTGGGGCGCGAAATCGTTCCGGAACGCGATCGCCGAGAAATTCGAGAGCACGCAGGGAGTTTCCGTCGATCCCGAACGCGAAATCACAGTGTGCTGCGGATCGACGGAAGCCATGATGTCCGCGATGATGGCGATCATCAATCCGGGCGATGAAGTGGTGGTATTCGAGCCGTTCTACGAGAATTACGGACCGGACGCGATTCTCTCTGGCGCGACGCCCCGTTTCGTAAAGCTGCGCGCGCCAGACTGGACGTTCGATCCCGACGAGCTTGCGGCTGCATTCGGCCCATCGACGAAAGCAATCATCCTCAACACGCCGAACAATCCTACGGGCAAGGTTTTCGAGCGGCGCGAACTGGAAACGATTCGCGACCTTTGCGATCGCTGGAATAGTTTCGTCATCACAGACGAAATCTACGAGCACATGCTGTACGACGGCGCGAAGCACATTTCCATGGCCGCCGTCGACGGAATGCGCGACCGCACGATCACCATCAACGCGCTGTCGAAAACGTACAGCGTGACCGGATGGCGCGTCGGATGGGCGATCGCGCCGCCGGAGGTGACGGCCGCGATTCGCAAGGTCCACGATTTCCTCACAGTGGGTGCCGCCGCGCCTCTGCAAGAGGCGGGTGCTGTCGCATTGAAATTCCCGCAGAGCTATTACGACACGCTCGCTCACGAATATGCGGCTCGTCGCGACCGCCTGCTCGGCATCCTGACCGGGGCGGGCTTCCGCTGCTTCAAACCCCGAGGCGCGTACTACATCATGACCGACATCTCCGCTTTTGGATTTCCCGACGACGTGGCATTCGCGAAATATCTGGTGAAGGAAGTTGGCGTCGCCGCAGTGCCGGGTTCCAGCTTCTACCAAAATCCCGCCGATGGACGCGCGCATCTTCGCTTCACGTTCTGCAAGAGGGAGAAAACATTTCAAGCCGCCGCCGAGCGACTGGCAAAACTTGCGCCCGCGCAACGTTTATAACGGCGCTCCTTCCGGCAAGCGCGCCGATTTCCATCCCGCAAAGCTAGAATTGAAGACGCCATTACTGGCGGAGGGCGAAGAGAATGGAACAGCGTGTAAGCGTAATCACGCTTGGGGTGGCAGATCTGGGGCGAAGCCGGGCTTTCTATGAACGCCTTGGCTGGCGGCGCTCCATGCTGAAAGCTGACGGAGTCGTATTCTTCCAGATGCCGGGGATAGCCCTTGCTCTCTTTCCGCGAGACGAGCTCGCAAAGGACGCCAATCTTTCCTCAAACGGCCATGGGTTCGCCGGAATCTCTCTCGCGTATAACGCGCGGACTCACGAAGAGGTCGACCTGGTCCTGAAAGAAGCCCTGGCCGCCGGCGCAAGAATCCTCAAACCCGCCCAGGAAGCCTTCTGGGGCGGTTATTCGGGCTACTTCTCGGATCCGGACGGCTTTCTCTGGGAAGTCGCTTGGAATCCGTCTTTCTCGATAGCGGCGGACGGAGCCGTCCGCATACCTGACTAGCACTGCGAGAAGTGTCCGGAAGCCGAACTTCGGTGCGCGGCTGTGTTAGAATCCTGCGACTCTGAGGAGCCAAGTCGTGGCAATGGAACTGGATTTGATCCCGAGCGGCACTCGGCTCACCTCGAACGGTGAAGCTGAGGCGCACGACATCGGCGCGAGCCAAACGCGCACCTTCCTTTGTGCGATGACGATCACGGACCAAATCGAGCAGGAGTCCCTTGATCTCTCGATCTGGGGTTCAGAAGACGGCCAGACCTGGGGAGCGAAGCCTCTGCTGATGATGCCGCAGCGTTTCTATCGCGGCGAAACCCGTCAGATCCTGGACTTGTCGCTAAAGCCGGAAGTTCGCTTCATCCGCGCGAAGTGGGATCTCTTCCGCTGGGGACGCGTCGCGCCGCACCCTATGTTCGTTGTCGGCTTTCACGCAAGCGAAGTGCCCGCGTTCACGCACAAGGCGGTCGCACAGCCCGCCACAACCTAGTCCTCAATCGCTCAGCTCGAACGACTGCAAATAGGCCGGGATCGTCACGTTCCAGCGGAACTGATTCGTGACCGCGTCGCGAAGGCCGTTCAGCCCGCTGGGCTCACCGTGAACCAGGAACGTCTGCTTCGGCGGCGCCTTCATCCCGGAGAGCCACCTCAGCAACTCGCTCTTTCCAGCGTGCGCCGAGAGCTGGCCGAGTTCGATCACCTGCGCGCGCACCGGAACCTGTTCGCCGAAAATGCGAACGTACTGCGCGCCATCCTGAAGAGCGCGCCCGCGCGTGCCCTCGCCCTGATATCCGACGAGCAAAACGGTGCTGCGTGAATCGGGCAGCCGCTTTGCCAAATGATGGAGAATGCGGCCGCCCGTCGCCATCCCGCTGGCGGAAATAATGATGCAGGGCGCGACGACATCGTTGATTTTCTTGGAGTCTTCCACGCTCTGTGTCATATGAACTTCGCGAAGATTGAGCGGGTCATGATTGCCGTTTTGTTCCTCCCGCCGGAACTGCAGTTTGTGGTCCTCGGAATGGCGCTCGTAGAGATCCGTCACACTGATGGCCATCGGGCTGTCCAAGTAAACCGGCAGGCGCGGAATTCTCTGCTGGTCTTCCAGTTCGCGCAGGTAGTACATCAGAAGCTGCGTGCGATCCACAGCGAAAGCGGGAATCACCACGGCGCCGCCGCGTTTTGCCGTGTGGCTGATAATGTCCGCGAGAAGGTCCGCCACCGAGCCGGCGGGATGATCCCTGTCGCCGTATGTCGACTCGCAAAGGAGGAAATCGGCTCGCGTCGGCGACTCCGGGTCGTTGAGAATCGGCTGGTCGTAGCGACCCACATCGCCGGAAAAGACGACAAGCATCTGCTTGCCGTTCTCAGTGATCGTCAACTCGAGCCAAGTCGAACCGAGAATGTGTCCGGCGTCGTGCGGGCGAACAGCGAATTGCGGGCTGATCGTGAAGGCGTCCGCGCGCGGAACCTCGCGGAATTGCTGCAATGCCTGCCGCGACTCCGCTACTGTGTAGAGCGGCAGCGGAGGATTGTACTGGCTGTATTTCTTCCTGGCCCTGAATTGGGCTTCTTCTTCCTGCAAGTGAGCCGAATCCGGCAGCAGCAGGTTGCAAAGCTCGTGCGTGGCCGCGTTTGCATAGATAGGCCCGCGAAAACCATTGCGCACCAGCCGGGGAAGATAGCCGGTGTGATCGATGTGCGCGTGCGTCAGCAGCACCCAGTCGATCGTGGCTGGATCCACGGGAAGCTTGTTCCAGTTTCTTTGATCCAACTCTTTCGATCCTTCGAAGAGTCCGCAATCCACCAAGAGGCGCTTGCCGCCTGCCTCAACCAGGTACTTCGAGCCCGTCACGGTGCCGGCTGCGCCGAGAAAAGTGATTTTTGCCATAGGCCCGCCATTCTAGAACGAAGCCGCGCGAAACCTGGTGCCTTTTTCCGAAGCGTGCCCAAGTATTCTGTAGACATGTTCTTCCGGAACGGCCGGAAAAAGCCGAACGTCACTTTCCTTGACCTCGGTGGAGCGCTGGCATACGCTTTGCGTTTCAGTTCACGCAATGCGCGAGCGCGTGGGATCGCCCGGCATCTGACGTTCGTTGAAAGGTCGCATGAAGCTTCTTGCCGTGTTCGCCGTCGTCTTGCTTCTCGCCGCTGCTGCGTCCGCTCAGGATCTTCCATCGCAGTCGATGACTCGCGGCACGTGGGAACTCGCTCCGTTCGTCGGTGGCGGCTCAGGACTGGGCAAGTCCAGCAGCACGCAATTTTTCGACGTCGGCGGTCGCGCCGGACTCGTATTGACCGGTGAGCACCTGCCGGGATTTCTCCGTGGGAATTTCGAATGGGCCGTCGACGCGATGCCTGTCTATACCGTGTTCACGACGAGTGGGGCTGTATATGGCGGCAGCTTCAAGCCCGTCATTTGGCAGTGGAACTTCACTCGCGGGAGAAAAATCGCGCCGTACGTTGCGGCAGCAGGTGGCATCGTTTTCAGCACTGACAATGTGCCGCCCGGCGACACTTCCTGGGTGAACTTCACTTCGCAGTTCGTGGTTGGGACTCGAATCTTCACCAAGCCGCGTCGCGCGTTTTTCTTCGAGGGCGAGCTCGGCCATATATCGAACGCGAGCTTGGGCAATCACAACCCTGGCTACAACATCACGCTGCTCTTCTCGGTTGGCTACAGCTGGTTCAAGGGCCGCCGGTAGGCGTTGGCGCGCCGAGCCCCCGGGGAGGCGTTCGGCGTTTGACGCTGCAAATTCGCAATGCTATAAAGAAAAAGGCAGCTTTTTCCCTGGTGGGGCCGTGGCGCAGTTGGGAGCGCGCCTCGATGGCATCGAGGAGGCCGTGGGTTCGAATCCCATCGGCTCCACCAAACTCTCTTCAATGGCCGTTTACTTCTAAATCCTTCAGTCGAGACCCTCACGCTCGGATGCGGCACCTCTTGATAGCTCTTTCGCAGAGCAGGCCAAGGTTTGCGATACAGGGGGGAAGCGCCGTTTTACAATGTTCGCATGGAGAAGAGGATATTTTGGGGAAGCTTCTTTATCCTTGGATTGGCCGCCGATCTGTTCCTGCCGTTAGGGTGGGCGATGGCGGCAACCATTCCCATCGGCGTCGTGAGCTGGTGGATCGCCTACCGAAGCAGTTGGTTCTAGCGCGGTCGCTGGCCGTGCCCATACCCTCCTCCTATCCGGTTGAAAATGAGTAACTTACGACCCCTCGAATGGCCGGTACTTCCGGGGGATACCCTTGCGACAACTTTCTGCTATGCTTGGAACATCGTACCCAGAGGCGGTGTCTAACTTCCGAGAAGGACACAGCCTGGAGGCGCGGCGCAAGGCATGTCCGATTTAGCGCAAACTCTGCCGTGGGGACGCGACGAAGCCGAGCTTGTGACCGAGCTTCAGGCGGGTTCCGACGCGGCATTCGATTGGCTCGTAACTCACTACCACGCCAATGTCTACAATCTAGTTTATGGAATTCTGTCCGACGCCGCCGACGCCGCCGATGTCACGCAGGAGGTGTTCCTCCGTGCCTTCCGCGGCATACGAGGATTCCGCCACGGGAGTTCTTTGAAGACCTGGCTCTATCGCATCTCTGTCCGCCAGGCGCTCAACCACCGGCGCTGGTGCTGGCGGCATCATCGGCAGCAGGTTTCGATCGATGCGGACGAAAACGGCAGTGGGTGGACGCTCGATCTGAAAGACACAGAAGCGACGCCGTTCGAACGGTTTGCCTCCGAGGAGATGCAGGCCAAAGTGCGGACCGCGCTAGCGGACGTTCCCGCGCTGTTTCGAAGCGCCGTCATCCTCAGGGATTTGGAAGGTCTCTCGTACGAAGAGATAGCCGAGGTGCTGGAAGTGTCCGTGGGAACTGTCAAGTCGCGCATCCTGCGTGGCCGCCGGATGCTGAAGGAGATGTTGGATCCTCTTCTTCGCTCGCCACAAACGGAGTCGGTCGCCATCGAGCGTGAGGGGAAGATCGTTGAAGCCTCCACGCATCGTCCGCGCCTGATTCACGGGGCGAATCCGGTCGACTCGAGATCGATCGCCGCTCGGGGCGGTGTAGCTGCAGCGAGAGCGCGAGGAGATGGCCGATGAACTGCCGCCAGGCCCAGCGCATTTTGCCCGGTTATCTCGATGGAGCGATTCCGTCGCGGCAGCACTCACTCGTTCGCGCGCACTTGGAATCGTGCGCAGATTGCCGTCAGGACCTGGAGCGCTTTCATCAACTGTCCGTGTGCCTCGCCAACATCCAGCCAGTCGCCGCTCCGGCCGATCTTGCGCTGCGAATTCGACTGCAAGCGTCTCAGGCGCGCTCGTTTGGCGCCAACGTGCGTCACCTGTGGTCGCGAGCGAAGCTGGTGTTCGAGAACATTCTGGAGCCGCTCGCCGTTCCCGCAACAGGCGGTATCGTGACGGCCCTCGTGGTGTTCGTGCTTCTGGTTCAGAATATTCTGGTCGGCGTGCCGGTGGGTTTCGTGCCGAACGATCTCCCATTGAAGCTGGTGCAGCCCGCGCAGCTTGAGAGCCTCGCTCCGTTTGCCGTCCCCGGAATCGTCGCCACGGATGGTCAACCGGATTCGGGGGCGTTACTGCTGGAAGTCACGCTGAACGCGCAGGGCGAGGTAGTGTCCTACAGAATTCTCTCCGGTCCGAGCAATGCGGCGGTCCAGCGCCAGTTGGATCAAGTGTTGCTTTTTTCCCGGTTCCGCCCCCGCCTGGATTTCGGCCGTCCGATGGACGGCGGCCGCGTCATTCTCGGTTTCAGTGAAGTCCGTGTCCGCGGATAACATCCCTGCTTCACTAAGGACTGCCGGTTTTCTTGACTCTGTGCCAGCCGCCCGTTAGAGTTTGTGTTGGGTGTGCTGGTCGAGCGATACAACCTCCGAATGTCGCAGTGGTTCAAATGACGCGAGATATGGAAAGAGGAGCCTCCCCATCCGAAAGTCAGTCGAGAGAATCTCTGCCTGTGGCTTTCTGGCAGTCCTGATCGCCGTCGCCGCGTTGTCGAACACACGGGCCCAGCAGGCTTCCTCCGCGAATTACACGGGCATTACAGTCGACTCCAGCCAGCAGGTCTTCGCAACCATGTGCGCGCTTGACGCCGCAGGATTTGGTGCGGACGAGAGCACTCTGGCGGAGATGCCCAGCCGTTTGAAGCTGCGCGCCGACCTGCTGAAAATGCAGGGTCCGGCGACCGAGGCGCTCCGCCAGTTTTATCGAAATCACGCCCTCGCGGACCCCGGCGAGAACCTCTCGCGCTACATCACGTTTGCTCTTGTTGCAGGCTCTCCTCCGGATTTCAATTTTCTGTACGACCGTGACTTGCTGCCGCCGGATGTGCTGAACATCGAAGGCTTCCAGGAAGTGCTCAGCGATTTCTACCGCGAGGCTCATCTCGCGTCGCGGTGGTCCAGTGTTGAACCGGAGTATGAGAGGGCGCAAGCCGTGTATGACGCGCCGGTGCGGCGCATTGTGACCGTCGTGAACGGCTATCTACGCGAGATCCTGAAGACTTCTCACGGCCGCACTTTCACCGTGTATGTCGAGCCGTTGGTCGGCAACCGGACAAATTTCAGGAACTATGGCGACACGTACTCCATCGTGGTCGGTACGCCTGCACGCCTTCCCCTGGACGATATTCAGCACGCCTATTTGCACTTCATGCTTGATTCCTTACCGCTGCGCTATCGAAAGGACGTGCAGTCAAGAAGCGCGCTGCTCAACATCGCCGCGCGCGCCCCGCGTTTGCCGGTGGATTATCGCGATGATTTCATCAGCTTCACGGACGAGTGCCTGATCAAGGCCGTCGAGTTGCGATTGCGCCGTCTTTCTCCCGAGCAGCTCGATTCCGCGTTGAACGATGCCGACCGGTCCGGCTTCGTCCTCGTGCGCCCGTTTGTCGGGCAACTGCAGAAATTCGAGAAGGCAGAGCCGTCAATGTCGTACTATTTCTCCGAATTGATCGCCGGAATCAGCGTCGAGCAGGAGCTGAAGCGCCTGCAGGGTGTGACCTTTGCTCCCGCGGACACGGCGCCACCTCAAAAGCACCAGAGTGCTTCGGCGGCCGAGAATGAATCCGACGAGGGCCACCTCCTGGCCGACGGAGACCGTGCGATCGCGCTGAAGGATCCGGCCGGAGCGAAGGCGGCGTTTGCGAAGGTGCTGGACAAGAATCCGAACCAACCGCGCGCACTCTATGGTTTCGCAATCGCCTCGATTCTGGATAAGGACCCCGACAACGCCAAGAAGTATTTTGAAAAGCTCGTTACCGTGTCGTCGGCGGGCGGCTCCGTTCAACCGGGGACTTCCGTTGACCCGGGCCTGCTAGCTTGGGCGCACGTCTACCTCGGACGGCTCTTTGACATTGACGATCCGCCCGATCGCGCCGGCGCGATTCAGGAGTATCAGGCGGCCCTTGCCGTCGTGGGTGCGCCAGAGGCAGCGCGCGTCGCCGCGCAACGAGGAGTAGAATCGAGTTACAAGCCGGCCCATCCGGAAGGTACGCCGCAGTGATTTTAGCCCTGGGCGGAATGCCAGATTCGGACCGGGGCTATCGAATGGAAGGGGAGAGAGAATGAAGAGTTCGCTAATCGCAATCGTAACGATGACCGTTGTCGTAGGCACCGTGATCGTGGCCACTACGCGGGCGCAGCAACAACAGCAATCCCAACAGCAGCAGTCGCAGCAACAGCAACCGCCCGCGAAACCGGGCCAGAGTCAGCTGAGTCCGGTGGCGCCGGCACAGCCTGAAGCCCCGAAGGTCGATCCCGAAGAGGAAAAGGCTTACCAGGACTTTGCTGCCTTGAAGGGAGACGACTACGATACGCAGATTCAGTCCGGCGAGAACTTCGTCACGAAGTATCCGTCAAGCAAGTACAACGAGTTCGTCTATTCGCGGCTTACCAACGCGTACTTCAACAAGCAGCAGCTCGACAAGATGTACGCTGCGTCCGACAAAGCCATCGGGCTGGATCCGAACGATGTTACGGTTCTCGTTCTCGTTGGTTGGGTGATTCCGCACAATATCAATCCGAACGATTTGGAAGCGGACCGTCGTCTAGCGAAGGCGGAGGGATACGAGAAACACGCGCTGGAGCTCCTGCCTACTCTGCAAAAGCCACCCGCGATCTCCGATGAAGATTTCGCCTCCGCCAAAGCAAAGGAGGAGGCGACCGCGCACAGCGGTCTCGGATTGATCTACTTTCGCGAGCAGAAAGCCGAGGATTCTCTGAAGGAACTCCAAGCGGCTACGTCGGCAACAAGCGAGAGTGACCCGGTCGACTACTTCATCATGGGAGTTGACTTGGACAGCCTGAAGCGCTACAGCGAAGCCGCCGATGCGTTCCAGAAATGTACGCAGGTCCCGAACGTAGGTGCCATGCTTGACCGTTGCAAGCAGCAGGCAGACAAAGCGAAGGCTGAAGCGGCTGCCCAGCCCGCGCCGAAACAGTGATCGAGGTCGGTCGGCATGACCGAAGGCGAACGTCAAGAGCTGGAAGCGGTTCTGGGCCATCATTTCGAGCGGCCCGAACGCCTTGAGCGAGCTCTCACTCACCGTTCGCACCGTCAGAATAGTGCGGGCATCGACAACGAGCGCCTCGAGTTTCTCGGTGATCGGGTCCTCGGTCTAGTCGCCAGCGAGCAGCTCTGCCGTGCCTTTCCGGAATGGGATTCGGGCAGGCTTTCCAAGGGGCTGGCGCGCATCGTGAGCGCCGCATCGATTCACATGGCTGCCTGCAACCTGTCTCTCGGCCGGCACTTGCGGCTGGGGCCCGGCGAGGAGAAGACCGGCGGGCGCGAGAAGAAAAGGCTGCTCGCAGACGCATACGAGGCTGTGGTCGGCGCGATTTACCTCGATGGCGGATTGGCCTCGGCTGCTGCTTTCCTGCAGCGAACCTTGCTTGAGCCCGCGCTGGCGGGCCATTTGGATCGCCTCGGACGTTCGGATCACAAGTCCGCCCTTCAGGAATGGCTCCAGCAGAGGGGTCTCGGCGTGGCGGACTATCGCGTTCGAAGCGAATCGGGCCCGGAGCATCACAAGACTTTTGAGGTTGAGGTCTGGCACGCCGGACGGATGCTGGCCGCCTCCCAAGGCAACAGCAAGAAGGAGGCCGAGCAGTCGGCGGCCATGCTCGCCTTGAACCGACTCGAAGCTACCTGCGGTATCGCCTGAATGGATACGACAGAGACAGGAACGCTCGCCCCAGAGTCGGCCGAGGCTCGGGCGCAACCCCAGCCCGAGGGACCTCGCCCGGCGTCGAGCGCCGGATTCGCCGATTACTTCGAGTCCCTGCTCGTCACAGTGCTCATTGCGCTGTTCGGAACGACGTTCGTCGTCCAGGCCTTCAAGATTCCTTCCCAATCGATGGAACCGACGCTGCTCGTCGGCGACCATCTGCTGGTGAACAAATTTATCTTCGGTGGTCGCGGCGCTTGGTACGAGAAAGTCCTCCCGTATCGCCCCGTTCGGCGCGGGGACGTTATCGTCTTCAAGTTTCCGTTCGACGATCACCCGCACTACGTGAAACGCGTAATCGGCTTGCCCGGAGACCGCATCCGGATTGTCAATCAACAGGTGTTCGTCAACGGAGCGCGGCTGCCCGAGCCGTATGTCGTTCATGATCCGTCGGCGGAAGACCCGTTTGGAGACAATTTCCCCCCCGCGGACGTCTATGCGGCGCAGATCGGGTTGCGGCCCGAGTGGGCCGCACGCATTATGAGTTTTGTGCATCAGGACGAGTTGATCGTCCCCTCGGATCATTATTTCGTCATGGGAGACAATCGCGATCATAGCTGGGACAGCCGCTACTGGGGTTTTGTCGATCGCGAGGCGATCATGGGCCGGCCGATGGTGATCTATTGGTCGGTCCGAGCGACTTCAAATGACTACGCTAATCGCGGCGTGAGCGGCACCCTGCGGGGCATTATGGACGCTCTGGTCCATCTCCCCAGCCGCACGCGCTGGCATCGCATGCTCCGCGAGGTTCACTAGAAGCGCTCTCTCTTTGGCCTTGCCAGAACCCTCCGCGCCGCATACGCTGACAACGACTCAACCGAGCGCTTGCCGACATGCCCACCGCGCTTTCAGACCCGATCGCCCCTGCCGAGCCTCCCATCGCGGCGCCGCGCGCCGGATGGCGACGATGGCCGAAGGCGATTCTCGTTCTGCTGGCGGTCCTCTGGCTCGCCGACGCAGGCATCTCGCTGTTGATTCAGCACACCGCCTTGAAGCGGCGCCTGACATCCCGCCTCGAAGCTGCTTTTGGACGCCCCGTGGACGTCGGAAGCTATCGTTTCAGCCTCTGGTCGGGGCCGATGTTGGAGGCGAACTCAGTCGTTGTTGCCGAAGATTCCCGCTTCGGCGAAGAATACTTCTTACGTGCCGAGTCGCTGGCGGTGCACATTCGCTGGCAGAGTCTTCTCTCAGGTCACGTCGAACTGGGAACACTGTCCCTGACGCGGCCGAGTTTGAATCTCGTTCGCGGCGCAAACGGAGACTGGAATCTCGCCGAATGGCTGCCGCGGCCCGCCGGCTCCGGAACTTTGTCGAGCGGGTCCACCGCGCGCGCTGCGGCTTCGGCCATTCGCTTTCGCAGAATCGATGTTAGCGGAGGCCGGATCAACTTCAAGCTTGAAGCGGAGAAACTGCCGTTTGCATTCGTAGACGTGAACGGCACGGTCGAGAACGAGAACGTCGACCGCTGGCGGCTCGACCTGTTTGCCATTCCCTCGCGGGCGGCAGTGATTGTGCAGCAGCCGGGCCTCCTTCATCTTGCGGGTCATTTCGGCGGAACTTCCTCACGTTTGCGGCCTGCATCTCTCGAGTTCGATTGGGACAGCGCTTCGATCACGGACGTGCTGCGGCTGCTGCGTGGCCGTGACTACGGTTTACGTGGGGATTTCGATCTGTCGATTGCCGCTCGGACGGAAGCAGATTCGTGGTCGATGGAAGGGAAGGCCGCTCTCGCGAAGCTTCACCGCTGGGATCTCGCGCTTCGCCCGGATAATCCGTCCGTGAACATCCTCGCCAAAGGACAATTGGACCCGCAGGGTTCGCGGCTCGAGCTGACGTCCGCGAGGATCGAAGCCCCTCGCTCGAACCTCGCGATCCTTGGTGCGCTCGACTGGACGCCGCCGGGTCCGAACTTGCGCGGAACCCAGCTTCACGTCGTTTCTTCGGGCCTTAGCCTGGGCGATGTTCTCGCGTGGGCGCGTGCGTTCGACGCAAACGTCTCGGACAAGCTCGCTGTGGCAGGATCGGCGCGAGTGGATTTGAATCTGGGTGGCTGGCCGCCGCATCTTGAGACGGCGAGCCTTGATCTTCCTCGCGCCGAGTTGAGCGGCAACCGGCTCCCTACGCCGCTCCGTGCTGGCCCTCTCTCTCTCCGTTATGACGCCAAGGGAATCAGCCTATCGCCTACTCCGCTCGTTTTCGGTTCCTCGGCCAATTCGTTCCGCATCGACGCCGCGGCGAAGCGAGACGTGAGCGAATTCAGCATGCACATCCAGGGAGCTGCTTCTCAGGTGCAAGACATCACGTCCGTCGCCGCCGAACTTGGATGGAACCTCGGGCGAGGGTGGGAGATCGCTGGTCCGGTGCGCTGCGATCTTCACTGGCAGGCCGCGCTTCGTCCATGGCGTTCGGTAGTCGCGGGCAACATCGACTGGGGATCGGCCGCGGCAGGCGTTTCTTTGCATGCGCCGTTCTTGAATTTGCCGGTCGAACAGATTCGCGGTCGAGCCGACCTCAAGCCGGGCGCAACGCATGTCGCACTGACGTCAGCGCAAGCGTTTGGAACTCGTTGGAGCGGAACGCTGGATCATGACCTGGGCGATGGATGGCGGTTTGCGCTCGCAACGGACGAGCTGTCGACGACGGACCTGGACCGCTGGCTGAACCCTCGTTGGCGCGAGAGCTTTCTGGATCGCATACTCCCATTCTTCAGCTCGCGCTCCGTCCTCAACGCATCACCGCCGCTGGTTCGCGCTCGCGGCAAGCTGGCCATTGACGGATTCACGTTCGCGCCTTTCACTATTCGCGGCTTGCGAACCGATCTGAGCCTCGACGGGCGCCGCTTGGAATTCTCGAACCTCGCGGCGCAGTTCGAGGGCGGCGATCTGGCCGGATCGGTCGAAGCGAATCTCGAATCCCCGCCGGTCTACACGACGAGCCTCGAGTTTTCCGGGGTCAATCTTCAGACGTTTTCTGCCGCTTTTCCATCCTTAGCAGGCACGTTCGCCGGTTCCGCTTCTGCGAAGATCGTCTTTCACGCCAGCGGAGCGAGCCGTTCTGACCTTCTGCAGTCGCTCGAATGTCGCGGAAATGGGAGCGTAAGCCAGGCGTCGGTGGACGCCATTGATCTCACCGACTCGCTCGAAAGCCAGACCGCCCGGCCTGGAACCGCATCGTTCCACAATGTGTCGGCCGAGTTCATGTGCGCTCGCGGGTCGATCGAGTTCCAGAAACTATCGCTGGTCGGGTCCGGAGCGGCGTGGGAGGGTGCGGGAACCGTCGACTACAGCCGGAATCTCGACCTGCGCCTTCGCCCTGTTCCCACGGGTTCCGTCGGTCCTCGAGTCGAGAGAGCCCCTGCTCCGCCGGCCGATGAATACCGGATCTCGGGACCTCTGAACTCGCCCCGCATTGTTCGCGTCGCGGCCCCGGTGCACACGGCAGAAGCAAAGCGCTGATTTGCCCGGCGGTAGACCGTGTGCTAGCGTTCTCTCTTCATGCAACGCTTCACGATCTTTTTGTTTCTTGCGGTTCTCACCATTGGATCGTCCTCGGATTCGCGTCCCCGCTCGCCGTCACGGCGGGTCCAACTGGTGCCGCGATTTGTGCAGGGAATGACTCTGCGCTATCGCATCGAAACGCGCGCCTCTTCGAACGTGCGCGTCACGACTCCGATCACAAATCCGGAAGGAGGATCGCAGTTCCAGCAGACTACCAGCTTCCTCGTGCGGCTCGACGTTCTGGCTGCGCCGCCGGCGCAGGGCGAGCCCGGCCCAGTCCGCTTTCGCGCGACTTTCGAGAAATCGCATGCGATGTCGGAAACGGACGCATTTGCGCCGGAAGCGGACTCACTGGTTACCGCGATCGACAACCTCGAGCGCCATTCCGTCGAGTTCACGCTAGGGTCGGCTGGCCAGCTCAGTGATATCAAGGGGCTCGAGCAAGTTTCCACAGATCCCGCTGCTGCGGAGCGCGTTCTCTCGTGGACGTCCGTATTGTCGAGCGAAGGCAGCTTTCCGAAGAGCGGCATCGAGATTGGCCAGAAATGGAACACCGAGCGGCCGCTCACTGGGCTGCCATTGACCGGCCTCATCTGGCGCGCCGAATCGAGCTATCTCCGCAACGAGCCCTGCGCCGTGTCAGCCGCTGCGAGCGATTCGGGCGGTGCCGCCGTCGGCGGTCAGGGCTGCGCCGTCATCCTCACGCGCTTTGAAATCTCGCGGCACGGTTCCGAGCGCTCGGACGCCACGCCCGAAAACTATATCCGCAATGGGCTCCGCACGTCCGGCCGGTGGACGGGTTCTGGCGAGAGCCTCAATTCGGTGTCGCTGGCGGACGGTTTTCTCGTCAGCTCCACTCAGACGGCAACCCAGGACCTGGACTACGAGATTGTCAGCGCGAGCAGCGGTTCGCGCGTCCGTCACGCCGGCCAGACCAAGACGCAGACCGAAATCACTCTGGTTCCTTCGCCACCGCGTTCCGCGTCTTGATGTCTGCCTGCGTTCCCGCCGGGAGCTTACGGCCGGCGCGCGCCGGCGTGACACTCGGGCTATAATGAACGTTTGCGCCTCGAACGTTCGGCGCGCTGAGGCACTCGTCGATGAACTTCAAGCTTGCCAGTGATTACGAGCCCCGTGGCGACCAGCCGCAGGCGATCGCGCAACTCGTGCGCGGCGTGACGGACGGCGAACGCCACCAGGTACTCCTCGGCGTCACGGGATCGGGCAAAACGTTCACGATGGCCAAGGTGATCGAGAAGATCAATCGCCCCACGATCGTGCTGGCCCACAATAAGACGCTTGCCGCGCAGCTCTTTCACGAATTCCGCTCTTTCTTCCCGCAGAATGCTGTGGAGTATTTCGTCAGCTACTACGATTACTACCAGCCCGAAGCATACGTTCCTTCGAGCGACACCTACATCGAGAAGGAAGCTACGATTAACGACGAGCTGGATAAGCTGCGTATGAGCGCCACGCGCTCGCTCTTCGAGCGCCGTGACGTCATCATCGTCGCTTCCGTATCCTGCATTTACGGCCTGGGCTCGCCGGAAGCGTATTACGGCATGCTGCTGGTGCTCGAACAGGGGCAGTCTATTGCGCGCGAAGCGATCCTGCGTAAGCTCGTCGAAATACAATACGTTCGCTCCGAGGAGCTTCGCCGGGGCACGTTTCGCGTTCGCGGCGACATGGTCGAGATTTATCCTCCGTATGACGATCTCGCGGTGCGCGTCGAGCTCTGGGGCGACCGCATCGAAGCGATTCGCAAAATCGATCCGCTGACCGGAGAAATTCGCTCTGCGGACGGCGAAATCTCGCGCCTCCCGATTTACCCCAAGACGCATTACGCGCTTCCCGTGGACCGCCGCGAACGCGCGATTCAAAGCATCTACGAAGAGCTGGATTGGTGGAAAGCCGAGGTCGAACGCAAAGGAAAAATCGTCGAGGCGCAGCGCGTCGTGCAGCGCACGCTGTTCGATATCGAAATGATGCGCACCATCGGCTACTGCCACGGGATCGAAAACTATTCGCGTCACCTCTCGGGCCGTCTGCCCGGCGAAGCGCCGCCCACGCTGCTCGATTACTTCCCGTCCGACTTCCTGCTGTTCATCGACGAGTCCCACCAGACGGTCCCGCAGCTTCACGCCATGTACCACGGCGATCGTTCGCGGAAGCAAACTCTCGTCGACTACGGCTTCCGCATGCCGTCCGCGCTCGACAATCGCCCGCTCACGTTCGAGGAATTCGAGCATCGCACCAGCCAGGTCGTCTACGTCTCCGCCACGCCCGGGCCCTACGAGCTCACGAAAGCCGGGGGAGTCGTTGTCGAGCAGGTGATCCGCCCCACGGGGTTGATCGACCCTCCAGTCGAAGTCCGTTCCGTCAAGGGCCAGGTTGACGATCTGCTCGAAGAGATTCGAGTCCGCGCGCAACGAAACGAACGCGTGCTCGTCACCACGCTTACGAAACGCATGGCCGAAGACCTCGCCGAATATTTCACGGAAGTCGGCGTGCGCTGCCGTTATCTTCACTCCGAAGTCGAAACGCTCGAGCGCGTTCGGATTCTGCGCAGCCTGCGCCGCGGAGAGTTCGACGTCCTCATCGGCATCAATCTCTTGCGCGAAGGGCTCGACTTGCCGGAAGTATCGCTCGTCGCGATCCTCGATGCGGACAAGGAAGGCTACCTTCGTAGCGCCACGTCCCTGATTCAGACGATGGGCCGGTGCGCGCGCCACCTGGAGGGGAAAGCGATTCTCTATGCGGACACGATGACCGATTCGATGCGCCAGGCGATCGGCGAAACGAATCGCCGCCGCGCCAAGCAGGAAGCCTACAACATCGAGCACAACATCACGCCGCAGTCGATCGTGAAATCTGTCGATATGCAGCTCGCCGCGATTGTCGAGGCCGACTACGTCACGGTGCCCATCGAGGATGTTGCCGAGGGAGACATAACCACCGAGGAACAGTTGACGCGCACCATCGCCCAGCTTGAGGCGCAAATGCGCGAAGCGGCCAAGAAATTCGAGTTCGAGCGCGCCGCCGCGCTTCGTGACCGTATCCGCGACCTGAAGCAGCGCGACCTTGGCCTCGTCACGGCGCCCGCTTCTGCGGCTGCCGCCGCCGCTGGTTCCGTCGCCGCCACTTCCGTTACGCCTCCCGATTCCCCTGAGAGCCCTGCGCCACGTGCGCGCCCGCGCGCTCGCGCCCGCCACAAGTAGGGTCATCTCCGCGCCCCAAGGCCTTCTTGGGTTCTCTCACACGACCCCGCGCTTCAATTCGTCCAGGGGATAGAACGTCCCGCGCCAAACGATTCCGCCTTGCCATAGCGTGACGACCGTCGAACGCGCGATCATCCACACAAAGATCAACGCTCCGATCGGATGCGACAACGCCCACAAGGGTGACACGCCGAACTCAAGCGCCGCTCCTGCGTGGATCAACACCGGCAGCGCAATCGCAATCAGGTCGAACGCCAGCGCCCATCCGTGCACGAAAGGCAAAGCCACGAAAGGGAACACCGACATGACGACGAGCCCTACGATCCTCACCAACGTCAGCCACAATCGGAACCCGGAGCTCGCGAAGAAATTCTTCGTCGTTCCGCGCGTCATATTCCGCACGCCGTCGTGCCAGTGGACGCTGACCGCGTCACCGGCCTTCGCCGCGCCCGATCGCGCGCCCGAATTCTTCATCAGCTTTCCCAGTTTCATGTCGTCGATCACTTCCATCCTGAGCCGCCGGTGTGTTCCCATCGCCTCGTAGCTGCTGCGGCGGATCAATTGGAAGGCGCCGACTCCGTTGTATCCGCTCGATTTCGGATCGTGCGCCTGCCACGGCTTCGTGCCCAAAATAAAACCGAAGCCGAAAAATGTCATCGCGATCTTTTCGAAGAATCCGTACATCTCGGCGCGGCCGAGCAGGGTCAGGTGATCCCTGCCGCGGTGCAGCGCGAGCGCGAGTGCGCGGCGAAGCAAGTCGGGAGCGAACGTCACATCCGCATCCGTGAACACGAGCCATTCGCCCTTCGAGTGCTCGTACGCCTGCTGGAGCCCGTGCGGCTTGCCCAGCCATCCCTCCGGCAACGACTCGACGCGGACGCACTTCAGCCTTGGATTCGCGCGCGCGGCAGCTTCGAGGATTGCCTTCGTGCCGTCCGCGGAGCGGTCGTCAACGGCGACGACTTCGTAATCGGGATAGTCCAGCGCCAGGAAGGTCGCGAGCGCCTCGGGCAGTTTCACGGCCTCGTCGCGCGCCGCAACCAGAATCGAAACGCTCGGACATTGTGCGGCGTCGAGCGGTGTTACATCGGCAAGACGTGGCATCGAAATGACGCCGCTTACGATTTCAATGGCCTGCAGTATCCAGAGAAACGCGATCGACCCGAGGAGTACAGTCCAGAAAAGATGCAACTCCAATTTCCTCCGGTGGAGAAGAGAATCAGTTATCCTAACACGCTGCATGGCACGCTCGATTTCCATCGTCGGCGCAGGACGCGCGGGAAAAACATTGGGCAGATGTCTCCATCGGCTCGGCTGGCGAATCGGCGCGGTCGTCGCGCGGTCGGATGCGCACGCGCGTGCGGCGGTCCGCTGGATCGGCGCAGGCACGCCGCATCGCGGCATAACGCTCGATGCGATCGATTCTGACGTTATTCTTGTTTCGGCGCCGGATGATGCCATCGCCGGCGTCGCCTCCGCTCTTGCCCGGGCCGGAGGCGCCGCTTGCCGCGGCAAAATCGTGCTGCACACCAGCGGGGCGCTCGACCAGCGCGCTCTGACTCCGCTCGCGCATCTTGGCGCGTCGACTGGCTCGATGCATCCGATGCAAACCTTCACGGGCAGGGAAGTGCCGCAACTGAAGAACGTGATCTTCGCCGTCGAAGGCGCTCCAGCGGCCCGGCGCATGGCTCAGCAAATCACGCGAGCGCTGGGTGGCGTGCCGGTAACGATCGATGCGAAGAACAAGGTCGCGTATCACGCCGCGGGAACGCTTGTCGCGGGGCATGGTCTCGGGTTGGTGGAGGCCGCCACGCGCATCCTGATGCACGCCGGGTTCACGCGGCGCCGCGCCACTCAAGCAGCCCTTCCCTTGATGCGCCAGATGCTCGATAATTTCGAGCGGGCCGGGCCGCGGGCGTCCTGGACCGGACCCATCTCGCGCGGAGATTTTGCGGTTGTAGAAGCGCACGCGCGTGCGTTGCGCGCGTATCCGCGAGAGTTTCGCCAGGCTTATGCGGCGCTTGCGCTTCTCGGCGCCCGCGTTCTGGCGCAAAATTCCAAGGCGACGATTCAAAGTCTTCATCGCGCACTCAGAACCATTGAACGGAGGTTATTTTGAAGAAGCTGCACATTCCTGTGGAACATACGACGCTCGCGAACGGCCTACGGGTAGTCGCCTCGCCCGACCGGTCGGCTCCCTTTGTGACCGTCGGCGTCTATTACCAGATCGGATTTCGCATCGAGCCGTGCGGCCGCAGCGGCTTCGCACACCTGTTCGAGCACATGATGTTTCAGGGTTCCGAGCACGCCGGGAAAATGGAACACATCCGGTTGATCAATTCTTCGGGCGGCCTGCTCAACGGCACGACGCACTACGACCTGACGAACTACTTCGAAGCGGTGCCTTCCAACGCGCTCGAGCGCGTCCTTTGGCTTGAAGCCGATCGCATGCGCGCGCTGAAAGTCGACGACGAGAACCTGCGCAATCAGCGCGACGTGGTGAAGGAAGAAGTCCGCGTGAACGTGATGAACCAGCCGTACGGCGGATTCCCGTGGCTCGACCTGCCGCCCGTGGCGTTTCGCAAGTGGCCCAACGCGCACAACTTTTACGGCGACTTTGCCGATCTCGACGCCGCCACGCTCGAGGACGTGCGCGCTTTCTTCCGCACTTACTACGCGCCCAACAACGCGGTTCTGGTGATGATCGGCGATCTCGACGCCCGCGAGGCGTTCTCGCTCGCGAAGCGCCACTTTGAGAATATCCCGCCGGGTCCCACGCCTCCGCGCCCGGATGTTTCCGAGCCGCCGCAAACGGAGGAACGCATCGGCGAAGTGCCGGAAAAGCTTGGCCCGCTCGCAGCGATTGCCATCGGTTACACGATGCCGCCGCGCGGTACGAAGGAATGGTACGCAGCCGCGATTCTCGACCGTGTGTTGCATGGTGGACGCGCTGGGCGCGTCCACCATCGGCTCGTGCTCGAAAAGCAGATCGCCGTGGAAGCCGACGGCGGAGTGGAGCTTTTCGACACGAACGGGCCCACTCAGATGGTCACGCGAATCGTCCCGAAGCCCGAAGTCGCGACCGGCGCCGCGATCGCGGCGTTTGATGCAGTGATTCACGACGTAACGGAGAAAGGCATTCCCGAAGACGAGCTCGATCCCGTGAAGGTGAAGCTCCGCGCCGATTTTTATTCCATGCTCGAAGGAGGCATGGGCTCGTACATGCCGCGATTTGGGCTTATGCATTATTTGGCCTGCTTCACGCTTTTCGACGGCGATCCCGACCGCGTGAACACGATTCTCGACCAATTTCTCGCCGTGGCGCCGGCGGATGCGCAGGCACTGGCGCGCAAAATCCTGGTTCCGCAGAATCGGGCGATTGTGGTGCGCCGGCCGGTGGCGCAAGGAGCGGCCCGATGAGCACTCCTGCCGCCGTAAATCCGACCCCCGCCGTGCCGCCCGCGCTGACCGCCGAGCGTCCGGTTGCCTGGCCCAAGCGAACGGTTCGCACGCTCGCCAATGGGCTGCAAGTGGTCCTCGCGGAATCGCGCGCGTTCCCGAAAATTTCGGCTCATCTTTTCTTCTGCAGCGGCAACGCCGTCGTGGCGCACAACGCGCCGGGCCTTGCCGAAATCACAGCCAGCGTTGTGCGCACGGGGACAGCGTCGCGCACGAGCCGCCGGATTGAAGAGGATTTGCGGCGCATGGGCGCGGACCTCGGCACGCAAGCCGGCGCCGACTCGAGCGCAATTGCAGCGTCCGGGCTCGCCGAGTTTTCGAGCGGCCTGCTCGATCTCGTTGCCGACTTGTCGCGCAACGCGTCGTTTCCCGAAGGCGAATTCGAGCGTGAGCGGCGCCAGAAACTCGAGGAACTGAAGGTCGAACGCACGAGCCCGGGCTTTCTGGTGAACGAGCGATTCCGCCGCGTGCTCTTCGGCGAGCACCCGTACGCTATCGTCGCGCCCACGGAAGCGCAGGTCGCTGCGTACCGGCGGGAACAGCTCGAGGATTTCTATCGTCGAAACTACGCGCCTGCGAACGCCTTGCTGATCGTGGTCGGCGATTTTTCGAGCGAATCGATGCTCGCGGACATCGGCAAGAGTTTCGGAAGCTGGAAAGCGCCACAACCGGAAGCGCCGCGGTTTCCCGAACCCCCAAAACACTCGGGGCGCCGGGTCCGTCTTGTCCATATGCCGGGAACCGTTCAGACGCAAGTGCTCCTCGGCAATCTCGCCATTACGCGCCACGATCCCGATTGGTACCGGTCGGTGCTGGCGAATGCGATCTTTGGCGGCGCGTTTCATTCGCGCCTCGTCGTGAACATCCGCGAGCAGAAGGGATACACGTACAGCCCGGGCAGCGGGATCAATGCTCTGCGGCAGTACGGCTATTTCACCGTGCGCGCGGCCGTGCGCAACGGGGTGGTTGCGGCGACGCTCACGGAAATGTTCTACGAGATGGACCGAATGCGCTCGCTGCCAGTCACCGCAGAAGAGCTCGAAAGCGCGCGCAATTATCTGACGGGCGTCTTCTCGCTCGGCGTCGCGACGCAGGCCGGCTTGCTGACGCAGCTCTCGACCGTTTATCTCGACCGGTTGCCCGAGGATTACCTCGAAACGTACCGCGAGAAGGTTCGCGCGCTCACCGCAGACGACGTTCTCGCCGCAGCGCGCCGGCACTTCGATTCCGCCAACGCGCAGATCGTGGTCGTTGGCGACCGTGAGCAGATCGGCGAGCAAGCGGCGCTGTTTGGCGAGGTCGAGAGCTTCGATGCGCAAGGAAATCGCCTGTAGACGCCGGCTTGCTGCGTGGTTCTCCGCCGTCGTGCTGGTGGGCGTTGCGGCGTTTGCCGCGGCGGCGCAGAAGAAGCCCCCGGCGAAGCCTCTCGACTTGAATAGCGCGAGCATCGAGCAGATCGAGCAATTGCCGGGAATCGGACCGACGACGGCGAAGGCGATCGTGCAATTCCGCGAGAAGAGCGGGCCCTTCCAGCGTGTGGAGGATTTGCTCGCGATCCGGCTCATCTCGAAATCGCGGCTCGAAAAGCTGCGGCCGTACGTCACCGTGGTGGCGCCGGCCAAGAAGCCGCCGTCATAAGGCGAAGCCGTTCTTCTCATGATCTTTTCTTCTTTTCTCTCTGCTATCTCGGAACTGCTTTGTGTCTTCTCTGTAGGTATGCTTCGGGGACCGAAAACTCACAAGAGTTGGTGAGTCGACTTCACGGGGCCGGGAATTGCGAGGGGAGCTTGATCGACGATCTCGAGGCCGTACCCTTCGAGCGCAACGACCTTGCGCGGATGATTCGTGAGGACGCGAATGCGGCGCAACCCCAGATCGATCAGGATCTGCGCGCCGATTCCGCTTTCGCGTTGCACCATGCGTTGCGTTCCCGCGTCCTGCTCGATGTCGCCGCGCTTGTGGAAACGAATCTGCGGCAGCGATACGCCTTCCTGGTTGTGGGAATCGATTCGAAAGCCCCGGCCGGTGTGGTGCAGGTAGACGAAGACGCCGCGGCCCGCGTTCGCGATCGCCGCCAGCGAGCGTTCGATAATGTCGTGGCAATCGCACGCCGTTGAGCCGAAGACGTCGCCGGTCAAGCAGTGCGAATGCACGCGAACCAGCGCCGGCTCCGTATCCGCCCGCGCCCCGGGCGCTTCGGACGGAAAATCGCCGCGCACCAGAGCCACGTGCACCTCATTGTCGATGTCGCTCGAATAGACGATCATACGGAAATCGCCGTGCTTGGTGGGCAGGATGGATTCGGCCATGCGGCACACGTAGCGTTCGTGCTGCATGCGATAGCGGATCAGGTCCGCGACTGTCACCAGCCTGATCCCGTGCGCCTTGCAGAATTCGATCAGCTGCGGGATGCGTGCCATCGTGCCGTCGTCGTTCATGATTTCGCAGATGACGCCGGAATGATCGAGGCCGGCCAGCCGCGCGAGGTCGACGCACGCTTCCGTTTGACCGGCGCGAACCAGCACGCCGCCGCTGCGCGCTCGGAGTGTTTGCACGTGGCCGGGCCGCGCCAGATCCTCCGGCCGAGTGTTCGGATCGGTGGCGGCAAGAATCGTGGTGGCGCGGTCGGAGGCGCTGATGCCGGTGGTGGTGCCGCGTCGCGCGTCGATGGGTTCGCAGAAGGGCGTGCCGAAGAGCGAGGTGTTACGCGGCGAAATCGGCTTCAGGTCGAGCGCGTCACAGCGCTGCTCCGTCATCGAGAGGCAGATCAAGCCGCGGCCGTGCTTCGTCATGAAGTTGATGGCTTCCGGCGTGATCTTTTCCGCAGCCATCGCCAGATCGCCTTCGTTCTCGCGGTCCTCGTCGTCGACGAGGACGATCATGCGCCCCTGGCGAATCTCTTCGATCGCCTCTTCCACTGTCGCGAAAGCTGAATTGTTTTCTGCCATTTGAGTGTCCGGGGGCAACGGCACTGACTTGACTATACCCAAGCCGGAAGCAAGGAAGCAAGGCGCCGGACCAAAGGGGAACTCTCGCAGTTGCGGAATCGCGATTTTTGGCGATTAGAACGGGTCGCCGTCCTTTGTTTTCAATCATTTAGACCCCGTTCTAATCTGCGAATTTGGCGATTAGGATTTTCAGCCGAGTGGTGGATGACGACGGCGGGAGGGTTGGTCCATTCGCCCTGGTCGTTGATGCGGGCGTAGGCGCGGACGGCATTAACGATGGCGTTGGCGGTGACGCGGACGACGGCGGCTTGCTCGATGATCGGTTCGAGGACGAGGCGCATGGTCGTGCGGCGGCGGGCCAGGAGGCCCGTGGCATGGGCGTGGCGGTAGATGGAGGAATGGTCGGCGACACCATAGGCTTTGGCGATTTCGTCGGGACTGCGCCAGCGAAGGTACTCCTGCTCGATGGCATCGCGGTCTGGATGCTTGCAAACACTGCACTTACGGGAATGGCGGCCGGGCGCGGCGCGGCGGCTATGGCGTACGGCGGGGCGGCCAGGGCCCTGCGCGGGAGTCGGGTCTGACGGCTCCACGGCGCCTTCGTCCGGATGCTGAGCCAGATACTCCTTGGCGCGCTCATAGACGCGCTGACTCTCTGCCGTCCAACTGCTCCCCCCGCTCATATCACTACCTCCTCGTCAGGTCTCAAAAACGCCCCGACTGACGCTAACAGAAAACTCTAAGAATTTCTATTGTGGAAACTACTGATATCCGTAAGTTTAAGGAAGCATTGACGATGGCGGCACTTAGCCGATCCGGATGCTAGAACGCGGGGCCTTGGGGTGACGAACAGTCAGGGCAGGTCGAGATCGAGGGTATATACGTAGCCGCCACCGCGTCTCAAACGGATCGTCAGCGAGCCGTCGCTAGCAGCGCTTTGGAGCGCGCAAGTCTCGATGCCCCGTTTCAGAAACGACTCGAAGCTGACGACTCGCTCGGGCTTGAAGTCTCCCGCACGGAGGCGATATATGGGCTGGCCGGGTTCGAGGGGCTTCTGTACGAAAAGGTACCTGGAGTCGCGCGACCACGTGAGTCCCGAGAGACTCGTTCCGGTGCCAATCGGGTTCCATTTTTGGGTGCGGTGATCGAAAAGCAGAATCGCGCGTTCATCGGCGGTTTTGGCGATGAAGTACTTTCCGTCCGGCGACCACATGGGTGAGGTCAAACCGTCGGAACCGGGGAGTTTGGCGGCGTTGCGCGTCTTCCAATCGACAGTGTAAATGCCGCGGGGCGCCGCGGGATCAGGCGGAGGGTCCACATTCACAGCAATGGCAATGGTCGAGCCGTCCGGCGACCATGCCGGGACGCCCTGTTCTCCCTTTTGCGCAAGAATCTCTTGAACGGGTCCGCCATCAGCGCTTACGACGTAGGCGCGAACCGGCTGGCCAAATATGTGGGCTTCAAAAGCAATCCTTGTTCCGTCAGGGGACCAGCGCGGTTGGGCAGCGCGTAGCGGCGGACCCGTCAATTGGAGACGCGCGCTGCCATCCGGCCTGGAGCGCCAGAGCGTCCAGTCGGAATTCAGCATGACCGTCCAAGCGCCATCGCTCGAGGGCAAGAAGCCGAGCGTGTTGTGCGCCTCGGGAACAGGCACAAACTGGCGCGAGCCAAAGTCGTAGCGCACAAATTCATAGGCCTCATTTGCAGCAGTGACGAAAGCGCGCGTGCCATCGCGAGTGAGAACGCTGCCACTCAGCGCCCGAGCGGTGGGAGTCAACTGCACGGGGCGCGGGGCCTTCCAGTGCAGAAGAAACGGCTTTTCGCGCACAGCCCAAAGGTTGGAAAACCCGCTGTGCAACGAGCTAAACACGAGATACTTGCCATCCGGCGTCCACTCGGCACAACACTCCGAGGGCGGATTGCTCCAACCAGGAAATCGAAGGTGGGGGTTAGCGCCGTCGGCGGAGGCTTCCCAGAGGGTCTCCGAATCGGATTGAGGCGCGGTGACGGTAAAGGTGAAAACGCGGCCGTCGGGAGAGAACCGAATCCAATGCGGATATCCCGACGTTTCAACCAGGACGCGGTCGGCGGTGCCGTCGCGCCGGACAATACGAATGTCGCGACCGTGGACGTAGAGAATTTGCTGGGCGCCCGGAGTCCACTGGGCATCGTCTGCAAGAACGCTCCCTACGCGAATAGGACTGCCACCCTGGACGGGCCAAATCCAAAGGGGCAGGCCGGGAGTGCGGGCCACGAAGTTCCCGATAAGAAACTCGGTGCGGTCGGGAGAAACGTCGAAGATACGAGTGTTCTGGAACGGGGCCTCAACCGGAGTCGTGTTGCCGCCGGCGGTGGAGGTTTGGACGAGATTGTCGTGGTCGCCAACTCGCTCTAGAAAGTAGACTCGAACGCCGTCGGAGACGATTGGCGCGAAACCGTCCAAGTGCTCCGAAAGAGTGCCCTGAGCGAAATCCTTCACGCGCGGGACGGGCGCGGGCGAGAGAAATCCGTAAGCGACGATTGCGGCAGCGGCGAGGCAAGCTGCCAGTACCCAGCGCCATAGCCGGAGCGACCGCTGCGGTGCGACGGGAGAGACTTCCACGACAGAATCCACGGTCTCCCGGTTTTCGGGTGCCGGCACCACCGTTTCGGGACTTCGCGCGATGGGCGCAACGAAGCGATAGCCGACGCGGGGCAGGGTTTCCACGTAGAGCGGTCGGTCAGCCGAATCGCCCAAAGCGCGACGCAGCTTTTTTACGGCATTGTTCATGCCGTTCTCGAACTCGACAAACGTATCGCCGGCCCACAGCCGCCGGCGCAACTCCTCTCGAGTGACTACTTCACCGGGAGTTTCCAGCAGGGTGATGAGGATCTGAGCGGGCTGCCCGCCGAGCCGGATTCGAACTCCGTATTTGCGCGTTTCGCCGGTAACCAGATTCGTCTCGAAGGGCCCGAAACGAACGACCTTCTCCGGCTGGACGGAACCAGAGGCCATGGCACCTGGGGCTTTCCTGCGGGGTCTGAGCCTACTTCTATCACGAGAGACGGTCACGGGTCAAGACCTTGTTAGTTATGCGCGGGGTTAACTCCCGCGCTTTCTGGCGGTTAGCTGGCTAGGGAAAAAATAGGCGCCGATGATTGACGTTTGTTAGGGTTCTCTGAGAGGTTACGGAGCCACAGCGAATCGTGTGCGCCCGTCACGTCCCAGACGGCAACGCGATGGCTACGCCCTCAGGTCGACGCGGTGATTTGATGTCAGGCTCGAATGGGCGGCGTGGAGAAAGGGCGCCCGGCCATGCCTCTTCAGTCAGACGGCTTTTCCCTGCGGTGGATCCTGCGCCGTTTACTTCTGCCAGATCGAGTCCGAATTGAACTGGAGCCCCTTCGGCGCTGGGCGATTCGTGGGCTTGCGGGCTGCTTCTTCGCGGCCATCGCTTGCGGGGTCGCATCGGCGCAGAACTTGACTTGCCCGGTGACCAGCAATTTGAATATTAGCGGGACAGCGAACAATGTGGCGTCTACTTGCCTTCTCGATCTCGGTGTTGTGGTGAATGTTTTGAGTGGAGGCACTCTGAATAACGAGGGGCCGCACGGCTATGATGGGACCCTTCTCAATGAAGGCACGCTAGCGAACGGCGGGACGATCAACAACTATTGTATCTTTGGGCTTAACGGCAACCTGTGCAACGGTGGTTCGGCCCAAGATACGATCTACAACGCGCTGTCTACGCTCATCAACAACGGCGAAATCAACGGCGGAGTCATCCTCAATACCGGCGAGATAGACAACCTCCCAGGCGCAACCTTTTCCCAGATTACGCTGACGAACGAGGTCGACGGCACAGTCAAGAACGTAGGCGGTATTGAAATTCCGTACGTCAACAGTGCGATGACCTCCATCAATAACGGCACGATCGAGAACTTCGCGGGAGGCACGATCGAAATCGACAACGAGAACGCCCTCCCGGGCGTTCTGACGAACAACGGGACGCTTCTGAACGACGCCGGCGCCGCAATCACCAGCAGCGGACTTCTGACGAATTCTGCGGGCGCGACCTTCACGAACAACGGAACGTTTATAGCCAGCACGTATATGAATACGAACAACATATACACGAACGACATGATTCTGGGGTCGTTCACAAACTACGGCACGTTCACGAACAACGGGACGCTCGATGGCCAGGGAACGGTCGCGATCGTGTCCAATTACGGGACATTTAACAGCAACGGCGCCGCTTCCGTGCTGCTCCAGAACTACGGCCAGGTGACCAATGGAGCGTCCGGCACGATGGGCATCGGCGGCATCGGTCAGACCTCGGCGAATTCCGGGACGCTGACGAACAACGGGCAGCTCTACATTGAGGATACGCTCAACAATTTTGGACAACTCAAGAACAGCGGGACGCTGAACATTGAGGGCGGTTTTCTGACCATCGAGCCTGGAGGATCCGTGGTGAACAACGGCTCGATTGTTGTCAATCCCGACTTTGGGGATGGCGGCATCATCATTGGCCCGGGCGCAATGCTGACCAACGCTGCCGGCAGCTCCTTTATGCAAATCGAAGGAAGCACCGTGGTCTATGGAACGATGAATACGGTTCCGGAAGTGCAGCTCGTTGGCGGAGACCTGCTGGGAACAGGCAGAATCAACGGCAACGTCAGCAACGCGGGAGGAATCGTTGAGCCCGGAGTTCAGCCCGCAAACGTGGGCGGCTTGGTGCCAGGCACATTGACTATCAATGGAAGCTACACACAGGGATCCGGAGGCGAACTAGCCATTGAGCTGCTGGACGCCGCCGCCGGCGATTTCAGTGTGCTGGACGTGAGCGGGCTCGTGACGTTGGACGGGATCGTGGATTTCTCTGCTTATCCGGGTTTCGATCCGCAGGTGGGCGAGGACTTTGTCTTCCTGCTGGGTGAGTCCATCTCGGGCGAGTTCGCGAGCATCGACGTCGAAGGGTGGAGCTGTCCGATCGAAGACACGTGTTTCGTGGTGTACGGCGACAATAGCGTGAGCCTTGACATCGAGGCCAATACGAGCGGGGAAGGTGGGAGCATCGAGAGTCGTGAAGTCCGCGGCGGGGGCGGTGGGACGGCGACGCCGGAGCCGTCAACATTCGCGCTCTTGGGGATGGGCGCGCTGGTTTTCGCTTTCGCGCGATACAAGCGGCGGGGTCTAGCGGGATCGGTTGCAGCGTAAGACGGAGATGAGCGACACATTTTTCTGGAGGACCGAATGCTGAGTCACATGGAAGTGCTTGGGCGCTGGGCGATGCGTGTGGCTGTGGGATGCGCGTTGGCTCTGGCGCTTTGCGGCGCGGCCTCGGCGCAGGTTTTGACCTGCCCGGTGTCAAGCAATCTCAACGTCTCTGCGACGGTTACGAACGTGGCGTCCACATGTTTCATTGATGCAGGTGTGCAGGTCACCATTGCGAGCACCGGTGAACTTTACAACTTCGGCCCCGTGTCAGCGAGTGGAATTCTTGTGAACAACGGCACGATCAACAACGGCGGAACACTTCAAAACGAACCGGATCAGACCATCACGAACTTCGGCACTCTTCTCAACAACAACTACCTGGACATCGCTGGCGGCACGCTCACCAACGCGGGCACCTTGGATAATTTCGGCACCATCGCCGATACGGTCACGGTCGGGACGCTAAACAACACGGGGACGTTGACCAACACCGGCTCGATGACACTCTTCGATACGGTTATGAATTATGCCGGCGCGAACCTCAACAACACGGGAACGCTCTCGTTGAGCGCGTATTTTGTAGACTCCGGCACCGGCGCCGACAGCTTTACCAGCGACGGCACCTTGACCAACTTTGTAGGCGGGGTCGTCCTCGCTGCGACCGACTTCACGAACGACGGATCCGTTGTCAACCGGGGCACCTTTTACACCGGTGGCGTTGGGACAGCACAAACCACGTTCACGAACAACGGTACGGTGACCAACTACGGAACGTTTTCAACCTCGGCGTTGGGGGGGTTCCCGCCGACCGTCACGAACAACGGCACGTTCACCAATTACGGAACGTTTTCAAACGTCCCTTCCGGGGTCTTTACAGCAACCGTCAAGAATAACGGCACTTTCGACAATTTTGGGACGCTGACCAACCAAGCGCTTTTCACGAACTCCGTGACCGGCAACCTTATCAATGAAACGAGCGCGACAATAACCATCGATGGGTCTCGCTTGGGCAATCTGGGCCTGCTGACGAACGAGGGCACGATCATACTTACCAACAACGGCGTAGAGGGCGAGCTCGACAACTACGGTACCCTCACGAACAACGGCTCGATCGCCAACAACGGTGGCTATCTCTATGTTGCTTGGGGCGCGACCCTCAGCAACACGGTTGGTAGCAGCTATATGCAGACTGGGGGTACCACGCAAGTGGAGGGCACTATCAATTCTGTGCCGGCAGTTCAAATCCAGGGCGGCACACTTACCGGGCTCGGCACAATCAACGGCAATGTGAACAACAGCGGTGGATCCGTCGAAGGTGGCGACGGCTTGGGTGGCCTACTAACGGTGAACGGAACCTATACGCAGGGCGGCACGGGAATGCTAACGGTCGATCTCACGACGGGCTCGTTCTACGGCGTTCTGGATGTGAGTGGGCTCGCGGTGTTGGACGGCACCGTGGATTTTGACGCGATAGCCGGCTTCACGCCTGAAGCTGGCGACGATTTCACGTTTCTTCTCTTTGGGTCACTATCGGGAGAGTTCGCCCACATCGATTTCGATGGCTGGGCCTGCCCAACCAACGATACCTGCGACGTAGTCTACGGTGCGAACAGCGTCAGCTTGGACATCATGGGCCCCAACGGAGGCAATGGCGGGGGCGGAGGGACGACGACGCCGGAGCCGGGAGGGCTGTGGCTGCTGTTCGCGGGGTTGATGGCAATGACGACGCTGGAAGTGCGGCGGCGAAGCGCGAAATCGACGATCGCATGACGCGGTAAGACCAAGGAGTCAGGACATGAAAGCAGCCGAGCGAATTTTGCGAGGGTTGGGCGTAGCGATGGCCGCGGTTGTGGCGACGGTGGCGTGCGGGCAAGCGGCCCTGGCGCAGACGACCACGAACTGGATCGGAACCGGAAGCGACCAGAACTGGAGCACGGCGGGGAACTGGGACAACGGCGTGCCGACGAGCACCAGCAACGTGGTGATCGGGCCAAGCTTGATGAACAACTACAGCGTGACGCTGGACGTGGGCGCGAACGTCAACAACCTGTTGCTGGGGTCGAGCAGCACGCTTACCTTCGGCTTCGGACAGACTTTGGTGGTCAGCGGCTCGCAGGGCAATCCGACGTTCGCGACGGACCTCCAAGGGCAGACGAATGTGTACATGGGGACGCTGGAACTGGACAGCGCGTCGAGCGGGGGAACAAATCGAAACATCAACTACGGGACCATCACGCTCTCGAGACAGACACTGACAGTTTTGGGGCACACATTCACCCTGGGGTCAGGGACGATCGATGGAACAGGAACGCTCGAAAATGTGGGAACGATACAGGGATCGGGTACGGTGAGCATCAACTTGATCAATACGGGCACCATCGTTAACAACGATTCGAACGGTGAAACGCTGTTCCTCAACGGCAATATCCAGAACTCGGGGGGCACGATCCTCGAGAACAGTGGCGGCGTCATCAGCATGAACGGAGCGACGGTAAGCGGCGGGACGATTGGGCCCGGCACCTATTCTCTGAACAACGAGACGCTCGATGGCGGCGTGACTCTTATGGGCTCGACGGAAGGGCGGATTCAGTTCGCAGCCGGGTCCACAGTCAATATCGGCGCAGGAGGCGCCACGAACGGGGGCCTCCTCGACGTTGCGGCAGGCACGGTGATCAGCGGCCCGGGCACCCTGGCGAATTCGGGCTCGCCGGAGGGGCCAACGGTCATCCAGGGCGCAATGACAATCTCGGCGAACATCAACAATTTCGGAAATATCCTCGCGACTGACGCGAGTAATCCCATCGTCCTTCAGGGCGCCGTTACTCAGCATTCCGGACTGCCCGGCACCGGATACATCACTATGGCTTCCGGCTCGGTGATTCTGGACGGGGCGCAGGTGTCCGGCGGCACAATCAGCGCGTCGGGTACCGGCCAGTTGACCGCGGAAAATGGCGCAGCCCTGACGGGCGTTGCGATCGACGGGACGCACGCGCCGGTGGTGCTGACGGATGGCTCCTCGCTCGGAATCGCGGGGAGTCTGGGCGTAACGGGCGAATTGCAGTTGGGGAGCGGCGCGGAAGGCGCGACTCTTTCTGTGGCTTCCGGAACGCCGTCGATCAGTCTCTTCAACAACTCCGAGATTCATGGCGGCGGCACGATCGCTCCGGCCATCGACATCGTTGGCAGCAATGCATCCGTCGTTGCCGACAATCCGTCTGTGGCGCTCGTCCTGAAAGGCAATGTGAGCGGCATCGGCACGCTCTCCGCAACGAATGGTGCGACTCTCACTCTCGATCCTATCTCCGTTAATGCCGCCGCCGTTACCATCGACGCGGGCAGCAAGCTAAACGGGGACGCGAGTATCACGGCCGGGCAAGTGACGAACAATGGCACGCTGACTCCAGGATTGGGCACGGGCGGACAAATCGCGATTTCGGGGAAGTATGAGCAAGGAGCAGGGGGCGCGCTAGAGGTAGACCTGGGCGGCACGGGAGCGGGCCAGTTCAGCCAGTTAGTGGTGGAGGGCGACGATCCCCACAGTGTCATTCCGGTGGCGTACTTCGATCCGGGGAGCACGATCGATGCTGAATTCGTGAGTGGGTTCGATCCGTCATCCGGATGCGCGACGACGTTTGGCGTATGCGAGTCGTGGGTGATCGCGGAGACGGAGGCCGGCGCCATCTCGGGATTCTCAAATCTGACGCTGGATGCGCTATCGGCACTGCCGTCGGGGTTTGAGTGGCAGCTGCTGGAAGAGAACAACGCTACCGAAATAGTTTTGGACATCGAGGGCATGAGTTCCGGAACTTCGGGTGGAAGCGGGGGGAGCGGTGGCGGCGGCAACGGCGGAGGAACCACGACGCCGGAGCCGTCCTCGCTGTTCCTGCTCGGCGCGGGCTTGATTGGGTTGGCGGGTTGGAGGCGGCGGGCGCAGGTGCAGGGAATTGCGGAGAGCCAGGGCGTGCAAGCCTGAGTGAGAGACGTAAATCAAAGGAGGAACCAGAGATGGCACGCGAAAAGAAGGCGAGGAAAGCGCAGAAGAGCCTGAAGAAGAGCAAGAAGATGGAGGCGGTCAAGCCGCTCGTCACGACGGGCACGCACTACAAGAGTGTAGGGATTGTTGTACGCTCGCCGGGTGCTTAGTCAATTGCTCGTTCGAGGCTGCGCGCCGATTCAGGTCAGGCCGAGCAGCCCAAGGAGGACGAATCGGTTCCTCACGCTGCGCTCTAGCGCGGCCAGAGCCAGCCGAAGGTGCCGGCGGTCAGCAGGGCGAAGATCAGGCCGTCGACAGCTTCCTTGATGACCATGCTCCACGGTACGCCCTTCCAGATGCCGTTGACGAGCGGCCCGATGCCGTAAGCGAGGAACGCCGCAAGACCGACCACGTGAAAGACGCGGCGGTACGACGCGCCGGCCCCAACGACACTCCCAGCCAGAAACGCGGCGACAAGTCCGACAATCAGGCAGTAGCCGAACCACAAGCCGAGGAACTTCCCCATCGCGGGCGGTCCGCTGGGGAAGACGGTGATGAACCCGACCGGACCTTGCTTGAATTTCTCGACAACCTCCGGCGACTTCATCGTCTTGTGCGTGCAAAAGGGGAAGTTGTAGAGGCCGCGCTTCAGGCCCGCGCCGCGCAGCGCCGCGAGGACCTTCTCCTCGTCCGGAAGCGGCCGGTAATCGCTGCGGTGGTAGGGCAGAACCATGTGCATGATGGAGCTGGCGACGAACACGATCACCGCTGCCAGCACAATCGGGAGCCAAAGAGCCGTGAGAGGGACCATGCGCAGCCTCCTTTGGTTGCGACGGCAGATGCAAGGAATTTGCACGCGAGGCTACGCCTGCCCGCCTCTGCAGTCAAGAGACTGCCCCAGGGCGCAAGACCAGGAAGGGTCTTATGCCTACGAGTTGCTCGAACGCCTGGCTTCTCTTGCCGGCAAGAACCCCGCACCCTCAGAAAACTTCGCTCGTGAAACGGTTTCTCCGAGCGCGGCAGGAACAACGCCGACCAAGTCTCGCTCTACATCCGCCAAGGAAGGGAGTCCTGTTCATGCGGTCATCACCAAGATTGATCGCATGAAAACCCGTCAGGGCGATTCTCTTTTTCTTAAGGTGGATGTCGGCGGCGAGACGGTGCGTGTGTTCGGCCGTCCCGAAGAACTGGCGGAGCGTCTGGAAGCGAGTGGTTACGACATTCCAGCGAGTGAGATCGAAGCTGGGATGGAACTCCATCTTCCCTGTCTGGTGAAAGTCGGTCAGGGCCACAACGGATACAAGAACATCGAAGAGTTCTTGCCCGAAGCTGCCGAATGACCGGCTCGCGCCATATCCACCTAGCCGAGTCAGAGAGGCGAAAGCCTCTCTGACTCGGATTCTTGCTCAAGGCAAGTTCGATAACTACGCTAAGTTCGACTCAGGAGGCCCGCTATTAGGCCCAGCCACCAAAGCTTCACCCCTATTGAACGCAGCGTGCGTTGCCTCTGGGAAACAACTGCCCATCCGATCAGGTGAAAAAGATGAGCGAGACTGCCAAAATCAATCGGTGTACAGGGGAGAGATTCCAGTGAGCCTTCCGGCTCGGCTTTACCGTGTCACGCTGCTGGTCGTCGCGATTCTGCTGCAAGCAAGTTGCACGTTAAACGCTCAAGATGTCGCGGCAGCACGGCCTGCATCGTCGAGCACGCGTGCTGATGCTGGCGCGAACAACCCGCCGTCCTTAACCATTGTTGAAGCAAAGAGCTTGATTAATTTACTCCCTGCCGTTGAGGAACTTCGCGCCAAAGGAATGGACGTTAAGTGGGACGTGCAAAGCGTCCCGACCATGAACAATCAAGTTTATTACTTTTTCTGGATTTACAATGCGACGGCGCAGAAAGAGCGCGATATCGGTTCGATTAGCGTTGGGAACTATGCTGTAAACAAATACACTGCGGACGTACGATGCTGGCAGGTATCGCCTGACGTTTCTTTTGGAGATGATGGTGTTTTGGTCAACGCGAATGCACTTGAGCGCGTGCAGGGAGAACTGCGCAAGAAGCATGGCGTGACTACCGCAACAATTGAAGAGTACCGATCCGCGCATTTGGCGAAGCGCATTATCCCGCGCGAGCAAGCACAATCCGCAACGCCGCTGCCTGTCACTAGGCGGTCGAACGAAACTGCAGAGGTTAGTTGTTGGGGCGGTAGCGACCATCCCATTTCCCGGCTCGGCCGAAGTCCGATTATTTCGTCCAGCGCCGGTTATCGCGCATATGCCGAGGTGGAGGCGACCGCCTTCAAACCTAAATACCAAGAAACCTATGCCGGGTCGCTTTGCGAAAACAGGGTCAGGTTGTTCTTGGCGATACCCGGAGCGTCGAGCTTTCAAACGATCCTTGACTCAAATTCGCCAAAGGGTGATTGCGTCACCGTCGAAGGCGCAGATGCGTGTGATGTCAAGGGAGTCGATCTCGTGGATTGGTCCCGCGACGGAAGATTTCTACTCGCCGACCTCGTATTGTGGGTATACGAAAGCGATGCCCTCGTAATGCGCGTGCCGGTCATTTACAACGTTGCGAAGAACGAGTTTGCACGGCCAGATGTCTACCGCTTCTTCGACGAGTATTACAAAACCGATTTTTTCAAAGAGAAACCGGACCCGGCTGGGAGCCGCTGTGAATTCGAACTCCGCGCTGAAGGTTTCGCCCCTGACGGCAATCTCATCCTTTCGGCTTCAAGACCGCCTGATGACCCCACTGCTGATGAGCAAGTGTTTTGCGTGAATAAAAAACAGGCGTTTCAATTCGAGCTGGAGACGAACAAGATCAAACGCCTCCCTTTCGATTACAAGGCGCAGCGCTATGGCACCTTGAACACTCAAAGCGCTCCAAAACTGTAGCTGCGGCAACACGAGTGATTACTTGCTACAAATGGAGCTCCAATCCACAGCCCAAGTCCTTTGGAGCGATTTCTGAGGAATAGTTCCCCGACGTTCTGAATCCCACAATCCCTGTTTCGCACAATCCCTTTCGACACACAACCGCTGACAACTGGAACTGTCATTATCCGGTTCCGGTAGCAGTCCCACTCCCACACTGTCCCCTCTCACGGTCTCAGCCTTAACCCACAACTCAGGAGCAACACCCATGCGAATGAACACGCAGGAGGCAGTTTTGTCTGCCTACATCGCGTCCATTGCAAAACGTACGCCGCGCGAAGCTGCTCAAGACGCCGCCGAACTTTGCAGACTTGCGAACTCGCTCAATCGTTTGCGGGTTTCAGGGTTTGTACTTACAAACCCTGAACCGAACAAGACGAGATCGCCTGCAACAGCGGCCTCACGGAACGGCAAGAGCGGCGCAAGCAAAATCTACAAACCCGGATCAAGGCCGGGCTGGAACGCGCGGGCTTGGTCCTCAACCACTTCAACAGCGATCCGCGAGGCTACGCCGTGTACCTCGATCTGCCCGATGGTTCCTACAACAGCTTCGGCGGACGGGATTGCGGCTACGGCATCGGGAGGTGAAACCATCTACGACCGCATAGTGACCATTCGCAGGGCGCCGAGTTGCCTCTCACCCCCCGCCCTCGTCTCCGAACACCTCATCCCTATCGGGATGCGTCAGCTCCGAAGTGAATTTCAGGATGTGGCCCTCGCGCAGCTTCTGGCACAGCCGCTTCAATGTGTTTTGCTCGCGACCTTCAAGCGCGCGCATCAGCGCCTTCACCACTTTCGCGTGGCGTGGAAAAACGTACCCGATGAATTTCTCTCCTTGCTCGGTCAGTTCCAGCACTCTTACCTGCCGTCCGCGCCTTTGCGTGCCGGGTGCCAGCCGCGCCAGCCGCTTGGGCTCCATTTCAACCGGTGGACGCCTCCGAGGCTCCCTGCGAACCCAGCCCCGCCGGTTCAGCCTCCGAAAAATGAGTTCCAGGTTCTGCCGCGTATAGCGAAGTTTCTTCGACGCCACCGGCATCGATAGCGGCCCCTGGCGATAGAGGAGCTCCAGCAGGCGAAAGCCCGGCGTCGTCAGATCGAACAGCGCAAGAGGCCCTCGCATCCAGTAGCGCAGCCATGCGGCCGTGTCCAGCAGCTCGACATAGACCGAAAACGCCCGTAAGGTCTTTTGTTTCTGTGTGATTAGGCGGGCCATCGTTTAGTTCTCCATCGAAGCTCCCCAGCAAAAAGCAAGGTTGATGCCTCACTTGCGGGGCCTTTTTCCGCCCTTTCGGAGGAGAAAAGTCCCTCCGGCCAGTATTGCTCGGCGAAATAAAAAGGGCGCCTCGGCATAGCCGGGGCGCCCTGCACTACTGTCGACTCTCAACTGTTGACTGTCAACTGCCTTAGTACATGCCGCCCATGCCGCCGCCGCCCGGCATACCACCGCCGGCGCCGGCACCCTTCTTGTCGTCTTCCTTGATGTCGGCCACGAGAGCTTCCGTGGTGAGCATCAGGCCGGCAATCGAAGCAGCGTTCTGGAGCGCGAGGCGGGTGACCTTGGCGGGATCGATGACGCCCGCCTTGACCATGTCGCCGTACTCGGCCGTGTCTGCGTTCAAGCCGAAGTTATCGTCCTTCGACTCGCGAACGCGGCCCACAACGACCGCACCTTCCTGGCCGGCGTTGTGCGCGATCTGCCGCATCGGCTCCTCGAGGGCGCGCTTCACGATGTTGACGCCGATGGCCTCATCGTCGTGGAGCTTGAGCTTCTCGAGAGAAGCGATGCAGCGAACCAGCGCCACGCCGCCGCCGGGAACGATGCCTTCCTCGACAGCCGCGCGCGTTGCGTGCATGGCGTCCTCGACGCGAGCCTTCTTCTCCTTCAGCTCGGTCTCGGTGGCTGCACCGACCTTGATGACGGCGACGCCGCCGACGAGCTTCGCGAGCCGTTCCTGCAGCTTCTCGCGGTCGTAGTCGGACGTGGTGTCCTCTACTTGCGCGCGGATCTGCTTTACGCGGCCCTCGATCTCACCAGGCTTGCCGCCGCCCTCGACGATCGTGGTGTTGTCCTTGTCGATGGTGATCTTCTTGGCGCGGCCGAGGTCCTCGACCTTCACGTTCTCGAGCTTGATGCCGAGATCTTCCGTGATGGCCTTGCCGCCGGTGAGGGTGGCGATGTCCTCGAGCATGGCCTTGCGGCGGTCGCCGAAGCCGGGCGCCTTCACGGCCGCGCACTGCAGCGTGCCGCGAAGCTTGTTCACGACGAGTGTCGCGAGCGCTTCGCCTTCAACGTCTTCCGCGATGATCAGAAGCGGCTTGCCCATCTTGGCGATCTGCTCGAGCAGGGGAAGCAGGTCCTTCATCGAGCTGATCTTCTTTTCGTGGATCAGGATGCGGACGTCCTCGAGCGCGCACTCCATGCGCTCGGGATCGGTGACGAAGTAGGGGGAGAGGTAGCCGCGGTCGAACTGCATGCCTTCGACCACTTCGAGCGTCGTCTCCATCGTCTTCGATTCCTCGACGGTGATGACGCCGTCCTTGCCCACCTTCTTCATCGCTTCCGCGATGATCGAGCCGATCTGCTTGTCGTTGTTTGCGGAGATGGTGCCGACCTGGGCGATCATGTCGCCCTTGACGTCTTTGTGGAGGCGCTTGATTTCCTCGACCGCGACTTCGACGGCCTTCTCGATGCCGCGCTTGAGGGCCATCGGGCTCGCGCCGGCGGCCACCGTCTTCACGCCTTCGCGGAAGATGGCTTGCGCCAGCACGGTCGCGGTGGTGGTGCCGTCGCCCGCAACGTCGGAAGTCTTCGAAGCGACTTCACGGACCATCTGGGCGCCCATGTTCTCGAGCGGATCCTGCAGCTCGATTTCCTTCGCCACCGTCACGCCGTCCTTGGTGATGATCGGCGCGCCGAACTTCTTTTCGATCACGGCGTTGCGCCCCTTCGGGCCCAGCGTGATCTTCACGGCGTCAGCAAGAGCGTTGACGCCGCGCAGGATGGACTGGCGCGAATTCTCGCCGGTCACGATTTGCTTTGCCATGGATCTCTTTCCTCCTCGGATTCTTCTTCAGAGTGGTTGTCCGTGCGGCTGGGTCCGGCTGCGCCGGGATTCGCGCCGCGCCGGAAGTTATTTTTTGCCGCTCGCCGCTTTGGCGTGGCCGATCTTGGCGAGGATCTCGTCTTCCTTCACGATCAGGTACTCCTCGTCGTCGATCTTGATGTCGTTGCCGCTGTATTTGCCGAACAGGATGCGGTCGCCGGGTTTCACGTCGAGCGGGATCAGTTCGCCTTTTTCGCGACGGCCACTGCCTACGGCGATGACTTCACCCTCTTGTGGCTTCTCTTTGGCCGTGTCGGGGATGATGATGCCGCCCTTCACGACCTCCTTCTCTTCGAGCCGCCGGACCAGGACGCGGTCGTGCAGCGGTGTGATGTTGACTGCCATTTTTGCAATTCCCTCCGGTGGGATCTCAGAAATCGCTCTGCAGGGGCCTCAGACCTGCCATTAGCACTCCTCGCAGGCGAGTGCTAATATAGCAAAAATCGATGGCGAGTCAAGGAAAAATCGATCAGTGGGGGGCTCAGGTTGGGGCCCCTTTGTGCTCCTATAAGCCATTTATTTACAGCATCTTGGAAGCGTCAGATTTTTCCGACACTTGGGCATTGCGCTTGCGGGTAGAACGGCGCTAGTATCCGCCCATCCAGAGGTGTTGGGTGGCGTTCCTCTTCTACATCCGGCTGATCGGGCTGACGGCGGGCACGCTGGTTTATCTGTTCCTGCTGGCGCTGATCCTGGGGCATCGGCGGCCACGGAAATTCGAGCGGCTGCTCTTCCTTCTTGCCTTGGCGCTGTTCGCAATTTACGGCGGCGGGCTGCTCGAAATGAACGCGCAGATTCAATACGGCGCGCCGCCGGAGGTCACTCGCTGGTTCTATCGCGGTCTGATCGGGCTGGGTCTCCTGCTGCTCCTGCCGCTCGTCTGGCACGCTCACCACGCCTACCGGCGCCAGATTCGCGGGAAGTCGGGAGGCACCCTCGCCAGGGTGTTCGTTGTGCTGCTGTACATGTTGCTGGCGGGCGAGGTGGCTTTCGGGCTCTCGTTGTTTGCCGGGAACGCGCTCAGCCTTGGGACGCGGACCTACGTCGTTCTGAGCTTTTTCCTCAATGTGGGCACGGCGACGCTTCCGATTGTTGCGGGACTCGACGCGATTTTCGAGTTTCAAGACTGGAGAGCGGCCCAGAGCCGCGAGGAGCGAGGGGTCTTTCGCAGCCTTTTCTGGATTTCGGCCGCGCTGTGTGCGCTGCTGACGATTTACAGGAACCTTCCGATGACGTCAGTGGTGGGAACGGAGGCTTTCTTTACGATGGCGACCGTGACGGGCGTGCTGCCGGGGGCCGCGATCATCTATTACGCGCTGAAGCACAATTTCCTCGAGTATGGGGCGCAGCGGAACCTGGTCTACGCGCTGTCAGCGACGTTTCTGGCGCTGCTGTATTTGGCGCTGGTCCATAGAGTGAGCGGGTGGCTGGCGCCGGTTTTTCCGCCGGAGGCAACGGCGAGCGTTCTGCTGTTCGTGCTGCTTTTCCTGTTCGAGCCGCTCGAGCGTGCGATCGGGCCGGTGCTGCACCGGCGGATGAGCGAGCGAATGGTGCGCGTACAGAAATTGACGGTGGAAATTCAGCAGGAGGCGCGGCAAGGACACTTGGCGCGATTGGTTGCGTTTGCGGAGCGACGGGTTCGCGGGGAATTCGGGCTTGCGGCAGTGAAAATTTCTCTGCCGCGTGATGCAGCGGCGCGGCCGCTCGAGATTCCGGGCGGGCTTGGCCATGCGGTGCGGCTGCCGTTGATGAAAGACGGGCAGGAAATCGGCCTGCTCGAGGCGGTGACGACGGGAACCTACATCACGGGAGAGACTTCAGCGGCGCTGGAATTTCTGGCGGAGCAATTGCCGGGGATGATTGATTTGTGCCGGCTGATCGAAGAGAAGCTGCGGCTGGAACGCGAGCTGGCCGAGCGCGAGCGGCTCGCCCTGCTCGGCCAGATAGCGGCGAGCGTCTCGCACAATTTGCGGAATCCGCTGAGCTCGATGAAAACGATTCTGCAGGTGCAGCTCGAAAAGGAGAATTTGCCGTTCGACATTCGCCACGATTGCGCGCTGGTGGTGGGCGAAATCGACCGCATGAGCGCGAAGCTGACGCAACTGCTGAAATTCGCGAAGCCGTCGGTGAACGGGCAGACGATTCCGGCGGTGGCTCTCGCAAAGCAGACTGCGGCGCTCTTCAGCCGGGACGCCGAGCGGAGAAACGTGCGGCTGGAGTTCGATTGCCCGAGCGGAGAAGTTCGCGTGATAGGGTCGGAGGAGGCGTTGAGCGAGGCGCTCTCGAACCTGATCGTCAACGCAATTGAAGCGCAGCCAAACGGCGGGCGCGTGCGCGTGGGAATCACGGAAAACGGCGGGTGGGTGGAGATTCGGATCGAGGACGATGGTCCGGGCATTCCGACGGAGGCGCGCACGAAAATATTTCAGCCATTTTTCACAACGAAGGCCACCGGGACGGGGCTCGGCCTCTCGATCGTGGCGCGGCGTGCGGCCGAAATGGGCGGAACGATCAGGTGGGAGAGCCCAGTTCGAGATGGAAGGGGCGCACGCTTTCGTTTGACGTTGCTGATCGCCGGGGAGGAAGGGAAGCGGAGTGATGCGAACGATTCTGATCGTGGACGATGACGCGTCGGCGCGCTATGGGATGCGCCGGGCGCTCGAGGGAAAGTATCGGGTGATCGAAGCGGACTCGGCCGATGCGGGGCGCAAAGGGCTTGCGAGCGGCCCGGCGGACCTGATCCTGCTGGACCTCGTGATGCCGGACGAGGATGGGCTCACATTTCTTCGCCGGCTGCGCGAGTCTGGCGACGAGACGCCGGTGCTGATCGTTTCCGCGCTGGACACGGCGAAGACAGCGGTGGAGGCGCTGCAAGGCGGCGCGGCGGATTACATCGTCAAGGGATTCGACATCGAGGAGCTGCGCAAGCGCGTCGCGAACATTTTGAAGCTGGCGGAGCTCGGCGCGGAGAACGAACGCTTGCGCCGCGAGCTGGTAGCGGACGGCCAGTTCGGGCGAATGATTGGCGCGTCGGCAGCGATGAGGCGTGTCTTCGAGATGGCCGAGCGCGTGGCGGCGACGGACACGACCGTGCTGATTCTCGGCGAAAGCGGCACGGGAAAAGAATTGCTGGCGCAAGAGATTCACGAGCGGTCGCCGCGCGCGGGGAAGCCGTTCGTGGCGGTCAATTGCGCCGCGCTGCCCGAGACGCTGATCGAGTCCGAGTTGTTCGGCTACGAAAAGGGCGCGTTCACTGGCGCGGCGCACCAGAGGAAGGGAAAATTCGAACTGGCGTCGGGCGGAACGCTGTTTCTCGACGAGATCGGCGACATGAATCCGGTGACGCAGGCGAAGGTATTGCGAGCGCTCGAGAGCCGGCAGATCGAGCGGCTCGGGGGGCTACATTCGATCGACGTCGACGTGCGCGTGATCAGCGCGACGCATCGCGATCTGCAGGCGGACATCGCGGCCGATCGATTCCGGCAGGACTTGTACTACCGGATTCGCGTCGTAACGCTGGAATTGCCAGCGCTGCGAGCGCATAAAGAGGACGTTCCCCTATTGGCTGCGGCATTCCTCGAGCAGCTGGGTTTGCGGCATGGAAAGCGCGCACACTTGAGCGGCGACGCCATGGAGTTGCTGCGCCGGTACGATTGGCCGGGGAACATCCGCGAGCTGCGCAACGCACTCGAGCGAAGCCTGGTACTGGGCGAGAGGGACGAAATCGGCGCCGCAGATTTGCCCGAAGAAATCCGGAACAACGCGGGCGCCGTGTTTTCGCGCGATGGGGCGGCGAACTCGTTCATGGGCGAATCCGATTTTCGGGACGCAAAGCGCAAATTCGAGATTGCATACCTCAAGGGGAAGCTCGAGGAGCACCATTGGAACGTGTCGCAGACAGCGGCTGAGGTTGGTTTGCACCGGCAGAGCCTGCAAGAGAAGCTGCGAGAGCTGGGAATTCAGAGGCCGGGGAAGTAGATTCGGGGAATCTTCCACTTGACGCGATGGGCGTTGTTGGCATATGCTGCGACATATGCCAGAGAAATGGACAAAACAGCGTCGCGTAAAGCTCTTCAAGAACGGGCGAAATCAGGCGGTGCGGATTCCTCGTGAGTTCGAGATGCCGGGCGAAGACGCGATCATGCGGAAGGAGGGGGAGCGGCTGATTATCGAGCCAGCCGCGCCGAAGTCGTTGCTCGCTGTATTGGATACGCTCGAGCCGCTCGATGAGATGCTTCCTACCATTGCAGAGCTGCCAGTCAGACCCGTCAAACTTTGATGCGTTACCTGCTTGACACAAACGCGGTGTCCGACCTAATCCGCAATCCACGCGGGCAAGTTGCGCAGCGCGTACGGCAAGTTGGCGAGACCCAGGTGTGCACTAGCATCATCGTTGCGGCCGAGTTGCGCTACGGGGCTGCCAGGAAGGCGTCGCCACGGCTCACGGCTCGCGTCGAAGCCGTTCTCGGCGCTCTGGAGGTCTTGCCGTTCCAGGTTCCGGCCGATAGGACTTATGGTTCGCTTCGCACGCGCCTCGAGCAAAAGGGTCAGCCGATCGGGGGCAACGACCTTCTTATCGCCGCCCAGGCTGTAGCACTCGGCTACACACTCGTTACCGATAACGAGGAGGAGTTCGCCCGCGTCGAGGGACTCCCCCAAGAGAATTGGCTTCGCCACGGGGCATAGGTCCGTGGCCTGAGGGATGGAACGGTCGCGCGACGTCTGCGGGCGAGTTCGCATGCGCGCGGGGCAAGAACGGCACAGTGAGCCCGATGTCGAAGCTGCATAGTAATTCGAGCCGCCTTCCAATCGATGATGCAGACTTCCGCGCGAAGCCGCGCAAGCGCGTGCCGCACGAGTTCGTGCTCGACGCACTGGCCGTGGCGTCACCGTGGACCCGTCCGATGTTCGGCTGCCTCGCGGTATACGTTGAGGAAAAGATTGTTCTCGTGCTGCGCGACAAGCCCGATGGCGCAGCCGCGGACAACGGCGTGTGGCTTGCGACCACAATCGAGCACCACGAGAGTTTGCGCCGCGAGTTCCCGAACATGCGGTCGATTCAGGTGTTGGGGAAAGAGGTGACGGGCTGGCAGGTTTTGCCGGTGGATTCGCCGGACTTCGAGGAGTCGGCGCTGCGCGCCTGCGAGCTCATCATCGCCCGAGATCCTCGAATTGGGAAGGTGCCCGGGGCGCGGCGAGCCTCGGCGCGGAAGACGAAGACAGCGGCGAAGACCCGAAAACGGGGCAGGTGAGCGCCGCACCGGCGGCGAGAGGAGCGAGCCATTCGCAGCGGCGGGGGCCAAATCGCGGCATTCATCCTTGCCGGCGGCGAGAGTTCGCGCATGGGTCGCGACAAGGCGCTGCTTGAGATTGACGGTGTGCCGATGATCGTTCGGACGGCGCGTCTGGTGGAGTCCGTCGCCGGACCGCCCATAGTTGTCGGCTCACCCGAAACTTATCATCCTCTTCGGTTGCGTGCGATTCGCGACGACTGGCCCGGCGCGGGGCCACTTGGCGGGATCGCGACGGCTCTGCGAGCATCCGAATCGAGCTGGAATCTGGTCGTGGCTTGCGACTTGCCGTATGTCACGAAGGAATGGCTCGCGTTCCTAATCGGCCGCGGGACCGGGTCGCACGCGGACGCCGTGCTGCCGATGAGCGATGGAGGAGCGGAGCCGCTCTGCGCGATGTACAAGAAGAGCTGCGAGCCCGCCGTGTGGCTGGCGCTCGACCGGGGCGTCCGCAAGGTCACCGACGGGCTTTCGGGCTTGCGCGTGGAGCACATAGAATCGCCAGAGTGGAAAGCTTTTGATTCCGGCGGCCTCCTATTCAAGAATATGAACTCGCCGGCAGACTACGAAGAAGCAAGAGAACGACTGGGCGCGGGCGAAAAGAAATGAGCGAACGCTATTTCGAATTCCGGAATGTTTCGAAGTCGTTCGACGACAATTCCGTCCTGAAGGGCGTGACTTTCCACGTTGGCGAAGGCGAAACGGCCGTGATCATGGGCCGGAGCGGAGTGGGGAAATCGGTTTCACTCAAGCTGCTCATGGGCTTTCTCGAGCCGGATGAGGGCCATGTGATCGTGGCGGGGCAGGACGTGACGGGCTGGAGCGAGCAACAGTTTTCGAAGATTCGGCGGCGCGTGACGATGGTGTTTCAATCGGGGGCGCTGTTCGATTCGTTGACGGTGGCCGAGAATGTAGCGTTTCCCCTCCTGAGCCGCGGCGAGCACCGCGACGCGGACGAAGTGGACCGGCACGTGAAGGAGTTGCTCGAGATGCTGGAGGTTTCCGAATACGCGGACCGATTGCCCTCGGATCTGAGTACGGGAACGAAGCGGGCCGTGGCGATCGCGCGAGCGCTTTCGGAAGATCCGGACGCGATTCTGTACGACGAGCCGACGACCATGGTCGATCCCATCATGGCGGCACACGTCAGCGAGCTGATTGTGAAGCTCAAGACAAAATTCCGGAAGACGTCGATCGTGGTCACGCACGACACGCACCTGGCGAAGAAGCTCGCCGACCGTGTGATCTTCCTTCACGAAGGGCGCGTGGAATTCTTCGGGACGTGGCCGGAACTCGAGAAGTCCCAGAATCCGGTGCTGCGCAATTTTCTGCTCGAGGACGAAATGATTCCAGCGCTGGACGCAACGGCGTGAGCGCCCCCGCCCCGACCGATCCAAAGAAACAGCTCCGCCGCGTGATGGGTTTCTGGGACGTCCTGTTGTTCAATATCGCCGCGGTGCTCGGCCCACGATGGATCGCGGCTGCGGCGCACAATGGGACCTCCTCGATCAGCCTGTGGGTGCTGGCCGCGCTCTTCTTTTTTGTGCCGTCGGCGTTCGTGATTACGGAACTCTCGACGCGGTTTCCGATGGAAGGCGGGTTATACATCTGGTCCAAGGAAGCGTTCGGCGATTTTCACGGGTTTGTGGCCGGCTGGACCTACTGGATTTATACGTTTTTCTATTTTCCGGGGCTGCTGATGGCGAGCGCAGCGATGGGTGCCTACATCGGCGGCAGCGCCACGGGTCATCTTGCGCAAGACCGCACGTTCCTGATGATCGGGTCGTTCCTTTTGTTGTTCGTGGCAGTCATTCTGAACATCGTGGGGCTGAACATCGGGAAATGGCTGCAGAATGCGGGCGGCGTGGGGACGTACGTTCCGCTGCTGATGCTCGTGGGGATGGGCGCTTACTTGTGGCACGCGCACGGGTATGTGACGCATTTCACGCGATCCAACATTTTGCCGGTGTGGGATTGGGGAACGGTGAATTTCTGGCCGCAGATCGCGTTTGCGTTCGTGGGACTCGAGCTCTGCTCCGCAATGAGTGAGGAAGTGCGCGACCCGCACCGGACTTTTCCACGCGCAATCTTCGGATCGGGATTCCTGATTGCGCTCGCGTACATCGCGGGGACGTTTGCGGTTCTCGGGATGATGCCCGCGGCATCGGTGGATCCAAAAAGCGGAGTGTTTCAGGCGCTGACGGCGGGATCGACGATGCTGCGAATCGGATTTTTCGGCGTCATTGCCGCCATTCTGGTGACCTTCGGGAACGCCGGCGGAGTGGGCACCACGGTGGCGGGTGTCGCGCGCGTCCCGTTCATTGTCGGGATCGACCGATACCTTCCTGCAGCATTCGGGAAGATCCACCCGAAGTGGAAGACTCCTTGGGTGTCGATTCTGGTACAGGCCGTTATTTCAGGGGCGATTCTGCTGTTGATTCAGCTCAATCAGACCGCGAACAACGCGTACCAGATTTTCGTAGATGCGGGAACGATTCTGTACTTCATTCCGTTCCTGTACATGTACGCGGCGGTGATCAAGCTGAGCTATCGAAAGGACCGTGGCGCCAGCGAAGATGAGGTGCTGATTCCGGGCGGCAAGCTCGGCGTGTGGATCATAGGTTCATTGGGGTTCATCGTGGTGTTGGGCGGAATCGTGCTTTCATTCATTCCTCCCGGCGAGGCCGAGAACAAGGTTCTCTTCGAATCCACGCTGTTCGGGGGAACCTTCTTCTTCATTTTTGTGGGGCTGGCGCTGTACGTTCGCGGAGCCCGAGCCAAGAGACGCGAAACGGCGAGAGCGGCGGCGCCCTAGAAGACCGCTCTCTTCTGAACTACTTGTTTCGTCGCAAGCGAAAAGCGCGGCTCGACGGGGCCGCCTTGCGTCACGCGAGCGGCGAGATACTCTCCCAGCGACGGCCCGTGCTTGAATCCGTGGCCGGAGCCTCCTCCCACCAGCCAGACGTTTTCGAGATGCGGATGGCGGTCGATCAAGAAATCGCCATTCGACGTGTTCTCGTACTGGCAGACGCGCGTTTCGACGATGGGGGCATCGCGCAGCGCAGGAAAGCGCCGGGCGACATATTCCCTGGCGATGGCCGCAGCGTCGGCGCTCGCGACTCGCGACTGCGTGTCCGGATCGACGCGAACCCCGTGGCGATCGTGCGCGATTTTGAATCCGCGATCTTCGATATCCGGCATTCCGTAGAATTCGTCGCGGACTTTCAGCCACGTCGGCATTTCCGGAGGAGCGAATCGGCGGTCACCCGGCGGCACGCCGAAGAAGAACACTTCCTGGCGGGAAGGGAAGATTCGGCCGCCGAGCGTTTCGGGGAAAACTTTCCCCAGCCACGATCCGCAAGCGAATACAAATGTCGCTGCCGAAAGCGTTTCACCGGCGTTCGTGACCAGGTGTTGCAGGCGCTCTGTGCCGGCGGGCGGGCGGACAAACGCGTTCTCATAGTGCGCGCTGATTTTCGCGGCTTGCTCAACGACCGTTTGAACGGCGCGCCGTGCCATCAGTACGCCGCTTTCGGGTTCCAGGATGCCCCAGCAATCGTCTTCAAAATGGATTTGCGGATAGCGCTCGCGCAACCGGCTAAGCGACAGCTTCTCGAAGCGCGTGCCCGTTTTCTGCAGCGTCGAGACGGTATCGAACGCATTCTGGTCGTTCTCGTCGGCAATCCAGAGAACGCCGGTCTGCTGAAAGAGCTCGGGCCGGCCCGCCTCCGCGAAGAGACGCTTCCACAGCGGTAGCGCGTTGACCGACCAGCGCGTGTAGATTTCGTCGGCGCCATAGCCCATGCGGATGATGCGCGATTCGCCGCCCGAGCTGGCTCGCGCGTTGGCCGGCCCATACGCGTCGAGCAGCAGAACGCTCGCGCCGGACTTGCGCAGGAAGTAGGCAGTCCACGCACCGAAAACGCCGGCGCCGACCACAATCACGTCGTACGTTTGGTGCCGGGCCATCAGAAGCCTTCGTCGATCAAGCGACCGGCTGTGAGGTGAGATTGAGCCGGCGCCTCGCCCGGCTTGAGCAGGCTCTCGACGTATTTCGCGAGAATGTCGCACTCGAGATTCACGCTGTCCCCGGGAACCAGCGTGCGGACGTTCGTGTGCTGAAGCGTGAACGGGATGATTGCAAAGCCGGCGATGCCGTCCTGCCACCCGGCGACGGTCAAGCTGATGCCGTCCAGGGCGATCGAGCCTTTCTCGGCGACGTAGCGGCGCAGCTCCTCCGGCACGCGCACCGAGAGCCATGAATTTTCTCCCTCGGGAACGTGCCGTGTGACGCTGCCGACGCCGTCGACGTGGCCCTGTACGAAATGTCCGCCCAAACGCGCGCCCACCGCGAGCGGCCGCTCAAGATTCAGGATGTCGCCCGGCTTCCTCTCGCCAAACGACGTGCGCCGAAGCGTTTCATTGGAGAGATCGGCCGCGAAGCGCGTTGCGTCAAACTCGACGACAGTCAAGCAGCAGCCGTTGACCGCGATGCTGTCGCCGACCTTCATGCCCGCGGCAATTTCGGGCGCGCCGGCCAGATTCACGCGAAGCTTGCCGCCGTCCGCGTCGCGGTCGAGCGAGTCAACTTTTCCGGTGCCTTCTATAATGCCCGTAAACATCGTGGAAGTACCCCTGAACGACAAAATCCGCGCCGAAACGATTCAGCGTTAAATTCTTCAACGCGGGCGATTTTGGAGCGCGTCGCGACGGGAAGCGCGCCATCGGGACCCCGCCGGCCCCCATGATCCTGGGAGCATAAAAGAGAATCATCTTGTCGACAATTCCTGCCTCAAGGGCGGCCCCGTTCAATTCCGCGCCGGCTTCGAGCAATACGTTCAGCATCTCGCGCCGCCCCAGTTCGCGGACCACGGCGGACAAGTCCGCTCGGCCGCCGTCGGACGGAACGCGAAGTATGTCAACGCCTGCGCGTGCCAGGGCGCGCGCTTTCCGCGAGTCCGGCGACACCGTGGTGAACACAAGGATGTCGTCCTGAGCGGACTTGACGAGCCGGGACTTCGCCGGCAAGCGCAAGTGCGAATCGACGACAGCGCGCAGGAGTCTCTTGCGACGCGGCAGACCCGTGCGATCGGTGAGGCGCGGATCATCGACCAGGATGGTGCCGATCCCCGTCAGCAGCGCATCCGCTTCGTGGCGGAGGCGCTGCACGTAGTCGCGCGAAGGCGCACTCGAAATCGAAGTGGAGTGGCCCGGGCGCATCGCGATCCGGCCGTCGAGCGTGAGCGCGGTCTTCAGTGTGACGAAGGGAAGGCTCGTCTGAATCCACTTCGCAAAATCCTCATTTGTCTCTCGGGCGTATTCGTTGTCGTGTTCCGAGACCTGGACTTCGACGCCCGCCCGCTTCAGCGCCGCGAAACCGCGCCCGGCAACGGCAGGGTTCGGGTCCTGCAAGGGGGCGAATACCTTCTTCACGCCGGCTGCAATGATTGCTTCGGTGCACGGGCCGGTGCGTCCGGTATGGCTGCACGGCTCAAGGTTCACGTACAGGCTGGCGCCGCGAGCCGCTTCGCCCGCCTGCTTCAGCGCGACGATCTCAGCGTGATCGACGCTGTCAAACCTATGAAAGCCGCGGCCAACTTCGACTCCGTCCTTCACGAGCACAGCGCCGACGCGCGGATTCGGATGCGCGAGCGCCGTTCCTTGGCGCGCGAGTTCCTCGGCTTCATACATCCAGTACTTGTCGTTGAAGATTGGCTCAGTCGAAGAGCGAGTTGACATAAGTCTGCGCGTCAAACGGCACGAGATCATCCATCTGTTCGCCCGTTCCCACAAACCGAATCGGCAGGTTCAGCTCGCGCGCGATCGCGACGACGATGCCGCCCTTCGCGGTGCCGTCGAGTTTGGTGAGGACGATTCCCGTCACGCCCGCATGGCTCCAGAATTCGCGTGCCTGGTTCAGGCCGTTCTGTCCCGTCGTTGCGTCGAGCACCAGCAGCACATCGTGCGGCGCGCCAGGAACGATTTTCGAGGCCGTTCGCTTCATCTTCTCGAGTTCCGCCATCAGATTCGATTTCGTGTGCAGGCGGCCCGCGGTGTCGACGATGACGGCGTCCGCCGCGCGAGCTTTGGCCGAGGACAGTGCGTCGAAAATGACGGCTGAGGGATCGGCGCCCGACTTCTGCTTCACCACTTCGACGCCCGCGCGTCGGCCCCAGACCTCGAGCTGCTCGATGGCTGCAGCGCGAAACGTGTCCGCGGCACACAGCATCACGTTGGCGCCTTCCTTCTTGAGGCGATTCGCCAGCTTGCCGATGGTGGTCGTTTTCCCGGTGCCGTTCACGCCGACTACGAACAGAACGCGCGGAGTGGCGTCGACGTGACCGTTGGAGCCGGCGAGCGGCGCCGTCAGGATTTTCAGCACTTCGTTCTTTAGTTCGCGGCGCAGCGTGTCGGAGCCCTCGAGTTTGTGCTGGTTCACCTGCTCCCGGAGGGCCGCGAGTATCTCTTTCGTCGTGCGCACGCCGATGTCGGCGCTGAGCAGGGCCGATTCGAGCTGTTTGAGAAGCTCCTGGTCGACGGGCCGGTCGCCGTTAAGCAACTGCTCGACACGCGCGGAAAGCTCCGAGCGCGTCTTGGTGACGGAGTCTTTCAGCCGTTCGAGCAGCGTGGGTTCAGGCGGTCCGAAGAGAGTGATCATGGCTGTGCGCCGCCGTTCTGCGGAGCACATCATTCTAACAGACGGAAGGAAGCGGGGTTCAGACTTCGACGAGCGTGGCGCTGAGCCGCAGGCGGCCGAAGCGGACGGCGTTCTCAAGCGAAGTGACCACTTGCTGGTCGAATTTCACGACGGAGAGTGAACGGATTCGCTGCATCGCGAAGTCAAGGTCCATCGCGGACTGGTAGGGCCGGTTCGTGGTGATGGCGTCCAGTGTATCGGCAACGGCGATGATGCGCGCCATCATCGGGATCTGGTCGCCCTGCAGCCCGTAGGGGTAGCCGCCGCCGTCCATGCGTTCGTGATGGAGTTCGATGCCGGGCAGCACGTCGCGCAATTGGGTGACGGGGCGCATGATGTTCGCGCCCTTCACGGTGTGCTGCTTCATCAGGTCGAATTCCTCGTCGGTCAGTTTGCCGGGCTTTTTCAGGACGCGGTCCTCGACGCCGATCTTTCCGACGTCGTGCAGCAGCGCGGAAATGCGCAGGCGGTCGAGATCCTCGCTGCTCAGGCCGAGACCGTCGCCGATAATGACGGAGTATTTGGCGACGCGCCCGGAGTGGCCGCGCGTATAGGGGTCCTTTTCGTCGATGGCAGCCGCGAGCATGCGGATGGAGCCGAGGAAGAGATCGCGATTCTCGGCGGCCGCGAGCTTCAGCTTTTCGACGTACTGCTCGATGTCGCCTGCCATGTTGTTGAACGTTTCGGCAAGCTCGCTGATCTCGGCGGCACCTCGGACCGCCACGCGTTCATGGAATTCGGCGCGGCTGATGGCGCGCGTGGATTCGACGAGGCCGCGAATCGGCCGCGTGATGCCGACCGCGAAGATGTATCCGAACGAGAGGGCGACGAACGTGACGCCAACGACGAAGCTCAGCGCCTGTTTGCGCATTTCCTGGACGCCCGCGTCGATGCGGGCGTCGTCGAGGCTGCGCTGCGCGATCACGGCCCAGCCGAGTTCCGGAATGGGGCTGTAGGTTCCGATCATCTCGATGTTGCGATGTTGGTCCCTGTCGTACATCGAAAAGTTGGTGTTGACGGTCACGCGCAATTCCTGCGTGTCTTTGAACTGCTTGGCCAGCGGCGACATCGACGTAATGTCGCGTCCGGGAACGATCTCCCGGGTGTCGGGATATGCGACGATGTGGCCGTGAATGTCGACGACATAGACCAACCGGTGGCGCACGCTCACTTCGCGCAATCGCGTTTCGAGGCGATCGAGCGACACGACCGCCGCAAACATGCCGCTGAACTGGCCGTCGGACAATAGAGGCACGGACATCACGAGCGCCGGGTGATTGTCCGGCCCCAGCGCAAACGGCTCGCTGATCGAATCGAAGTCCTGAAAGCTCGCCTGGAACGCGCGCTTGAGCGCTGCGCCGACGAACGGGTCCTGATCGGCGCTGAAGCTGCCGGCGGACTGTCCCTTTGCCTGCTTGTCAACTGCGGTGACGTACAGAATATTCGGGTTATTTTCGGCGAACTGCTGCAGCAGCCGTGTGATTTCGGCCGAGTGGGACGGGTCATCGACGTCGCGAATCCACCCGGTGAGCGTCAGAACCTGCCGCTGGGTCACGAGCTGCTGCCGGACGCCCTGCTCGAATTCCAGCGTTTCGCTCGCCAGCGAGCGAGTCGTCTCGTTCTGCTGAACCTGCTCGGTATCCTGCAGCTTTTCTTCGCTCAGGCGCAGGACCTGCCGGTGGTAGAGCCATAACGGTGTGACGCTGACCAGCAAAAGCGCTCCCAGGACGATCCACAGGATGCGCATGTGGCGTGGTGTCAGGTGTTTGAGGGCTTGAATGGGCACAAGTATCCCCAGCCTAAAAATGCTACCGGACACCATTGAGTAGCACAACGGGACGAAGGTACTGGCGTAGCGGAAAAGCCATAGGGCAGGGCGGCCGATGCGAACGGGGCCTAGCGCCCCAATTTGAGGCGATTCTCGTTCCCGGCGATGAGTCGTTCGATGTTGGACCGGTGCTTTGCCAGGATGAGGAGGGAAATCACGATCGTGCCGAGGGTCACGTAGGAGGGAGGAGCGTGCCGGGGCGCGTAGAGGAGATATACCAGAACCGGGAGGGCCGCCGCCGCGACGATTGAACCGAGGGACGAATAACGCCAGAAGACAACCATGACAACCCAAAGAATAACGGCCACGCCGGCCGCTTCGGGGCAAATCTGCAGGAAAACGCCCAGCGCGGTCGCCACGCCTTTGCCTCCCTTGAATCCGAGCCAGACGGGAAACATGTGGCCGACCACCGCCAGGATCGCCGCGATCATCATCCAGCGCATGTCGCCGTGCATCCAGCGGTGGGCAATCCAAACAGCCGCGTAACCCTTTGCGGCGTCGAGCAGGAGCGTAAGCAGCCCCGCAACGATGCCGGCGCTCCGCGCCACGTTCGCCGCGCCGATGTTTCCGCTGCCGGTCCTGCGTATGTCGCCGCCGCGAGCCTTGACGATCAGGAAGCCGAACGGAATCGACCCAAGCAAGTACGCGACCACCGGAACTAGCGCGAGCTCATTCACGCGACGTCCTTGACGAAGGGATAGCTGCGAAGCCTCTTATACTCTGCTCCCGAGGGTTTGAGAATGCTTTCGAACAAATGAAACTCGGTCTCGCGCGCCGAGCCGACGTCGAGTGACTGAAGTTCGGCTGCAGCGCGCACGAGATCTTCCGCGCGCGCGGGGGGGGCGAAGCGCGCGAGCGTCAGATGCGGCGTGAAATCGCGCGATTCAGCCGGAATCCCGAGCGGCACCAACGCGCGATCCACATCGGCCGCGAGTCCGGCCAGATTCGCCGAGGCCTCGATTCCGCACCAGACGACGCGCGAGCGCCGCTCGTTCGGAAAGAATCCAATCCCGCGAAAGAACATCTCGACCGGCTGCGGCGAACGAATCGGCTCGAGCGCCGCCTGAACTGAGCCCAACTCCTTGGCGTCGATATGGCCGATGAATTTCAAGGTGACGTGCATTCCTTCGGGACGGACCCATCGCGCGTTTTTCGCCGTTGGTTTCAGGCGGGCAATCAAGTCGCGAATCGCGGCGCGAACATCGTCGGGAAAATCGAGCGCAACGAAGAGCCGCACGCCTCACCCTCGCCCGTGCGCCGAGTAAGGAAAATACCGCCGAACCATATCCAGCGCGGTTTGCGTTGCGTACTGGCGAATGCGATCGCGGTCGCCGGGAAAGCGAAACGCCTTTTCGCGCGGCTTACTCTCGTCCGCGAGGGCGATGTGCACGAGCCCTACCGGTTTGTCGGGCGTCCCGCCGCTGGGCCCTGCGACTCCCGTGATTCCGACTCCCAGCGTCGCGCCGGCGCGCTTCCGGATTCCGTCCGCCAGTGTGAGCGCCGCCTCGGGGCTGACAGCTCCCTTCGCCTCGATCAACTCCTTGGGCACGCCGACGAACAGCGTCTTCAGCTCGTTGCTATAGCACACGACGCCACCCAGAAAGTAGGAGGAGCTGCCGGGCACGTTCGTTAGCCGCTCAGCCAGCATCCCGCCGGTGCAGCTTTCGGCCACCGCAATCGTGGCGCGATTCTCGGTGAGGATGCGCGCCACAACTTCCTCGAGTGATTCGCCCCTCGCCGAGAAAAGGTTCTCGCCCAGCGCCAGCGCCATGCGATCGACGATCTCGCCGAGCCGTTTTTCTGCTTTCGCGGCGTCGTCCGACCACATTCGCGGATGCAATTGAATTCCAGTCGGCGCGGCGAGGATTGTGGTGTCTGTGTCCGGGTAGAGTGCGTACAGCGGTGACACGCGCTGGTCGACTTCCGATTCCGTCAGGCCGGTGATTCGCAGCTCACGCGTGAACAGCCGCTCAGGGAGATTCAGCTTCGCGAGGCGCGGCCGCACTTCGGTTTCGAAAAGCGCCCGCAGTTCGGTCGGAACGCCCGGAAGAAGCACGATGACGCGGCCGCCGTTTTCAAGCCACAATCCGGGCGCGGTGCCGCGGGGATTCGGCAGCACCGAAGCGCCTTCCGGAACCATGGCTTGGCGGCGGTTGATCTCCGGCATCTCACGGCCAAAGCGCCGAAACCGCTCCTGAATCTGGAGCAGGATCGCGTCGTCCCGCCGCAGCTTTCGCCCGAGCAGCTCCGCGACGGTATCGCGCGTGCGGTCGTCGTCCGTGGGGCCAAGTCCGCCGGACGAGACAATGAGCTCGGCGCGCCCAAGCGCGTGGCTGAAGGACGAGCGCATCTCGTCGGGCGAGTCGCCGACCACGGCCTTGTGAATCACGCGGATGCCCAGCTTGTTCAGTTCCGCAGTGAGAAAAAGAGAATTCGTATCGAGGCGAAACGGCGTCAGCAGCTCGGAACCGACTGCGATGATCTCCGCATTCATGGGCGTTCGTGCGCCTGAGGCGCAGCAGACTGTTGTACCCGATGCGAAGGGAGAGTCGCAAGTCCGCGGGCGCGCCCGCAGGTAGGGGATGCGCCAGCCGGTTCATTCCTCGCGCAACGTGCTCAGGGCGTTCACGCCGGCCGCTTGCGCGATCGGCGGCCACGTGGCAATCGCGCCGAGCAGAAGCAATCCCGCCACGGTATACGCGATCGTCCAGGGATCGTAGGGGGTGACGCCGAAGAGGAAGCGTTGCGTGGCTCGCGCTGCGACGAAGCACAGAACCGCACCCGGCACGAGGCCTGCAAGCGTCAACGAGAAGCTGTACCGCGCAATCAGGCCGGCGACATCGCCGGGCGTCGCGCCAAACGCCATGCGAATTGCGATTTCGCGCCGCCGTAATTGAACGAGGTACGCGAGCGTGCCGTACAGCCCCAGCGCTGCCAGTGCCAGCCCCACGACGGCAAACATGTTCAGCAGCCACGCAACGAAGCGACGCAACTTCACCGAATCCATGATCCGCGCCGGCATGGTTTCGACGTCGAACAACGCAACACTCGGGTCCATGTCGTGCAGGATTTCGCGAACGCCCGAGGTCACATCCGTCTGCGCGGCCTGCTTGACGACGAGGAACATCGCCGAATTCGGCTGCTGAAGCTCGGGCCAGTAGATTTCGGGCCGCGGCGGTGCCCCGAGGTCCTTCGTCGCGACGGTTCCAACGACGCCGATGATTGTTGCCGGTTGACCGTGGCAGCAGTTGTTCGCAACCACCTTGCCGATCGGATCCTCGCCAGGGAAGTACTCGCGAGCGAACTCCTCGTCGATGATGCCCACGGCGGGCGATGTCGTGCCGTCGTGCGACGTGAACGTCCGGCCCTTCAGCAAAGGAATTCTCAGAGTCTCGAAGTAGCCAGGCAGAACCACGTCAACGCGCCCGGCGGGACGGACCCGCGGTTCGGGACGGCCGGGGATATACATGTCCGCGGTGTACCCGCCGTTGCTGAACGGCAGCGCAAGGCCGGCCGAGGCCGACTCAACGCCGGGTAGCACGCTGATGCGGTCATTCACCGTACGAAAGAACGCCGCGCGTGATTCACTGGTCGAATGTGTTTTCTGCGGCAGCCCGACAGACGCCGACCAAACGCGCTCCGCCGAGAATCCGGGCGAAACCGCCAGCAATTTCGCAAAACTGCGGCCGAGCGCCGACGCCGTGAAAAGCAGGGCGATGGCGATGCCGATCTGTACCGCCACTAGGGCGCTGCGCCAGTGCGATTGGCCGGTCGATGTTCGCCCGCCGCCGGTGCGCAGCGCTTGTTCGAGTGAAACCTGCGACGAAAGAGTCGCCGGCAGAAGCCCGGCGATCACCGTGGAAACGGCGCACGCCCCGGCGGCGAACGCCAGCGTCCACGGCTCAATCTCGATGTGATGAACCGGCCCGTACGCGTTGATCAAACGCACCAGTCCCGCCGCCAACGCCACGCCCGCTCCGCACCCGATTACGACGAGTGTCGCTGTCTCGGTAAGAATCTGCCGGATCAGCCGCGGCGCACTAGCGCCGAGCGCGGCGCGAACAGCCCACTCCCGGCTGCGCACCGTCGCGCGAACGATCACCAGGCCGGAGACGTTGATGCATGCGATCAGCAGCACGCAAATCACCGCGCCGAACGCAAGCAGGAGCCACTGCCGGACGTCCTGTGTCCGTTCAAGGAGCATCGGCTCGATCGAGAAGTGCCAGCCCGAGCTCTCTGTGTAAGAATCGGGGAATTGGGCCGCCATGCGATGGCCCACCGTCGAAAGCATCGCCCTCGCGCGTTCGAGCGTCACGCCGGGCGCAAGCCGCGCGAGCATCTCGAGCCATTTGTCGCCTCGCTCGTTGCTCGTGTAATCGGCGGGAGGGAGCGCGAGTGGGACCCACATCTGCGTTGCGGGGTAAGGGAAATTGAAATCGGAGGGCATCACGCCAACAACCTGGTACGGCTGGCCGTCGAGCTGGATCGTTTGTCCGATGATTCGGGCATCCGCGCCGAATTTGCCTCTCCACAGCGCATCGCTGAGCACCGCGACTTTGGGCGCGCCATAACGGTCGTCATCGGGGAGAATTGTCCGCCCGATCTGCGGCGCGATTCCAAGCATCGCGAAGAAGCCGCCGGACGTATTGACGGCGTCGATGTGTTCCGCGTATCCGGAACCGCTCGTGTTGCTCAGGGTGAAGTCGTTGAAGTAGTACGCGGCGGTCTCGCTGAACATCTCGTGGTGGGCCGTCAGGTCCGCAAAATCAGGAGGGGAATCGGGCGTATGTCCGAGCTGCGATTTCGGGAATTCGTTGTGGACGAAAACGATCTGCCCGGCGTCGCGGTAGGGAAGTGGCTTCAGCAGCACGTCGTACAGCACCGCGAACACCGCCGTCGTCGCGCCGATGCCGATGCCAAGTACGGCAACGCAAAGCAGGGCTAGCCAAAGATTCTTTCGGATTTGCCGGAGGCCGTAGGAAACATCCGACATCAACTCCGTCGCGATTGCGCTCATGCGTCGCCTCCTCGTCCGAAGTTGCGATCGGCGTCTCGGGTCGGGCCGATCAGTTGTTGAGAGGCAGGCCCTCGACGTCCCAGTCGAGAGTGTACAGCGCATTATTGGTCGTGATGACGGCGCGATGCGTTGGCAGCAGCGCGAGGCCCACGATGTTGGCGCCTCCAAGCACGAGTTCGGGCTCAGCCTGCGGCGTCAGCCGGACGATGCCACGCTTCCCGCCGAGCGACGCCGCGACGTACAGGTTGCCGCGCCGGTCGAACGCGAGCCCCTGCGGTCGCCCCAGCCCGCGAAAGAAAACGCTCACTTCGCCCGCGGGAGAAATTCGATACACGCGGTCGTAGCTCGAAGTCGTCGGCCCCGCGACGAACAGCTCGCCTGCCGGGCTGAACGCCAGATGATACGCGGCGACGGACGGCTCAAGCGTCGCGAACACGAAAATCTCGCGGTCGGCCCCGATCTTGAAAATCGTGCCGCTCCGGTCGCCGACGTAGAGGTTTCCCGTCTTGTCGAACGCGAGGCCGGTGGCGATTCCCATGCCCTCCACCCACTGCATGGCGCGCCCGTCGGGCGACACGCGATAGATCGTGCCGTCGTTTCTGCACGAGACATACAGATTCCCGTCGCGGTCGAGAGCCAGCCCCGTCGGGTTCATCAGTTCCGTGATGAACGGCTTGATGGCGTGATTGGCCGTGATCTTGTAGAGCGAGACCGGAACCTTCTGCCCGCGCTGCCCGCTGAACGTCACGTAGATGTTGCCGTTGCTGTCGACCGCCGGATTCGCCACGGGATGCAAGTTGTCCGCGACCTGCACTCCCAGTGCCATCGGGAATGGCTGGCTTTCGACGCTCCCCATCCGCACGCGCACCGCGCCTCCCGCTGCGCCGTCCGGTACCCGGGCGATCAGGAAATTGTCCGCCGCCAGCACCACGATGCCGTCCGTCGAGCCGAACTGCACCTGCGGGCGCGAATGGTTGTGCGCCGCGAAGCCGCTCCCCTTGATCGAGATTTCGCCGCCGGGAAGCGCCGCCGCCGGCTTTACGCTCTCGATTCTCGGTGTGCTATTCATTGAGAAGGAAATTACACCCGGTGTTTCACGCGCAACCGCAATTTCGCCGGCTCACAGTCCTGCCGCCCGCGCAATCCACAAGCCGATGCCCGCGTAAATCCCGGCGACCCAGTCGTCCGCCATGATTCCCCAGCCGCCGGGCAGAGATTCCGCCTGCCGCGCGGGGAACGGCTTCCATATATCAAATATCCGAAAAAGTATAAAACCCGCCAACAAATATTTCCAGTTAAGCACCGAATGCCACGTAATGAGGCCCATTTGAGGGTTGGCGAGCACGGCGTTCAGACTCATCGGCCTGACCGGAAGGGCGCAGCCCAGGACGAGCGTCAGATGCTGGCCGGATACTTCGTCGACTACCACTCGCCCCGGGTCCGTGAGTCCCCAAAATGTCGCAGCCCGACTTGCTGAGGCAACTCCGATGGCACCAATAATGACTGCGAGCGCAATCTGGAGGCAAAGAAACGGATCGAGGTGATGCATCGAAACCGCCATAAAAAAACTGCTGCCGCCCTTCAGGGATCCAATCGCGAGCAGCAGTGCGAACGCACCCCAGAAAGGAAGCATAGCCAACAAGAGCCCGCCGAGTGATCCCCACGTCCCGGGCGCCTTCGGAAGATAGCCGAGCCCGCCTGCTGTCGCGATGAACAGCGCCAGCCGCGGCTTCCGCTTCGGAACGGAACTCGATGCCGCGCCGCCTTCTCCGCTCGCAGATGTCGGCGGCTCAGTTCTCTCGCTCATTCACGTCTCGTTCGGGATTTTCGGGCGTCGATTCGTCGATCACCGGCTCGCTGATCCGGTATTTCTCGCTCGACCAGTTGCCGAGGTCCAGTAGTTTGCACCGCTCGCTGCAAAATGGAAATTCCGGAGAAGCCTCGGAATCGGTAGGTTTGTTGCAGATGGGGCAGCGCCACTTCATGCCGACAGAATACAGCAAAGCGCGGTTGGCTCGTAGGGGTGGGTCTCGGGCCCACCGTACATCACGCGAGAATCGGCAGGAGATTTCTTGCCGGCGCAGCGGCTGCCGCCACGGTGCCGGGCGCTTCGAACTCGATCGCGCGGCCGATCAAATCGTATTCCTTCGCGTCCGTGATCTCGATCGTCGCCAGCGAGCCCACCGGAGGCAATTCCGCGGCGTCGTTCACGCCTTCGAATTCCGTGATGTACACCTTACCGTCGATTTCGGGCGCCATGCCTTCGAGCCGCGCCTCCCAGATCAGGTCCGTATCCTTCGACGGCCCTTCGAGCATCGCCTGCACGCGCTGGCCCACTCGCTTGCGCAGCTTCCGCGCCGAAATCTTCTTCTGAATCGACATCAGCGTGTCGCGCCGCCGCGCAATCGTCTCCGCGTCGATTTTTTCCTCATAGGCGAAGCTTCTCGCCGTGTCCTCATCCGAGTACGCGAAGACGCCCATCCAGTCGAACTCCGCCGCGCGCACGAAGTCGCACAACTTACGAAAGTCCTTCTCGGTTTCGCCGGGGAAGCCGACGATGAACGACGTGCGAATCGAGACGCCGGGAATCGTCCGCCGCGCGCGTTCGAGCAGTTTCAGGAAGGCGTTGCCGTGTGAGCCTCGCTTCATTCCCGCCAGCACGCTCCGGCTCGCGTGCTGCAACGGCACGTCGAGATATTTTGCCAGGCGCGGATTTGCAGCAATCGTTTCGAGCAGCCGCGGCGTGATGCGGTTCGGATAGCAATAGAGGAAGCGAATCCAGTGCAAATCCTCGATCTCCGCGAGCCGCTCGAGCAGCGTCGGGAGCCCATCGCGCAGCCCGAGGTCTTCGCCGTAGAAAGTTGTGTCCTGGCCGATCAGGGAAATTTCGCGCACGCCGGTCGCGGCCAGATTTTCCGCCTCGCGCGCCACCGACTCGAATCGCCGGCTGCGGAATTTCCCACGCAGTTGCGGGATCACGCAGAACGTGCAGGGATGGTCGCAGCCTTCGTTGATCTTGATGTACGCGGTGTGGTGCGGCGTCGCCAGGATGCGCGGCGTCAAGTCGTGATAGAGGTACGTCGGCAGTCCGCTCGCCGTGGCGAGTCCGCTCGCCGCGGCTCCATTTGTAGGCGTCGTCAGCTCGCCCGCGCACGCCTCCACGATTTTCTCGATCTCGCCAGTGCCGATCACCGCGTCGACTTCCGGAATCTGCTCGCGAATCTCGTTGCGGTATCGCTCGACCATGCAACCGGCCACAATCAACTTCTGTGCGCGGCCGAATTTCTTGTATTCGGCCATCTCCAGAATCGAATCCACCGACTCCTGCTGCGCCGGCGCGATGAAGCTGCACGTGTTCACCACCAGCACGTCCGCTTCGCCCGCCCGCGGCGTAATTTCGTACCCCGCACGCGCAAGCGTGCCCATCATCACCTCGCTATCGACAAGGTTCTTCGGGCATCCCAGACTGACGAATCCTACTTTGGGCATCTCAGTGGGCGTCCTCAAGGCATCCGCAAACACCCAATTCTAGCACGGCGCAATCCTGCCACCGCCTCCGCACGCGCTACACGCCTCAGTTCGTCGAAGCGAGGTTTGCGCGAAAGAGGCTTTTCGCGGGTCAAGGGAAAGTCAATCGACATCATTTTTCGAGACGGCGAGATAGACGAGCTTCGAATCGGCGAACCTTGCCTCTATGAAAACGCTTCGCTCATAGACGTTGAAACTCGCCATGGATTTGCCGGCCAAACCGGGGCTTTGCGCGCGTGCCTTCTCTGGGAAGCGATCCCAGAATATAAGTCTGTTCTTGTACACGGTAGTCGGCTTGCCGAGGATCGCTTCCACCTGGGCTCTTGTTTCGCCTAGGCGCAGGCGGGAGCCTGTTTGCAGACCTAACGAAACAATTGAGGATGTTTCGCACGCGCTTACCCCGTTCCACACAGGGCCACTGGTGAAGAGATAGAAGGAGAAGTCGGTTTCCCCCCGCTCGAAAATTAGAAATACCTTCCCGGAGTCACGCGGAGAGGCATAACAGATTTGTGTTCGTCCGGTTGAGGCATCACCGCGCTCAACGACCGTGGCCTTGCCCAGCCTAGCCGTAACGCTCCCAAACTGAACGTCGTCGTCTAGGCCGTCCAGCCTGATCCCAAGAATTTCGAGATTGGCGGCTGTGACTTTCTTGGCGACAGGATCTATTTTCGGCCAACCATGGTCTTCATTGAGTATCGACCACCAATCGGAATTGTCTTTCATGTAGCCGGGAGGGTATGTCTGCGCAACGGAGCTGCGCAAGGGATGCAAGAGCAGAAAAGATATGAGTATCTTCGGGACGATTCCGGTTGTGCAGATTTTCACGGCGCTATTATAGGACCTCAACCTTCCCTGTTGGCGTTGGACTGAAAAACCGGCTTACGCGACCGGACCAGTTCGCGGATCGACCGCAGGAGCGATGACATCTGCTCCGCGCCCGCGGGATGATCCCCGAAGCGCGCCGACTGATACAGTTCGGTCAATTGCGCGACGGGCCCCGCGAGTTCCGGCGACGGAATTGCCGCCGCGAACTCCGACGCCGTCTGCGACGCTGCTTTCTTCCAGCCGCGCTTTTCGAGCAGCCGGAGCATTTCCCGGTATTCGAGCGCCGCCAGCGGCGCGCCCAGATTCCCTCCGCGGCCTGCGCGCAAGCTCCATCGCGCCACCACGTAGGCGATCATCCAGCGGCCGCGCAGATAAATCAGCAACGCCACCAGCAACAGCAGGATCGACGGCAGAAAATACGGCGACGCCTCGATCCGGCGGTCCATCCTCACCAGCAGCTGCATCACCTGTTCCTGTTTGCGCTTGTAGTATTCGCGCGCGCGATCGTTCAAATCGCGCGTCGACTTCTGTACATTCTGCGCGAGCGTGATCTGGTGCACGAAATCGTAGTTGATCACCCACTCGCTCCACGCGAATTGGAACCAGTCCCAGTACATCGACAGCCGATTGAGAATCCCGCCCCGTTTCGAGTCCGTGGCGCCCGGCGTCGGATCGAACGTGATCCACCCGTAGTTCGGGAAATAGACCTCGACCCACGTGTGCGCGTCGCTTTCGCGCACGATGTAGTCGCCGCCCAGGTCGTTGTACTCGCCCGGCAGGAATCCAGTCACGTACCGTGCGGGAATTCCTTCGTCGCGGAGCATCACGGTCATCGCCGCCGCGAAATACTCGCAGTGCCCGGCGCGGCGGACGAAGAGAAAATATGCGAGTGGATCGTCCGTTTGCGGCCCGGTCAGGTCGAGCGTGTACGAGAACCGCGTCTTCAGGTACGCCTCGATGCGCGCCGCCTTGTCGTATTCGTCCGTGGATTTCGCGGTGATTTCGTCCGCCAGCTTCTTGATGCGCGGATCGAGCGGCGGAAGCTGCAAATACGTTGCGTGAATCGCGTCGGGATAGATCGTCGGCGCGCTGCGCAATTTTGCGGGCGGCACGGCCGGAAGGATCGAGGTGGCCTGGTAGCGAATCTTCGTGAAATTCCGAAAGGGATTCGACAGCGTGTCCGTGCCGTCGAGCACCAGGTAACTGCGCACGCGCTGAAATCCCGAACGATAGCCTTCGCTGCCGAATTGCCCACGCAACGTATCGGGATTCGCCGCCAGAAAAATCGCATCCGTCGCGATCGGCTCCATCAAGACCGTGTAGTGCAAAATGTAAAAGTCGCCCGGAGGCAATGCCGGCGACTTCAGCGAATAATCTCCCTCGGCGTCGGGAGTGAGCACGGTCTGTTCGTGCGCCGGCGTGAACCAGCGCTTGCCGTCGAAATTCGTCAGGACGATTCCGCGCCAGTGCACGTCCTCGGCCTGACCCGGATCGCCCTCCACGCGAATGCGCATCACCACCGATGAGTTTTTCTTGATTTTGCCGATTTCACCGAGCGACACGTCGTCGCTGAAGCCCGTAAGCGGGTTCGGCTGCAGGTTCAACGCGCTCAGGTAGCCGGTGGTGAAGCGCGGAATCAGGAAGAAGAGCACGCCGCCGATCAGCAACGCGCTCACCGCGACGAGTATCGACGTAAGCCCCAGCGCCCGATTGAGCTGCTGCGCCAGCGGCGATCCCGGTTCGAGCGGCGGCGACACCGCGCCCACAGCGCTGTGCCGGATTTCGAGCGCCACGAATGTCGAAACGGCCAGCACCAGGAAAATCGCCAGCGCAACGAGAAATCCCGTCTCGACCGTCAGAATCGCCGACGCAAGCATCGACGTGACCGCCAGAACCGCCAGGAAGGCGTAGTCGCGGTTCGTGCGCGCCGAATAAAGCCGCACCAGCACCGCGAAAAGCAGCAGGTGAATCGAGGCGAGCAGCGCGGCGTAGAGAGACGGGTTCGGCGCACCCTCGGCGAGATTGCGTGAGAAGAACCACAGGTCCGCGGGGAAAACCAGGAAATAGACCAGCACCAGCCACGTGGCCGCGCGCGAAGAAAGCTCCGGGCCGCGTCCGCGCCAGATCCGAAATCCCTTGATCGCCAGCGCAATCGACGGCACGAGCACCGAAATGAAGTCGAGCTTGCCCGTCGAGACAATCGCCAGCACGCCCGTCGAGACGAGCAGAAACAACGAGATTTCGAAGTATCGTTGCACCGCCGAGAGCGGCGGTGCCGTGGCGCGCGCGGAGGAAGCCATGGCCCTCAAATTATGCTATCACCGGGGCGTTGCCCCCGCCCGGCCGCGACGCGTATCCGGCACCGCCGCGGCGATTTTGCGCGTTGCGCTCGACATGGGAAGCTGGTGCAGCTTGTCCAGTGCGAGAATGCGCGTCCGCGAAACGCGCGGGAGCTTTTCCACGCGCGCGAGGAACGGCAGCAGCGTGATATTGCGGAACGTCACGCCATGCCGCGCCGCCGGCAGCGGCTCGAGCGAAGCGCCATTCGTGCAATCGACGCCGAGCGTCGCTCGCAGGTGCTCGGCAAGCTCCGCCTTCGCATTTCGCGCCACAGCGACGGCGGGGAATTGCCACATCCGCGAGAAGAGCACGTCGTCGTGCGCGCCGGGATCGTTCACCAGCAGCGTCCGCCCGCGCGGATCGCGCAGAATCGCGGCGGCGATTTTCATCCGAACCGGCGCCCGCTTCCGCCGCGGAGCCGGAATCTCGCCCGTCAATCCGAGCGCCCGCGCGCGACACCAGCGCGCGATGGGGCAATCGCCGCAACGCGGCGATTGCGGCGTGCAAGTCGTCTCGCCCAACTCCATCAGTGCCTGATTCCAATTTCCCGCTGCATCACGTGCCAGCAGGCGCTGCGCCGTTTCGCTCAGCTTCCCCCAGCGGCCATTCTCGCGCAGATCGCCGCGCATCGCGCCAAGCCGCGCCAGCACGCGCGCCACATTTCCATCGAGCGTGGCCAGCGGCGCATCGTACGCGATGCTGAGCACCGCGGAGGCCGTGTAGCGGCCGATTCCGGGGAGCGCAAGCGCATCGTCGAGTTCGCGCGGGAATTGCCCGCCATGCCGCGCGACAATTTCCTTTGCGGCGCCATGCAGATTCCGCGCGCGACTGTAGTAGCCCAGCCCCGACCACAGCTTCAGCACTTCCTCCTCGCGCGCCCGCGCCAGCGATTGCACGTCCGGAAAGCGCGCGAGGAAGCGGTCGTAGTAGGGAATCACGGCGGCGATGCGCGTCTGCTGCAGCATGATCTCCGCCACCCAGACGCGATACGGATCGCGGCTTGCGCGCCACGGCAATTTGCGCCGGTGCGTGCGAAACCATTCGAGAAGCTTCCCCTGAAATTTTGCGAGCGATCGCGGCGGGAATTCTTGCGGGGGGAGCATGCGATGTCCGTATTCTCGCACCGATGAAAACGCCGCGCTACAGGGCATCGATGAAGACGATGTAGGACGACGACCACAGCGCCGTCGGAATCGTCTTCTGATGACGGGCGGTGAGGATGATCTTGAAGATTTCACGCTGGCTGACGAGGTCGTCGAGAAACGCGCCGCCCGCAGCGGACGTTTCCGGCTGAATCCGCGCCAGCTCACGCAGCGCGTCGTAGATGATGTCGCCTGCCGGCGCCATCGGCGTCACGAACCGGTCGGTACGAAACTGAATCACGGAATCGATTTCGTGGAAGTGCCATGCAATCGACGCCGCGAGCGACACCGCGCGCTCGAATCGCTCGGCGTGCTCCGCCTCCGCAAGCGCGCCCAGCTCCGCGCGCGGCGGTCCAAGAAATGGATCGAGCACGATCATCACGCGCCGTTCGTCCTCGCGCGCGAATTCGCGCACCATCAGTTGCGACTTCTTCGCGCTGATCTTCCAGTCGACGAACCGCGCGCTGTCCGTCGGCTGGTATTCGCGCAGCGAGTGCAGTTCGTGTCCACGCCCGCGAAAGTGGCTGGCGATTTCGCCGCTGAGCAGCGGCAGCACTTCGTAAAACTGCTCGGCGGGCTCGACCTTCGGGTACACGATGATTTCGATGTCCGAGCTCACCTGCCGCGTTTTTTCGAAGAAGCCGAACGGAAAGCGCGTGCGGATGCCGAACGCATCCTGGCGGTAGACGCCGCGCCGCGGAAATCTCAGCTCCACTTTTTGCCGCGCGGAGCCGCGCCTCGGCACATACGGAAAGAACACCGGCGTGGTCAAAATCTGCGACGCGCTTTTCTTGTTCTCGCCGACGACGCGCAGTGAAAACGAGGGCCACGTCTGCTTGTCGTTACGCAGCTCGATTTCCGCGATCACCGGCTGCTCCGCGAAAATGTGCTCGGGCAAATCGAACCTCAGCTCGACGCCTGCCAGCACCGCGCGCGACAGGACGCCCGAAATCAGAATTCCCGCGAGCGAGCATGCCAGCACCATGAACAGCAGGTTATTTCCGGTGTTCACCGCCGCGAGAATCAGGATGAATACGGCGACCAGATAGATGACGCCTTCGCGCGTGAGCCGGTAGTCGACCTGATACGCGAGCCAGCGCAGGCTGGTGCGCCGCGCCAGCGCCGGCACGATCGTGATTGCGACCCACGCCGACAGGCCCAGCGCGACCACCGTGGAGATGCCCGCGAGCCAGACGCGCCCTTGCTGCGCCGCGGCCGCCGAAAAAAGCGCCACCGCCAGCGCGATCGACAGCACCAGCATGGCAATTCCGAAGTTGCGCCAGCCGGGCTTATCCCGGCCGTGCCACATTCGCGCGATCAGATTTTGCGTCGACATTTCGTACGATGAGGAACGGGCTACACCGGCACCCGCGTGGTTTCCAGAATTTCGTGCAGGATCGCTTCCGCCTGCTCCGATTTCTTCTGCGTCGAAACGTACCGCGAACTCACGACCACGCGGTGCGCGAACACCGGAATGATCAGCCGCTTGAAGTCGTCCGGCAGGCAATAGTCGCGGCCTTCGAGGAACGCGCGCGCTTGCGCAGCGCGATGGAGCATCACGGCGCCGCGCGGGCTCACGCCGAGGCTGAGCTGTTCCGTCTGCCGCGTGCGCTCCACGATTTCGAGCGCGTAATCCAGCAGGCTCTCCTCGACTTTCACCCTCGCGACGGATTCCTGCATGGCGATGACGTCTGCCGCGTCCATCAGCGATGCCGCCCTTTCCGCAGGCGCGTTTCCGGCGCCGTTGCGCAGGATTTCCTTTTCGCTTTCGCGCGCGGGATAGCCCATGCGAATGCGCATCAGGAACCGGTCGAGCTGCGATTCCGGCAGCGGGTACGTGCCGTGGTGCTCGATCGGATTCTGCGTGGCCAGCACGAGAAACGGCTTCGGCAGCGGGTGCGTGTGGTTATCGACCGTGATCTGCGACTCGTTCATCGCCTCGAGCAGCGCCGATTGCGTCTTCGGCGTGGTGCGGTTGATTTCGTCGGCGACGATGATGTTCGCGAAGATCGGCCCCGGCTTGAACTCGAATTCCTGTGCCGCGGGATTGTAGACGCTGACGCCGATCACGTCGCTCGGCAGCATGTCTGACGTGAACTGAATCCGCTGGAACGAGCAGTCGAATGACCGCGCCAGCGCCTGCGCGAGCGTCGTCTTGCCCACGCCCGGCACGTCTTCGATCAGCAGGTGCCCGCGCGCCAGCAGCGCCGTCAGCGCAAGCTGGATGACTTCGTCCTTGCCCTTGACAATCCGCCCAATCGACCGGCTGAGCTCCGCCAGCCGCTCCGTCGCCGGAACGGTCCCAGCGCCTGCCTTGCTCTTCGTCGTCGTTTGCAATTCGGTTGGCCTTCTGCTACAAAATTTAAGTCGCAGCAGTTGGAAGCGCCGTGGGCGACTAGCTCAGTTGGTTAGAGCGTTCCCCTCACACGGGAGAGGTCCAAGGTTCAAGTCCTTGGTCGCCCACCATGCCTTTTCCCCACGCCATATTCTGCCATCACATGTTGGGCGCGTCCCACGGCCATTCGTACAGGTGTGCCCAACCAGTGGCGATTCCATCGAACCGTTGCAGGACGCCGTAGTATCATCCTGCTTCTGGTTGGCGGGTTGAAAATGCTGACCGCGGTCCTCCGAAGCATCTGCGCAGGCATCGCCGGCGTCGTCCTGGCTTTCGTCGTTTGGGTGTTCGGTCTTCTGATACTTGCCGTTCTCATCTTGCGGAGAGCTGGTCCGACCGACGGCGGCGTGGTGGGAATCGATCTCGTAACCCTCGTGCACAATTCCCCTGTCAGCTCGAAAGCCCTCGCGCTGGTGGCTTTTGTGGTCGGCTTCGCTCTCGGCTACCGGTACTTTGCTCGATTGGCCCCACACAAACAGGGTTAGGGTGCTCGGGGCTCGCGTGGAGGCCTGGGACCGACGATTGGATTCGGCCTGCAACTGTATATTAGACATGGCATCGGTCCTGTGTTTTCAACGAGTTAGCTCGATTTCTAATCGCGGAACTGCATATTAGGACGCTGAAGCGACTCCCAAGCCTCCGCCCATAGGTTAGCGGTCGAGAGGTCCCTCGACTCCCGTTGGTCGCTCGGGACGAGGATGCTTCGCCGCATCCTCGATTTCTAATCGCGGAACTGTATATTAGAAAACCCGCGGCGCGCGAACCGTGACCCGTGCCCCTCGGAGCCTGGAAGTCCGAGGTTCCCACGAGAATAGGAGGGCCCTCGGCTCGCGTTGCTCGCTCCGCGAGATTCCGCTCGGGGGCAAACGGGAGGAGGCTGCTTCGTCGAATTCGCGTTTTTTGGCGATTAGAGAGGGTGCCGATCCTTTGTTTTCCATCAGTTAGGGTGGTTTCTAATATTCGAATTTGGCGATTAGGATTTGCCACAGAGGCACAGAGACACAGAGACGGGGAGGCAGAAAGGACCTCACACTGCCGCCGACTCAAGCCTCTGCTGCCTTTCACGCTTCACCCTCCCTTCGCTCTTTCGGGCACACGTCCAGCGACCCGTTTGCGCGGCCGGAACACGAAATTCCAGCACGCACACAAATCGATTATTCTCATTTTGAGTGATGCCCCTATATAACATAGTTAACAGAGATTGTCAAGGACCAGTACCCTTGGTACTTGCTGGACCCCTTGGCACCAGAAGAGCTTGAAACCCTTGCGATGCCAGCCGATGAGCGTCTAGAAGGGTGGATGAGATTCTTGGTAGGAACGACCGAATGAAGTTTCTGGCAGGGACAGGCATTTTGGCGAGGGAGGGATAGGCACGACAAACAACGACGCTCAAATTTGTTTCCCGGGAGGCAAGAGTCTGCAAAGCCGGAGCACTCTTGTCATGTGGTAGGCAAAGTTAGGCCACGCAAGAAAGGCGGTTGCTACGATGAAGCCTGACCACGGACAAGGTCCGCAATCCAAACGCACACCTATAAGCAGGACAGCCCAACCTATTCCGACCATAAACCAACGAAGACTTCGAGCAGGGGCGTCCAATTCGTAGTCCATGTCCCCCTTCCGGCGAAGTCCCCATGCCAGCACGGATATGGAAACCATTGCGGTCAACCCATCTAGAATCAAATTGTGTTGATTCGGATCATCAAGGAACATCGTCATGATCGTCCTACCGAGCAAACGAGCCCGGAAAAAGCTGGCCCGGTTATGCTAACTAGAATTGTGAGGAAGTTGATTGTCAAGGACCAGTACCCCTGGTACTTGCCAGACCCCTGGCGGGGGCCTGCTACCGACGGCGCTGTTTCTTGGCGGGGGGTGCGGGGGGAAACTGGATGCGAAAGATGATGTCGATGGTGGTATCGACCTCGGCGGGCATGCCGTTCAGGTAGGTCGGCTCGTAGCGGAACTGTGCGATGGCGTCGAGCGCGGACTGTACGAGGAGCGGATCGCCAGAGACCACGCGCACATTGATTACACGCCCTTCCGTGGAGATCGTCGCGACCACGCTGACGGTGCCCATCACGCCCTTTTTGAGGGCCTCGGGCGGATAGACGGGCATCGTCTGATCCAAGCGCCTTGCCTCCATCACGTCGCCGCCGATCCGGATGGGCGCCGGGGGCAACAGCCCGTTCCGGTTGCCGTTGAGAATCCCGCCCAACACTCCGCCATCAAAGAGCGGGCCCGACGCGGGTCCATTGGCGCTCGGGTCGGGTGGGGCATCGGCCGGACTCAGGTATTCAATTCTTCGAGGAGTCAAGCGCGGCGCTTCGAGCTTTGGGACCAGGCGAGTGACGGGTTTGGCGATGGTCTTCACACCGCGGTCGGGCGGAGGTCCGGGGGGCGGAAGGGGAGCGATAAAGGTGAACGGGCCAAGGGTCGCCTGGAGGCTTTGGGTCTCAAAGACGGGATAGAGGAGCGCAAGCGCGATGAGTCCGGCCTGCACGAACCCGGATGCCACGGTCGCCCAGCCGGTGCTGGTTCTCTTCCTGCCGCCCGGCGCCGATTCAATGAGTTCCTGGAACGTAGGAGGTTCCCCCACTCGGAACCGCGGCCTGCTGGAAGGAGCCGGCCGCGACGTCCCACTCGACCTTAGTTAGCTGCGTACTATACACCTGATTGACTGACGCGGGATGCAAGATCGGCGGCGTGCTGTGGCGCTATAACGGCTTGCGGGCAGTGAGGAAGAGGGCGACGACGCCAAGGAGGAGGGTGGCGCCTTCGAGCTGCACGGAAGCGCGGTGGAGGCGGTCAAACTGGACGCGTAGGGGATTTTCGGGAGGAGTCGCATCGACGGAAACCATTTGCGCGCGCAGAGCGGCCATGCGCGGACGGACGCCGTGTTCGGAGATGACGGTAAGCGCGAGCATGACGATGACGAGAATCGCGGCGGGAGCGATGAGGGACCTGGCGGACTTCGCGAGGGCGAGGCCGGCGATCAGGTACAAGATGGCGGCGACGACGCCGATGTAGTGGAGGCGCGTCAATGAGTAGCCGACGATGCTGCCGGCCTGGTCACGGTTCGAGAGGATGCCGAAGACGCCGGGCGCTTCGACGAAACTGAGGAAGATGATGCCGCCGATCCAGGTGCCGAGGGCGAGGAATTGGAGGAAGCGGAGAGCGGTCGTCATGAACCCAGCCTATCATACGCTTGCTCTTGCGCGACGCGGAAGGCGTAGCGTCTAGGCGTGAAGTCCGGATTATGTCATGTGAACTGAAGAATTGATTTTTCCAGCGCGGTTCTTTTGAATAGCTTGGAGGGCGCGCCCTTTTGCTTGTTGTATTTGGGAAGTTCGAAGTAAAGATTTCTGAAGGTGTGCAACAGGGCGGACTCAAGCTGCTCCCACGAGCGTATTGCCCTGCGTCGGCTGCACGTGACTATGTGCACTTCGATCGTCTTCACGCCATGCAGATTTGCGAAGGCTTCACTCGCTTTATCCACTGCTGAAGCGGCGGGTCTTCCCGCGCCTTTTGCGGTGGTCCCGATATACACGATTCGTGATTTTCCATTCTTGTATTTGTATGCTTTGTTCGCTAGCAGAACATAGACCATTTTCCGCGTCCAGTGTTTGCTTCGGACGACCGTAAGGAGCGGCTTCTTAGAGGACTTGATTTTTAGAGCCACGTTTGTCCAGCCTTCCGAAATGGGATGTCTCAAGCGGCAAGCTTTCGCATACATCGCCGCTGCCCCATCACTCGTTCAAACTTGACCACCCGACCGCGACGGATGATAGCAGACACGTTCAGTGTTACGAAGATTTTTAGTTGAGGTTATGGCATTCAAGTAATTCGATTGGGGCGCGCACGTTTTGATCCAGGGGTGTCGCTTCCTGCCGTGCTAGAATTCGGCGCGATCTGCCGGCCGTACCGTCGGGCCCGCGAATGCTAACTGGGACGCAGCTATCGTCTGGCATATGAAGGAAGACATTCTCGAACAACTCGTAGACGATTATCTGAAGTTCAAAGGTTTCTTCACGGCTCACAATATCAAGTTCCAGCCCGCCGTTACCGACCCAGACTACATTAAGAGGGACGACTGCGTTGCCAGCGATGTGGATGTCGTTGGATTCCACCCAAAGCGAACGGGTCCGGACCGGGTCTGGGTCGTAAGTTGCAAGAGTTGGCAGGCGGGGTTCGACCCGCGGGACAAAATTGCCGCTATCGAAGGAAACAAAATTCGCTCGGGGAGGCTCGCATGGCGTGCGTTCCCGCGAGTTAGCTAAGAGGAAGTGGGCCGATGGCCTAATCACCGAGATAGAGGCGCTCACCGGCTCAAGTCAGTTCACCTACGTTACCGCTGTCACGAGATTGTGTGGCGACGCGTCTCTGTGGGAGAAAAACGGTCACTTCAAGCAAAATCTGCGTGGCAATCCAATAAAGATTCTCACTCTCCAAGAGATGTTGGGCGATCTTTACAGCAAGACCAAGACTGCCGTGGCTTCATCGGAGGTTGGGAGAATGCTTCAGGTTGTGAAAGCCTCTGGTTGGAAACCTTGAATCAAGAGTTTCAGCGCTGCGGGAACGTGAAGGCCCGCGCTTCCACGCGGGCAAAGGGATCTTGTCGGATGGCGCGGCCTGCGGGAGGCGGGGGCGCTTCGCGGCGGCGGCTTTGCGGCCGGAGGCGCGGTTTCTGGCGGCGCGTTTCTTGGCTGGCGTCGATTTCGCGATTTTGCGAGCGTCCTTGCCGGCGAGCTGGACGGCGCGCCACATGTACCAGCTTGCGATGGTGCGCCACGGCCGCCAGCGCTCGCCGAACTTCAGCAACTCCTTCGGCTTGGGTATGCGGCGCTTGCGATAGGTGAGCGCAAAGCCCTTCTGCACGCCGTAATCGTGAATCGGCAGCACATCCGGGCGGCCGAGGCGGAAGATCAGGAACATTTCGACGGTCCAGGCGCCGATGCCGCGCACGGAAATCAGGCGCTTGACGAGCTCGTCATCCGACATTTTTTCGGCGTCCGCGAGCGACGGCACGACGCCGTCAATCGTCTTCTGGGCGAGGTCGCGCGCCGCCGCAATCTTCGCGTGCGAAAGCCCGACCTTGCGGAGCGTCTGCGGGCGCACGCGGAGGAGTTCCTGCGGCGTGGGGCAATTGCCGTTCGAGCCGAGCGCCCGGACGCGCGCGAAGATCGTGGCTGCTGCCTTGCCGGAAATACTTTGGTAGGCGATGGCTTCGAGCAGCGATTCGTAGACGCTGTCGCACTCGTGGAGCTTGAAGTGAAATTGGCCGACCTGCTCGATCACGCGGGCGAGGTGGACGTCGGTGCGCGAGAGAAACGCGTGCGCCTCCACGTGATCGAACGGCAAGGGCGATATTCCGGTCGTCGAGTTCACTCGGGTCTACTGGTCTTGGGCGAGCAGGGTTTTCCAGCGCGCCCAAGCGTCGGTGCGCGCCTTCTTGTTCGCGTCGTTCGCGTCGGGCGCTTCGCCGGCGCGCATGAAGCCGTGACCGGCGCCGTCGTAGGTCACCGGTTCGTACTTCTTGCCCGCGGCTTTCATTTCCGTGATTGCGTCGGGAATCGTGGCGCCGATGCGCGCGTCATTGCCGGCATAGAAGCCGTAGACGGGAGCCTTGATCCGCGCCATCGCGTCTTTGGCGGGCGGAGGGCCGTAGAAAACGAATGCGGCGGAGAGATCGGGACGATTCGTTGCGAAGCGGAAACTTTGCCCGCCGCCCCAGCAGAAGCCAGCGACGAAAAGTTTGCCGTCTGCCGACGGGAGCTTGAGCGCGTAATCCGCGACGGCGTTCAGGTCCGCGGTGATCTGGTCGGGATCGAGGTGGCTCACGGCTTCCGTCGCCTTGCCTTCGGGGAAATCGGGGGAGCGTCCGCCGCCCGGCGCCATTCCGGAGAGCAGGTCGGGCGCGACGGCGATGTAACCGGCCGCGGCCACTTCGTCGGCGGCTTCCTCGGCCCAATCCGTGAGGCCGAAGATTTCGTGGATGACGAGCACGACGGGGCGCTTGTCCTTCACCTCGGGATAGACGACGAACGTTTCGACGGCACGATTGCCGTGTTTAACGGTGACCCATTCGCGGTGGCGAGGAGACTTTTCGAGGTTGGCACGAGCCCAGTCCTGCGCCGCTGCAGCCTGGGCCGCCAGCAGAATCGAAATGATTGCAAAACCAAACAGTGCGGGGCGCTTCATGGCGTGTTTGCCTCTTTTCTTCGGTTCGAGCCGGAAAAGGGAATGATATACGCGGTGTGTGAATGGGGCAAGGCTACGAAGAGCGAAGAGCAAAAGGCAGTATTTCACCACAGAGACACAGAGAAGAGCCGAAGAACATCGAGAAAAACAGGAGGGCTCGGGAAAAACCGCGGGACGCGGCAGAGCGGCGGACCCCCCTGGATCCGCGCGGTGGCCGAAAATCATTCGCCACTCGGGAGAGTGGCGCTCCCGGGAGATCCCGCGAAGTTTGCGTCGCACGCGGCTGTGCTAGTATCGGACGCTTATGCAAACAGGAATCATCGGGCTGCCGCTGGTGGGGAAGACGAGTCTGTTCCATATTCTCACGCACGCGCGAGTGGAAGCGCACGCCGCGCCGACCGCCGCGCACGTTGGGGTGGCGCGAGTTCCGGACGCCCGCGTGGCGAAACTCGCCGAAGTGTTCAAGCCGAAGAAGGTGACGTACGCGACGATCGAGTACGTCGACGTGGGCGGCATCCAGAAGGACCGCGAGAAGAATTCCGCGTCGCTGGTGCCGCTGCGCGAGGCGGATGCGCTGGCGCACGTCGTGCGGCTCTTCGAGAATCCCGCCGTGCCGCACGAAGGCGGCTCGCTCGACGCGCTGCGCGATATCGAGAGCGTCGAAATCGAGCTGATGCTGACCGATCTCGAGCAAGCGGCGAAGCGCATCGAGCGCATCGAGAAAGACCTGAAAAAGAAAAAAGACACGCAGCTCGAGGCGGAGCTGCACCTCCTGACGCGTTGCCGCGAGTCGCTGGAGGCGGAAAAGCCGCTGCGGGAGCTCGAATTGAGGCCCGAAGAACGGAAGACGCTCCACGGCTTCAAATTCCTCACACAGAAGCCGATGCTGTACGTCCTGAATCTGGGCGACGAGGAGGCGGCGGACGTCGACCGCGCGGTCGAAAAGCACCGTCTCGAAAAGCTGGCGTCGAAGCCGGAGACGGCGGTGGTGCCGTTCTGCGGAAAGATCGAAGCGGAACTGGCGGACCTCGACGAGGCCGAAGCAGCCGAGATGATGCGTGCCTACGGCCTGGCGGAATCGGGCCGCGACCGGTTGATCCAGGCGACGTATCAGTTGCTCGGGCTGATTTCGTTTCTCACGTGCGGCGAGCCGGAAGTCCGCGCGTGGACCATCGAGCGCGGCATGACCGCGCACAAGGCGGCGGGCGCGATTCACAGCGATATCGAGCGCGGCTTCATCAAGGCCGAAGTGGTGAACTGGGAGGACCTGCTGAAGGCCGGCAGTTTCCCCGCCGCTCGCGAGCGCGGGCAGGTGCGGCTCGAAGGCAAAGAGTATATCGTCCAGAACGGCGACGTGATCCTGTTCCGCCATTCCGGTTGAACGATGCCAGCCCCGGACTTAAACCGCATCCTCCTGGCGATTCTGCTGGGCCTGACGGCCGCGGCGGCCAACGTGGCCGGCGGATTCCTGATCGCGCGGCGGCAGTGGTCGCATCACTACCTGAAGTATTTCATCGCGCTCGGTGCCGGCTTCATGCTCGCGACGGCGCTGCTCGAAATGATTCCGGAGTCGCTGAAGCTGCGCGCCGATTCGCGGCCGCTGCTCTTCGGCGAAACGAGCGCCGTGTTCGTGCTGGTGCTGGCCGGGTACTTCATCGTGCATTTCTTCGAGCACACCGCCGCGCCGCACTTCCACTTCGGCGAAGAAACGCATCGCGAGGAGATTTCACACGCGCATGCGAGTTACGCGGCGCTGCTCGGACTGGTGATTCACACGTTCTTCGACGGCGTGGCCGTCGCGTCGGGGCTGCTGGTATCGGCGTGGCTCGGCGGCGTGATTTTCATCGCGATCTTCCTGCACAAAATTCCGGAGGGGTTTACGGTGGCGTCGCTGATGCTCGCGAGCGGGCAGAGCCGGCGCGCCGCGTTCGTGTCGTCGGCGATCCTGGGGGCGGCGACGCTCGCGGGGATGGGGCTGATGTTCCTGCTGCGCCGCGCACTGGTGGACGCGCTGCCTCTGTCGGCGGGCGTGACGCTGTACGTGGCGGCGTCCGACCTGATCCCCGAAGTGAACCGGGAGCCGGGCGTCGGCGTGGCCTTGCTGGTGTTCCTTGGGGTGGCGATTCTGCTGGGGCTGAAGGCGCTGTTCCACGTGTGAATCACTTTGCCGCCGTGGCTGGCGAGGATATCCACAACCTGGTGCGGTTTTTCACGGTCCAGGCGCCATTTTCCTTGGCGAGAAGGACGAGATGCAATGTGCCGCAGAGGTAGCCACAATGATGTCCGCATAGACGAGCGCTTGCTGTCCGTTCTTGCTGTAACCGAATGGAAAAACATCCCGTTCAGGGGGCATGCTCGTTCCGAGTTTTTTTCCTTCGCGGCGTTCTTGGAATTGTGCCGATCATGCCATGCGGCACCGGGTCAAGTCGCGGTCCGACTCGCGGGAGGCGGATTTGGTTCGGCGCACGGAAATGCCACTACGAAATCACACGATTCTTTATTTGGATTCTACCGAGTTACGAAAGTGGAATTTTAGCGGATTGTTCGAATCGAGAAGCTCTTTTGATCAAAGAACGGATGAGCAATCAAGAACCGCTCTTCGAGAATTGGGAGCTCTAAGCCATCGCTTGCGTGTCACCAGCAGGCTCGCAATCCCGGCGAGTATGAGACCGATCATGCTCGGCTCTGGAGCAGGGCTGGACTTGACAAGCGCGAAGGTCAGGGTCCCGCTATCAACCACGCTCGTGGTAAAAAGAGGGTCGCCAACACCGACTGTACTACTGGCGGTCTCAGTGTCTCCGGTTGTAACGTCCGTTATAGAGAGAAGGTAGTCTCCCAATCCGACTTGGGCGTCCGGGGTTAAGCTATTGCTCCAAGTATATTTATCGCCGGGATTATCACCTGAAGCAAGTGTGATAAAATCATTAACGTTAGCTTCAGAAGTGTCCCACATCTCGAGAATGCTTGGCGATGGGAACGACACATCCCCGCTGGCCGGAGTATCCGCGCAACTGGTGCAGGTGAATGTGGGTGTGAAACTATCAGCCCAAGCCGAGGGAACTCCGATGGCAAGAATGAGTCCCAGTCCGAGAATCCAGGTCCTTTTGCGCATTTTCTGAACCCCTCGAGGCACAACCCAGCGAGTAAATATCTTCTGCCGCATGTGCAATCTCGTGGCCAGACCGGGAAAGAATGCCTCGCGGGAAGCCATGAGCTAAACGGTCCATTTTCTGGTAGATGATTCACTTGTCCGAAGACCCGCGATGGAGATGTGTGAATTGTGTTGCGCAAAAGTGGCATTGGGGACGCTCTGCTATGCCTTGCGAGGGGCTGGGGCCAGCATCGCATCGCCATAGTGGGCACCTAGCATTTGTCGCGGTACTGCTACGGTCAGGACCTCAGACGGGACGATAGCAATAGCATTCGTTGGCGAACGCGTCCTTCGTTCGCAGGCCGAATTTGCCGGCAGTGGCCAGTGTCCAATACTCGAGTACAAAGCTGGGCAGACAGTCTTCAAGGAGGTGATCAAGTCGCTTCGGTGGAGCAAGTCCCGAAACTCGGAAAACTGGGCATTTGGTCCGCTAAGGGATGCACGCATACATACCAGCATCCGGGGGAGGGGCGGCGAGGGGTAGTCGGCCGCTAAAGTCTCTGGAATCAGGGGGTTCTTGGGGGCCGGGTGCCGGTGGCGTACCAGGACATGCTGGATTCCGCAACGGGGAGAGGCCTGCAACTTTCTGAGTCAGAAAGTGTTAGATACACTGTGGAGGCCATGACCAGGTCTGACGTCCAACTGATGCTGGACGTGAAAGCCGGGGACGATGAGTCCTTCGCGCTGCTGCTGCGGAGGTATCGGACGCCGCTGGTCAACTTCCTCTATCGCATGGTACGGGATACAGCGACTGCGGAGGATCTGGCACAGGAAGTTTTCCTGCGAGTCTATCGCGCCCGAAAGCAGTATTCTCCCAGCGCGAAGTTCACGACGTGGATGTTCCGGATCGCGACAAACCTGGCGCTGAACTCGATTCGCGACAACCGCTACCACCAGATGGAGACGTCGATCGACGCGCCGGCGGACGAGGATTCGGCGCCGCTGGAACTTCCGGCGCGCGAAATGAGAATCGATGAGCATATGGTGGAACGCGACCGCTCCGATTTCATCCGAAGGGTGGTTTCATCGCTGCCGGAGAAGCAACGCGTCGCGGTTCTGCTGCATAAGTACGAGGAAATGGATTACGGCGAGATCGCCAAGATTCTGGATTGCTCGGAAAGCGCGCTGAAATCGCTCTTGTTCCGCGCTTACGAGACCCTGCGGGTACAACTGGCACCACTCGTGGCCCAGCCGGTGAGGACCAGTGCAGGGGAAGGAAGGGCATCATGAAGTGCGAAGACGTTTCGAAGGAATTGATCGCCTATCTCGACCGCCGCGCGAATTCGGCGGAGCGGCTCGAGGTGGAAGAGCACCTGCTCGCATGCGAGGGGTGCCGCAAGCGCGCGGAAGAATTCCGCAAGCTGTGGACCGTTCTCGATGAGGTGCCGGTGCAGGAGCCATCGTTCGGTTTCGACGCGCGGCTGCGGCAGCGAATCGCGGCGGAGCCGAGGCCGCGCTGGTTCCAGTGGCTTGTGCCTCAGCCGAGGCTAGCATTCTCGATTGCCCTGCTGGTGGCGCTGAGCGTGTGGCTGGCGAGAGTGCCGCCTTCGAAGCCCGCGCTGACCACCGACGATCAGTTCCAGATGATCGAGCATCTCGGCGTGCTCGAGAACTACGATTTGCTTTCGAAGTCGGACGTTCTCGCGGAAGTGCCGGTGGCCACGACGCGGCCGGCGGACCAGAATGACCAGAACACGCCGGACGACGGAGGAGGCAGCCTCTAACATGCGGTTCGGCAGGCTCATTTCGGCGTTCGTGGTGGCGCTGATGGTCGCGCTCGCGGCGCAGCCTGCCTTCGCGCAGGAAGGGCTCCGAGCGAGGCGACAAGCCAGAATCCAGGCGATGAGGCAGCGCGCGCAAGCGAGAAGGGCGCAGAATGCCGCGAAGCCAAATGGGGGCGGCCACCCAGCAGGTGAGTCCGGCGCGAACAAAGCGGGCGGAACTGCGGGTGGGGCGGCCGCCGGATCAGCGGTAAATGGCGGCAATGGCGGGAGCCAGGCGCCGCGTCCCCCGAACGAGAATCTGTTCAAACCGAATCCTAATGTCGTCCACCCAGGAACGGCAGGAGCGGCGAACGTGCCGCCGGCGATGGAAGAGCGGCTGCGGAACATGTCTCCGCAGGAGCAGGAGCGGTTCCTGCAGAACAATCAGCGCTTCCAGAGCCTGCCTCCGCAACGGCAGGCGGAAATCCGGCAGAGGCTGCAGGCGTGGAATAGGCTGTCGCCCGAGCGCAAGGACCAGATGATCCACAACTGGCAGGTCCTGCGGAACATGACGCCGGAGCAGCGCCAGCTCTATCAGACCCAAATACTCCCCAAATGGGAGCAGATGTCGCCGGAGCGTAGACAGCTCGTGCTGGGCCGCCAGCACACGCTGCAGGCGATGACTCCGGCCCAGCGGGAGGCGGCGCTGAACGACCCGCACTTCATGCAAGGGCTCAGTCCCGATGAACAGAGCGTCCTCCGGAACCTGAACTCGCTGCGGAGCCCGAATCCGTAACGCTGACCTCGATGCTCGCCTCCGGCGCGACCGGTCGGCTCGACTAGTTACCGTTACAAAACAATTTTGGGCCTGCGGGGCAATAAAACAACAAGCTGTCGTGAGAGTGGAAATTGCCCTCCACAACTAATTGTGGTTCCACGGGGCCGCGCTCTGTTCTGAAACAGTTTTTCCTCCGCCGCACCGCAAAAAATCTTTTGCGAAGGTGAAGAATTCCACTTGACATGCGCAAGAACACGCATACAATCGCCGTCCAAGTGGGAGAAAGTGGCGCAAAGTGGTAAACAGTAGTTGTAAGTGGCGAGGGCGAAACAGCGAGTGATGACTCCGCACCTGAGCGCGCTCGAAGCGCGACTCGGAAACACGCCGGCCGAGGTTCTAAAGGCCATTCATGCTGCGCGGCAACTATCTGGCGACAGTCGACGAGAAGGGCCGGGTGAAGATCCCGGCCGATTTTCTCTCCGAGCTCCGCAAGACCGGCTCGAAATTCTACGTTACGAGCGCCAGGGGCGATCACGCGCGAGTGTATCCGATGAAGGAGTGGGAGGCGATCGAGAAGAAGCTTGCCAAGCTCTCCTCCTACGAACCGATGAAGCGCAAGTTTCTGGAACGCACCAACTATTTCGGCCAGGTAGTCGAGGTGGATGGGCAGGGGCGCATTCTGATTCCACCCGTTCTACGCGAGTCCGCGGAGATGAAGGGCGAAGTGGACGTCCAGGGGCAGCTGACGTACCTGGAAATCTGGAATCACGCGCGATTCCTGAACCGGCTGAATAGCGACCCGATTACGGCGCAAGACGAAAAGGCATTTGGCGAGCTGGGTATCTAGCTTTTGAGCGTTTTGCATACGCCGGTCCTGGTGGACGAGGTCATCGAGTGGCTTCGCATCCGGCCCGAAGGAACGTATGTGGACGCGACGGTCGGCACCGGCGGACATGCGCTGGAAATCGCGCAACGCCTGACGAAGGGCCGGCTGGTGGGTTTGGATCGGGACCCGCAGGCGCTCGAAATTGCGCGGGAGCGGCTGAGGCCGTACGACCGGAGGGTGGTTCTGGTGCACGCTGAGTTTTCGAAGATCGGCGAAGTGGCGGAGAACCTGAGGCTCCCGCCTGTGGATGGAGTCGTGGCCGATCTCGGGGTTTCGAGTCTCGAGCTGGATAGCCGGGGCCGCGGATTTTCGTTTCGCTGGGCCGGGCCGCTCGACATGCGCATGAACCCGGATTCGTCGCTGACGGCGGCAGAGATTGTGAATCAGTGGTCAGAGAAAGAGCTGGCCGATCTCCTCTATTACAAGGCGGACGAGAGGAATTCACGCAGAATCGCCAGGGCGGTTGTTCGGGCGCGGCCGATCCGCGACACCGAACACCTGGCAACGGTTGTGGCAGGGGGCCGAAAAGCAAGGGGAAGGCAGAAACTGCATCCCGCGACAAAAACGTTTCTGGCGCTGCGGATAGCGGTGAATCGAGAAGAGGAGGAACTCGAGCAGTTTCTTTCGCGGACCCCTGCCACTTTGAATTTGGGAGGACGCTGGGTCGTCCTCAGTTACCACTCGCTGGAAGACCGGATCGTGAAGCACGCGTTTCAGAAACTTGCGCGAGGAGGCGGCTTCCGGCTGCTCAACAAGAAGGTGATCCAGCCGCGAGCCGAAGAAGTGCGGATGAATCCGCGCGCGCGAAGCGCGAAGATGCGAGTGGCGGAAAAGATTGAGCCGGCGCAGGGCGCGACGGCCGGGAGCGGAGCATGACCGAATATTACACGGTAAAGCGCATCGATAATTCGCGGCTGTCCCGCCCGGAAGCTCCGGCGCGGCTCCGCGACTTCTGGCGGCGCGTGGCGGCGGGTTCGCTGATGGCGGGCTGCCTGCTGTTCTACGTCTGGCAGCATTTCCAGTGCATCCAGCTTCGCTACCAGATCGAGCAGCTCGAATCGGAACGCGGGCAGGTGGCGGAATTGAACCAGCAACTGCACCTCGAAGTGGCCACGCTGCGGGCGCCGGGCCGGGTCGACACGATCGCTCGAAACCAGCTCGGGCTGACGGTCCCGGTGCCGGGCCAAGTTGCGTCGGTGGATGCCTCGGGCGACGCGGTGCTGGCGCAGGCGCGCGCCGTGATTCAGACGTCCCGGCCTTGATCAACTCTCGGCCCGGCCTCCCGGGCCCTTTCCGGCGACGCCAGATAGCTGGCCGCCGGGCCAAGTTTCAGATGGGGTAGGCCGGAGTCCATGGAGCAGCGCAATCCGCGTCTCCGCTGGCTTGTCGTCTGGGTTCTTGCGGTGGTTTGGATGGCGGCAGTTCTCGGCCGCCTGAGTTACCTCCAGCTTTTCTGCTACAGCGAGTACTTCGCCAAGGCACAGCGTCAACAGCAACGAGTCTTCGAAATCAGCCCGATGCGCGGGACGATTTACGACCGCAGAGGGCGCGAGCTCGCCGTGAGCATGCCGATGGATTCGGTCTTCGCCGATCCTGCGGAGATCACGGATGCCGAAATGGTCGCGCGGCTGCTTTCGCGCGTCCTGACCGTTCCCGCCGATGACCTTGAAACAAAGATCCGGGAAGCGCATACGCCGGTTCGCCTCGCGCGAAAGCTTTCGCCCGAAACGGTTCAGCGTATCGACGACATGAACCTGAAGGGTGTGTTTTTCCAGAAAGAGAATCGCCGCGTGTACCCGCAGCGGTCCCTCGCCGCGCACGTGCTGGGCTACGTGGACGTGGACGAGAAAGGCTTGGGCGGAATCGAGCTGGCGCTCGACAAGCAGATTCGCGGGCGCCCGGGCAAGATGATGGTCATGGCCGATGGGCGGCGGCGCTGGTACGACCGCATGGAAGCCGCGGCCGACCCAGGCGCGAGCGTCGTGCTGACGATCGATGAAACGATCCAGTACATCGCGGAGAAGGAACTCGCGCGCGCAATCGCGGAGACGCACGCCATTCACGGCACGGTGGTGATTCAGGACCCCAACACGGGCGAGCTGCTGGCCGTCGCAAACTGGCCCACATTTGATCCGAACAATGCGGGCTCCTATTCTGATGATGTGCGCATGGACCGCGCGGTGGCGGCGGCCTACGAGCCGGGATCGACGTTCAAGGTCATCACGATGACGGGGGCGATCGAAAATGGAGTTGCGACGCCGAATGATCTTGTGGATTGCCAAATGGGATCCATCGTCCTGGCGGGACGCGTGATTCATGATCACAAGGCGTATGGCATTTTGAGTGTTCGCCAGATCCTGGAAGATTCGAGCGACGTGGGCTCCATCAAAATCGCGCTGCGATTGGGCGCGCCGCGGTTCTACGACACGATCCGCCAGTTCGGGATCGGCCAGGCCACGGGGATCGAATTGCCAGGCGAGAATCGCGGCTTGCTGCGAACGCTCGATAACTGGACGCCCAGTTCGATCGGCTCGATCGCGATGGGCCAGGAAGTGAGCGCCACTCCCATCCAAGTTATTTCGGCCATTTCGGCGATTGCGAATGGCGGGATGCTTTACCCGCCGCACATCGTCCGGGAAATCGACGGCACGGACGTGCCGCCCCGGTCGCGTCCCGAGCCGCGACGTGCGACCGATCCGCGAACTGCAGCTGCTCTCCGAGGGATGATGGAAGGTGTGATCCTAGATGGCACGGGCAAGAACTTCGCGGAGCTCGATGGATACACGGCTGGAGGGAAAACAGGCACGGCACAAAAAATCGATCCGGCCACGGGCCGGTATTCGCGCACCGAGTACATGGCCTCGTTCGCGGGATTCGCGCCGATCAATGATCCCGCCGTCACCATCCTGGTGGTGCTGGATTCGCCGGTGGGCGGCCACGAAGGAAATGCGACGGCAGGTCCAGTATTCAAGCGTATCGCCGAGCAGGTGCTCTCCTACATGGATGTGCCGCACGACGTGCCGTCACCTTCGAACACGGAGACGGCGAAGAACATCCGCGCTTCGCAACGGCCCCTGGCGCGGCCGGTTGCGAAGACCGATGCGACCGAAGCGCGATTTGAAGCGGCGGTCGCGATGAAGAATCGTGGCAGGTCCGCCCCCACGGTTGCGTTCGGGAGCCCCGACTCAATTGTCGTTCCCGACCTATCGGGACAGACCGTGCGCGGCGTGACGGAAGCGTGCTCGCGTCTTGGCTTGGCCCCTTCGCTGATTGGCACGGGCGTTGCAGTGGAACAGTCTCCAGAGGCGGGGACGAGCGTCCTGCGAGGCAGCCGAATCACGTTGCGGTTCGGCCGCCCCGGAGAACACGCGCCTGCCCCCACGCGAGGGGACGGGAATTGAGCACGATCACGGAAGGCATTGGGGAAGTGAGTTCGGACACGACAGACAAGAAGAAAACGCGGGAGACGGGCCTGGCCGATCTGATCGAGGGCATCGGTGTGCTTCGGGTCAGCGGCCCCGCGCACGTGAGAATCCTCTCGGTCGCCTGCGACAGCCGGAAGGTCGAGCGCGGCGCGCTTTTCTTTGCGTTGCCGGGAGAAAAGGCCGACGGAATTCGGTTCGTGCCCGATGCGATCGCTCGAGGCGCTTTGGCGATTGCGACTTCGCATTCGCGTCCTGCCGATATCGCTGACGAGATCGCATGGGTTGAGCTCGGGCCGGGCAAGGAGCGGCGCGCGCTCGCGCTGGCGTCGGCGAACTACTTCGATCATCCGGCAAACGCGCTGAAGCTTGTCGGCGTCACCGGGACGAACGGCAAAACTACAACGACGTTTCTCATCGATTCGATTTTGCGCGCCGCGGGATTCACAGCCGGGCTCGTCGGCACGACGGGTTACCGCACGCCGCGGGGCAGCCGCGCGGCCTTGAACACGACGCCGGAATCGCTCGACTTGCAGGAGATGTTCGCCGAGGTGCGCGACGCGGGCGGCACGCACGCGGTCCTGGAGGCCAGCTCGCACGCGCTGGCGATGGACCGGCTGTCGGGTTGCCATTTTGAGGTCGCTGTTTTCACGAACCTGACGCGCGATCACCTCGATTACCATAAGACGTTTGAGGACTATTTCGCCGCGAAGCGCCGGCTTTTCGAGGGCACCGGCGCGGGCGCCCCCGGAGTAGCGGTGGTCAACGCGGACGACGATTACTCGACGCGGCTCGAAGGTCTTGCGCGGCGAACGCTGAGTTATGGCCTGACGGCCGCGGCAGACCTGACGACGAAGAAGCTCAATCTCACGTTTGAAGGCCTTGAATTCACGGCGCAGACGCCGTTGGGCAAAATCGACATTCGCTCTTCGCTCGTCGGCCGCATCAACGTCTACAACATTCTTGCCGCCATCGGCGCAGGAATCGGGCTCGAGATTCCTGTGCCGCAGATCGCGGAGGGAATCGCGAAACTCGAGCTGGTGCCAGGCCGATTCCAGTCGGTCGACGAAGGCCAGCCGTTTCTGGTGATCGTCGACTACGCGCATACCGATGATGCTTTGCGCAATTTGATTGCGACGGCGCGCGAACTGAATGCTTCCGGGAGGATCATCACCTTGTTCGGCGCGGGCGGAGAACGCGACCGGACGAAGCGTCCGCTGATGGGCGAAGCGGCCGGCTCGCTGAGCGATATCGTGGTGCTGACGAGCGACAATCCGCGCGGCGAGGATCCGCTTCGAATCATCAACGACGTGATTGTGGGCTTACAGAAGGCGAAAGCGGAATACCGCGTCGAGCCGGACCGCGATCGCGCGCTGGAAATCGCTTTGAACGAAGCGCGCGCGGGAGACATCGTTTTGCTCGCGGGAAAAGGGCACGAGACGTATCAGGTGCTGGGCGATCGGACGATCGAGTTTGACGATCGCGAGAAGGCACGCGCGATTCTGCGGCGCAAGGGATTCTCGAAACAGGGGGGATAGGCGCGACGAGCCGCCGTTCGTTCGCCGCGGGCCCCGAGTTTGCAGTGACAGTGGGAAGCTGGCGGTTTGAGAGCTAGGGATTGAGCGACCAACCCAGCCCATTGGAGACGCGATGCGGTGGACAGTGGTTCAAGTGGCTGAGGCGCTGGGTGTCTCGGCTCCCCAGGGTCTCGACCCCATGGCCGGGCTGGCCGGCGTCTCGATTGATTCTCGTACTGTTCGGCCCGGAGAACTGTTCCTCGCCATACGCGGTCCGCGTCACGATGGACACGGTTTTGTGGCCGGGGCACTGGCTGGCGGAGCTGCGGCCGGGGTGGTGGCGCGCGAGCGCTGGGCCGAATACCCGGCCGAAATCCAGTCGCGCCTCTTCGCCGTGGACGACACCCTTGACGCGCTGCACAAGCTGGCCTCACGCGCGTGCGAGATCTGGCGAAAAGCGCGGCCGGGACGACTCATCGGCGGCGTGGCCGGGTCGATCGGCAAGACCACCACGAAAGAAATTCTGGCGGCGCTCGTGGCCTCGCGGTTCAGCGTATTGAAGACGCAAGGGAACTTGAACAACGAATACGGGCTGCCGCTGACGCTGCTGCGGCTCGACGAGGAATATGACGCCGCCGTCGTCGAGCTCGGAATGTCGCACCGCGGCGAGCTAGCGCGGCTGGCGCAAATCGCGTCGCCGGACGTGGGCGTGATCACGCGCGTATCCGTGGAGCATCTCGAGTTTTTTTCGTCGCTCGATGAAATAGCGCTGGCGGAGCGCGAGCTGATCGAAAACCTGGCGTGGCCGGGCGCGACGGCGGTACTGAACGCGGACGATGAGCGCGTGGCGCGGTTTGCGGACGTCGCGCGCGGGCGCGTGATCACGTTCGGCGCGAATGCGCGCGCGGGTTTTCGAGTTTTGTCGATCGAGGAGCGCGGCCTGGAAGGCGCGAGCTTCGAACTCGCGTCACCCCAAGGGCGCGTCCGGTTGGAATCGCCGCTGATCGGGCGCCACAACGTGATGAACGCGGTGGCGGCGCTGGCGGCGGCCAGCCCTTGGGGCATCGGCGCGGCGGACGCGAAGAAGGTGTTTCCGTCGCTGGTTCCGGCGGACAAGCGCGGCGAAGTGATTCGCTTCGAGCAGGGTTTTACGGTGATCAACGATTCCTACAACTCGAGTCCGTCCGCGCTGAACGCGATGATCGAACTGCTTGCGTCGACGCCCGGATATCGCCGGCGGATTCTTGCGGCGGGCGAAATGCTCGAGCTCGGCGACTCTTCCGCGGAACTGCACCGCGAGTGCGGATGCGCCACAGCCGCGCTTCGCAAGATCGACTGGATTTTTGGCGTGCGAGGTCACGCAGCGGAATTCCTTCGCGCAGCCGTTGACGCGGGGCACCCCGCCGATCGCGCGCGGTTCTTCGAGAATTCGGAAGCGGCTGCGGAATTCCTCGAGAAGTTCGTTACGCGCGGCGACCTTTTGCTCTTGAAGGGTTCGCGGGGCGTGAAGATGGAGAAGGTTCTCGAAGCGATCGACGCGCAGCATCGGCGCGCGGATTTCAGACCCTCGCCGGAAACTCTCACGTCCGGCCGGAAGGGGCGCGGCTGAAATGCTCTACTACCTGTTCTACTTCCTCCTGCGCCCGCATTTCAGTCCGCTGAACGTGTTTCGCTACATCACGGTCCGGACGGCCGTGGCGAGCCTTACGGCGCTGCTGCTGTCGTTGCTTTTGGGGCCTTGGGTGATTGACCGCCTGCGCGAAATGCAGGTGAAACAATACATCCGCGACGAAGGGCCGAAGGCTCACCACAAGAAGGCCGGCACGCCGACCATGGGCGGAGTGCTGATCGTGGGCGCCATCGTAATCCCAACAATTTTGTGGGCGGACCTGCGCAACCCGTACGTGCTGCTTGCGCTAGGCGCCACGCTGGCGTTCGGCGCGATCGGTTTCATCGACGATTACAACAAAGTCGTGCGGAAACGGAGTCTGGGTCTTACGGCGCGCGGAAAGTTTCTCCTGCAGGTGCTGACGTGCGTCGGAGTCGGGATCGTGCTGTTGAAACTGCAGGCCAAGGGCGCCTATTCGACGCAGCTGAGCGTGCCGTTTCTCAAGAAGCTGCACCCTGACTTCGTGATTCATGCCCTTCTCCACCGTCATTTCGTCTGGCCGCTGGCCTACGTGCCGTTCGTCCTGTTCCTGGTTCTCGTGATCGCGGGCCTGTCGAACGGCGTGAATCTCACGGATGGCCTCGACGGCCTCGCCATCGGCAGCGTTCTGGTCGCATCGGCCGCGCTGACGGTGATTACATACATCTCGAGCAACGCGCGTTTCGCGGAGTACCTCGAGATTCAGAAGGTTTCCGACGCGGCCGAGTTGACGGTGTTTTGCGGCTCGGTCGCCGGCGCGTCGCTCGGATTTCTCTGGTACAACGCGCACCCCGCGGAGATGTTCATGGGCGACGTCGGCTCGCTGGCGCTTGGCGGCGCGATCGGGGTCGTCGCCGTAATCCTGAAACAGGAAATCCTGCTGCTTTCGATCGGCGGGATTTTTGTCATCGAACTGCTTTCGGTCATCATACAAGTAGGCTCGTTCAAGCTGACGGGAAAGCGCGTATTCCGGATGGCTCCGCTGCACCACCACTTCGAGCTGGCGGGCTGGAGCGAGTCGAAGATTATCGTGCGCTTCTGGATTGTGGCGCTCGTGCTGGCGCTGTTTTCGCTGACAACTTTGAAGTTGAGGTGAACGGAAGTGAGGCCCGGAATTGATTTGCAAGGGAAGCGCTTGCTGGTGGTCGGAATGGCGCGCACCGGCGTGACGACGTCGCTGTTCGCGGCCGGGTACGGCGCGAGCGTCACGGCGACCGACGAAAAGCCGGAGTCGGACCTGGCCGAAGCCGCTGCCAGACTGCGCGCGGCCGGAGTGAAGCTCGAGTTTGGCGCGCCCAATCCGGCCGCGTTTCTCGAGCAGGATTTGATCGTGGTCAGCCCCGGGGTGCCCGCGAAGCTTCCGCCGCTCGAACTTGCTCGGGCCCGCGGGATTCCGGTGTGGAGCGAAATCGAACTCGCATGGCGTTTCCTTCGCGGCAAGCTGGTGGCGATCACCGGCTCGAACGGGAAAACCACGACGACCGCGCTCGTGGCGCACATCCTGAAGACGGCGAAGATCCACACGCTCGTCGGCGGAAATATCGGCGTGCCGTTGCTTGCGCTTGTCGAGTCCTCGACGGATTCGAGCGTCACTGTGGCGGAGATCAGCAGCTTTCAGCTGGAGACGGTCGCGGAGTTTCGCCCCGAAATCGGCGTGCTGCTGAATTTGACGCCGGACCACCTCGACCGTCATGCGTCCTTCGACGAATACGCCGCGGCGAAGATGCGAATGTTCGAAAAGCAGCTCGATCGCGACGCCGCCGTGCTCAACGCCGACGATTCGGAAGTCACGCGCCGCGCGCCGTCGCGTCCGCACCTCTATTGGTTCAGCCGGCAGAAGCGCGTCGCCTCGGGGGTGTTCCTTTGCGACGGGCAGATTTACTTTCGCGCGGAGGGGTCGGAGGTTGCGCTCGTGCGGCGCGATGAGATTCCCCTGCGCGGCGAGCACAACGTCGAGAACGTGTTGGCGGCCTGCGCGGCCGCGTACCTTGCCGGCGCCGATGCGGCGGCAATCGGAAAAGGCGTGAAGACATTTCGCGGCGTCGAACATCGGCTCGAGTTCGTCGCCGAAATCGGCGGCGTCGCGTTCTACAACGATTCGAAGGCGACGAACGTCGATGCGAGCCTGAAGGCCATCGAAGCGTTTCCCGGCCCGCTGATCGTGATTCTGGGCGGCAAAGACAAGGGTGCGCCGTACACGGCGCTTCGCGAGCCGCTGCATCAGCGCGCGCGCACGGTGATTCTCATCGGCGCGGCGGCGGAGAAAATCGCCGCGGAGCTGGACGGCGCCGCGCCGTTGCAGCAGGCGGGAACGCTCGATCGCGCCGTTGAAATTGCGATGGCAACGGCGCAGCCGGGCGACACGGTGCTGCTCGCACCCGCCTGCTCGAGTTTCGATCAATTCGAGAATTACGAACACCGCGGCCGCGTGTTCAAGGAGCTGGTTGCGCGGCTCGACAAGCAGGCTGCGCGCTCATCACAATGAATCGCGCTTCCGTGGCGTTGCACGAGATGCGAGAGAGAGGTTTGAACGATGCCACGTAGTCTTCAACCGGATCGGCAGTTGTTCATCGTCACGCTGGCGATGTGCCTGATCGGCGCGGTGATGGTGTTCAGCGCGTCGGCGGTCACTGCGCGAGCGGAATACGGCAACGCGTACCTGTTCCTGATCCGGCAGGCCGTTTACATCGCGCTGGGAATCGGCGGGATGTTCTGGCTGATGAATTTTGACTATCGCAAGCTGCGCGCGCCTCGCGTGATTTTCACCGGCCTTTCTCTCACGGTGCTGCTGCTGATCGCGGTCCTGTTTCTCGACCGGTCGCACGCCACCCACCGCTGGATTCGCCTGGGGCCGCTGAGCCTTCAGCCGTCCGAGTTCGCGAAGCTGGTCGTGATCGTCTTTCTCGCGTGGTTCCTCGAAATTCGGCGCGCGCCGCGCGGCTTTGGCGTGAACGACCCGATGCGGTCGCTTCTGCCGACGCTTGGCACCGTGTTTCTGATGGTGGCCCTCGTCCTTGCGGAACCGGACATGGGCACGGCCTGCATGATCGCGTTCATCGCCGGCATCATGCTCTTTGTCGCGGGCCTCTCGCTGCGATTCGTGGTCCCGGCGGCGTTCGCGGCGCTTCCCGTGATCTATCTCCTGATCGTGCGAGTGCCATACCGGCTGCAGCGCGTGCAAGCGTTCTTCTCGCCCGGCTCGGACCCGCAAGGCCACGGCTTTCAATTGCTGCAATCGCTGATCGCCGTCGGCTCGGGCGGCTTCAGCGGCGTGGGCTTGATGGAGAGCCGGCAGAAGCTGTTCTACCTGCCCGAAGCGCACACGGATTTCATCTTCGCCGTCGTCTGCGAGGAGCTCGGTTTCATTGGCGCCGTGGTCGTCCTCACTCTGTTCGCGGTTTACGGTTGGCGCGGTTTTGTCGCGGCGATGAAGGCTCCGGATGACTTCGGCCGGCTCCTGGGGATCGGCATCACGACGATGGTTGTGGGCCAGGCGCTGATCAATCTGAGCGTCGTCCTCGGCATGATGCCGACGAAGGGAATTCCGCTGCCGTTCATCAGCTATGGCGGCTCGAGTTTGCTCGTAATGCTGTTGGCAACCGGCGTGCTCCTTAATATCAGTCAGCACGCGGACGAGACGTGAACGCGGATGCGAAGAGCTTATTGATTGCCGGAGGCGGCACGGGCGGCCACGTTTTCCCGGCGCTCGCGGTCGCTCAGGAATGGCTTCGCCGCGGAACGCAAGCAGTGCCTGAAGGGAAGAGAGACGTTGTGATCGTCGGAACGGAACGCGGACTCGAAACGAAGCTGGTGCCGCGGGCTGGCCTGCCGCTCGAATTGATTCGTGTGGCGGGGCTTAAGGGCATCGGCGGGACGAAGTTCCTGCATAACGCCGTCATGCTGCCCGCTGGGATTTGGGATTCGGAGCGAATCCTTCAGCGCCACGGCGTCGACGTGGCCTTCGGCGTGGGCGGCTACGCCTCTGGTCCCATGATGCTTCTAGCCGCGATGCACGCGATTCCCTCCGTCATCTTCGAGCCGAACGTCGAACCGGGCTTCACGAACCGTGTCCTGGCTGACATGGTGACACGTGTCGCTGTGGCACACTCGGAAACGGCCGAGCGTCTTGGCGGCAAAGCGGTGGTGACGGGCTGCCCCGTGCGGAAGGAGTTCTTTGCCGTGCCGCCGCGCGAGCACTGCGAGCCGTTTCGGGTCCTCATCACAGGGGGAAGTCGCGGCGCCCTGCCGATCAACCGGGCGGTCGTCGACTCGCTCGACATCCTGGCGGCGCGAAAAAACCAGCTTTTCATCGTGCATCAGACTGGCGAACGCGATTATAATTCGGTGCGCGTAGCGTATGCTCGGCGTGAATTTTCAGCGGAGGTTCTGCCCTTCATCGAGAATATGGCGGAGCGGTTTGCCCAGGCAGATCTGATCGTCTGCCGCTCGGGCGCGATCACCGTAGCGGAAATTTCAGCCGCCGGACGCGCCGCCATCTTTATCCCCTTCGGCGCTTCCACCGACGCGCACCAGACTCGCAACGCCGAGGCCATGCAAAACGCCGGCGCCGCACGGCTGCTCCCGCAGGACCAGCTCACGCCCGCGCGGCTCACGGCCGAGATTTTCTCTCTCCTGGACCAGCCCCGGAGACTTGCTGACATGGAAAGTCGCGCCCGCGCGCTCGCGCGTCCGCGCGCCGTTGAGGATATTGTGGACCTGCTCGAAAAGGTGTCTCAGTCATGAACGTCACGTTCCGGAATTTTCAGCGCATCCATCTTGTCGGCATCGGCGGCAGCGGCATGAGCGGCATCGCGGAGGTCCTGCTCTCAACCGGCTATGCGGTCTCCGGCTCCGATTTGAAAATGTCCCCCGTCACCGAACGCCTGCGCAATCTCGGCGCCGTGATTCATGAGGGGCATCAGCCTGAAAACGTCCACGGCGCGCATGTCGTCGTGATTTCTTCCGCGGTTCATTCCGACAACGTCGAAGTGATCGAAGCGCACCGCTTGAAGATTCCGGTGATTCCTCGCGCGGAAATGCTCGCGGAGCTGATGCGCCTGAAATACGGCATCGCCGTTGCCGGCGCGCACGGCAAAACGACGACAACTTCCATGGTCGCGGCCGTGCTTGCTGCCGCAGACCTCGATCCCACGTTTGTTGTCGGCGGGCGCGTGAATCATGCCGGCTCGAATGCGCGAGTCGGCCAGGGCGAATACATGGTGGTGGAAGCGGATGAGAGCGACCGCTCGTTCCTGTTGCTGGCTCCCGTGATCGCCGTCGTCACCACAATCGACCGCGAGCATCTCGACCAGTACAGCTCGCTCGAAGAAATTCAAGACGCTTTTTTGCAGTTCGTGAACCGCGTCCCTTTTTACGGCTCCGTGATCCTCTGCCTCGACGAGCCCAACGTGCAGGCGATTCTGCCGCGCGTGAAGCGGCCCGTAATCACGTATGGCGCGTCGAGCCAGGCCGACGTGATGGTGAGCGACATCAAGCTCAACGGCCTCTCCAGCGAGTTTCGCCTCGCCTATCACGGCGAAGACCTTGGGGTCTTCCAGCTTCCGTCGCCTCCGGGAATTCACAACGTCCTCAACGCCGCGGCTGCGGCTTCGGTGGGCCTGTCCCTCAACGTTCCGGCGGACCTGATCCGCGCGGGCCTTGCGAAGTTCTCCGGTGTCGGGCGGCGGTTCGAAATCAAGGGGACTTACGGCGGCGTCACTTTGATCGATGACTACGGCCACCATCCCGCCGAAATTCGCGCAACGCTCGAAGCCGCGCGAGGATGCGGCTACAAGCGCCTGCTCGTGCTTTTTCAGCCGCATCGCTACACGCGCACGCAGCATCTGTGGGAGGATTTCAGCCGCTCGTTCAATCAGGCGGACATTCTCGTCTTCACCGAAATTTATGCCGCCGGCGAAGCCCCCATCGAAGGCGTCACGGGCGAGCGGCTGGCGGAGGCCATCAGCACGGCCGGGCACAAGAACGTCGTCTTCTCGAGCACGATGCAGGGAGGCATGGAATACATGCTGCGCGAAGCGCGCCCCGGCGACGCGGTTCTGACGATCGGCGCGGGCAGCGTGGGACGCGTGCTCGACCAATTGGCTTTGCTTCTCGGCTCAAGGGTGTCACCGATTCATGCGGATTAGCGACAAAGCGCTCGTGGCCCGGCTCGCGGAACTCGGCGTCGAATTGCGCCCGTCCGTGCCGCTGACGGAGAAGACTTCGCTCGGAATCGGCGGCACCACGGACCAGCTCCTGCTCCGCCGCTACGACACGATTCCGGATGTGATGCGGCTGCTGGCCGATAATCACATCCCCCACCGATTTCTCGGCGGCGGCACGAACGTGCTGATTGCTGACGGCGAACTGCCCTGGGTGGTCCTGCACCTTCCGTCGGCCCATCCTGGTGTGACGATCGACGGGAACTTCGCTTTCGTGGACGCCTCCGCCGATCTCGGCGGCATGGTCACGTTCTGTGCCAAGCATGACCTCGGCGGGATGGAAGGCCTCATTGGCGTGCCGGGGAGCGTGGGCGGCGCGCTGCGGATGAATGCGGGCGCGTACGGAATGCAGATTGGCTCGTACGTGCGCGAGATCGAACTGTACCGCGCGGCGAAAGGCGAGCTGGAAACGATGCGCGGCGACGAAATCCGCTTCGACTATCGCCACACTTCGTTCGCCCCGGACGACGTCATGCTCCGCGTGAAGCTCGAGCTGCCGGTGAAGCCGTACAAAGAGATTCTCGCGGGCATTCGCGTGTGCAACGAAAAGCGCCGCGCGAGCCAGCCGCTGAACCAGAAGAGCGCCGGCTGCATCTTCAAGAATCCCCCCGGGGGTTCGGCGGGGCGGATGATTGACGAACTCGGCCTCAAGGGCCATCGCGTGGGCGGCGCCATGGTCAGCGACCGTCACGCAAATTTCTTTGTCAATGTCGCGGATTCCACTTGCGCCGACATGCTCAAGCTGATTGACTACGTTCGCGAGCGCGTGCGCACCTCCTACGGGATCGAGCTCGAAAACGAGGTGATCGTCTGGCGAAATTAAGGACCATGGACGCGGAGATCTACCCGCAGGAGGTACTCGCGGACGAGGAGCCGAAGTATCTTCGTCGCCAGAAACCGCTCGAAATCAAGCGGCGCAAGTTCGGCCGGCGCGCCTGGAAGACCTATTTCCGCGTCAGCCTGTGGGTCGGAGTGGGAATCGCCGGGGCGTGGATTGCCTACATCGCTGGGCACTTCCTCCTTACCGCGCCGGAAATGCAGCTGATTCATCCCGAGCAGGTGGCGATCTCCGCCAGTGGTGGCGGGCCGCTGCACTACGTCACGCGCGCCTCCGTGCTCGAGGTTTTCTCCGCGGACCGCGGCAAGAGCATCCTGCGCGTTCCCATCGATCAGCGACGCCAGCAGCTCGAATCGCTCGCGTGGATCGAGCGCGCCACGGTTCGGCGCGCTCTGCCGAACGCGATCGAAGTCGACATCGCGGAGCGCGTTCCGATCGCGTTTCTGCGCCAGGGCAGCGAGATGTCGCTCGTCGATGTGCATGGAACGATTCTGGAGCGCCCGCTTTCCGGCGATTTTCATTTTCCCGTCGTGACCGGAATCACGTCCGATATGGCGCAGGACGAGCGCGAGAAGCGCATGCAGCTTTTCAGCACCTTCTCGCAGCAGGTGGAATACGTGCGCGCTGGAGCGATGGATCAGGTGAGCGAAGTCGACCTCTCGGACGCCGACGATTTGACGGCCACGATTACCGGCCTGCAGGGAGGAATTGCGAGCGGCTCGTGGGGCCAGGCGTATGCGCCGGTGCTGGTTCGCTTCGGCGATTCGGATTTCGGCGGCAAATATCGCACGTTGCTCGACGATATTGGCCAGTGGCGCGCGACGGCAGGACGCGTCGATTCGGTGGATTTGCGGTTCGCGCAGGAGGCCGTGGTGAATCCGGATACGGCCGGCGCACCGCAGCAAGTGGCGCAGCAGCGGCCGCCGAAGACGGATGTGGCGCCGGCGCGCGCGGTGCGCAAGAGCGCTGCGAAGCATGCGAGATGACGCCGGCCTGAAGGGCTCGCGCGGAGATTGTGGGAGGGAGCGGCGGAGTTGACGAAGAAAGACCGGCACATAGTGGCGCTCGACATCGGCAGCACGAAGACGTGCGCGCTGATCGGCGAACTTGAAGACGACGGCAGCGCGAAGTTCGCGGCGTTCGGAGCGGCTGAATCGAAAGGCTGGCGCAAAGGGCAGATCGTCAACCTGGATTTGGCGGTGAGCTCGATCCGCCGCGCCGTGGAAGAAGCGGAAACGATCGTCGGCGTGCCTGTCGAGTCGGCGCTGATCGGCGTGGCGGGCGGCCACGTCCGCGGAGTGAACAGCCGTGGCGGAATCACCGTTGCAGCGCGGCCGCGCGACATTCAGCGCGAAGATGTCCGGCGCGCCATCGAGGCGGCGCGCGGCGTTTCCTTGCCGGAAGACCGCGAGGTTTTGCACGTCCTGCCGCAGGAATTCTCTCTCGATTCGCAGGACAACATTCGCGACGCGATTGGCATGGTGGGCCAGCGCCTCGAAGCGAACGTGCACATAGTGACCTCGTCCGGCACAGCCACGCAAAACATTGTTACGGCGGTGAACCGGGCGGGCGTGCGCGTGGACGACACGGTTCTCGAGCAGCTCGCTTCAGCCGAAGCGTGCCTCACGCAGGACGAACGCGAGCTCGGCTGCTGCCTGCTCGATATCGGCGGCGGCACGAGCGAATTGATCGTGTACGTGGGCGGCGTGGTGCGTCAGACGTCGGCGATTCCGGTCGGCGGCGACCATTTCACGAACGATCTGGCGGTGGGGCTCCGCACGCCGGTGCCCGAAGCCGAAAAAATCAAGCGCGAGCATGCGTGCGCGTTTCGCGAGTTGCAGAAGGAAGATTTCGCGATCGAGATCGCGAGCGTGGGCGATCGCCCGCCGCGAACGGTTTACGCGCGCATGTTGTCGGAGATTGTCGAGCCTCGGGCGCAGGAGCTGCTGATGCTCGTTCGCGACGAGCTGCGCCGCGGCGGACTCGAATCGCAAATTCCCGCCGGTTTGATTTTGACGGGGGGCGGAGCGTATCTGCGCGGCCTCGTCGAGCTTGCCGAGCGGTTCTTCAACCTGCCGGTGCGGGTGGCGGTGCCGCGCGGGCTTGCGGGGATGAGCGAAGAGGTTTCCCAGCCTGAATACTCGACGGCTGTCGGAATCGTGCTCTACGGCGCGCGCACGCGGCGGATCGCCGGAGCGCGGCCCAACGGCTGGACGGGGAAGTTGAAGGCTCTGTTTGCGGGGCAGTGACATTTGATACAGAGGCGAATTTCCGGGGGAGGAAGCATGACGCCGAAAGAGTCGGGCATTCGGGTTTCGTTCAGCAGTGAGGACACGCAGAACGGCGCGAAAATCAAGGTGATCGGAGTGGGAGGCGGCGGTTCGAACGCCGTCAACCGCATGATCCGCGCCAAAGTCGAGGGGGTGGAGTTCATCGCCGCAAACAGCGATTTGCAGGCGCTGAAGCTTTCCGCCGCGCCCGTGAAGCTGCAGTTGGGCGAGAAGTTGACGAAAGGACTGGGCGCCGGCGCCAATCCCGAGATCGGCCGCAAAGCCGCGCTCGAAGACACGGAGAAAATTCTCGAAGCGCTCGACGGCGCGGACATGGTGTTCGTCACGTCGGGCCTTGGCGGCGGCACCGGCAGCGGCGCCGCGCCGGTGGTCGCGAACCTCGCGAGCGAACTCGGCGCGCTCACGGTTGCCGTCGTCACGAAGCCGTTCGCGTTCGAAGGCAAGCGGCGCATGCTCCAGGCCGAGCAGTCGCTCTCCGAGCTGATCGGCTGCGTCGATACCGTCATCGTGATTCCGAACGAGCGGCTGATGGAGTGCGTCGAGCACGGCACGAGCTTCTTCGAGGCGTTCCGCATCGCGGACGACATCCTGCGGCAGGCGGTGCAGGGCATCAGCGACATCATCACGATTCCGGGCATCATCAACCGCGACTTCGCTGACGTGAAGACGATCATGTCCGGCCAGGGCTACGCGGTGATGGGCACGGCGGTGGCTTCCGGAACGAATCGAGCCGTCGACGCCGCGAACCGCGCGATCAACAGCCCGCTGCTCGAAGACAACTGCATCCAGGGCGCGCAGGGAATCCTGATCAACATCACCGGCTCGTCGTCGGTTTCGCTGCAAGAGGTGCACGAAGCGTCCTCGATCATCCAGAAAGCGGCGCACGAGAACGCGAATATCATTTTCGGTGCGGTACAGGATGATGCGATGAAGGAGTCCGTGAAAATCACCGTGATCGCTGCGGGCTTCCGCGAAGTCGCGAACAAGAAGACGCACGCTCGGCCGTCGTATCTGCCGAAGACTTGGAAGGCGGGACGCGAGCAGATGACGCCGATGCCGGCGGCTCAGTCGCCGTCGAACGTCGTGCAGCAGGTGGCGCGCAACGTCGGGGAATCGATGCGCGACGTACCCGCGGACGATCTCGACGTGCCCACGTTCCTCCGCCGCCAGGCACAAAAGGCCTAGCCGCGAAGGCTCCTGCGAGGGCGAATCATTCCTGGTTCGCCCTTGCGATCGCTCGGTTTGCGCAGGAATTCTTGGTTTCCCGTTGCCCTCCTTCGTCCTCTCTGATGAGATTCTTCCGGTCGCTTGCGGTGTAGACTTGCGGGTGTGATTGCGTCGGTTCGAATAAGCAGCGAGGTGTCGCGGCTCATTCTGGAGTCTGCGCGGAAGGATTCTGCGCGCGAGGTGTGCGGGCTGATGGGGGGGCGCGGCGGCGTGATCACGTACGTGTTTCCAGCGGCGAATGCCGCCGGGAATCCGGCCACGTCGTACGAGATTGCGCCGCAGGAAATATTTCAGCGCATGCGCGAGATGCGCGCTGCGGGGCTCGAGCTGCTCGGCATCTACCACTCGCATCCGAACGGGGAAAATGAGCCGTCGCGGCGCGACATCGAAAGCGCGTACTATCCCGATGCGGCGTACTTCATAATTTCGCCGGTCGCGAATGCGCCTCGCCCGGTGCGCGCATTTTCGATTCGCGATGGGCGCACGGTCGAGTTGGAAATTCACGTGGTGCCAGTTGAGGAGCGTCATGATCAATCGGCGTGAATTGCTGCGGAGTCTGGGTGGGGCGGCGCTGGGTTTCGCCGGGCGCGGAGTTTCGTTCGCGAGCGTCGGCACGTCGGAGCCGCCGAAGCGCAAGAAGATCCTGATGTTCACGAAGTCCTCGGGTTTCGAGCACTCCGTAATCAAGCGGGTGGACGGAAGGCTGGGTCTCGCGGAGCAGATCGTCGCCGACCTTGGCAAACCGCACGGCTTCGACGTGAACGCGACGAAAGACGGCGGAGTTTTCGCGAGCCCGGATCTCGGGCAATACGATGCGTTCTTCTTTTATACGACGGGCGATCTGACCACGGTGGGGACCGACAAAAATCCGCCGATGACGCCCGAAGGCAAGCAGGCGTTCCTGAATCTGATTCACGAAGGCAAGGGTTTCATCGGCACGCACTCCGCGACGGATACGTTCGATACCGTGGGCGACCGGTTCGATCCGAAGCCGCAGGCTGAGCTCGATCCCTATCTTCAAATGATCGGCGCGGAATTCCTGGCGCACGACAACCAGCAGAAGGCGCGCATCACCGTGGCGGACGGGAAGTTTCCGGGCATGGCGGCGCTGGGGGACGGAATCGAGATCGTGGAGGAGTGGTACCCGTTCCGCGACTACCAGCCGAATTTGCACGTGCTGACAATCCTCAAAACGGAAGGCATGCAGGGGCCGCATTACCAGCGTCCGCCGTACCCGAACACGTGGGCGCGGATGCACGGGCGAGGCCGCGTGTTCTATACGGCGCTGGGCCATCGCGAGGACGTGTGGAACTCGGAAATCTACCAAGGCATGCTGCTCGGCGGAATTTCGTGGGTCCTGCGAAACGTGAACGCGGACGTGACGCCGAACATATCCCGCGTTGCGCCGCACGCGAACGATATTCCGGCCGGCGCATTCGCCAAGCCTCACTGACGATCTAGCGAAGAGACGCACGCCAGAAACCTCCCGCGGGATTCGGCAGGACCATCGTCGAGAGCACCTTCACGATGACGACCGTGATGTCATCGTGCTGCCGGGCGCCCGCGGCAAACTCCTTCACGCCGTTGAAAAGGCAATCGAGCGTTTCATCGGCCGAGTTCCCGCGGCATCGCTGCCACACTTCGGACAGTTTTTCCCAACTGAAATCTTCGTCCTGGCGATTCCGCAATTCGTGAAGACCGTCGGTGGCGAGCAGAACCGAGTCGCCGGGAGAAAGCTTGATCGAGTGGACGTCGTACGTGGAGCCCGGGAACATGCCCGAGGGCAAGCCGCCTTCTCCAATGGGGGCGCAGCCTGCTTCCGATGCGAGAAGCGGCAAGGGCATGCCCGCATTCGAGAATCTTAATTCGAGTGTCGCGGGATTGAAGAGCGCGTAGATCGTCGTGCAGTAGCGCCCGGAGACGGGCCGCACGAGCAGGCGCTTGTTGAGCGTCGAAAGTACGGAGCCCGTGTCTTCGTCCGTTTTGTTCGTACCACGGAGCGTGCCCATCACCATCGCGCCGTACATCGCGGCCGCCAGACCCTTGCCGACGACGTCGCCGATGTAGATGCCAACGAGGCCGTTCGGCAGATCGAAGTAGTCCGCGAAATCGCCGCTGACGTCCGAGAACGGCGAGAAGCGGCAGGCGATTTCGAAGCTGGGGCCGCGAAGCGAGCCGGTGGGCAACAGCGAAGCCTGGATTTGCCGGGCTTCGTCCCGTTCGAGTTCCCAGACCTGGCTGGGAACGGGCTGCTCGATGATTTCGCGGGTCGCCATTCGGGCAATCCCCCCGGGCTGCAGACGTGTGAAGCTGGAAGCGGCACGCGGCGTGCCAAAGTGCAACGGCAAATCAGATTGCGGCGAGCGCGCGAAAGAGCTTAGTGAGGCGCGAAGGCGAGCGTGGTCTGTGAGGCGGCGGGTGATGTGCCGCGATGAAACACTTGCGTGCCCGTGAAACGCGGCGGCTCGAACAGAGGACAACGCGCCCTTCAGGTCTCGCCTCGTGGCGCGACGCAGAATGTGACGTCGATTTGTCGGCATGGTTAGGGATTGGCGCGGTGGGAGTGGGCTGCGGAGGCGGAGTCGGCGACAGCGAGGAGCTTCGCGTAGAGCGGGAACTTCGAGGCGAGCGCGGCGACTTCGGCGCGAACGCGATGCAGGGTGGCTTCGTCGCCGAGATGATCGAGAACTTCGGCCATCCATCCGGCAACCTTTTCCATTTCGGGTTCGCGCATGCCACGCGTGGTGGCGGCGGGAGTGCCGACTCGAATGCCGCCCGCTTTCATCGGCGGGAGGGGATCGAAGGGAATCGAATTCTTGTTGACCGTGATTCCGGCGCGGTCGAATGCGGGCTGAGCGGCGGCGCCGGTAAGGCCGCGTGAATTGATGTCGACGAGGAACAGATGATTGTCCGTTCCGCCGCTGACGACGCGGTAGCCGTGCTCGCTGACGCCGGCGGCAAGAGCCTTCGCGTTCGCGACGACCTGTTTCCCGTATTCGCGGAACTCCGGCTCCATCGCTTCCTTCAGGCAAACCGCTTTCGCCGCGATGGTGTGCATCAACGGGCCGCCCTGAATGCCGGGGAACAGAATCCGGTCGAGATCCTTCGCGTACTGCTCCTTGCACAGAATCATGCCGCCGCGAGGGCCACGCAGAGTCTTGTGGGTCGTCGTGGAGACGAAATCGGCGTGCGGGACGGGGCTCGGATGCACGCCCGCGGCGACGAGGCCGGCGATGTGCGCCATGTCGACGAAAAGCAGCGCGCCGATGGAGCGCGCGATTTCCCCCATGCGCGCGAAGTCGATGATGCGCGAATAGGCGCTCGCGCCGACGACCACCATTTTGGGTTTGTGCTCCTGCGCGAGGCGGTCGAGCTCGTCGTAATCGATCCGCTCGGTGTCTTTCGTGACGCCGTAGGCGATGAATTTGTAGGTTATGCCGGAAAAATTGAGCGGGTGGCCGTGCGTGAGATGGCCGCCGTGCGCGAGATTCATCCCGAGGACGGTGTCGCCGGGCTTGAGCGCGGTCATGTAGACGGCGATGTTGGCCTGCGTGCCGGAGTGCGGCTGTACGTTGGCGTGCTCGGCGCCGAAGAGCGCTTTCGCGCGATCGATCGCGAGCTGCTCGGCCTGGTTGACGAATTCGCAGCCGCCGTAATAGCGCTTGGTGCCGTAGCCTTCGGCGTACTTGTTGGTGAGAACGGAGCCCATGGCTTCGAGCACCGCGTCGGAAACGAAATTCTCCGAGGGAATCAGCTCTATGCCGGTCGACTGGCGGCGGAGCTCTTCGCGCAGGATTTCGGCGATGTCGGGGTCGACGTCGTCGAGCGGACGGCTCATGCGATGGAGTTCAGCGGTTTCGTTGGTCATGGTTTTTGCGCCCTGGCTTGGCGGGGAGGCACGGACCAGAAGCCCCAAATCGCTGTTTTGTTGCGATTAGAAATTTCTACGGTCCTTTGTTTTCTATAACTTAGACGGTTTTCTAATCCTGAACTGTTGCGATTAGACTTCGAAGGCTCGCGACTGGACGCACGAACCGGGAAGGCGCCCGGCATGGCCGCCCGTTGCCGCTCTGCCCCGTCTTTTTGCACAGTTTGCACGAGTCCATCGTAGTAGAAAATTCTTCAGGCGCAAGAAATATGTATCCGACGGGCGAAAGTCGAGGGGGAACGGCGAGATTGTGCAGCGAATGGGAGGGGCAGAAGGCAGAAACGAGGGCCGCTCACCGCAGAGACGCAGAGAGCGCAGAGGAAGATGAGGATGGAAACGAAGAGAGCGCCGGGGAGGAAAGACGAGGAAGAGCGGAGGCCCTTTGCCAAGACCGCGAAGGATCGGCGCGGGCGGAACTCACCGGGGCTCAAGCCCCGAGATGTTTTTGGGAGCTTCTTTCGGGTGGCCTGCCCTTCCGATGTCAGGGTAAAAAGGCCACCCCTCCCCCGACTGAAGTCGGGGGCTCCCACCCTAAAGGCCATCCAGACGCGAGGATTCCCATGAAACGGCCGCACGCTGGGATCTTTGGTTTGCCATTGCTCCCATTTGGTCGTCGACGAGCCAGGCTGAGCGGACACACGCGGAACTCAGGGCCAAAGGTTGCTGCGAGGGGCAGCGCTACTCGTAGCGAAGGGCGACGAGAGGATCGACGCGGGTGGCGCGGCGAGCGGGCACGAGGCACGCCACAAGCCCCGCAGCGATGACGACGGCCGCGACTCCAGTGAATGTCCACGGATCGTTAGCCGAGACGCCCCAGAGCCGCGACTTAATCAGTCGTGTGAGGACCAGGCTCATTCCTACGCCGACGACGAGGCCGACAGCGATGAGGGCCGCGCCTTTCTTGAGGACCATGGACAGGATGTTGTCGGGTTGCGCGCCGAGGGCCATGCGAACGCCGATCTCGTGCGTTTGAAGCGAAACAGTGTATGCCATCACACTGAAGATTCCGATGACGACGAGGAGGAGGCCAATCGCCGCAAAGGCTGCGAAGAGGACCAACAGAAACTCCGGTTCGGCGTAATCGCTTTTGCGCAAGGAATCCTCGACCGATCCAGCGTTCGTCAAGGCGATATTGGGATCCACGGCCCAAACTTGGTTGCGAATTGTCGGAAGCAGGGCCGCGGGAGGCACTGCCGTCCGCACCAAAATGGAGCGATCGCCGAATCCGGTAATGGTGTGGGGAATGTAGGCCTCGGGCCCGGCGGGTCTCTGCAGACCACGGTTGAGCACGTCGGGAACCACGCCGACGATTTCGAAATAAATGTCCTTCAGTCCCGGGTCCGGGACCTGGTCGAGTATGTTGAACTTGATCCTTTGCCCAATTGGATTGTCGTTGGGGAAGTACTTGTTTGCGAAGACCTGATTGATGACGGCCACGTGGCGGCCAGAAGCGACATCGCTTTCGGAAAGCAGTCTGCCGCGCAGAATCGAAAGACCAAGGGTCTTGAAGTACCCCTCGCTGCAAAGCTCGATCGCCGTGTTCCAAGTGTCGGAATGGACCTTCCCCGGAATCGTCAAATCGCTGCCCACGCCAGCGTAGGGCGGCGCGACAAGCGAGACGGAGGTGGAGACGACGCCCGGCAGCGCGTTCAATCGCTCAAAGAGCTGGCGGAACAGGTTGTTCTTCTCCAGAGCGGTGTCATAGACGCCCTTCGGAAGATTCAATTCCGCCGACACAAGACGCTGCGGGCTGAAGCCCAGGGCGAGACGGTCCAGGGCGTAAAACGTTCGCATCATCAAGCCTGCACCGGTCAGCAGCACCATCGACAGGGCAATTTCCGTAACGACGAGAAACGAGCGGAGCTTTCCATGGCGGAACCCGCCGCCCGCGCCCTTTCCAGTACGCGTCAGGCGGCTCTGCAATTCGCCGCGCATTGAATGGATTGCAGGGGCGAGGCCGGAGAGCACGGTGGTCAACAACGTGACGCCGAGACCGAACAACAGGACGACGGGGTTCATATCGATGACAGCTTCCTGCGGGAACGTGTTGTATGGAACGAGCGGCACCACCTTCCTGATACCAACCCACGCCAGCAGGCATCCGGCAAGACAGGCAACGATGGCCAGAACGAGGCCCTCCGTCAGTAGCTGGGAGATCAACCGGACGCGACTCGCGCCGAGAGAAGCTCGAACCGCGATCTCGCGGTCGCGAGCCGTCGCGCGGGCGAGCAGGAGGTTGGCCACGTTGCTGCAGGCGATCAGCACGAGCAATCCAACCGCCCCTGCCAGAGGGTAAATCAGAGTTTTGAACGGCGTCAGAACACGGTCTGCAAGCGTATGGGCAGTGACGCGGAATTGCTTTGGGTACTGGTCGGGATAGACCTTGGCGAGCTGATGGGCGACGACGTTGAGGTCTGCTGCGGCAACCTCCGGAGTGATGCCTGGTTTCAGACGGCCGACCGGCCACACGCCCGCTTCCTTCAGATTGGGATCGCTCGAGATCTGGTTGCGGTCCATGGGAAACGGAATCCAAATGTCCGGCCAGCCCCAGCGGAACCGGGGCGGCATGACGCCGACCAGGGTTCGTAACACTCCGTTAAGCGTGAAGCTCTTTCCGACAACGGCCGGATCGCTATTGAACTGGTCGTGCCAGAGTTTGTAGGTCATCACAAAAACCGGCGGGGCGCCCGGCTTCGTGTCGTCCGGAGTGGCGATGCGGCCAACGAGCGCGGGCGTGCCCATGAACTGAAAGAGATTTGCAGTCGTGTACCATGCGCTGAACTCGGTGGTCCCTTGTCCAGTCGAGTACAGGACGGGCGCCGCACCAAAGCCGCCGAAACCGCCGGTCATGTCCTGGAAGACGTTATTCCGATCACGATAATCGAGAAACTCCGGCAGTGACATTCCCTCGCGGCCGTCCTCGCCGGAGCGGGAGGAGTCGTGGATGGCGAAGCTGACGATTTGGCTTGGCTTGTCGTAGCCGAAAGTGTTGAGAATGACGCCATGGATGGCGCTGAAGATCACGGTCGCCGAACCGATGCCCAGCGCCAGGGCTACGACCGCCAGCGCCGTAAATTTGCGGTCCTTGGCGAGCATCCGAATGCCGTAGCGGAGATCCTGCCAGAGATTCTCGATCCATTGCGTTCCACGCATGTCGCGGCATTCCTCCTTCATTTGTTCGACGCAACCGAAATCGCGCAGGGCTGCCTCCCGGGCTGCGCGGGGCGCCATTCCTGCCACCATGTAGTCGCGCGTCTTCGTTTCGAGGTGGAAACGCACTTCCTCACTGAGCTCGGCATCGAGTGCGCCGTGCTGAAGCAGCAAGCGCAGTTTCTTGAACGACTTCCCAATCAACGACATCGCAACCGCTCTTTGGAATTGCCGTCAGGCAAATCGCAGAACCTTCGCGACCGCGCCGGTGACACGACTCCAATTCTCCTGTTCGCGCTCCAGTTGATGCCGACCAGCGGCGGTCAGCTTGTAATACTTTGCGCGCCGGCCATTTTCGCTGGACCTCCACTCCGAGGCGATCCAGTCGGCCTGCTCCATGCGGTGCAGGGCGGGGTAGAGGGAGCCCTCCTGGACCTGCAAGGCGTCGCCGGAAATCTGCTGAATGCGCTGCACGAGTCCGTACCCATGCGATGGGCCGCGCTGCAGAATCTTGAGGACCAGAAGATCGAGCGCGCCCTGCAAAGAGTCTTTACCCACGGTGGCTCCCTAGATATCTAGGGGGAAATCATCTCTCACCGGATAGGCGATGTCAAGGCCAGCGAGTTGCGTGTAAGCTTCAAGCGGGGAGGTTGCCGGTAAGGGGCGGGGAGTGGTAGTGTCCACGCGCACGAAATCCAAACGCGAGGATTCAAATGAAACGGTCGCAGGTTGGACTTTTTGTATTGCTGCTGGTCACGATTTCGTCGGCAGCGAGCCAGGCGGACAGGAAACACGTCGTGCTGAAGCCGTCTGCGGCGCGCGACACGTTCCCATTCAGCGATGCGGTGCTGGTGGGGAACACGTTGTACGTCGCGGGGACGACAGGATTTGAGGTGACGACGGGCAAGCCTCCGGCGAGCGCGGAAGAGGAAGCGCGGCTGGCCATGGAGAACTTCAAGCAGGTGGTCGAGAGCCAGGGAATGATGATGGACGATGTGGTGTCAGTGCAGGTGTTCTGCACGGACCTGGGTTTGTACGACACGTTCAACAAGGTCTATCGGACGTACTTCCATGGAGGGTTCCCGGCGCGGGCTTTTATCGGGGCGGCAAGCCTGATACGCGGCGCGCGTTTCGAGATCACGGGAATCGCGGTGAAGGGGAGCCGACATCACGAGGGCTAAAGCCCACGAAGCGGAGGAAGCAAAGGAAGCAAAGGAGGTAGAGGAGGTAGAGAAACACCCGCAGAGGCGAAGGATATGCCGGGTCAATCCAGGTTAGTTCGGGAACGCAGATTCAACGGTTGGGCGCAGAAGCCAAAAGAGCAGGGCGCCGGCGATGGCGAGGCCGATTCCACCTTCGAGAAAGTGTCCGGAGAGAGTGTTGACGAGGTCGCCCAGGAGCTGAGTCGCGATGACTGCGACAGCGAGCCACCATCCCCAACGTCGTCGCCTAAACCAGCCCGCGCTCGCGATTGCGAGAGTGACAGCCAAAAGAAGGAACGGGATTCCGACCAATTTGCCCAGAGGCGCGAGGTCCTGGTGGGCGCGCGGATTGAGCCGCCAGACGTGGTCCAAGGCAGTGCGTGGCCAGACGAGAGTTACTCCCGCGAGAGAAGCCATGGCGGTGCCGAACAAGAGGAACACGCCGAAGGCCATTAGGCCGCGCGGGGGTTCGCTCACGAGGGACAGCTAGGCGAGGGCGCGCTTCAGTTTTTTCGTGGACTTCTCCAACTGTTTCTTGAGCTGCTCGACCTGCTTCGAGAGCGCGGCGAGTTCCTTCTTGGCGAGCTTGCCGGCGCGCATCACCTGATGGGCTTTGCGGTCGGCCCTTCCCATCACGTAACCGATTTTTTCCGCGGCTTGCGTGAGCTTCTTGTTCCTGGCCATGCGGTTCCTCCTGGGCATATTGGGTTTCTTCCGGGGCACGTGCGAAGTCTACCACCGGCGTGGTTCGCGGCCAACGGCGGTTTCGACGTTATATGCCGGCCGTGCACTTCTCAACGGCCGCACTTTGCATGGGGACGCGGAACTGGACTCAGGGCAAGGGGATGCGGTAGAGGTTGCGGCGAACATTCAGGTGCGTGTAGGCGTAGACGGAGGCGCTGAGGCCGGACGACACGACTCGCGGGATCTTGACACCGGCCGTCGCCTTCGTGAGGTCCGCGATACTGGCGATGCCGTCCGGCGGAAGTTTTGGGAGTCCCGAATCATGCTGCACAGGTATCGCGTAGCTCCCAGCGAACAGGTGCGGGGAATAGATGTAGACGAATTTGCCGGTGGTATCCCAACTGGGCAGGCAATAACCCGCGCAGAAGGGCACGACGCGGCTTCCGTCCACGGCGAACGCTTTCGCCCCGACCGAGTTTTCCTGGTCTGAATCCAGCGAGCCCGCAGCGACCCAACGGCCGTCGGGCGATACTGCGACGATATCAAGTACGGGTGCGGTAGTTATCTTGCGGCGGCCGCTTCCATCCGCTTTCATGCGATACAGAAAATTCGATGCGCCTTCGGTGGCGCGAAAGACAAGGTCGCCGTCCGGCAGGAAATAGGGAGAATCCTCAACCGCTGCGGAAGTGACGCGGACGGGAGAGGAGGCGCGATTCGTTGGCGCAACCCACAGGCTGGAACGCCCGTTCTGGTCGCTGACGGCGAATGCGACCTTTTTCCCGTCGCGCGAGACCGAGTAACTCTTCATGGAGTAACCCGGCAAGAGCCTGTCCATTTTTCCAGTGGCGAGATCATCGACCCAAAGCTCGTTGCTTTGCGTCTGGCCGCTGGCCATCAAGAAATAGAGGCTCTTTCCATCGGACGAGAAAGAAGGCGCGGTGGCACTTCCTTCCGAGGAGATTTGGTGGTCGCCGTCTTTGTCGTGGAACCACACGGTGCTGTCTTCTGAGCCGACCGACGTGATGAGCGAGTGGCCGTCGGGGGCCATGGCGATGCCTTCCTGGGAGGTGGGGCCGAAGGTGACCTGCTCGGGTTCTCCGTCAGGAAAGCGCTGCCGCCAGATATGAAATTTGTCGGTTCTCGCGGTGAGGTAAATCCATTTGCCGTCGAGAGTCCAGGCGCCGGAATTACAGGTGGCGTTGGGAGGCCCGACCACGCGCGCGTCGCCACCGTCCGCAAACGGGGCGACCTTGCACGGCCCCAGATCGCCGCGGCTGTTCATCTCGACGACGAGCACCGATTTGCCGTCGGGGGAAAGATAGGAATGGTGGGCCATGCTGCGCTGGCCCTGAGGCAGGTAGACATCGCGGCTGTTTCCACGGCTTTCATCCGTAGTTACGATGCCCATGTGCAATCCTTCTTTGATCTCGGAAAAAAGGAACCGCTTTCCGCCTTCGATCCACGTTAGAGACGAAGCGTTCGGCAGCAGGATACGAGGCGCGCCGCCGAGCACGGGCACTTCCCAGGTGTCCCAAGGATCGACGGTGCTATAGACAATGAGCGAGCCGTCGGGGGAGAAGGCTGGGCTCATCTTCAGCGCGGAGTCGTGCGTAAGTTCGACCGGTTGGCCATCGGGAAGGATCTTGACGTAGATCTCTCCTGCGCCGAAGAAGGAGTTGTCGCCGCGGATGAAAGCGAGCATGCGTCCGTCCGGGGAGAGAGCCGGGTAGACGGCGGAGTCCGTAAAGAAAGTGAGTTGCTGCCAGTCCTTGCTTGGGGGAGGAGTGCTCGGGGAGCCGCGAAGAAATAGAAACGCGCCGGCCGCGGCAGCAAGCAAAAGGAATGCCGCCCCCACGTAGTAGGCCAATCGCCGCGAGTGTTTGGACGCAACACTCGAAGCCTCGGGCGTTGCGGGGGCTTGCTCGATTCGCTGGGAAGAGAGCGCCGTCGACGAGCCTGAGCTGGTGTCGCGGCGAAGCCTCTGCAAGTCCGCATGGAGGTCGGAGGCGTGCTGGTAGCGCAGGTTGCGGTCTTTTTCGAGCGCGCGGTTGATGATTTGCTCCAACCTGACTGGCAGGTCGGGATTGAGGCGAACGGGCGCAGCGGGCTCTCGGTTGAGGATGGCGTCGAAAATGAGTCCGGAAGTCGCTCCGCGAAATGGCAGAGCACCCGTCGCCATTTCGTATAGCACCACGCCGAGCGAAAAAAGATCGGTGCGAGCGTCCGGATCATCGCCGCGCACTTGCTCCGGCGACATGTAGGCGACTGTGCCGACCGCGGAACCCGGACTGGTGAGAAATTCCTCCGCCGTTGCAGTCGGCAGGGCCGACATGCCTTCGTGGGGAGGAGTTACTTTCGCCAAGCCGAAATCGAGAATCTTGGCGTGTCCGCGCTTGGTGACGAAAATGTTGGTGGGCTTAATGTCGCGGTGAATGATTCCTTGAGCATGAGCGGCGTCGAGCGCATCCGCAATTTCGATCGCGAGGGCGAGAAGGGTTTCAAGCTCCATAGGGCGGCCGCCAATGCGGTGCTTGAGCGTGGAGCCTTCGAGATATTCCATGGCGATGAACGCCTGGCTCTTGTCCTCGCCGACGTCGTAAATCGTGCAGATGTTGGGATGGTTCAGCGCAGAGGCGGCCTTGGCCTCTCGGCGGAAACGGCTGAGGGCTTGCGGGTCTTTGGCGACATCGTCCGGCAGGAACTTCAAGGCGACCGAGCGATCGAGGCGGGTGTCTTGAGCGCGGTAGACGACGCCCATGCCCCCGCCGCCCAGCTTTTCCACGATGGAGTAGTGCGAGACGGTCTGGCCGATGAGGGACGCGGAATCCATCATTTGCCGGACATCTTAGGTTGCGGCCGAAGGCAAGTCAACGAAGGCGGCAGCACATCGTTCGAAGCGCGACCGGCTTGGTTGACATTCGCAGAGGGCGCTCATAGCATCGGCGCGAACGCCACCACGCAGGAGTTTCCTCTTCATGAGACGCATGCGTTTTCGCGCGGCAGTGCTTTGGAGTGCGGCGATTGTGTGCTTGAGCGTTGGCGTGGCCGTTCCGTGCGCGACGGCACAGACGGCTGCGGCGTCGCGAGCGTCCGCGGCGATCGGCATCGTGCGGTTCGAGATACCGGAGAGCGGGCTCGAATGGCGCAGCCCTGCGGAACCGCCGAAGTATTTCGACGCGACGGGGCACCGGGCGGCGATTCTCGGGAAACAGGACGGCACGTTCGAGGCGTGGATTTATCCGATCAAAGTGGCGCACGGGTTCCATCTGGAGTTCCAGCAGAACGGCATGGTCGAGCCGGTGCGTGGCGAGGACTATCTTCGGGAAGTGATCGCGCGGCCGGAATCGACGACGCTGGTGTACGTCCATCCACTGTTCACAGTGCGGGAGATCATCTGGGTGCCGCGCGAGGATGCCGCGACGGTGATCTTCTTCGATATCGACAGCAACAAGCCACTGACGATTACGGCGAAGTTCGTGCCGGACTTCAAGCCGATGTGGCCGGCCAGCCTGGGCGGGCAATACACGTTCTGGATGGATGACGACCGCGCATTCGGCCTGACGGACGGGACGAGCACGCCGACCGCGATGATCGGATCTCCGGCCGTGAGCGCGTATACGGACTTCGTCGACAACGGGATCATCAACGGCGAGATGGAGTTAAAGGTACGAGCGACGGCGGAGCAGGTGCGCACGGAGCTGATTCCGGTGGTGATGGCGCTCAGCATGGAGGGCGAAGCGAAAGCGCGTGAGATCTATCACCGCGTGCTCGGGCACGCGCGCGAACTTTACGAGGAGAGCGTGGCCTATCACCGCGATTTTCTGGCGCGCACGATGCAGATCGAGACGCCGGATGCGGAACTGAACCGGGCGTTCACGTGGTCGAAAGTGGCGCTCGATGCGGGATGGGTTTGCAACGACACGTACGGCTGCGGGCTCGTGGCGGGGTATGGGCAAGCCGGCAGCGGCGAGCGGCCGGGATTCGACTGGTGGTTTGGCGGGGACGCGCTGATGTCGAGCTGGGCGCTCGAGGACTATGGCGATTTGCCGGGAGCGCTGCAGGCGTTGCGATTCCTAAAGGCGCGGCAGCGCGACGACGGCAAGATGATGCACGAGATGACGCAGAGCGTGGGCATCGTCGACTGGTTTGGAAAATATCACTACGCCTACTATCACGCCGATACGACGCCGTTTTACTTGTACTCGCTCGAGCAGTATTGGAGCCGAACCGGGGACCGGAAATTTCTGGATGAGTTTTGGGAGTCGGCAAAGAAGGCATACGCGTATTGCATCACGACCGTCGATCCGAACGACGGCTTGATGGACAACACGAAGGCCGGGCTGGCGGCGGTGGAGGCGGGCGTGCTGCGCGGGAAAGTGGTGAAGGACGTGTATCTCGAGGGCGCGTGGATGGCGGGCCTCGACGGGATGGCAAAGCTGGCTACGGCGGAGGGTGATGCGCAGGTGGCGGCGGACGCGAAGTCGCGGCTCGAGAAGGCGCGGGAGTCGCTCGAGAAACAGTGGTGGAATCCCGACGGAAAATTCTTTGCGTTCGGGCAGACGGCAGACGGGCGCCGCGACGATATGGTGGCGGACTGGTCGTCGGTGGCGCTTGCACTGACGCAGGAAATTGGAGATGAGCAGGCGGCGGGAGATGTGGCTAAGCTGGCGTCGCCGGAACTCGCCACCGACTGGGCGGAGCGGTCGTTCGGCAACAAGAGTCCGTACTACGATCCCGTGAGCTATCAGAACGGGACGGCGTGGCCGTTCCTGAATGCGTTCGTGAGCTGGGCGGAGTTCGCGCACGGGAATCCGGTGGCGGGCTTCGCGTCGTGGAGCAATTGCGCGCAGCTGACGGGGATTCAGGCGCCGGGATACATGCCCGAGCACATGAACGGCGACCGTTATCTGGCGAGCGAGCGGTCGGTGCCGCATCAGCTATTCTCATCGGTGGGCGTGGCGGTGCCGGCGGTGCGCGGGCTGCTGGGACTCGAGACAGACGAGGTCGCGGACGCCAGGGGCAGTCAGCGCGTCATTAGGTTTTATCCGCAACTGCCGGCAAATTGGAGTTTCCTGCGATTTTCTGGATACCAGGCGGGCAGCGATCGCTTGTCTGGCGAGGTGCGGCAGGAGGCGAGGAAAACGGTGATGCGGCTGCACCTTGACGGAGCAGAGCCGGTGACGACGGATGTCGCCGTGCCGCTTCCGCTACTGGCGAGGGTGCGGCGTGCGACGGTGGGCGGCAAGCGGGCGGATTTCCACCAGAAGCAGGTAGGCGGGACGAACAGCGCAGAGGTGAAGTTTGCGCTGCAAGGCGACGCGGAGGTCGCGGTCGAGTACGAAGGCGGTGTGGGGATCGTTCCGCCGAGCGCGCATCCGGCGGCGGGGGATCGAAGCGCGGCGCTGAAGGTGATGCGGATCAGCGTGACGGGCCCGGACAGCCTCGAGCTGGAGGTCGCCGGAGTTGGGGGGCGCGGCAACACGCTCGACCTGGTTACGGAGTTGCCGAAACTCACCGCCGAAGGCGCCGAGGCGCAAAAGACGGCGACCGGGTATCGACTCGTGGTTCCATTCGAAGGCGCGGACTACGAGACGCGCGTCATTCGCCTTCGAGCGAGTTCTGACTGATCCAACCTACAGTTCTCAACTGACCCGAGAAATGGCTCCTGCGAACTACTATGCGTGGTAGTAGCAACAGGGACTGGGGTAGGCTCCTGGACGAATTCAGTGCGGCACACAATCCGTTTGGGAGACTAATCGAGTGAGCAGACTTGGGCTGCGGTGGGTTTTCGGGGCTTTGGTGTGCGCGCTCGGATTGAGTTGCGCGGCGCGGCGAGTGGTGGCGCAGAATTTTCACGGCGGACTGGTGGGCACTATCGAGGACGCGACCGGAGCGCGCATTGTAAGCGCGAACGTCACGGTTCAAGCCGCCGAAGCCGGATCCGTGCAGCGCAAAGCGACGAGCGACACTCAGGGCCAGTTCCGCATCGACGACCTGCTCCCTGGCGCGTATCGGGTGAGCGTCAAGGCCACGGGATTCGCGGACGCCACTTCGGAAGTGACGATCGTGGTCAGCACGGTGAAGGAAGTGACCGTAACGCTGTACCCGGCCGCGATGCAGCAGACGGTGAACGTGCAGGGGCAGGCGTCGTCGATCACGACGCAGCCGATCGACACGACAAGCGCCGTTCATCAGACGGCGGTGACGGCGCAAGACCTGGAAACGGTTCCTCTTGCAGCGCGGAGCTTCGCCAACATTGCGTACCTCGCGCCGGGGACTGAACCGGTGGAACCGTCGGATCCGACAAAGGCGCGCATCACGGCGGTGTCGACGGGCGGCAGCTCGGGCTTGAACAACGAGCTGTCCGTCGATGGGGGCGACAACTCCGACGACTACATCGGCGGCTTCCTTCAGAATTTCTCGCCGGACGCGATTCAGGAATTCGCAATGCGCACCGCGGGAGAAGATGCGGACACGGGCCGTACGACCGCGGCGTCCGTGGTAATCACAACCAAGCGTGGAACGAACGACTGGCACGGCGATGCCGCGTTCTACGACCGCCAAGCAGCGCTGAACGCGCGATTTCCGATCGAAAACCCTGCGCCGGACCCGAAGCAGCCGTTTTCGCGGCAGAATTATCTAGGCACGATCGGCGGGCCGATCGTGCGCGACAAGGTATGGTTCTTCTCGTCGCTCGAATACGTGCATGAAAATGCGAGCATCGCTTACAGCCCCGCGAGCCAGACGCAGCTCAACGCACTGGCACAGCTCGCGCAGATGGGCCTGGTCGATGTGAACGGCGAGACGGTCAGCTCGATCGCCGTGCCGAACAGCGTCCCGGTGCCGTTCCGCGATTATCTGGCGACGACGCGATTCGATTGGGCACAGTCGGCGCGGTCGCAATGGTTCCTGCGGGCGGCGATCGACAACTACCTGACCCACAACGCGCTCGTGGCGCAAGCAGCGCTGCCTTCGACCGGCGTCGAGCAGCACAACAATTACATGAACATGGTGATCAGCAACCAGTTCACGTTCAGTCCGACATGGCTGGGCTCGTTTGTGTTCGACGCGAGCGGGCTGCACTTGACAGCGGCGCGCAACTCGGACCTGGGATTCGCGCTCGCTTTTCCGTTCACCGCGACGACGGCGACGATTTCGGGATTCGAGACGTTCGGTGACAACCAGTTCGTCACGCCGATCACGGCGTTTCCGGTGCTGCGCAATCAGGAGAAATATCAGTTCCGCTACGAGGTGACGCACACAACCGGTGCGCACTCGATCCGGTTTGGCGTGAACTTCATTCACGAGCCGGTGCTGAGCGGCGTGTTGCCGGGCAATCAGGAGACGCTTGTCACGTTCGGTGAGAACCCGTCCGACTATCTGGCCAATCCGCAGCAGTTCACCGACGACCTGTCGCTGTGCACCGCGAGTCCTTCGCCGAACGCAAATCCGGGATCGTCTTGCGGGATAACGCCGGCGGGCGACGGCAGCTTCGGGCAGAATGTGCAACGGCTCGGGCTCTACGCCGAGGATTCGTGGCGCGTCACGCCGCGGCTCACCGTTAGTTACGGCTTTCGTTACGATCGGAGTTTCGGCTTGCTCACGGCCTCGGGGCAGAGCCAGTTGCAGAACCCGGCGTATCTGACTCTGAAGGCGCTGCAGATTCCTCTCTTAAATGGCGCGCCGCACGATTTCAATGGCGCCGTGGGCCCGCGACTCGGAATCGTCTACGGAGTGGGCCCATCCGAAAACACGGTGATTCGCGCGGGCATCGGCATTTACTCGAACGATCTCGCGCAGAACGGCTGGGTGCCCGCCTTACAGGCCGTGAACACGCCGCCTGGCGCGTGCGTAAATCCCGGCGATCCAGGTTGCTTGCCGCCTGCTTCTTCAACGGGTCCGATCGGGACGGTGGCAGGCTCGGGTGCGATCATTGCGCCGAATTACAAGACTCCGTACTCACTTCACGTCACCGGGGGAGCGGAGCACGCTTTCAATCCGAATTGGACGATCAGCGCGGACTACACGTACGAAAAAGGGAACCACGGCTTCGCGCGCTATCAATATCAGGCAGGGTTCACGCTGTTCTCGCCGCTTTTCTCGCCCGGCAACGGATGCCCCACGAGCGAAGACGCGATCGACTGCCAGCGTGACAACGTTCCGAACGTGACCGTTTTCCGCTCGGACAACCGGTCGGCGTACAACGCGCTGATGATTCATCTGCAGGGGAACGTCTCGAAGCGATTCAACCTGGTGGCGAATTACACGCTGTCGCGAGCGGACACGTGGGGATGCATACTGGGCGAGCTGTTCGACTACGTGGACGGCGTTTGCGATCCTTTGCATCCGTTCGCGCCCGGCAATTACGGACCGTCGGGAGAAGATATAACGCACCGGTTCGTGCTGGCAGGGACGTTTCACGTACCGGGCGGGTTTGAGTTGACGACGCTGACGCAGGCGGAGAGCGCGCGGCCGCTGACGCTGACAACGACGACCCCTGTGACGGGGCTCGGCGACGGAGTCGATGACCGGGCTGTCGTGAACGGCGTACCGACCACGCTCGATGAATTGAGAGGGACGCCCTATATTCAGGTGGACCTGCGCGTAAGCCGACCGTTCCGCGTCGCCGACCGCTGGTCTGTGACTCCTTTCGTCGAATTCTTCAATCTCTTCAACCGCAACAATCCCGGCGCAAACTACGTGACGGACGTCGGTGCGCTGCCGGTGCCACCGACGGAAGTCGCCGCTGGGAACGTCACGGACCTCTGTACAAATGCCGATTGCACGACGACCACCCCGATTACCAGCTTGAACCAGCTGCGCGTACCTGCGGGAGGATTGGGCGACTTCTTCGGGCCGGGCACAACCGTGGGCATTCCGTTCGCGGCTCAGATTGGCGCGCGGGTTACGTTCTAAACGGATCGAGTTGAGCCGAGAGAAGCACTTGCGGCGCGAGAGTGATCGGGTCTGCGCCTTTTCCTCGCGATGAGTTTCCGGCCCGTGTTGCGTTGTCGTCCCTAGTGCGAATGGGCCGGGAAGAAGGAAATTATCAGCGGGACCACTGCCAGGGCGACAAGAATCGAGATGACAATCCACGCAGCGGGGTGGCCGAAGTTAATTGTGTAGCCGACGCCGAACCGCTTCTCAACGAGCAGTGCCGGGTCGTCGGGGTTGACATAGAACATCCCGGCTTTCCAGCACTGATCCGGCGTACGGTCGCCCGTGACCGGCCGGTCCTTCACAATGTCGGAGCCGATCGCAGCTTCTGCCAGGTTCGCGCCGCCTTGGCCCGTGTAGATCAAGATCGCGAAGATAACCAAGACAAAAACGAATGTCCCCACCAAGAAGGGGCCTATTCCCGGTGCGCTCTCCTGGTGCGCACGGAGCGCGAGGATCGGCACACCGGAGAGCGTTCCCGCGAGGAAGTATTGAACCGCGAGCAGGATTCCGAACTGAACTTGCCGGAAGTGACCCTCTGCCTGTCCCGCGGGACCGGTGGCGCGAACCTGGCGGGTCCAGTGCAGGATCGCGTACGAAAGCACCGCGATGAGCGCGCACACAGCGAAAGCGATCAGCAGCGGAGCGTACACCCCTGTAAAGGACCGGGTGGCCCAGCCGTCTGGCTCGCCGCTTAGTCCCCAATGAACCGGAAAGCGCTCCGGAATGCGCTGCCAGTTGTACTTCAGGTAAAAGGCGGAGGCCGCCAGAATCGCGAAAGGCCCCAGTTGCAGAAGCCAGTAGCCCACCCCTGCCGAGCGGCGCACCAGCACCGCTTCGCGGCGAGCCGTTTGCGAGACCGCGTGAGGGAGCGTCTGTTTGCGAGCGCGGAGAAACGCGATCATCGCGCCGACCAACTGCCAAAGAACGCCGACGAAGGGAATCGACAGGTGCGAGGTGGCGGCTCCGGCGAACACCAGGGCGGTCCCCACGGCGGAGTGAATCCAAACCGCGATTCGGAACTGCCGAACCACGCGCCTGCTTTCGGCGGTCTTGCGATAGGCGGGATCGACCGTGACGGCAAAGAGAATGTCGCGCCGCGTGAGGCCCGGAAGCAAATGAAAGAGCGTCGCGATGAGAAGAATCTGGCCGGCGAGAAACAAAATCGTCGTCTCAAGCACAGGGATGACGGCCATCGTGGCCGGCGTGAACGCGAGATCATGCAGGAATGTCATGAGTCACCCTTGGCCGGCGTCATTTTCGGCCGCTGTCCTCCGGAAAGAACCCAGGCGCTGATATCACGCACGACGTCCGCATCGACGTGACCCGGATGATCGTCGTCGGCCGGAGTACCGAGGCCGTCGCCAGGGCTGATGCTGGGCATAAAGAGGTGTGTGAGGCCGGGGTACAGCTTGAAGCTGACGTTGGGACGCGCGGAGAGAGCCTGACGCCATGCGTCGTAGTCTGCGGAAGTGACGTTGTAATCGCGCGTGCCGCGAAGCACCAGAATGGGGATCGAAAGCGACGCGGCCATTTCCGCCGGATGATAGTTGCGGAGATCGAGAAAATAGGAGGCGGGAACGGGAGCGCCCGCGAGGTGGACCGTGTCGCCTTTCTTCAAGTCAGGGCTTTCGATTGCTTTTGCATCCTGCTCAGCCTTAGCAATGCGTCTCTGGGCTTCATCGGCGGGCATGTTCGAAATACCGACGATGTAGCGAATCTGCTCGACAACAATCTGTTCGAGCGGCCGACAGCTTCCGGCCAGCAGGACGACGCCAGCAACCTGCGGATCACCCTGAGCAATTCGAGGGGCAAGATACCCGCCGAGGCTGTGACCGAGAACGTAAACTCGTTTCGGATCGATCCGGGCTTGCGTGGCGGCGAGCGCAACAGCGGCGCGCGCATCGTTCACGGTTTCGTCGTCCACCGTAAGGGCTGCGGGGTCGTCCGAGGCTTTCAGCCCGTACTGTGCGGTTCGCTTTGTGTAGCGAAGAACAGCCACTCCCTGACTCGCGAGACCCCAGGCGAGATCCTTGAAAGGTTTGTTTGGTCCGATCGTTTCGTCGGCGTCGTGCGGGCCCGAGCCCTGCACGAGAACGGCAATTGGAAACGGGCCGCTTCCGTTGGGGATAGTCAGCGTCCCGGGCAGCGCCCAGTGCTGAAACTGGACCGTGACGGGCTGCTCCGTGAAGGCGGACGGGACGGCGTAACCCGGCGGGCTCCAGTCGGGCGCGTCCTGGTGCGGAATGAAACGCAGCCCGGCGATTTCGCCGTTCGCATTGAAGCCAACGATGACATCGAGTTTCATGCGTTCAAAAGCGCACGCAAGTGTGACGACCTCGTTACCGCTCGCTTGCTGCGAATAAGCGCCAGTCACTTCCACGAGGTTGCCGACTTGGCCGGTCAACGCGCTCCACGTTGCAGCGAGCTTTCCTGCAGGCAAAGCCGCCTTCACGTGCTCGTCATATTGAGCCTCCACCGCCGCGAACTTGCCGGTGGCCATCTGATTCAGCACCTCGCGCGCATGCGCTTCGGGAGTTTGCGGAAGCGATTGCGCTAAGGCCGCTGGTGCGAACGATGGGACGAAAGCCACCCATGTAAGAATCAACAGCCGTGCAAGCATCAAGAGTCTCCCTTGGTCCAATTCCGCACGTCGTGAGCCTGAAGAGCCAGTTGGCGCGCGATGAGCCGGGGAGAAATCCCCTCCGCAGCAGCCTTGGCCAGAAGGCGTTTCAATTGCAGCGTGAACGTGCGGCGGCCCTTGTCGCCAGGGGGCGCAGGCCGAGAGCGCGGGACGACGCGCGCACCGCGGCCCCGGCGCAGATCGAGCCAGCCTTCCTCGGCGAGAATGCGATACGCCTGAGCCACGGTGTTGTGATGGACATTCAGATCCGCCGCCAGCTGGCGAACGGTGGGAAGCGCGTCCGCTGGCGCAAGTTCACCGGAGACGAGAAGGGCGCGAATTTCCGCGGCGATCTGCTCGTAAGCGGGCACGTGCGAAGAAAGGTCGATCTGGATCAGGGGCGCGTGTTTCATTGTCTAGTGTCTATGTACAATGTACATAGGCGCAAGCCGATTGTCAAGCGCGACACTTTTCGAGACGGCCCGGCACGGCGAAGTGGGAAGCGAAGATTGCCTATCGGTTCGAATGACGCCCGGCGAACAAAACCCGGCGTCACGTTCTAGCTAGTTGGAATTGTCGGCAGAATGGCCGTGCGAACCGAAGCGGCGGCCGAGAAGCGTGTGCGGGCCGCCGTAAATGAATTCGAGCGCGACGTTCTGGCCTGCGGCAGCCGCGAGGTTGTAATTTCCCATGCGAAAGCCGTCCATTGCCTGATAGCGGGAGGGGTACCAGCCGAGCGCGGCTGACATCGTTCCGGCGTAGGGCGCGCCCAGGGCCGCGAGAGAAAACTCCCGGTGGCCGTCGTTGCCGCGCCGCGCGGTGACCGTGGAGATCAGCGCGTGTCCAAGGCGCGGGAAAAAGCCCGAGCAGGAACAGCGGTAATACAGGGTGTCCTCGCGAAACGCTTCGGCCAGGACGTAGCGCGTTGAAGTGGTAATGAGCTGAATCCCGTAGTTGCTGCCGAAACGCGTGCCGAATGCGTCCCAACCCTGGCCCCATTCGGGTGGCGTGCCATAAGCCTGCTGGATGCTGGCGCTGCCGACGGCGGTGAGGATGGGGTAGGGGCCGAACGCGTCGAAGGCGAAGTTGCGAAGCTTTTCGCGCTCGGTGGGGCGATGATACGCGATGCCAGGCTCGACGTGAGCCGCCGCCGGCGACGACGAACTCGACGCCGAGTCCCGGTGCGCGTCCTGCGAGGTTGTACCGGCCCCCGCAGCCCCTTGTCCCCAGGTGGGGGATGCCACCAGGGCAAATCCTGTGAAGATCAGCAGACAGGCTACCAGCCAGTGATTCCTCAAATCGGCTTCTCCTAATTTGGCGATGCAGGGCCAGCTGTTACGAAAAGTTCTTGACGACGATTTGCGACACCTTCTTGGCAAAGTCGTACGTAGCTCTGAGATTGCCGCCGATGAATCGTACGTTGCCGGTAACGTCCTGCTCAAGCAAGGACTTGCCACTCTTGTCCGTAAACTGGCAATGAACCTTGATCTGGGTAGCGCCGGCGACGGTAGTTACCTGCCGCTCCTCTTCGCTGCCTCGCTTGAACCCGAACACGTTTGTGCGAAGGATGACGAGACCCGGCGCGTCCGCGGCTGCGCGGTCTCCATCGCGGTACACGTGCTCGAACTTCTTGGTCTTTTGCACCTGCTCGATCACGTTTTCGTAAAGAGCCACCTGAAACGGAAGAGGAAGATCCACTTCATTCGACCCAACCATGAGAATTTGAATCGCCGAGGCCTTGATTTTGGGGTGCACGCTGTCTTGCGCAGACCCGCTGGCACTTCCGAGGAGGAGGAGGGCGACGAACGAAAAAGCGCCGAGGCGCGCTGTCCCTTTTATGTTCATGGATTTCTCTCCTGCGGCTTCGACGACGGCAGCGGCTGCGAGCTGGTTCCGGGACCCATTGGAACGCTGGTCTTTGCTCCCTGCGCCAGCAGAGCTGTCTTTGCGGCGACCACCTTGCCGTGCGGCATCGTAAAGACTGCGCCATGCACACCGCCAGAGGCATCGACATATGTGATCGAGAGCGTGTCAATCTTGGTTCGGAAGAGACTCAGAAATCTCCCGGACCCATAGGGGGCAAACATCGTGAGCGTGCCTACGGTTCCGCCGAGCGTTCGTTGGGTGTCCGCTCCCATCAAAACTTCCGTGATCGAGGCGGCCGGCACGTCCGCCTTCAAGTCACCCTTTGAGAACTCCAGAGTGCCCTTGTCGATCGTGAGGGTTCCGGTGGTGTTGTGCTTGACTCCCTCGAGACCGAGAACTTGCTTCGCATGGAGGATCGTGTCTGTATTTTGCGCGAAGCTTTGTGGGGCCAAGGACCCAACAGCGATCAGGGCCACCCCGGCGGCGAGCAAAATCAGAACCGCGCGGCACATCTTCATATTCGATTTCTCCTGGATCACGTAAGCGCTGGTAGAGGGACCAAGCGCGGTGTGTACACTACAACGGTTTGGCCTTTCACGCACGAGAAAAAACGGAAGGGCCCTTGGATTGACTTCGCTCGGGCAGTTGCCTAACCTTGTCCGTTTCAAATGTGGCAGCTTGCCCAGTGCATGCGGGTTCGGCGCCCGGCGCGAAGGGCTTGCGGAGGCGAACGATCATGAGTCCCGAAAATGACGCGGCCCCTGCGAGTGGCGCCGCGGGGCCAGGGGCGTTTGCACTGATCCTGCAGGTCGGCCTGATTGCCGGGACGCTCGACATCACGGAGGCCCTGGTCTTCAGCGCGTCGCGGGGAGTGACTCCCTTCATAGTCTTTCAGTACATCGCGAGCGGGCTGATTGGGATGAAGGCGGCAGTCGAGCTGGGAATGACGGCGGTCGCGCTGGGCGCGGTGCTGCATTACCTCATCGCGATGATCTGGACGGCGATTTTCTATGCGGCGAGCCGAAAGATGGCGATTCTGCTGAGGCGGCCGGTGATTTGCGGACTGCTGTACGGCGGGTTCGTCTACGTGGTCATGAATTGGGTGGTGCTGCCGCTCTCACGCGTCCCGCATCAGACGGCGCCAGTCACGCTTGCGTCGCGGGTCAATGGCGTGCTGGCGGTCCTACTCTGCATCGGGTTGACGATCGCGCTTCTGATCGCGGGCGCGAAGCGCGACGGGCGCGCGGGCTTGAGACAAGGATGATCGCGCGCATGCCGATCCGCGATTGACTTGGCTGCGGGAGTTCCCTAACCTAGCTCGTTTATCGTGCGCGGGACGTGCCGTCCGTTGGAGCGGCATGCGGCGCAATCCGAAAGGCGCAGGAGAACATGGCTGATCTGAAGCTGCCGACTCGCAGCGAGGACTACTCCGAGTGGTACAACCAGGTGGTGCTGCGCGCGGAGCTTGCCGACTACGCGCCGGTACGCGGCTGCATGATCGTGCGGCCGTACGGCTGGGCGCTGTGGGAGAACATCACGGCGGCGCTCGACGGGCGCTTCAAGGCCACGGGGCACGTGAACGCGGCGTTCCCGCTTCTGATTCCGCGCAGCTTCATCGACAAGGAAAAGTCGCACGTGGTGGGATTTTCGCCCGAGCTGGCAGTGGTGACGCACGGCGGCGGCGAAAAGCTCGAAGAGCCGCTGGTGATTCGTCCCACTTCGGAAACGATTATCGGCCACGCCTACGCGAAGTGGATTCAGTCGTACCGCGACTTGCCGGTGCTGATCAATCAGTGGAACAGCGTGGTGCGCTGGGAGCTGCGGACGAAGCTGTTCTTGCGCACGCTCGAATTCTTTTGGCAAGAGGGGCACACGGCGCACGCGACGGCGGAAGAAGCGGAATTCGAAACGCGGCAAATGCTCGACGTGTACACCGATTTTGCGGTGCGCGAGGCTGGGATCCCGGTGATTCCGGGGCGGAAGTCCGCGGCGGAGCGCTTCGCGGGTGCGGACCAGACGTATTCGATTGAAGCCATGATGGGCGACGGCAAGGCGCTGCAAGCTGGAACGTCGCACAATCTGGGACAGAATTTTGCGAAGGCGTTCGAGATTCGGTATCTCGACAAGAACGGCGTGCTGCAGCACTGCTGGACGACTTCGTGGGGGCTTTCGACGCGGTTCGTCGGCGCCATCATCATGGTGCATGGAGACGATCAGGGACTGATTCTGCCGCCGCGGCTCGCGCCTTTCCAGCTCGTGATCGTGCCGATTTACAAGACGGACGAAGAGAAGGCGGCGGTGCTCGAAAACGCCCAGCGCCTGCGCAAGGAACTGATCGACGCGGGCGTCCGCGTGAAAATGGACGAGCGCGAAGGCATGAGTCCCGGCTTCAAATTCAACGACTGGGAAATGCGGGGCGTTCCGCTGCGGATGGAGCTGGGGCCGAAGGACGTGGCGAAGGGCTCCGTGGTGCTGGCGCGACGCGACCGGCCCGGCAAGGAAGGGAAGGCGTTCGTCCCGCAGCCGGGGATTGCAGCGGCCGTGTCGCAGGCGCTCGGCGAGATTCAGCAGTCGCTCTACGACCGCGCGCTCGCGTTTCGCCAGGCGAATACGGCGGATCCTGCCAACTACGAGGAATTCAAGAAGGCGGTCGAGAAGGGCTTCGCGTTTGCGTGGTGGTGCGGCTCGGATGCCTGCGAGGCCAGCATCAAGGAAGAGACGAAAGCCACCATGCGGTGTATCCCGCTCGATCAGACGCTTGGCGGCGCGTCATCGGCCGGCGGCTCCGGGAAGTGCGTCTACTGCGGTGCCGCCGCCGCCGAAAAAGCCATCTTTGCCAGGGCATACTGACGGGGATGGACCTTCGTTCCGTGAGCGATATCGAAAAGTGCGCGTGAGCCGGAAGAAGCGCGGATCGGCGTTGCGAGAGGCGAACTGGCGTGACGTGATTCGCGAGCTTGAGTCGGTCGCTGACTTGAAGCGCGCCGAGTCTTCCGCTTGGTTCTTCAAGACGGGCAAGGGCCAGTACGGGGAGGGGGACCGCTTCCTCGGTGTTCCCGTGCTGCTCCAGCGAAAGATTGCGCATCGGTATCGCGGGCTTTCTCTCGCGGGCATAAAACACCTGCTCGAGGCGCCGATTCACGAGCAGCGGTTCGTGGGCCTGGAAATTCTCGTCGCCCAGTACGAGCGCGGGGATGGCGCACAGCGCGACCAGATTTTTCGATTCTATCTGCGAAACGCTCGGCGCGCGAACAACTGGGACCTGGTCGATACGTCGGCACCCTACATTGTCGGCGAACACCTGAAATCGCGCCCGCGCAGGGTGCTCGACAGGCTCGCGGCATCTAAACTTGTCTGGGAAAGACGAATCGCGATTGTGTCCACTCTCGCTTTAATCAAGAGCGGTGAGATCAAGGTCACGTTTCGAATCGCCGAAAGACTGTTATCGGACGAACACGATCTGATTCACAAAGCCGTGGGCTGGGCGCTCCGGGAAACGGGGAAAGTCTCGCGCCCGGATTTGCTGCGATTCCTGCGCACGCACTACAAGTCCATCCCTCGGACCGCCCTTCGGTACGCCATCGAGCGTCTCCCGGCGGCGCGGCGCAAACGAGTCCTTGCGGGCAATTTCAGCTAGAGGGACGCGCTGCGAATGGGACTTGGTCGTAACATTTCGTAACCTCCGCGTCCCGAGCCGGTTACTCATCGCGAACAGAGCAGGGGGCAGCGTCTGTTCGCGCCGTTTGCGGCGTGCTAGTTTCGAGAAGCGAATAGAAGGCTCGCGAAGCGAGCGGGGAGGACCTCATTTTCACGGAGCGGCCAGGACGGGTTTCGGAACGCGGGGGCTCACGCGCCAACCTGTTGCTAACGCTGCTGTTTCTCGGCGTGACGATTTTCGTCGCCGTGAAGCTGGTACCGCCATACGTCTCGAACTACCAATTTCAGGACTCGATACAGACGGAGGCCAAGTTCGCGCTGGCGGGCTACCCCAAAAAAAGCGAGGATGACATCCGCGACGCCGTCTGGAACAAGGCGCAAGAACTGAACATTCCTCTCAAGAAGAAGGAAGACATCAAGATCACGATGGACCAGGGAAACGTGAGCATCTCGACGGACTACGCGATTCCGATCGACTTGTTTGTTTACCAGTTGACGCTGCAATTTCATCCCCACGCAGACAACCATACGATTTAGAATAGAAGTGTTACCAGGTGGGGGCGGGAAACAGGCGCCCGGCTCTCCAAGCTGCGTTCGCCCGGCCGCGGCTCCTGGACGTCTTTGAGTCTGCTCGAACAGCGGAGAAACGATTGCGCATCCGGCTTGGCCAAGGTTTTTGGACGTCGCGCACCGGCATCACGGTGCTGTGCGCCGTGCTGGCGGTGTTGGTCGGGGCGGCGTCCGTCCTGACCTACTACTACATCCAGTTCGGGCACATGCTGAACGACCGGCTGACCGGGCAGATTTTCCAGAACACGTCGCGCGTCTATTCGGCTCCGGGGAGAATTTATACCGGCGAGACGCTGAAGGAATCCGAGCTCAAGGACTACCTGATGCAGGCCGGATACCAGGAAGGAAGCGTCCCGGGATCGCCGGGAGAATTCCACGTCACGAGCTCCGCGATCGAAATCCGGCCTTCGGAGGACTCCTATTTCAAAGGCAACAATGCGGTCCGGGTGGACTTTTCGGGCCCCTTCATCTCGCGCATCACGCAAATCCCGAACGGAGTGCAGCGCGATTTCGCGGACATCGAGCCCGAGCTGCTGACCAACCTGTTCGACAGTTCGCGCGAGAAGCGGCGCGTGATCCGTCTCGACGATCTTCCGAAGAACCTGGTGAGCGCGGTGCTGGCCGCCGAGGACAAGAGGTTCTACGAGCACGGCGCGTTGGATCTGGTCCGTGTTTTCGGCGCCGCGTTTTACGATGTGAGCCGGGGCCAGAAGGCGCAGGGCGCCAGCACGATCGACATGCAGGTGGCGCGCACCTTCTTCTTCACCACGAAGCGCGAGTGGAGCCGCAAGGCCAAAGAAATCCTGATGGCGTTCGAAATCGACGAGCGCTTCTCGAAGCAGCAGATTTTCGAGCTGTACGCCAACGACATCTATCTCGGCAATCGTGGCAGCTTTTCGATTCGCGGCTTCGGCGAAGCGGCGGAGGCCTATTTCGGCAAGGACGTGCGCGAGCTGAACCTCGGCGAATGCGCGTTCCTCGCGGGCATCATCCGCGCGCCCAACCGCTACTCGGCAGCGGAGCACCATCTCGACCGCGCCACGGAGGCCCGTGACCGCGTTCTCGGGCAGATGGTGGAGGACGGATACATCACGCAGGACGACGCCGACGCCGCGAAGAAGGCGAAACTGAACTTCGTGAAGGGCGGTGTTGCGAGCGGCACCGCTCCGTACTTCGTCGACATGGTGAAGGACCACCTGCTGGCGAAATTCTCCGAGACCGATCTCGAAGACCAGAGCTATCGCATCTACACGACACTCGATCCCGAGCTACAAGCGGCGGCGGTGCAGGCGATCGACATCGGAATGGAGAACGCCGACAAGCTCCTCGCAAAGCGCTACGCCATCTGGAAGAAAAAGGGCGAGGCGGTTCCGAAGGTGCAGGTGGCGCTCGTGGCGATGGATCCGCGAACCGGGGAGATTCGCGCGCTGGTTGGCGGGCGCAATTACGGGGAAAGCCAGCTCAATCACGCGATCGCTCGGCGGCAACCCGGTTCGGTGTTCAAGCCGTTCGTCTATGCGGCCGCCTTCGACAACGCGGCCGAGAATCTGCAGCCGGTCGTCACGCCGGTCACGACGGTGGACGATGTGCCGACGACATTTGAATTCGACGGCAAGGAGTACACGCCGAACAACTACGGCGAGGAATTCTACGGGACGATAACCGTCCGGGATGCGCTGATCCACTCACTGAACGTCGCAACGGTAAAAGTAGCCGAAATGATCGGCTACCAGCGAGTGGTGGATGTCGCTCGGCAGATGGGTCTTGGCTCGAACATTCAAGCGACACCGGCGGTCGCGCTGGGCGCATATGAAATGACGCCCATCGACGTCGCCGCAGGCTATACCGCGTTCGCCACGAATGGGACACGCGCGGAGCCTCTCTTCATCCGCAGCGTGCTTGCAGCCGACGGCGGTGTCGAGGAGGCGAACAATCCGCAGACGCACGCGGTACTCGACCCGCGCGTGGCGTTTCTCACGACGAGCCTTATGGAGGACGTTATCAACCACGGCACGGGCGTCAACGCCCGCTACGTCGGTTTTACCGCGCCAGCAGCGGGGAAAACCGGCACATCGCGCGACGGCTGGTTCGCCGGGTTTACGTCAAATTTGCTGTGCGTCGTGTGGATCGGCTTCGACGACAATCGCGACCTGGACCTTTCGGGCAGCCAGACGGCGGCGCCGCTGTGGGGCGAATTCATGAAGCGCGCAGTCCTGCTGCCACCGTACCGCAACACGCAGGAATTCGATCCGCCGCCCGGCGTGATTCAGGAAGTGATCGATCCGGACACCGGGCAGCTCGCTACGGCGTCGTGCCCCAAGACAGCGACCGAATACTTCGTCTCTGGCAGCGAGCCCGGGCAGTACTGCCAGCTTCACGGTGGAGAGAACGCGCAATCGGCGCCCGGGTCGTGGCTGTCGCATCTTTTCGGCGGGGGTTCGAAACCCGCGCCGCCCCCTCCGCCGGGCAGCAACGGCGCCTCGACCGCATCGAATCTTCCGGGCAATCCTGCCAACCCGAACGCAAAGCCCGCCCCCGGCTCGACGCCGCCCCAACCCGCTCCCGTGCCTGAAAAGAAAAAGGGGCTGCTCGACAAGATTTTTGGTATCTTTGGAAGCAGCCCGAAGCCTCCGGACAAACCGAAAGATCAGCCGTAGGTTCCGGCGCCTAAGCTTATCCGGCCAGGGCGAGGCCGGCGAAGGAGCACCGCCATGAAGCATCCGCTCCTGTTTGCCATCCCGCTAGTCCTCGTCACGATTTTCCCCGCAAGGTCGCAGCAGGTTCCGAACGCAACATCTCCTGACTCTCCTCAAACCGCTATGACGCCGCGCCAAACCGCCGAGGTGCGCGCCGACATCCTCATGGCGCGCAAAGAGTTCGTCGACGCCATTCGCGCCTACAACGAGCTGCTCAAGGACGAGCCCCGAAACGCCGAGGTGTTGAACAAGGTGGGAGTCGCGTATCAACAGTTGATTGACCTCCGCCGCGCCGAGTCCTATTACAAAAAGGCGATGCACGCGGACAAGACGTTTGCGAGCGCGATCAACAACATCGGCACGGTCGAATACGAGAAGAAGCATTACGGCAAAGCGATCGACTACTACAAGAAAGCCCTCGAGCTGCACAAGGACACCGCTACGGTCTACAGCAACCTCGCGTACGCCTATCTCGAGGACAAGAAGTATCCTGAAGCGTTGGATGCGTTCAGGAATGCGATCGCGATCGATCCGACCGTTTTCGACCGCAAGGGCGGAGGCGGCACCGTCGTCCAGCAGCGAACGACTACGGATCAAGGGCTGTTCGCCTTCATGGTTGCCAAGTCCTATGCCATGGCCGGGGACGCGGAACACGCGGCGCGCTACCTGAAGATGGCGCGCGACGACGGCTACAAGGATTTCGCAGCTATCGCGAAAGATCCGGCGTTCTCGAAAGTGATCAAAGACCCGCGCGTCCAGGAAGTGTTTACGGTCACTCCGGCTTACGCCACCGACCACCAGAAGCCGGGCGCGAACTGACGCAGCGCGAACGCCTGAACCAGCGCCGGAAAAGAAGACTTCGCCGGTGCGCCGCTTTATCTCCTATAATACGCGCTGAGATGTCTTGCCTGGGTTCAGGACGCGGTGTCGCAGTCAGTGTATGCGTCGCCATGGGAATGGCGGCGGCATTCGCGGCGCGCGCGACCACTCCTCCTGCTTCACCTCCGGCTCCTGCGGCATCCGTCACCGAGCTACGCATCGACTCCGAAATCGAGCCGGTGCTCGCCGAATACGTCGTCAATGGAATCGATCAAGCGAATCGCGACGGCGCAAGCCTGATCCTGATCACGATCAATACGCCCGGCGGACTCGACACGTCGATGCGCGAGATCATTCAATCGATTCTGCAATCGAAGGTGCCGGTCGTCACGTACGTTTATCCGACCGGCTCGCGCGCCGCGTCGGCGGGGTTCTTCATTTTGCTCTCCGCGGATGTTGCGGCGATGTCGCCGGGCACCGACACGGGCGCGGCTTCGCCTGTATTCGAGTTCTTCGGGCAAACGGTCCAAATCGATGAAACGATGCGGAAGAAGGTGGTGAACGAGGCGACCGCCTACTTGCGCAGCTATGTGCAGAAGCGGGGGCGCAACGTCGATCTCGCTGCGACCGCCGTCAGCGATGCGAAAGCGTTCACGGAGAAGGAAGCGCTCGATGGAAAGCTGATCGACCTGGTCGCGTCGTCGCCTGAGGATTTACTCGCGAAATTGAACGGACGCACCGTCACCCGCCTGGACGGCTCGACCGCGCAGCTCGCGCTCGCAAACCCGGTAATCACCGTGCAGGAGATGACGGCTCGGGAGAAATTCCTGTCGCGAATCGTGCAGCCGGACGTTTTCTTCATTCTCCTCATTGTCGGCGTTCTCGGACTGTACACGGAATTCACGCATCCGGGGCTGTTTGCGCCCGGCGTGATCGGCGGAATCGCGCTGGTACTGGCGCTGTTCGCGATGCACATGCTGCCGGTGAACTTGACCGGCCTGCTGCTCATCATTCTTGCGATCGTCCTGTTCGTTCTTGAGGCCAAGTATCCGACGCACGGCATTTTGGGTGTGGGAGGAGTGATCGCCATGGTTCTGGGCGCGCTGATGCTGGTTCGCTCGCCGCTGACGGGTGGCGGCGTGAGCCTCTGGGTCGCTTTGGCCGTCGCGATTCCGTTCGCGATCATCATCGTGATTCTGGCGCGGCTCGTGTTGCGTTCGCGCCGCTGGAAGGTTTCGACCGGCAAGGAAGAGCTGGTGGGCGAAGAAGGCGAAGTCACGCAGGCGCTCGGGTCCGGCGATGCGGGCATGGTCTTCGTCCACGGCGAATTGTGGCGGGCTGCGGCGCCGAACGGACAGGAAATCCCGAAGGGAACGCGCGTCCGCGTGAGGCGCGTGGAAGGACTGCTCTTGCATGTGGAACCAGTGAAGTCTCCGCAATGATCCTGTTCGAAGGAAGCACATAGAGGAGCTCAAGATGGATGTCGTAACGATCGGTTTTGCAATCGCGATATTGATTTTCGTCATCTGGCTTTTCAACTGCATCTACGTCATCAAAGAGTGGGAGCGCGGCGTCGTGCTGCGGCTCGGAAGGATGCTGCCCGAGGCCAAGGGTGCGGGCCTGCAGCTCGTCTTCGCGCCCATCGACAAGCTGATTCGAATCTCGCTGCGCGTCGAGACGCTCGAAATTCAGCCGCAGGACGTGATTACCCGCGACAACGTCTCCGTAAAGGTGAACGCGGTCTGCTATTTCCGTGTGGTCGACGCGAATCTAGCCGTGTCACAGGTTACGAACTACCTCTACGCCACTTCGCAGCTCGCCCAGACCAACCTTCGCAGCGTGCTCGGCCAGTTCCAGCTGGACGAGGTTCTTTCCGAGCGCGAAAAGGTAAACGCGAAGTTGCAAGTAATCCTTGACCAGGATACGGAGCCTTGGGGTATCAAGGTAACGAAGGTTGAGGTCAAGCAAGTCGATATTCCGGAGTCGATGCAGCGCGCCATCGCCCGCCAGGCGGAGGCTGAGCGCGAGCGCCGCGCCAAAATTATTCACGCGGCGGGCGAACTCGAGGCCTCGGCGAAGCTGGCCGAAGCTGCTGCGGCGCTGCAGAAAGAGCCGGCGTCGATTCAGTTGCGATATTTGCAGACGCTGACGGAAATCGGCGTCGAGAAGAATACAACGGTCGTCTTTCCGCTGCCGATTGATATCATTTCGCAGTGGATAGGCATCTTGGGGGGAAAGAAGTAGCGAATGGCGCGGGGGAACGCGAGTCGCGGGGGTGGAGACCGGGTGCTTGAGAGCCGGCATTTGGTCGGACTGTTTCTCGGCGTGGTGCTCTTGTGCGGCGTCTTCTTCACGCTCGGCTACGTGATGGGACACACGCAGTATGACAGCGCCGTGCACGCGGCCAGTTCTCCGCTGCCGCGTTCGGCGACGGTTCCCAAGCCCGACGAAAAAGCTCCCAAAGCCGCAAACCCGCCCGCGCCTGCTCCGAACGAGTGGGATTTCTACGCCAAGAAGGACGACAGCCATCTCGAGCCTGCGCCGAAGCCGTCCGCGCCCGCCGTTTCCTCACGAGCTGGGCAGCCGGCTCCGACTGTCGAGAGGCCCGTGCCCGCGCCGGCGACGCTGCCGGCTCATTTTCAGCCACCCAAGATGCTGAAGAATTCCATCGTGCTTCAGCTTGCAGCGCTGCGGCGGCAGAGCGACGCGCTGGCGCTGGCCGACGCCTTGCAGCAGAAAAGGTTCCCCTCGTTCGTCGTTACGCCCACCACGGACAGTCTCTACCGCGTGCAGGTGGGTCCGTACGCGAACGAGGCCGAAGCGGAATCCGCAAAACGCGCGCTTGACCGCGAAGGTTTCAAGGCTATCATCAAGCGCTGAATGAGTTTCCGCTGGCACACGCGAGCGCTGCTCGCTCTCGGTAGCGGCGCGGCCCTCGCGCTCTCGTTCCCCAACTACAATCTCTCGCTGCTCGCCTGGGTGTCCGTGGGGATGCTCGTCCTGGCTTCGTGCAAGGCGCGCCCGGCGGCCTCACCGCTTTATGGCTTCCTGCACGGACTGGTTTTCTACCCGATCTGTCTGCCGTGGGTCGACGTGGTCATGCAGCAGTATGGCAACGTCGATCCGTGGTCATCCGCCGGGATTGTGACGCTGATCGGAATCGCGGGCGGGATCGTCTGCTCGGTCTTTTCCGTTTGCGTCGCGCTGGCGTCGCGCAAGAGCAACGCGCTGGCCTGCGCGCTCGCTCCCTTCCTGTGGGTGACGCTCGAATTCGCGCGCACGCACCTGCCGATCATCGGCTTCCCCTGGAACCTAACAGGCTATGCGGCCAGCGGCAATCTCGCGCTCCTGCAATTGACGCCGCTCACTGGAATCTACGGCCTCACCTTCGTCATCGCGGCCTACGGGTCGCTCGTCGCCTATGCCATCCTCGCCGGGACGCAGCGCGCGTGGAAGGCTGTTCTGACAGTCACCGCAGCATTGATCCTGATCGCAGCCGGCGGCGGCTACTTCGTTCCCAGGGCTACGCCCGACCACGTCGCGCATCTCGTCCAGACGAATTTCCCGCAATCCGAGCATTACCCGGCGGACTGGCTCGCCATTCATGCGGGCGAACTCGATCAGATCGAGCACATCAGCGTCGAAGCGGCGCAGAAAGAGCCCGGCCTGATCGTGTGGCCCGAAGTGCCCGCGCCCTTCAGCATGCAGGAGATGACGTTTGCGGAGCGCGCGTCGCGGATCGCGCGCGATGGGTACAGCTACCTTCTGGTCGGCGTCGTCGATTGGAAGCTCGACGCGCGGCGCCATTACATCGCCTCGAACAGCGCTGTGTTGCTCGATCCTTCCGGCCAGCGCGCTTTCACTTACGACAAGGTTCATCTCGTGCCGTTCGGCGAATACGTTCCGCTGCGGCGCTGGATCAAGTTCGCGGGCCGCCTCACCGCGGACATTTCCGATTTCACACCGGGAACGGAATATCGTGTGGGGCAGCTCCCGGGCGGGAAGTTCGGCGTCTTCATTTGCTACGAAGCAATCTTCCCCGGTGAGGTTCGGCAATTTGCGGCGGGCGGCGCGAATCTGCTGATCAATATCTCGAACGACGGCTGGTTCGGCCGGTCGGCTGCGCCCTCGCAGCATCTGATGATGGCCCGCGTGCGCGCGGCGGAAAATCGCCGCTGGCTGCTGCGCGACACGAACAACGGCTACACGGTCGACGTCGATCCCTATGGCCGCATCGTCGCGCGCCTGCCCACCGACATTCGCGGCGAACTCGACGCTCCCTACGCTTTTCGCAGCGATCTCACGCCCTACGCCCGTTTCGGCGACTGGTTTTCCTGGCTGTGCGTCCTCGCTTCGCTCGGCCTCACCGCGTTTGCCGCCGTGATGAAAACGAAAAGCGAGCGATTGAGGTAGAGTCCTTTACTCCCGCCGAAGTCCGGCTTGCCCTCACAGTTTCGCGATAATCTCTAGCGCCAGCGTCTTTTCCTTTTCCTTGATCTGCTCGTCGGAAAACCCGTAGACCCTGACGTCAAAGGCCGAATCTCCCTTTTTGAAGATCAGGCCCGTGCCGAAGCCTGGAGTGACCGCGTAGATAGCGTCATCGCTAACACCGCTGACAGGTGTCTTGGTGATGCCCTGCATGGGCTTCTTCGCGCTGTTGAACCGGTCCGCCGGTGTGAGCTTTCCCAGGGGGACATAAATGCTGACCACAAGTCTCTTGCCGCTGTGAGTGGTATCGCCCGGTTGCGCCCACCCACAAATGGAAGGGCTGGTCGGAACGACACGTTGACCCGCTCCGACAGAGACTCCCAGGGCGGCGCTCACCCGCGCCTGAGTGAGGAGAGAACAGGCATCGGTGGGCGGCGCAGGCGGCATGCCGTGCGCGGGCCGCGAGGTGGCACTGCCGAGGAGAAAGATGCTTCCGGCGATTCCCATTAGGAACAATCTCAGACGCATGTTAGCCTCCGGTCAGGCAGCGAGATGTGCAAGTACGCGGATTATAGCCCGGACAACGTCCTCCATTTTCCTTTTCCTCTTTTCCGTTTTCCTGGCGCGGTAGCGAATTCGGCGCTTCCTGTGTAGAATTTGATCATGGCTGAACACGTCGAGGATCTTCAGCAACGCTCTGCCGAGCTCAAGAAGCGCATCGAGCTTGTGCGGAGCTATCTTTGACGAATCCTCCGCCCGCAAACAGCTCGCCGCACTCGAAGAAAAAATAAACGCCCCGAATTTCTGGCAGGACCAGGCCAAGGCGCAGTCCGTGATGCAGCAGCGCAAGCAGCTCGAAGGCCGCATCAACGCCGAAGAAACGCTCGCCGCGAAAACGAGCGACATCGACACCTACTTTCATCTGGCGCAGGAGGAATCGAACGACGCGCAGCGCGATTCGCTGCTCGAAGACATCGCGAAGGAAATAGCCGCCGCCGATGCTTACGTCTCCGACCTCGAAACGAAAACTCTTCTAGCCGGCGAAAGCGATCGCCTGAACGCCATCCTCACCATCAAGCCCGGCGCCGGCGGCACCGAATCCCAGGACTGGGCGGAAATGCTTCTGCGCATGTACCTGCGCTGGGCGGAGGACAAAGGCTTCCGCACGAACGTCCTCGATTCGACGCCCGGCGAGGAAGCGGGTATCAAAGCCGCGACGGTTCAAATCGAAGGGGAGAACGCCTACGGCATGCTGGCAGGTGAAAGCGGCGTTCATCGCCTCGTGCGCATTTCGCCGTTTGATCAGGCCGCGCGCCGCCACACTTCGTTTGCCTCCGTATTCGTCGTCCCCGAGATCGACGATCAGATCGAAGTGGTCGTCAAGCCGGATGACATTCGCGTTGACACCTTTCGCGCCGGGGGCCATGGCGGCCAGAACGTGAACAAAGTCGAGACCGCCGTCCGCATCACGCACATTCCGACCGGGATCGTTGTCCAGTGCCAGGCGGAGCGCAGCCAGCACAAGAATCGCGAGATCGCCATGAAGCTCCTCAAGTCGCACCTCTACGAAGCGGAACTCGAGAAGCGCCAGGAAGAGCTGCGCAAGCTCGACGCCTCGAAGCCCGAAATCAGCTTCGGCAGCCAGATTCGCTCATACGTCCTGCAGCCCTACCAGCTCGTCAAGGACCTCCGCACCAAGGTCGAGCGCGGCGACGTCCAGAAGGTCCTCAACGGTGACCTGGACCCCTTTATCCGCGCCTTCCTGCTTTACCGCCGGGATGCCGCCTAGATGCCAAAACGTTTCCCTCGAGTGGCAATCCAGGTAAGCTTTTGGGTGTCCCGCCGGTCCCGGGAATCGCATTTCAACGGCCCCACGGCACCGTTCAACCTCGATTTAAGCCGTTTCAATGCAAGAGATTGACACCCTTTAACCCCTATGCTACGGTCCTAGATTCACCGTACGACACGAACGTGCAATTCGGCCCCCTGATTGCCGTTTAACCCTTTGGAGGACACTGTTTTGGCGCATGCTGACGAAAGATTCCTGTTTACCTCGGAGTCTGTAACCGAGGGCCATCCCGATAAGATTGCCGACCAGATTTCAGACGCCGTCCTCGACGCCGTCCTGACCGACGACCCCAAGGGCCGTGTGGCCTGCGAAACGCTGGTCACCACCGGCCTGATCGTTGTTGCCGGCGAGATCACGACCTCGACCTACGTTGACTTCTCCGACCTCGCGCGCGAGGTGGTTCGCGACGTCGGCTACACCCGCGCCAAGTTCGGCTTCGATTCCGAAACCTGCGGCGTGATCGCCGCGATCAAGAAGCAATCGCCCGACATTGCCATGGGCGTTGACACCGGCGGCGCCGGCGACCAGGGCCTCATGTTCGGCTTCGCCTGCGATGAGACGCCTGAGCTGATGCCCATGCCGATTCAGCTCGCTCACCGCCTCACGCAGCGCCTTGCGGAAGTCCGCAAAGCCGGAGTCGTCGATTTCCTCCGCCCCGACGGCAAGTCCCAGGTCACGGTCGAATACATCGACGGCCGCCCCGCGCGCGTCGATTGCGTCGTCATCTCGACGCAGCACAGCGACAAAGTCTCGAACGCCGACCTCCACGAAGCGGTCATCCACGAAGTGATCGAGCCTGTCGTCCCCGCGTCCATGCGCGACAAGAACACCAAATTCCACATCAATCCTACGGGCCGCTTCGTTACCGGCGGTCCCATGGGCGACGCCGGGCTCACCGGCCGGAAAATCATCGTCGACACCTACGGCGGGTACAGCCGCCACGGCGGTGGCGCCTTCTCGGGCAAGGATCCCTCGAAGGTTGACCGCTCCGCTTGCTACATGGCGCGCTACGTCGCAAAGAACATCGTCGCGGCGGGCCTGGCGAAGAAAGTGGAAGTCCAGCTTGCCTACGCGATCGGCGTTGCCGAACCCGTTTCCGTGATGGCGGATACGTTCGGCACCGGGACGATTCCGAATTCGCAAATCACCGAACTGATTCGCGCGTTTTTCCAGCTCACGCCCAAGGGCATTATCGAAACGCTCGACCTTCGCCGCCCGATTTATCGTGCGACGGCGGCCTACGGACACTTCGGCCGCACCGGGCCCGGCTTCACGTGGGAGCGGACCGACAAGGCCGACGCCCTCCGTAAGGAGGCCGGCTCGCGCAGTGTCGTCGCCGTTTCACGCAGCTAGCAGGGCTGCTGCAGAATTTCGCCGTGGGGCGCGGCAATGGCGCGCCCGCTTTACCTGCAACGAATCCTCGCGCAAGACTTAAAGGGAGCTTTTTGTGGAAACTGCAACCAAACTGAACGGAGACGTAAAAGACCTCGCCCTTGCCGACAAGGGCAAGCGCCGCATCGAATGGGCCAACCAGCACATGCCCGTGCTGCAGTTGATCCGCAAGCAGTTCATCAAGGACCAGCCGCTCAAGGGCATCCGCATGTCCGCGTGCCTGCACGTCACCAGCGAAACCGCGAACCTCGCGATTACGCTGCGCGACGGCGGCGCCGACGTCGTGCTATGCGCCTCGAATCCGCTATCAACTCAAGACGATGTCGCCGCGTCGCTCGTGAAGGACTTCAACATTCCCACGTTTGCGATCAAGGGTGAGGACAATCCCACGTACTACGCGCACATCAACGCCGCCCTTGACCATCACCCGCAAATCACGATGGACGACGGCGCCGACCTCGTCACTCAGCTCCTCACCAAGCGCACCGACCTGCTGAAGAACGTCATCGGCGGCACGGAAGAGACCACGACCGGCGTGATTCGCCTGCGCGCCATGGCCAAGGACGGCACGCTCAAGTTCCCCATCATCGCGGTCAACGACGCGCTCACGAAGCACTTCTTCGATAATCGCTACGGCACGGGCCAGTCCACGCTCGACGGCGTGATTCGCGCGACGAACCTGCTCGTCGCCGGTCTCAAGGTCGTTGTAGCCGGCTACGGCTGGTGCGGACGCGGCGTCGCCATGCGCGCCAAGGGACACGGCGCAGATGTCATCGTCACCGAAGTGAATCCCACGAAAGCCATCGAAGCGGTCATGGATGGCTTCCGCGTGATGCCCATGAACGAAGCCGCGAAAATCGGCGACATCTTCATCACCGTCACCGGCAACAAGAGCGTCGTCGCCCATGATCACTTCGAGCGCATGAAAGACGGCGCCGTGGTCGCGAATTCAGGCCACTTCAATGTCGAAATCGACATCCCGGCGCTCGAAAAGCTCTCCAGTGGCAAGAGGGAAGTGCGCCCGTTCGTCGATGAGTATGCGATGAAAGACGGCCGCAAGCTCTACCTGCTCGGTGACGGCCGCCTTATCAATCTCGCCGCGGCCGAAGGCCATCCGGCCGCCGTCATGGATATGAGCTTTGCCAATCAGGCTCTCGCTGCGGAGTACATGGTCAAGAATTCGCAGAGCCTGAAGCCGCAGGTCTACGCCGTGCCCGAGCACCTCGATCAGCAGATCGCGAAACTCAAGCTCGAGTCCATGGGCTTTCAGATCGATCGCCTCACGCCCGAGCAGGAGCAGTACCTCGCCTCCTGGGACGAAGGCACGTAAGCCTGGGAGTGCCAATCTCCCGATTGGCGCATTTGCAGATGGATGATTCTCCGTAGGGGCACGGAGGATTTTTGTGGGTAGCGCCTTCAGGCGCGACATAAACCCGCAAAATGGAACTGGGTTCTAGGGGGTCGGAGCTTCAGCTCCGACATATCGACCTACGCAACGCGCCGTTCCTCACTTCACTTCGACCACAATCACCTCAAACCTCTCCTTGCCCAGATTCGTCGTCGCATGCGTCACGGTCCCATCGCTCCAATGGACGTCGCCGGCCTTGCCATGCAATTCGCTCGTCGTCCCGTCCGCCAGCTTGATGCTCGCATCGACGTCCGTAAGGAACACAGCCGCGCGCCCTAGGCCGATGTGCTCGTGCATCGTCTCACTGGCGCCGGCCTCGCGCCAACTCCGGAACACGCGCACCTGATCGTTCTCGAATAGCAGGATGTTGTGCTTCGCGTCCGTCGCCACCGGATCCATCTCCGGCCTGCCAGCCAGATGCCTCGCCGGCGCCGGCGTCTTCACGGCCACCTCGACGATATGCATCACGTTCGGCCCCACGTTCTCGCTCCGGTGATAATCGCCCGCGGGACTCCATGCCACGTCGCCGGGCTTCCAGTGCTGCTCGTCCTTGTGCCCGTCGTCGTACGTCAGCGTCATGTTCCCGCCGTCGAGGTAAATCATCACGCGGTTCAGTTCGTGGTGATGCCGGGCTCCCTGGTGGTGCGGCGTCTCGACCGCCTCTTCGATTCGCACCAGATTGTTGTCGACCTTCACGAAGTTCTCGGCGGCGAGCGGACTCGCGCAGCCGAGTAGGGCACACAGAACCAGCAGTCTGGCTTGTCTCATGGGCCGGGAGTATACCCCAAAATCTCCGCAGCCCTCGCGGCCGCCATGTATCCGCGCGCCACCTTTCATCATCCGATGGAATGCGGCTCGATAGCGTCGGAGGCTCCGGATGAAATTCGCCAGAATGGTCTTTTCGATCGCCGGCATTTGGGGCGTCGCGATCCTCACGCCGCTGTTTTTCATGTACGACCGCGTCGGCCGCCAATATCCGCCCGCGCTCACTCATCCCGAGTTCTACTACGGCTTCGTTGGCGTGGCGCTGGTGTGGCAGATCGCCTTCTTCGTCATCGCGACGGACCCAACCCGCTTTCGCCCAATCATGATTCCCGCCGTTCTCGAAAAGTTCAGCTACGTCGTCGCGATCGCCATCCTCTACTCGCAGGGACGCCTCAGCTTGCCTCAATTCGTCATCGGCAACGGCGATCTGGTCCTCGGCATTCTCTTCGTCGCCGCGTTCGTCAAGACGAGCGGCCCGGCCTTGCGACGCAGTTAGCCGCGGCGGAAGCCCCCGATGTGAGTCGCGTATGTCCTCCGCGCCCTCTATTTCTCTGCCGTGACGCTTTCCTCGCCTGAGACGCTTCCTTGAAACTCCTTGTGCTAAGATTTTCCCGCTCGCATGTGGAAGACGCCTCTCAGCCTCACCGTGCTTTCCGCCGCGCTTGCACTCGTCTCGCTCCCCAACCTGGCGTCGCCCCAGAAGCAGTCCCGAGCCGAGGCGGAAAAAGTCGACCTCCACATCACCGGCGAGGTCACCCGCGGCAACACCTTCGAGCAGGACATCGGCCACGGCCTCGTTTTTCGCCTAGTGCCGTCGGCCTCTTACCAGGACCTCGGCTGGCAAATCCACCTCGAGCCCAAAACCGAGCCCGGCGACGGCCCGGTCGAATTCTCCTCGGTTGCGACGCCGCCCTATCACCGCTATAACCCGCGCTTCCTCGAAGCCTCATGGGGCAATTCCGCGCAGGACGCCGTCAAAATCACGCGGCGGGTCTTCTACTTCGTCGAGTCGGTCGATGATGAGCATCGCGCCGAAGAGTGTTTGAACGCCGTCACCTATCCGACGGACACTTCCGACGAGGAGAAAGTGCGCGTCGCCGCCGAGCAAGCTGAAATCCGTCTCGGGCGGGGCGAGCTGCGGATCCTGAAGTCCCACCTCGAGCGCCCCAAACCGGCCGCTCCGGCCGGCACCATCGATTCGCTCCGCTTCGAAGTTGACTTCGAGTTCTCCTCCGGTCTCACCATGGCCGACATCCTCGCCAAGGTTGCTCGCCCCGAGTAGCAGAGCGCCGACCGCTCGCGTCGCGGTCTGGTTGTTCTCTTATCCGCGCCTCTTGCGTTCTGGTGTCGCGTACTGGGAACTCTGTTCGGGTTTCGGGTGGGAGCCCCCGACTGGAAGTCGGGGGAGCACGGCCTTTTTACCCCGACGTAGGAAGGGCAGGCCGTGCGAAACGAGGCTTCCAAGGAAAATGGGCTTTAGCCGTGGGCCTCTTGCCCGCACGCTATCGCCTTTCGCCCAGGCTCGCGGAAAGAAGCAGGAAATTCCCCTTGCCTCCTCACATACTTTGTGGTACAAAGTACTTTCTATGACGCCCTTCGACCTGCTCTTCATCGCCCTCTTCCTCCTCGCCGTCTTCATCCTTCTCACCGCCGCGTGGTTTGCCGTCCGCCGTGACTTCACGCGCGCGCGCCGGATTCTCTTCCGGCTCCTCGTTGGTGCCGGCGCGTACATGGCGGTTGTGATCGTGGCTTCCGCGGTCTTGCCGCGCCGCGTCATCACCGTCGGCGAGCCTCAGTGCTCCGATGATTGGTGCGTCACGATTGCTGGCTTCAAACGCATGCCGGAGGGCGGCAGTGTGAAATACACGGTGGACCTGCAACTGTCGAGCCGCGCTCGCCGCGTCTCGCAGCGGGAAAACAATCTGGCGGTCTACCTCACGGACGCTCGCGGCCGCCGCTACGATCCTGCGGCCGACCCGTCCGCCGTTCCATTCAATGTTCTCTTGGCGCCGCAGGAATCCGTCGTGGCTACCCGCTCGTTCGTCGTTCCCGCTGACGCCGCCGGCGTTGGCCTTGTCATCACGCGCGAGGGCGGTTTCCCGATTGGCTGGCTCATCATCGGCTACGACACCTGGTTCCGCAAACCCCCGCTCGCCCGCCTTCAGTGAACCTTGTCGGAGCGTGGTGTCCGGCAAAGATGGACGCCGCAATCTAGAAAGAACCCTGGCGTCGCCGGCTGTTACTCGTGCCGGAGCGCCGTCATCGGATCCAGCGCCATCGCCCGGCGCGCAGGGACGTAACACGCCAGGAATCCCGTGGCGGCAAGCAACACGACCCCCACCGCGAACGCGATCACGCCCGTTTCACCATGAAAGACGTGGCCAATTCCGCGCGTCAGCAGCCAGCCGAGAAGCACGCCCGCCGCCAGCCCCGTCCCGACCAGGCGCAGTCCGTGGCGCAGAATCAGCTTCAGCACGTCTGCCGGCATCGCGCCCAGCGCGACGCGGATGCCGACTTCGCGCGTCCGCTGTGAGGCAGCGTACGATACCACTCCATACACGCCCACCACTGCGATGAACAAGCCCAGCAGTCCCATGCCTCCAGCCAGGTACACGCCCAGCCGCAGAATGAACTGGCTTTGCTCCAGCACCTGCTCGCCAGTGGCGCTGTTGAAGAGTGGCATGCCCGGAGCGAGGTTGCGGATTTCGCGCTCGACTTCCGCGATCAAGCTTTCCGGAGGCATGGCAGAACGAACCACAATCGCGCGAAGCGACTGAAATTCCTGGAGCAGCGGAACGTAGAACCAGGGCTGCGGGTCCTCCATGATGTTCTGATACTTTCCGTCGGCCACCAAGCCGACAACTTCGATGAGCGGACTGGTTTCCTTCTCCGTCCGGAATCGTTTCCCGATGGGATTTTCGCCCGGCCAGAGCTGGCGCCCCATCGTTTGATTGATCACCGCGACCAGCGGAGCGTGATCATCGTCGGATTCCGTGAAGGCCCGCCCTTGAAGCAGCGGTATGCGCACATTGGAGAAGTACTCCGGGCCCACCACGTTGTGCATTATGAACGGAGGTTGCTGGCCTGGAGGAATGACGCGGTTCTCGACGTAAATGGCGGTGCCGTACTCGATTCCGAGGAAAGGAAATCCAAACGACACGCTGACCGACTGTACGCCGGGCAGGGCGCCGACGCGGCTCTTCAACTCTCGATAAAATTGCGTCGTGCGCGTGCGGTCGTAGGCGATTTCGTGCGGGTCCATCGTGCAGATCACAAGATGGGTGGGATCGAAGCCCAGATAGGTATGCTGGGCCCTGCGCAATGTCTGGACGAAAAAGCCCGCCGCAATCAGCAGCGCCAGCGAGCCCGCCACCTGCGCGACAACCAGGACGTTGCGCAGGCGATAGCGGTCGCCGCCGCCCGTATCCGTGCGCCTGCCCTCGTGCAGCACCAGATTCAGATCGGCCCGGCCGGCACGAACGGCCGGCCATATCCCCGCGGCGATTCCGCCCAGAACCGCGCCGCCAAAGGCAATCAGGAACACGCGCCAATCGAAACTGAAATTGAGGATCACGAAGTCAGCTCTCTGCTTCGCCCAGGCAGGCAGGGCGAAGATGACGGCCATCGTCCAACGAGCGGCAAGCACGCCGGCGGCGGCGCCCAGCAGCGCGAGCAGCACAGGCTCGGTCAGCATCTGGCGGATCAACCACAGGCGCGGCGCGCCCAGCGCTGAACGGATGGCCATCTCCTGCCGCCGCGTTGTCGCGCGAGCCATCAGCACGTTCGCCACATTCATGCAGGCGAGCAGCAGAACCATCCCCGAAAGGCCGACGAAGAGGACCGCGATCAAACGCAAAATACCGCTCTCCGGAACGCCGCTCGGTGCGGAGAGGGTCTCGATCACCAGTCCCTTCTCGTCCTTGGAGTACTGGCTGGCGAGCCGCGCCTGGATCAAGCGAGCCTCGCTTTCCGCCTGGGACACGGTGGTGCTAGGGTTCAACATGCCGAGCACGCTGAGTTCGCGGTCTGTGCGATTGGTGAACAAGTTTCCGTTCTGGTATGCGCCGGGAGTTGCGGCCTGGTCTTCGGCCACAATGCTGAGCGGGAGATACAGTTGGACGTCAATCAGCGAAGGTAATGCGCCGTGGAATCCTTTGGGTGCGATGCCGATGATCTCGGTCGGTTTTCCGTTGACGAGCGCTTGCCGGCCGACCACCCCGGGATCGCTTCCCAGATGCGAGTTCCAGAACGCGTAGCTCAGGACCGCCGCGCGGGGCGCGCCGATTTGCTCACCTTCGCCGGGAGCGAACAAACGGCCCAGCGCCGGCTTGACGCCCAGCCCGGTGAAGAAATTCCCGGTCACGTAAAACGACAGCACCTGCTCGGCCGGATGGCCATCCAGGCCGAAGCCGGACATTCTGCCGATGGTTCCGAATAGGGCGGCGAAAACGTCACCGGACTGCGACTGGAAATCGCGCAGCTCCACATAGGAGAGGCTTCCCAGGCCCAGCGGATTCCCCGGCTGCTGAAAGCCGACCGCCACGATCCGGGAAGCGTGCGGAACCGGCAGCGGCCGCAGCATCAGGGTATTGGCGATGCTGAAGACCACTGTGGTGGCTCCGATGCCGAGCGCCAGCGTCAGAATGATGATCGCCGAAAGCCCCGGCGTCTTGACCATCATCCGCACCGCATACCGTACATCCTGCTGAAAAGTTGTCATATTGGCTCACTCACGGGGAAAGCGGAGCAATACCTTTCGCATTCTACTCCAATGAAAGAGCAAGGGCTCTGTCATCTGTGGAGTGGTCGGCGCTGAGGCTCAAGTTACGGACTCGATTGGCGCGCTCCGAAGAGCCAGAGTGGGTTCCAAACTCGGGTAGCTCCCGATAAGCCCTCGATTTGGTTGGTCAGGCCTGCTGTGGTCGCAAACTCGTTGAGTCTGGGGCGGGAGAAGCCTACGATGTGCGAGCGATAGAGGTCTAAGCCGAAAATTGCCGTTCAGGTGGTTCCATGAGCTGCGATCAACCTTCCGGTTAGCGCGTTTAATCGTCCAGGTGGAACGGCATGCGACCCAAACTTCCCATAACCTCGTTTCTGGATAGTTTCCGAGTTGCCGACAAGTCAGAAGATGGCCGGTTCGGTGAACGCCGAACAAGCGTAATTCTATAACTTCCTGCTTAGTTCGAGCCGGGCTTAAAGCTGCATGTCGCGTCGGTGAGCTTGCTTGGCGCGACGCTGAGCTCCTGCAGGTGGTTCTTAGCCAGCACAGCGTTGAAGTCGGCGACATCTTGCTTCTGCATCGCCTTCCACGCGGCCAAGGTGCGGTTGTAGTTGCCGCAGTCGCTCTCCCAAGTGGCGATTTGAGCGGGAGTGGGAGCCATATCTAGGCCCACCTGCATCATGCTGACCATGGTGTTGTAGTCGTCGTTCAGCATGAGGAAGGAATGCAGCTCATCGGGCTTGGGAGTGGGACGGCGGAAGAAGGACCCTGGCGGCGGCATCACGCCGCCGATCGTCGTCAGGCTGGCATCGAGCGTCTTGGCCTGCGAGGCGACATCGCCGGGCAGATTGGTCTGCATCAGGGACGCAAGCTGCGCCTTGACAACGTCCACTTCCTGTTTGCCGTCGTAGCTCTGCTGCATGCCGTGATACGCGAGCAGTGTGAGCTGGTTCTGGGCGCGCAGCTCGGCCAGAGCCTTGGGGCTCTCGCCAACACGCGGGTCGTTCATGACTGTTACGTGACGCGTGTAGACCTGGCCGTCCACGGTGAGTTTGAGGGTGTAAACGCCCGGAATCACCTGCGGCCCGTGCGGACCAGGTGTGGTGGCGCCCGCCACCATGTTCATCTGGTTTTCCAGGTCGTGCTGGAAGGCCGGCGGGTCATCGTACAGCAGGTTCCAGTTGACGCGGTTCAGGCCGACATCCGTGCTCAGAGCGAGCGACTCAGGCGAGGCCAGCCAGTACCGCGGATAAGCTTCGCCCTCGATGGGCGGCGGCAATGTGCTTGATATGGTGCGCACGAGATTGTCATGCGAGTCGAACACCTGGAGCTGAATCGGCCCATTGGGTTGGTGGCTCAGGTAATAATCGACGATCGCGCCATACAGTGGATTCGGCGCATGAGGCACTTCGACGGAGAAGGGCTGATCCCAGTTGCTGTTGATACGGGCGCGGATGGCCTCTTCCGGTTCAAAGAGATAGGCGGAGGAAGAGGTGATGGCCTTGGCATCGGCGGCGATCTGGCGCAGCGGAGTGATGTCGTCGAGAATCCAGAGGCCGCGACCGTAAGTGCCGATGACCAGATCGTTCTCATGGTGATCGGTGTGGATGGTGAGATCGCGGATGGAGGTGGTAGGCAGATTCTGGCGCAGCGATTGCCAGTGATCGCCACCATCGAAGCTGACGTAGATGGTCGTCTCCGTGCCGGCAAAGAGCAAGCCAGGCTGTTTGGGATCGGCGCGGAGAATGTTCACCCAGCTTCCGGTGCGCTCGTCGCGAGGCAGGCCATCGACGATGCTGGTCCAAGTCTTGCCGCCGTCGGTGGTGCGCCAGATGAGCGGCACGTCCTCGTCTTGATTGGTGGGCGCGGCGGCAACGGGGCCGCGCTGGCCGCCGATGCGGCCCGTGACGTAGGCGGTATTGACGTCATCACCGGCTTCGATGGTGTTGAGGTTGGTGTTCGGCGGCAGGTCGCTCATGTTGCTGACGTTGTCCCAGTGTTTGCCGCCATCCACCGTCTTGTAGATCTGTTCGTTAGTGCTCACGGTCCAGACCACGCCCTGCTTGACCTTGGAAATGGAGAAGTCGCTTATGGTTGGCGGGGTCGGGGTGAAGGTGCCCTGGCCTTGCGCCTGCGGCGGCACCGGCGTGCCGCAGGGTATCGATGGCGCGCCCTTGGCAGTGGTGAGGTCGGGGCTAAAGGCCTTCCAGGAATGGGCGCCGTCGCGCGACACCACCAGGCACTGGTAGGCAACGTACAGGGCGCTCGGGTCAAAGGCGCTGTCAAACTTCTTCTGGAAGTCGCGACCGGCGCGGTACTTTGTGGCATCGGCGCCGAAATTGGGCGCGACGTTCTCCCACTGGCCGGTGGACATATTGATTTTGACCAGGCCGTTGCCGCCGCCGCCGGGGCCATAGCCGACCGCATAGAGGATGTGTGGATTCTGGGGATCGGGTGTGATGACGCCGAATTCAGAGGACGGTACCGGGCTCCAGTCGGTAAAATCGAGCTGGCCCCAAGAGCCGCGGCTGGCGACCATGACCGCGCCGGTATCCTGCTGCGAAGTCACGATCCAGTAGGGAAACTGACTGTCTGTATTGACGTGGTAGACCTGGCCGATCGGCTGGGTATACCAGAGGCTCCACGTGTCGCCGCCGTCGAGTGTGACGGTTGCGCCCTGGTCGGCGCCGACCACCATGCGCTTGCCGTTGGTGGGATCGATCCAGACCTTGTGGTAGTCCTCCCCGCCGGGTGCGCCCTTGAAGGCGTGGAAGGTAACGCCGCCGTCGGTGGAACGGTACATGGCGGTGCTGACGGTGTAGACGATGTCCGGGTTTTGCGAGTCCACGAACACGCCGCAGCTATAGGCGCCCTGGCCGTTGCTGATACGTTTGTCTTTGCCTGCCATATGCTGCCAGGTGTTGCCACCGTCGTCGGAGCGGTACAGTCCCGAGCCCTCTTCGATATTGTTGCCAACGATGTACATTCGCTGGCCACTCGTGTGCATCGCAATCGCCACGCCGACGCGGCCCGGAAAAGCCGGAATCTTGATCTCCGTCCACGTCTGGCCCTCGTCAGTAGATTTGAAAACCAGCGGTGGCTTGGCCTTTGGTCGGGCCCCAGCACCGCCGAAGAATCCGCCGCCCGTGCCCTGCGTGTCGGCCAGCATGACGCTGGGGTCATCATATGCGTACGCCACTTCGCGAGTGCCGTCGTAGCCAGCGGGCTTGAGGACGTTGGTCCAAGTCCTGCCGCCATCGGTGGAGCGGTAGATACCACCGCCGTCGTGGGTGGCATCGCCGAGGGCGGAGGCGATCACCAGGTTGGGATCGTTGGGATCGACCAGGATACTGTCGATCTTGACGGTGTTCTCCAGGCCGATGTGTTGCCAGGTCTTGCCGGCGTCGGTGGACTTCCACATGCCGTTGCCTAGGCTGCCGCCGATGGGGTCTCCTGCGCCTGCATAAACGATATCGGGATTGGAGGGAGCGGCCTGGATTGCGCCGACGCTGTCCACGCTCGTCTCCTGGTCGAAGATGGGAAACCAGGTGACGCCGGCGCTGGTGGTTTTCCAGATGCCTCCTTGAGGAGTCCCCATGTAGAACACGCCGGCCTGGCCGATAACGCCGGTGACGGAGGAGATGCGGCCGCCGTGGAAAGGCCCGACGTTGCGCCACTTAAGGCCGGCATAAAGATCGGGTTTGACCTGCGCCGCCGTGCTCAAAGTTAATGCCAGCACGCTGGCGAAAGCCTGCCCCCAATACGCAATTCGCGAAATTCGCTTCATGATGTATGCATCCCTTGTAAGAATCCAGCCGCGCAAACCGGCAGAGTATACTGCAGGAGCCTCGCAACTCGGTACTCACTGTGGCGAATATGGGCAGGCTCGGTCACGCCCTCCGGGACTCACGCTGCGTTGAACTACTGCGCGAAATGGGTTCGCACTCATAAACCACAACCAAGGTCGCTTCACCATCTGATTCGCATTGCGACGCGCATTGCGCTCCATATACGCGCCGATTCCGAGCGAATGACGGGTAACTCGAAAGCAATTCCTGGCCAGAAGTCCGCTTCTGGGGTGTGACCCACCGTCATGGGTCTTCCAGTCTGAGGAGATCGTTTACCGCCTCGCGGAGTTTCTGCTTGCAACCGAGATAACGCTCAGTTGTCTCAACCGATGCGTGTCCCAGCAGAAACTGAATCTGTTCAAGTTCGCCGCCGGCCAAGTGGCATAACCGCGCACAGGTCCGACGCAAGTCGTGCGGAGCAAGGGTCCTGATGCCGGCGCGTTTCGCGGCCGCTTTCACCACGTGCCAGATCGCCTTGGCCGTGATTCTATCGCCCCAAATCCTACCCTGCCGACTTACTCGACGGAAGATCGCCCCATCATTGATGCCAGCCGCCGTGGTCCACTCATCGACAGCGCGTTTCACCCACACCGGAACGGGAACGGTACGGATGTGCTTTCCTTTGCCAACTAAGTCGGGTATTACCCAGTGCTCCTCACGGATTTGGAAATCCTCCGTTCCGAGTCCAACCAATTCGGCCCGTCGCAGGCCGCAACCAATGAGCAGCGCCAGGATCGCCCGATCACGCTTGCCACGGAGGTTCTCGGACGGCGATTTCCCAAGCAGAGTCCTGGACTGATCAACGGTCAACCAATTGCCGATCCGCACACCCAGACGTTTTGCTCCCTTAACGCGGCGGATTCCGGCCGCCAAGTCAGGGCTCAGAAGGCCGGTATCGGAAGCTTCGTAGGCGAGCCGCCTGACGGCGGCTAAGCGCACGTTGATGGTGGAGGGTGCGAGGTTCTTCTGCTCGAGAAAGAACCGGTAGCGAAGAACGACAGTTCGGTTGAACGCCAAACGCGGTTCAGAGCAGTACCACCCGATGAATTCGTTGATGGCATGACCGTATGACTCTTGAGAACTGGCCGCTGCGAACGAGTGGAGAACCGCATTCTTAGACTGCTCCAAGTCGGGCAGCCGAAGTATTGCTTTAGCCTTTGTGCGTCTCGACACCTTTCGATTTGCCATACTGGCGGCCTCCCGAGCCGCGGGCAGTATGGTCGTCCAACTGGACGTTGATGGTCTCGAACCCGTTTCTGGACCGTGAGAATCACCTGTCGGGTAATCCGACTAACCTTCCAAGTAGAACTTGACCATCGTCCCATGGGTGCTCCATCGTAATGGACTCTCCGAATTACTCATGCCGTAGCGCGGTCA
>Ga0335081_10000125_pt1 | contig 151136 bp, 139 predicted proteins | sample Lox_Sample_35_FD_206713 | JGI IMG/M metagenome (GOLD analysis project Ga0335081, IMG submission 206713) | Soil microbial communities from Loxahatchee National Wildlife Refuge, Florida, United States - Lox_Sample_3.5 | ecosystem: Environmental > Terrestrial > Soil > Wetlands | place: USA... | reverse complement strand
CAGGGAGCTGACGATCGCGCCGAAGGCGGCGCCGATGATCACGCCGACGGCGAGATCGACGACGTTGCCGCGCATGGCGAATTTCTTGAATTCCTCGAGCATCGACCCCTCCCTGGCCCGATCGGCGGCGCCAAGTTTTCGCCGCCGCACGCGCGGCGGAAAAATCCGTCGCGGCGCGCGGCCCGATCAGTTGATCAGGCCGGCGTGCACCATGGCTTGGCGGACGGCGGTTTGCGCCTTCTCGGTCGCCGGCACCATCGGCAGGCGCAGCTTGTTGGCGCATTTACCGATCAGCGACAGCGCGTACTTGATCGGCGCCGGGCTCGTCTCGACGAAGAGATTGATGTGCAGCGGCGCGAGCTTGTCCTGCAGTTTCAGCGCCGAAGCATAGTCGCCGCGCAGGCACGCCGACTGGAACTCGGCGCACAGCCGCGGCGCCACATTCGAGGTCACCGAGATGCAGCCGTGGCCGCCGTGGGCCATGAAGCCGAGCGCGGTGATGTCCTCGCCGGACAGCTGATTGAAGTCTTCGCCGATGGCGGCGCGCTGCTGCGACACCCGCGTCATGTTGGCGGTCGCGTCCTTGACGCCGGCGATGTTCTTGAGCTCGAACAGCCGCGCCATGGTATCGACCGACATGTCGATCACCGACCGGACCGGGATGTTGTACATGATGATCGGAATGCCGATGGCGTCGTTGATCGCCTTGAAGTGCTGATAGAGCCCTTCCTGGGTCGGCTTGTTGTAGTACGGCGTCACTACCAGCACGGCGTCGGCGCCGGCCTTATCGGCGTGCTTGGCAAGGTCGATCGCTTCCGCAGTCGAATTCGAGCCGGCGCCGGCGATCACCGGAACGCGGCCGCGCGCCTCATCGATGCACCATTCGACGACGTCACGGTGTTCCTGGTGCGACAGCGTCGGGCTTTCGCCCGTGGTGCCGACTGGCACCAGCCCATTGGTGCCCTCGGCAATCTGCCAGTCGACCAAGGCACGAAACGCTTTCTCGTCCACGGAACCGTTGGCAAACGGTGTGACGAGCGCGGTGAACGAGCCTCGGAAATTGGTCTTGGCAGCCATGGCACACCATTCCTGACGGGTTTTGATTCCTGACGGGTTTTGGCGCGGCCCCCACCGCCTTAGCCGAACGCTTGCGGTACGGAGGTCCAGCAGGCTCTTAAATACCGGTTCGAGTGCGGCCTTGAAAGGGCCTTTCGGCGGCTATGCCCCGCTTTTGCCGCGAAATTCAGCGAATCTGCGGGTAACTCTTAAGCTTAGGAAATCTTCAACCTTACCAGCCGAAGAGGTTCTCCGAAGCCGCTGGCGGTAAATTCCCGCCGCAGGAGGGTCGGTACCGGTGCAGGCCATTCGTTTCATTGTGCTCATGCTAGTGCTGGTCGCCGTGGCGGCCGGCCTCGGCGCCGCGCCAGGCGCGGCCCAAACGGCCCAAGTTCCGCTGCCGCCCGCCAAGCCCGAGGCGCTGAAATCCGCACCCAAGCCGAAACCGGCCGACCGTAAGGCGCAGGCGCTGAGGACGCCGGCCGCGCCCGCCGCGGCGCCCATGGTGCTGACACCGGGCGCCGCCGGCCCAGCGCGCGCCGCGACGACGGCCACGGTGCAGATGCCGCCACTGCGTGGCAGTCTCGCGGCACCTGGACCGGCCGCACCGGCTTTGCCCGGCCCGGCCTTGCGCTCGACGCCTGCGCTCGCGATGGCGGCGAGCGCGGCGACCTCGCCGCTCGATCTCGCCGCCGTCAAGCAGGCGGTGGAACTGGTCGGCAAAGGCCGTGTCGACGAGGCGACCAATATCGAGAGCACGATTTCCGATCCGCTGGCGCGCAAGCTCGTCGAGTGGCTGGTGCTGCGCAGCGACAATTCGAGCGCCGACTTCTCCCGCTACGCCGCATTCATCGCCGCCAATCCGAGTTGGCCGAGCATCGTGACGCTGCGCCGGCGTGCCGAAGCGGCGCTCTGGCAGGGTCGCACCGACCCGTCGACCGTGCTCGCCTTCTTCAACGGCGACCCGCCGCGCACCGCCAAAGGCCGCTTCGCACAGGCGCGTGCGTTGCTGGCCCAGGGCGACAGCGCCAGCGCCCAGCAAGCGGTCAGCGACGCCTGGCACGGCGACGCCTTCTCCGCTGACCTCGAGGCGCAGGCCCGCGCGACATTCTCCGGTTTGATCACGACCGCCGACGACAAGGCACGCATGGATGCGCGCCTCTATGCCGAGGACGACGACGCCGGCTTGAGCGCGGCCCGCCACCTCGACGGCGTCGAACTCGCGATCGCCAAGGCCCGCGCCGCCGTGATCAACCGAGAGCGCAATGCCAAGACCCTGCTCGAAGCCGTGCCGGCGGCCGGCCAGCACGACCCCGGCTATATTTTCAGCCGCGCGCAGTGGCTGCGCCACTCAGACAAGATCGCAGAGGCTGCACGCTGGATGCAGATGGCGCCGCACGACCCGGCGGCGTTGCGCGACGTCGACCAGTGGTGGATCGAGCGGCGGCTCTTGGCGCGCAAGCTGCTCGACCTCGGCGACAACAAGCTCGCCTATGCGATCGCCAGCGGCGCCGCGACACCGAACAACGACAACTATCGCGCCGACCAGCAGTTCACCGCGGGCTGGATCGCGTTGCGCTTCCTGCACCAGCCGACGGTCGCGCTGCCGCATTTCGCTCATATCGCCGATGGCGCCACCGATCCGATGACGCTGTCGCGCTGCTACTATTGGCAGGGCCGCGCCGCGGAAGCTGCCGGTCACGAGCGCGACGCCCGCGGCCATTATGAGACCGCGGCGCGCTATCCGACCGCCTATTACGGCCAGCTGGCGCGGGCGCGGCTCGGTCTCGATGAAGTGACGCCGCGCACGCCTCCCGAACCGCGGGCCGATCTGCGCGGCCTCGAACTCGCGCGCGTGTTCGATATTTTGTACGCGATCGATGCCCGCGATGTGGTCGTGGCCATGGCCGGCGACATCGCCGACAAGGCCAATGATCCGGCCGCCCTAGTGACCCTTGCCGAGATCGCCCGCAGCCACGACGACGCGCGGGCGACGTTGCGGATCGGCAAGAAAGCACTCGGCCGCGGCTTTCCGCTTGAGCTTTACGCCTTTCCCGATTTCGGCATTCCGAACGTCGAGCCGATCGGCCCGCCCGTCGAGCGTCACGTGGTCTACGCCATCGTGCGCCAGGAGAGCGAGTTCAATTCCCGCGTCGTGTCCGGTGCCAATGCCTACGGTCTGATGCAGGTCACGGCGGCGACCGGCCGCGACACGGCCAAGCGCTTCAACGTCGCCTTCGATCAGCGGCGGCTCCTCAACGACGTCGCCTACAACGTCCAGATCGGCAGCGCCGAGCTCGGCAACGACATCAGCAACTGGCGCGGCTCCTATATCCTCGCCTTCGTCGCCTACAATGCCGGACCGCGCCGCGCCAAGGAGTGGATCGAGCAATACGGCGATCCGCGCGATCCCAAGGTCGATCCGATCGACTGGATCGAGCGCATTCCGCTGCAGGAGACGCGTTACTACGTGCAGCGCGTGCTCGAGAACATGCAGGTCTATCGGGTCCGCTTCGACAATAGTCCGAAGCTGTGGATCGAATCCGACTTGCGGCGCGGCAGCTAGCAGCACCATGCCGGCCGACAATTCGGCAGCCCGCGATCCGGGGCGCAGCACGTTCGTGACGGCCCAGGATGGCTTGAAGCTGCATGTGCGCGAGTACGGCGTGCGCACCGCGCCGGGGCTGCCGGTGGTCTGCCTGCCAGGTCTGACCCGTACCGTTGAAGACTTCGATGCGCTGGCGCCGGCTCTGGCCGACGGCGCGGGCCGCAAGCGGCACGTGATCGCCATCGATTCGCGCGGCCGCGGCCAATCCGAGTACGACAGCAATCCGGACAACTACAATATCGCGGTCGAGCTCAACGACGTCATGACCGTGCTTACTGCGCTCGACGTCAGGCCGGCGGTGTTCGTCGGCAGTTCGCGCGGCGGATTATTGACGATGCTGCTCGCCGTGGCGCGGCCGGCGGCAATCGCCGGCGTTGTGCTGCACGATATCGGCCCGGTGGTCGAGACGGCGGGCGTGCTGCGCATCAAAGGCTATGTCGGCAAGCTGCCGCAGCCGCAAAGCTTCGCCGACGGGGCGGCGATCTTGGCGCGGCTGTTCGGGACGCAATTTCCGAAATATACCGCCGCGCATTGGCTTGCCGCCGCGAAACGGACCTGGCGGATCAAAGACGATGCGCTCGAGCCCACTTACGACGTGCGGCTTGCCAGGACGCTCGCCGATTTCGACGCCGAAAAGCCGCTGCCGCCGCTGTGGAACGAGTTCGATGCACTGCGGGACGTACCCATCATGGTGATCCGTGGCGCCAATTCCGACATTCTGTCGGCGGAAACTGTCGCAGCGATGGTGGCGCGCCATCCCGGCCTCGAGGTGCTCGAAGTGCCCGACCAGGGCCACGTCCCCGCCTTTGACGGCGGCGTCATCGCCAAAGTGGCGGACTTCGTCGCCACCTGTTCGGCGAAAAGGTGATCTCGCTCGCCTACGAACGCGACCGAACGAAGGACTCGAGCGCCGCCTGAAGGCTGGAAATGACATCGTCCCAGGAGCGCGGATCATGCTGCCTGAACAGCCGCACCGTCGGATACCACGGGCTGTCATCCCGATCGACCAACCATCGCCAATCCGAGTTAAACGGCAACATGATCCAAACAGGCTTGCCCATTGCGCCGGCGAGGTGGGCGACGCTCGTATCAACGCTAATGACCAAATCCAGCAGATCAACCACCGCGGCCGTATCGGAGAAATCTTTCAGGTCATCGCCGCAGCGAAAGACGCGCGGATCTTGTTTGAGCACGGCCGCATCGCCGTCCCTGAGCTCTTGTTGCAGCGAGATCCAATGAGCGTCGGTGTCGAACAGCCGAGCAAGCGCCGATAGACCCAGCGATCGATTGCGATCGTTCTTGTGGCTTTTGCTGCCGGCCCAGACCAGACCGATCCGCGGCCGCGTGGGCGGCGGCAGCCGCGCGCTCCATTGCCGGCGGGGCCTATCGTCGGCAACGAGATAGCGATGCTCGGAGGGTATGTTCTGTAACGTCGTCGCGAAGGCGAGCGGCAGACTCATCATCGGGCAATGAAAATCAAAGGCGGCCGGCGCCTGATCCTGATGAATCACCTGCACGCCGGGAGCCAGTTGCCCGAGCAAGCTGTACAGCGGCTCTTGCACCGACATCACCACCATGGCGCCGCGCGCGGCCAAAAGCTTGCCGTAACGGCAGAACTGCAAGGTATCGCCGAGTCCCTGCTCCCAATGAACAAAGACGGTCTTGCCAGTGACGTCCCGCTGCCCCAGCCAAAGCGGACCGGAGAACGACCTGTTGCCGACCGGCTTTGCGGTGTTCTTGCGCCATTCGTGCAAACGCCAGCCTTGCTCGAACTTGCCCATCAGCAACGAGCAGTAGGCCTTGTTGCAGTGCACCTCCGCAAAGTCGGGGAGCAGCGCGCTCGCTCTGTCGAAATCGGCGAGTGCCTCATCGAGTCGCTTGACGTCCTGCAAGGCAACGCCGCGATTGTTGTAAGCATCGGCATAGTCCGGCTTCAGCGCGGTCGCCGCATCGAAATCGGCTATGGCCTGGTCAAACCGATTCATTTCGTGCAGGGCGGCGGCGCGATTGTAGTAGGCCTCCGCGTAATCGGGCTTCAGCGCGATCGCGGTGGCAAAGCTGGCAATCGCCTCGTCCTGGCGCTCGAGCTCCCGCAACACGGTACCGCGGTTGTTGTGCACGCTCGCATTGTTGAGCTGCCGCTCCAATGCCATATCGAAGCTTGCGAGCGCTTCGGCCAGGCGCTTCAGATCCTGCAACACGATACCGCGATTGTTGTAGGCTTCAGCGTAGTCGGGCTTCAGCGCAATGGCGCGGTCGAAAGCGGCGACGGCTTCCTCGAGCCGATCCAGGCTTGCCAGCACGATGCCGCGGCTGTTGTGCGCCTCGGCGTAGTCCGGCTTAAGCGCGATCGACCGGTCGAACGCGCCAAGGGCCTCAGCCGAGCGCCGCTCACGCCGCAGCTCAGTGCCGCGCTGATAGGCCGCGACCGGGTCGTCCGATGTTGGAGCGACGACCGGATTGTAGCCGCCGAAGGATTGGACGTCGGCGCCATATCTGACCTGAATCGAGGCCGTCAATGGCTTCGGCATCGATGAAGGGAACTCGCGGTCTTGGTCGCGATCTCGATTGCGGTCTTGGGCCACTTAAGACTATCCCGGCCAGCCGTCGTTCAAACCCGTTGGGTCGCGATGGGCCAACGCTGCCGCCTGCCCTCTTACGATGATGTTTGGCGCCCCTCAAGTCGATAGCGCCGGCCCATGCTGGGTCGTCGTTCGAGCGGCATCGACCCTCACGGCCAGTGGCGCGGGATTTCGCGCGAACTTCAGCGCATTGACGCCTCCAGCCGTGGCCGCTACCTCGTCGCCGCAAGGGGCCCCCGATGAACGAAAAGGAAAAGGTCGCGCTTGGTTCGATCGCCGCGTCGGCGGGATTGACCGTCGCCAAGGCGGCGATCGGCCTCGCTACCGGGTCGCTCGCGATCCTGTCGGAGGCCGGTCATTCGCTGATCGACCTGTCGGCGACCGTGCTGACCTATTTCGCAGTGCGCCTTTCCGGCAAGCCGGCCGACGCCGAGCATCAATACGGTCACGGCAAGGTCGAGAGCGTCACTGCGCTCGCCGAGACCGCCTTGCTGTTCGTGCTCACCGCCGTCGTCGTCTACGAAGCGGCACACCGGCTGATCGACGCGAAGAGCCACGCGGTCGAGGCGACTGCCGCGGCCTTTGTCGTCATCGTCGGCTCGATCGCGATCGATTTTTTCCGCGCCCGCACGCTCAAGCGCGTCGCCGCGAAAACGTCGAGCGAAGCGCTCGAAGCGGACGCGCTGCATTTTTCCTCCGACATGTGGTCGTCGGTCGCGGTGCTGATCGGGCTTTGCGGCGTCGCGCTCGGCTACGGGTTTGCCGACGCGGCGGCAGCGATTGTCGTCGCCGTCTTCATCTGCATCGCCGGCTGGCGGCTCGGCCGCCGCACCATCGACACCTTGACCGACACCGCGCCGGAGGGCGTCAGCGAGCGGGTGGCGGCGATTGCGCGCCAAACCTCCGGCGTCGTTGCCGTCGAGCAGGTGCGGGTGCGGCCGGCCGGCGCCGTGCTGTTCGTCGATCTCGGCGTCGGCGTCAGCCGCACGCTGCCGCTCGACCGCGTCTCCGCCATCAAGGAGCAGCTGACGCGCGCCATCCGCAGCGATTTGCCGACGGCGGAAGTCACCATCACCACCGAGCCGCGTGCGCTCGACGACGAGACGGCACGCGAGCGGGTGATAGTGAAGGCGCGCGATCTCGGCCTTGCCATCCACCACGTCGCGGTGCAGGCGATCGAAGGCCGGCTGTCGGTTTCGGTCGATCTCGAAGTCGACGGCACCATGGCGCTCACCGCCGCCCACGATATCGCGAGCCGTCTCGAAGAAGGCGTACGCGAGGAGCTCGGCCCAGACGTTGAGGTCGAGACCCATATCGAGCCGCTGCCGGCGGACATTCAGGCCGGCCGCGACGCGGCGCCGGCGCGGATCGCCGAGGTGCGCGAGGCGCTGGTTGCACTGGCTGCCGAGATCGCCGATCTCGGCGAAGTGCACGACGTGCGTGTGCGCGAGACCAAGGACGGCGAGATCGTCAATTTCCACTGCCGCGTCGCGCCCGAGCTTTCCGTCGGCGCGGTCCATGACCTGGTCGACGCGCTGGAACGGCGGCTGCGCCGCCGCTTTCCAGCCGTCCAGCGCATCATCGGCCACGCCGAGCCGCGATAGGAGCACGGCGGCTTTCAATCCAGGCGCAAAACCTCTAATCCTCGATGCCATGCGCACCGAAGAGCACCGCCCCATCCGTCTCCAGGATTACCGGCCACCCGACTGGCTGATCGACACCGTCGAACTGGACGTGTCGCTGCACGCCACGGCCGCGACGGTCCGCGCCAAGCTCAAAATCAGGCCGAATCCCGCCAGCACCCCAGCGCCGCTCATTCTCGATGGCGAAGATTTAACGCTGCGCGCGCTCAGCCTCGACGGCAAGCCGATGGCGGCCGATGCCTTCGTCGCCACGCCCGACAAGCTGACCATCGCCCAACCGCCGCACCAGCCGTTCGAGCTCGCGATCGAGACCGCGGTTGATCCGACCAACAACACGCAGCTGATGGGACTTTACCGCGCCGGCACGACCTATTGCACGCAGTGCGAGGCCGAAGGCTTTCGCCGCATCACCTATTTCCTCGACCGGCCGGACGTGATGGCGGTCTACACCACGCGCATCGAGGCCGATAAAGCCGAAGCGCCGGTGTTGCTCGCCAACGGCAATCTCATCGACCACGGCGATATCCCCGGCACGGCGCGCCACTTTGCGGTGTGGCACGACCCGTTTCCGAAGCCGTCCTATCTGTTTGCCCTCGTCGGCGGGCAACTCGCCCGCGTCGCCGACACCTTCACCACCATGTCCGGCCGCAATGTCGTACTGCACATCTATGTCGAGCCGGGCAAGGAAGACCGCTGCGCCTACGCCATGGACAGCCTGAAGCGCGCCATGCGCTGGGACGAGCAAGCCTTCGGCCGCGAATACGACCTCGATATTTTCATGATCGTCGCGGTTTCGGCGTTCAACATGGGCGCCATGGAGAACAAGGGTCTCAACGTCTTCAACGACAAATACGTGCTCGCCTCGCCCGCCACCGCCACCGACGGCGACTATGCCGGCATCGAGGCGGTGATCGCCCACGAATATTTCCACAACTGGACCGGCGACCGCATCACCTGCCGCGACTGGTTTCAGCTCTGCCTGAAGGAAGGCCTCACCGTCTTCCGCGACCGCGAATTCACCGCCGACCAGCGCTCGCGCGCGGTCAAGCGCATCGGGGACGTGCGCAGCCTGCGCTCGTTTCAGTTCGTCGAGGACGCGGGCCCCCTCGCCCATCCGGTGCGACCGGAGATCTATCACGAGATCAACAACTTCTACACCACGACCGTCTACGACAAGGGCGCCGAAGTGGTGCGCATGATCAAGACGCTGCTCGGGCCCGAGTTATTTCGCAAAGGCATGGACCTTTATTTCACGCGTCACGACGGCGAGGCTGCCACCGTCGAACAGTTCGTGCAGTGCTTTGCCGACGTGAGCGGCCGCGATTTCTTCGCGCAGTTCATGCGCTGGTACGCGCAAGCCGGCACGCCGGAGATCAAGGTCGAGCCGCATTACGATCCGCGCGCCAGGACCTACCGGCTCGACATGACGCAGACGATCCCGCCGACGCCAAACCAGCCGACCAAGCAGCCGATGCTGATTCCGCTCGCCTTAGGCCTCGTCGGCAAGAATGGCGCCGACCTGTCGCTCACGCTCGACGGCCGACCGGTTCCGCGCGCCGTTATCGAGCTGCGCGAGGCAAGCCAAACCTTCGTGTTCGGCGATGTCAGCGAGCGACCGATACCCTCCATCAACCGCGGCTTTTCCGCGCCGATCAAGTTGTCAGTGCCGATCGAGCCGGACGACCTGCGCTTCCTCGCCGCCCACGACGGCGATCCGTTCAATCGCTGGCAGGCGGTGCAGACGCTCGCCATGTCGCTTCTCACCGCGAACGCCGCGGTGCTGCGGCAAGGCGGCGCGGCGCGCGACGACGACGGCCTGATGGCGGCGCTCGGTGCGATCCTCGACGACGACAAGCTCGAGCCCGCCTTTGTCGCGCTCAACCTCGCGCCGCCGAGCGAGGCCGATATCGCCCGCGAAATCGGCCGCGACGTCGACCCCGACGCGGTGTTCGCGGCGCGCCGCGCACTGCGCGCGGCAATCGGACGTAAGCACACGGCGGCGCTCGCTCGCACCTACGATCGGATGATCTCGCGCGGTCCTTATAGCCCCGACCCCCAGAGTGCCGGACGGCGCGCGCTCAAGAACGCCTGCCTCGATCTTCTGGCGACAGCTGCCGACAACGCGGCGATCGCGCGGGCGATGACGCAATATTCCGGCGCCGACAACATGACCGACCGCATGGCGGCGCTGGAGACGCTGGGGCAGCACGACCGGCCGGAGCGTGCCGCCGTGCTCGACGACTTCTATCATCGTTATGCCGACGATCCCTTGATCATCGATAAATGGCTGGCGCTTCAGGCAACCATCCCGGAGCCGGCGACGCTCGATCGGGTGCAGAAGCTGACCGCCCATCCCGCGTTCTCAATGGCGAACCCGAACCGGGTGCGCTCGCTGATCGGCGCCTTTGCCCAAGCCAATCACACCCAGTTCAACCGCGCCGACGGCTTGGGCTACGAATTCGTCGCCGACACGGTGCTCACGCTCGACCCCAAGAATCCGCAGGTCGCGGCGCGCCTGATGGGCGCGTTCCGATCGTGGCGGGCCTTGGAAGCGCGGCGGCGCGAACGCGCCCAGGCGACGCTGCGCCGCGTCGCTGCCGTCACGACACTTTCGCGCGATGTCCACGACATCGTCGCCCGCACGCTCGCTGACAATTGACGAAAACGATTATTCGATTGATTTCAGCGATCCGTTTTTCTTGATCTGCATCAATCTCAAGAACGGCGTAACGTCGCACTCTGCCGATTGTTCTAACTGGCGGTCATGGTCGAAAGCCAGCGAGATCAGCGCTCCGGGGAGTGATCAATGTCGACTGCAATCCGCGCTAAACTGAAAGAATGGTACATCGCCGGCGTCGGCATCGTCCTCATCGCGGGAGGTCTGTTTCTCGCCTCGCAACAGCAGACCGTTCCGTCGGCACCGGCAGCAGCCGCGACGGACCGTCAAACGGCGGTGCCTGAAACCGTCGCACGCGCTCCGCAGCCCGCACCGCGTGCGGCTCCGGCGCCCGCCACGCCCACCGCGCCCTCCCCGTCCACGAGCGCGCCCGCACGGCAGGCCGCAACGGAGGCCCCCGCTGCACAGCCGCGCGATCAGGGCATGGCCCAAGGCATGCCCCAAGGCATGGCCCAAGGCACGGCCCATGCCATGGATCACGGCACGACAGCCGTGGCGCAGGCACAGCCGGCGCCCGCCGCGGCACCGAGCGGCGGCGACGCTACCGCAGGGCGACTGGTCTTCAGAAAATGCCAGGCGTGCCACTCGATGGAGCCGGGCAGGACCATTCTCGGTCCTTCGCTCGCGGGCATCATCGGCCGCAAAGCCGCATCAGAGGCCGGTTACAACTACTCGCCGGCGATGAAGCAGGCCAATATCGTCTGGGATGCCAAGACGCTCGACGCCTACCTGAACGATCCGCAGAAGACCGTTCCCGGCAACAAGATGCCGTTCCCGGGGCTGAAAACCGACACCGATCGCGCCGACGTCATCGCGTACTTTGCCGCAGCCGGCGCTCCGGCCACAGCGGGCGCGACGGCACCGAAAGCTCCAGCCGTGACGGCGCAACAGGCGCCGCCGCCAGCGAGCCAACCCGCGCCCGGAACGGCCGGCGCCGATTCCGGTTATCTGTTGGATGCCAGATACACCTTGCGCTCGGGCATCGCCGAGGGCCGCATGGTCTATATCGGCGTCGGCGGCGCGATCGACGGCAAGGTCAATCCGGTCCTGACCGCAGCCGAAGGACAAGTCGTGCAGCTCACGCTCATCAACGGCGAAGGCGCCGAGCACGATATCGTGCTTCCCGATCAGAGCGCGCGGTCGCCGCGCGTGACCGGCAAGGGCGCCAGCACAACTATTGCGTTCCGCGCCGAGAAGAGCGGCGATTTCATCTATTTCTGCAGCGTCCCTGGCCATCAACAGGCCGGCATGCAGGGCCAGTTCCTGGTGACGCCGCGGCCGGCGCCGCAAACCCTCGTCGAGGCCGATATCTCGCGCGAGCCGACCGACCTGCCGCCGCCCATCGGCAAACGCGATCCGCAGACGGTCCGCGTCGATCTGTTCACGGTCGAAGTCGAGGGTCGGCTCGCCGAGGGCACGACCTTCGGCTACTGGACCTTCAACGGCAAAGTGCCGGGACCGTTTATCCGCGTCAAAGTCGGCGACACCATCGACATTCATCTGAAAAACTCGCCGGACAGCGCGATGATCCACTCGGTCGATTTTCACGCCACCACCGGCCCCGGCGGCGGCGCCGCCGCGCTCCAGGTCGATCCCGGCAAGGAAAAGTCGATGACCTGGAAGGCGCTGGTGCCCGGCCTCTACGTCTATCACTGCGCGACTCCGATGGTGTCCGAGCACATTGCCAATGGCATGTACGGTCTCATTCTGGTCGAGCCCGAGGAAGGACTGCCGCCGGTCGACCGCGAGTTCTACGTCATGCAGGGCGAGATCTACACGGACATTCCCTACGGCCAGCACGGCAGCGCCGAGTTCAGCGTCGAGAAGCTTTTGAGCGAGCATCCCGAATACTTTGTCTTCAACGGCTCGGTCGGCGCGCTGACGAAGCTGCATCCGCTCAAGGCCAAGGTTGGCGACACTGTGCGCATCTTCTTCGGCGTCGGCGGACCGAACTTCACCTCGTCATTCCACGTCATCGGGACCATCTTCGACAAGGTCTATGCGCTCGGCGGCGTGCTGTCGCCGCCGCTCGAGGGCATTCAAACCACCAGCGTAGCGCCGGGAGGCGCCGTGATCGTCGAGTTCAAGGGCAAGGTGCCGGGCAACTACACCCTGGTCGATCACGCGCTGGCGCGACTCGAACGCGGCCTGGTCGGCATCCTCAGCTTCGAGGGCGCACCCAATCCCGATATCTACAACGGCCAAGTGATGACGGGCATGGGGCATTGACGCGATGGCGGTGCGACGGTGGCCGGCAAGGTGACGCGGCAAGGCGTGCCATGAGCATGCCGGCCGCGGTGCGTCGTCGTTTGGATTATTCCGGCCCGGCGCTGTTCTCTACGGCTTCCGGCCGTACTTTCTGGGCGGCGCGCTGTGGGCGGCGCTCGCCGTCGTACTGTGGTTGCCGCAATATTTCGGCGAGATGGCGTTGCCAACGGCGTTCGGCCCGCTCGACTGGCATATCCACGAGATGATCTACGGCTATCTCGCCGCCGTTATTGCCGGCTTCCTGCTCACGGCCATCCCCAACTGGACCGGCCGGCTGCCGATCAACGGCTATCCGTTAGCCGCCCTGTTCGGGCTTTGGCTCACCGGCCGCATCGCGATAATCGGCTCCGCCATCTGGGGTCTCTGGCTCGCCGCGGCGATCGACATCGCCTTCCTTGTCCTCCTGGCCGCCGCCGCCGCCCGCGAGGTCGTCGCCGGCAACAATAGGCGCAATCTTCGCGTCCTTATCGTGCTGGGCGTGCTGATCGCCGGCAACGTCGTGTTTCACGCCGAGGTCATCGCCTATGGCGCGGCCGATTACGGCGTCCGCCTCGGCATTGCGGCAATCGTCGTGCTCATCAGCTTGATCGGCGGCCGCATCGTGCCGAGTTTTACGCACAATTGGCTGGCGCGAAGCAGTCCCGGGCGCATGCCGCAGCCTTTTTCGTGGTTCGACGCGGTCGTGGTCGCCGGCACCGCGCTTGCGGTCGCCGCCTGGATCGCGTTGCCGCAATCCGCCGTCTCCGGCGCATTGCTGATCATCGCAGGCTTGCTCCAGGCCGTGCGGCTCATCCGCTGGGCGGGCGATCGCACTGCGGCCGATCGCCTGGTGCTGGTGCTCCACGTCGCCTATGCATTCGTGCCGCTCGGCTTGCTGCTGGCGGGCGCGGCGATCTTGTGGCCGGCCACCTGGCCGATCAGCGCCGGCCTGCACGCCTGGATGACGGGGGCCGCCGGCCTAATGACGCTCGCGGTCATGACTCGCGCCAGCCTCGCGCATACCGGCAACAAGCTCGTCGCATCGATCCCGACGCAGCTGATCTACCTTTGTGCGCTCACTGCGGCATTGACCCGCATCGCCGCGGCGTTCGCGCCGTCGAGTGCCTTGCTGCACACGGCCGCGGCGGCGTGGGTGCTGGCATTCGGCGGCTTTGCCGCGGTCTACGGCCCATTGTTGGCCGGCCGTGCGCCGGTTTGGGCCGGCAGAAGTTAACGGGCGTACGCAACACGATCGCGCAAGTGACTCTCACTTCGGATTTTTTTTGCTTTGCGCGCTGACGCAAAAAGCTTGGGACAAAGGTTAAGAAAATATTGACTCCGGACTCTCGACAAATCGATTCGCGTCGATTCAAATGGACTGATTCGGAAGCAGATGCGGGAAGTCCTTCCGAGAGCGTCCTTCCGAAGCGTTACGTCTAGGGGATCGTCCGAACGGAGGCAGGCATGGCGCGCGCCGAAACGGCGAGTGCGTCTCTAGGGTCCGATTCTATCAAGGGGCTGGCGCAATCGATTGCCAAGCCCGCCTACCGCCGCCTTCTCACCGCCGAGCCGCTGCTGCGGCGCGCCGTGCCGGTTCTCATCGTCGCCTTTATGCTCACCATCTGCATCGGCGCAATGGTGCAAGTGCTCGACCATCGCCGCCAAGCTATTCTCGATTCTGTCCGCACTGTCGAGGCGCTCGCCGATCATCTCGCGGTCGCGCTCGACCGCACTGGGCGCGACGGCAAGCCAGTTCTGCCGCGCACCTCCGACGCGCTAGAGCGCGCGCTGCCGGCATGGGCGGCCGGCGGCGGCCGCAGCATCCTGGTCGGCGACGTCGACGGCAACATCATCGCCAGCGTGCCGAACGGGCCGACCATGCAAGGCCGCAACATCCTCGACATTCTCGGCCCGATTCAGCCCCTCACCACGTTCGGCGCCGCCGCCGGCACCATGGAGATCGTGCTGGCCGACGGCGCCACCGCCTTCGCAACGGTGCGGGCGCTGCGCAACCCGATCGGCATGCTCGCGGTGATGCAGCCGCGCAGCGAGGCGCTGGCCAGCTGGCGCTCAACCACGGCGATGACGGTCACGCTGGCGGCCACCACGGGCTTTGTCGTGCTGATCCTCGGCTTCGCCTTTCACTGGCAGGCGACGCGGGCGCGCGAAGCCGACGTCATCCACGACACCGTGCGCAGCCGCATCGATACTGCGCTCGACCGCGGCCGCTGCGGGCTGTGGGACTGGGATTTGGCGCGCGGCCGCGTGTTCTGGTCGCATTCCATGTTCGACATTCTCGGCCTGCCGCCCAAGGACGACCTCCTGACCTTCGGCGAGGTCAACGCGCTGGTGCACAAGGACGACATCAATCTTTATGCGCTTGCCACCCAGGTCGCCGATTCCAGGATGCAATCGATCGATCATGCGTTCCGCATGCGCCACGCCGACGGCCGCTGGCTGTGGCTGCGGGCGCGCTGCGAACTGGCGCGCCAGGAGGACGAAGGCGGCCTGCACCTGATCGGCATCGCCGTCGACATCACCGAGCAGAAAAACCTGGTCGAGCGGACCGTCGCGGCGGATTTGCGGCTGCGCGATGCCATCGAAACCATCCCCGAGGCTTTCGTGCTGTGGGACGCCGATAATCGCCTGGTGTTGTGCAATTCCAACTTCCAAGAGCTGCATCACTTGCCCGACGAAGTGGTCCAGGCCGGCGCGCGTTATGAAAGCGTCGTCGCCGCCGGCAAGAAGCCGATCCTGCGCACCACCGTAACCAATGACGAGGCGCAACAGCCCGGCGCCGGCACCTTCGAAGTGCAACTCGACGATGGCCGCTGGATGCATATCAGCGAGCGTCGCACCAAGGACGGCGGCTATGTCTCGGTCGGCACCGACATCACCAAAATCAAGCTGCACGAGCAGAAGCTGGTCGAGGGCGAAAAACGCCAGGCGCAGACCATCAACGACTTGCGCACGTCGCAGGAGGCGCTGCAGCTGCAGACCGAACAGCTCGCCGACCTTGCGGAAAAGTACGCCGAGGAAAAGACCCGCGCCGAGGAGGCCAATCAGGCCAAGTCGAAATTCCTCGCCAATATGAGCCACGAGCTGCGTACGCCCTTGAACGCCATCATCGGCTTCTCTGAAATCATGGAAGCCGCCATGTTCGGGCCCCTTGGCGCCGAGAAATACAACGAATATTCCCGCGATATCCGCGAAAGCGGCGAATACCTGCTCGACGTCATCAACGATATCCTCGACATGTCGAAGATCGAGGCCGGTGGCATCCGGCTGGCGCCGGAACAGATCGACCTGGATTCCGTGCTTGCCGATTGCCTGCGTGTGGTGTGGCAGCGCGCCAACGAGAAGCACCTGACGCTGCAATCGCGTGTCGATCCGGCGATCAGTCTGAAGGCGGACCGTCGCTCGCTCAAGCAGATCGCACTCAATCTTCTATCCAATGCGGTGAAGTTCACGCCGGACGGCGGCGCCGTGACCGTGCGCGGCCATGTGCGCGCCGGCAAGGTCACCATCGCCATCGAAGATTCCGGCATCGGTATTCCGAAGGACGCGCTGCACAAGCTCGGCCGGCCGTTCGAACAGGTCGAAAGCCAGCTGACCAAGCGGCATCAGGGCTCGGGCCTCGGTCTTGCGATTGCGAAATCGCTCACCGAGCTGCACGGTGGCGCCATGCGCATCCGCTCGCGGCTCGGCAAAGGCACGATGGTGGTGGTGCGGCTACCCGTTGAGGCAAAGGTCGCGCCGCGGACGGAAATGGCGGAAGCCGCCGCCTGATCGCCGCGGTGGCGCCGCTTAGGGCGCCGTCCCCAGGATACGCACGAAGCAGGCGCGCACCTGCCGCTGCGTATCCTCGACATGGGCCTGCAATGCCGGGAAATCCGGCAGATCGGCGGCCCGGGCGAGCAGCGCCAGCACGCCGGCGCCGGCTGTCTTCGGATCGAGCGTTCCAGGCAAACAAAGCCGCAACACCTGGACCAGGTCGTGAAAGAGCCGCACCGCCGGCCGCAAGATCGCGGCGTCTTCCGGCGTGAGAACGCCGAGCCGAGCCGCCTTCTCCAGCGACCGCGCCGTCGAGGTGTCGAGGATTTCCGGCTTTGCCGCGGCGTGCACGAGTTGCAAATATTGAGCGATGAACTCGATGTCGATGAGCCCGCCGACCGCGTATTTGAGGTCCCACGGGTCGGCGTCGCCCTTTTCCTTGGCGATGGCGCCGCGCATCTCGACGACGTCGGCGGCGATCGTTTCCGCGTTGCGCTCGCGGCACAGCGCATGGCGGATCACCGCATCGACGGACCTTGCGAACTTTGGCGGCGAGGAGACGATGCGGGCGCGCGTGAGCGCCATATGCTCCCAGGTCCAGGCCTCGCGCTCCTGATAGCTTTCGAAGCTGCCGATCTGCGTCGCCAGCGGGCCGGAACGCCCCGATGGGCGCAGCCGCATGTCGACCCGATACAGCGCACCGTAATTGGTCTGCACCGTCAGCGCGCTGATCAGGCGCTGGGTCAGCCGCGCGAAATATTGCGCGCCGTAGAGCGGACGATGGCCGTCCGACTGCGGCTTGTTCTGCTCGAAGTCGTAAATGACGATGAGATCGAGATCGGAGCTTGCGGTCATTTCCCAGCCGCCCAGGCGGCCTAGTGCGACGATTGCGGTCTGTTGGCCCGCGATGCGGCCGTAGGTGACGGCAAAATCCGCTTCGACGATGCGATGCACGGCGCGGATCAGGACGTCAGCGAGGCGCGTCAGCAGCTCACCCGCCTGCTCGGCCGACACCGAGCCCGACAGGATGCGCGCCCCGATCAGGAACATGTGCTCCTGGCCGAACTGGCGGACGGCGTCGAGGACCTCTTCGTAGCCGTGAGATTCGCCGAGCCGATGGGCGAGCTCGGCCTCGAGCCAGGTCTCGTCGGGCAGCGCGCTGAAGAAACTCGGCTCGATCAGCACATCGATGCTGTTGGGGTTCTGCGCCAGAATATCGGCGACCCGTGGCGCGACGCCCAGGATCAAGGCAATGAAGCGAATGAGCTCCGGGTTCTGGCGCAGCAGCGGCATGAACAGGCCGCCGGCGCGCAAGCCGGCGAGAAAGCGGTCGAACGCGGCAAAGGCCGCGTCCGGGTGCTCGGCGCGGGAGAATTGCTCGACGATCAGCGGCACGAGCTCGATCAGATTGGCGCGCACCTGCTCGCTGCGCAGCGCCCGGCATTCGCCGGCGCGCCAGCGGCGCACCGCGGCGGCGATCTCCTGCGGCGCCCGGAAGCCCAATTCCGCCAAACGGTCGAGCGTGCCGGCTTCGATGTCGGCGGCGATAAACGAAAGGTTCTGCTGCTGGGCGAGAAAAGCCGGCGCGCGCTCGAACAGCCTCACATAGTGCCGCTCGACCTCATGCAGATGCGCCAGCAACGAATTGGCGAAAGCGTCGCGGTCGGCAAATCCGAGGAAGCGGGCAAAAGCTTCGAGCGCCGCGCTATCGGAGGGCAGGGTGTGGGTCTGCTCGTCGGCCATCATTTGCAGGCGATGCTCGACGCGGCGCAGAAAATAATAGGCCGCAGTGAGCGCGTCGCGTGCCTCCCCATCGATCCAGCCGCCGCCGGCGAGGGCCTGAAGCGTCGCGACCGTCTCGCGCCCGCGCAGCTCCGGATGCCGGCCGCCGGCGATAAGCTGCTGCGTCTGGGCGAAGAACTCGATCTCGCGGATGCCGCCGCGGCCGAGCTTGATGTTGTGGCCCTCGACCGCGATATCGCCATGGCCGCGATAGGCGTGAATCTGCTGCTTCATGGCATGCACGTCGGCGACGGTGCGGTAGTCGAGATATTTGCGCCAGACAAACGGCGACAGTTCGCGGATCAGCGTCTCGCCAGCGGCCAGATCGCCGGCGCTGGCGCGCGCCTTGATCAAGGCGGCGCGCTCCCAGTTCTGGCCGCGGCTCTCGTAGTAATCGAGCGCGGTCTCGGTCGCGATCGCGATCTGGGTCGAGGACGGATCGGGGCGAAGCCGCAGATCGACGCGGAATACGTAGCCGTCGACGGTACGCTCCTGCAGGATTTTCACGAGCTCGCGCGTGAGCCGCACGAAAAACCCCATCGGCTCGACACCGGGTGTAAGCCCGGAGACCGACGGGTCGAAGAACACCATCAGGTCGATATCGCTCGAGTAATTCAGTTCGCCGGCGCCCATCTTGCCCATGGCGAGCACGATGTAGCCCGAGCCGCGCGCGGCGTGGCGCGGATCGACGGCGACGAGCTTCTCGCGCCGCACCGCATCGCGCAGCACATGATTGACCGCGACCGCGAGCGCGAGATCGGCCATGTCGGTGAGCGCACGGGTGACGCGCTCGACCGGCCAAACCCCACCGATATCGGCGAGCGCAATGAGGAGCGCGGCTTCGGATTTCATGCGGCGAAGCGCGTGCATCAGCGCGTCCTGGCTGCGCGCCGTACCGGCACTTTTATGCGCTTGCGCCAAAAGCGAAGCCAAGGTGCGGTCCGGATCGCCGGTAGCGAGCCGTTGCAAACGCGCCGGATCGGCGCGAATCAAATCCCAGAGATAGGGTGCGGTTGCGGCGATGCTCGCCAGCGTGTCGGCAAACGCCGGATGCTCGGCCCGCAGTGCTGTAAGCGCCTTGCCGGCAGCGCTCGCCTTGTTCTCGGCGAGCCAAACAACGACCCGCGCCACGCCTTCGGGCGATGCCAATGGCAGCGCGCCGCCAAGGCGCCAGATCAGGGCCGTTTCGTCGAGCTTTTTTCTGGGCCGCTTTCTGACCGCGGGCCGCGTCATCCCGCCCCTGCCCCCGTCGGGCCGGCGCGCGGTAGCGCGATGATCGAGCGCAGGCCGGGTTCATTGTCCTCGAGCTTCAACTCGCCGCCGTGCAAGCGCGCGACCGCGGCGGCAAGGCTCAAGCCCAAGCCGGAGCCCGGCTCGGAGCGGCTTTGCTCGAGCCGCACGAAGCGCTCGACGACGCGGCCGCGCTCGTTTTCGGGAATGCCGGGGCCGCGATCGGCGACGCTGAGCGAAATGCGCTCGCCCTCGTTGCCGGCTTTGACCACAATTTCGGCTGGCGCACCGTTGACGAGCGCGCCGTTCGGCCCGGCATATTTGATGGCGTTGTCGATCAGGTTGGCGAGCGCCTGGCTGACCAGCTCGCGATTGCCGCGCACCGGCGCAGCGACCGGCGCCTCGACCTTCAGCGCGATGCCCTTTTCCTCGGCGACCGGCTCATAGAGCTCGCCGACGTCGCGGGCGATTTCGGCGGCGTCGAATTCGGTCATGTTGTCGCGCGCCTGGCCGGATTCCGCGCGCGCGATCATTAAGAGCGCGTCGAAAGTGCGGATGAGTTCGTCGGATTCGGCGATGGTGTCTTCGAGCGCCGCGCGGTAATCGGCAATGCCGCCCGAACCGCGCAGCGCCTGTTCACTGCGATTGCGCAGCCGCGTCAGCGGCGTTTTCAGATCGTGGGCGATGTTGTCGGAGACTTCCTTGAGGCCGCGCATCAACGCCTCGATGCGCTCCAGCATGGCGTTGAGGCGGTCGGCCAAGCGATCGAGCTCGTCGCCGGTGCCGGCGACCGGCAGGCGGCCGGCGAGATCGCCGGCCATGATGGTCTGCGCCGTCTCGGTCATGGCTTCGACGCGGTTGAGCACGCGCCGGCTGACAAAGAAGCCGCCGGCAAGGCCGAGCACGATGACCAGCGCCAACGACCATTGCGCGGCATTGGCGATGATGCCGAAGATGCGCTCGCGCTCCTCGAGATCGCGGCCGACGAGCAGGCGGAAGCCGCCCGGCAGCTGCACGATCTGGACCAGGGCGTGGTGGTCGCTGCCTTCCGGCGCTTCGAGCCGGCGATAATTGGTCTCGAGCCATCCGGGATGGTCGAGCACGCCGGGCTCGAGCGAGCCGACATTGCCGGCGAGTCCCTCGCCCGTCGCCGTGGTGACGAGATAGAGGCTCGAGCCCGGCCGCCGCGAGCGCAGATCGACGACGACCACAAGGCGCCGGATGCCGCCGAGATTATATTGCTCGCGCAAGCCTGAAATCTCGGTATCGACCGTGGCCGTGATCTGCTCAGTGATGAGGCGGCGCGTGTTGAGCGCGAAATACCCGAGCAACGACGCCGCGAACAGGATGAAGACCAGCAGATAGCCGAGCGTCAGCTGGAATGCCGTGGTGCGAAGAAGTTTGCCGAGCGCGGTCACCGGTCAGACTTTCTCAGGCCGCTCGCCGATCTCGTTCTCGGAAAAATCCTCCTCCCAGAATTCGAGGCTGGCGCGTTTGCCGCCCTGCTGGTTGGTCGCCTCGTTGCGGCGCAACTCGACGCGGCGGATCTTGCCGGAGATGGTCTTCGGCAATTCGGCGAATTCGAGCCGCCGCACGCGCTTGAAGGGCGCGAGCGCGGCGCGGCAGTGCTGGAAGATCGACAGCGCCGTGGCGCGATCCGCCGCGTGTCCCGGCGCGAGCGCCAGGAACGCCTTCGGCACCGCAAGCCGCAATGGATCGGGCGACGGCACGACGGCGGCTTCCGCCACTGCCGGGTGCTCGATCAGCACGCTTTCGAGCTCGAACGGGCTGATGCGGTAGTCGGAGGATTTGAACACGTCGTCGGCGCGGCCGACATAAGTCAGGTAGCCGTCGTCATCGATCGCGGCGACATCGCCGGTGCGGTAGAGCGGGCCGCCCATGGCACGAACGCCGCCGTCGTCGGCCTGATAGCCTTGCATCAAGCCGGTCGGCCGCGGATCGAGCAACAGGCAGACCTCGCCCTCCCTTTGCTCTTTGTCGTTGACGTCGAGCAACGCCACGCGATAGCCGGGCAGCGGCCGGCCCATGGAGCCGGGCTTGACCTTCTGGCCTGGCGAATTGCCGACGAGCGCCGTGGTCTCGGTCTGGCCGTAGCCGTCGCGGATGGTGATACCCCACGCCGCCTTGACCCGCTCGATGACTTCCGGATTGAGCGGCTCGCCGGCGCCGATCAATTCGCGCATCTTGACCTTCCAGGCGCCCAAATCCTCCTGGATCAGCATGCGCCAAACCGTCGGCGGCGCGCAGAACGTGGTCACGCCGCAGCGCGCGATGGTGTCGAGCAAGCCCTTGGCGTTGAAGCGGCGCTGATTGACGATGAAGATCGTGGCCTGCGCGCTCCACGGCGAGAAGAAACAGCTCCAGGCGTGCTTGGCCCAGCCGGGCGATGAAATGTTCAGATGCACGTCGCCGGGCTTCAACCCGAGCCAGTAGATCGTCGACAGATGCCCGACCGGATAGCTCTGCTGGCTGTGCAGCACGAGCTTCGGCGTCGCCGTGGTGCCGGAGGTGAAATAAAGCAGCAGCGGATCGTCGGCGCGAGTCTCGCCGTCGGGCACAAATTCCGCCGGCGCCCCGTAACCCTTCTCGTACGACACCCAACCCGGCACCGGAGCGCCGACGGCGACGCGGGTGTAGTCGCCCGGCAGATCGGCGAATTTGGCCGCGACGTCGGAACTTGCGATGACATGGCGGACGCGGCCGCGCGCGAAGCGGTCGGCGAGATCGTTGTGGGTGAGCAGCATGGTCGCCGGCACGATCACGGCGCCGAGCTTCATCGCCGCCAGCATCGATTCCCACAACGGCACGACGTTGCCGAGCATTAGCAAGATGCGGTCGCCGCGGCGCACGCCGAGCGCGCGCAGCGCGTTGGCGACGCGGTTCGACCGCTCGCTCATCTCGGCGAAACTGATCTTCACTTCGCCCGCATCCTCGTCGACCAGCCACAGCGCGGCTTGACCGTTGCCGCGCGCCATCGGGTCGAAATAGTCGAGCGCCCAATTGAAGCGGTCGAGCTTGGGCCAGCGAAAATCGCGATAGGCGGTCGCGTAATCCTCGCGGTGGCGAAACAGAAAATCGCGCGCCGCGAGGAAGGATGCCGCACTGCTCGAGCTCATGAAGACCTCCCGGGGTCGGTCCTTGGCCGCCCGATATTATAGCGCCGCCCGCGTCAGCGCGCGCCGTCGCGGATCATGTAGCCGGCACCGCGCACGGTGTGCAGCAGCGGCTGCGCGAAGCCTTTATCGATCTTCGAACGCAAGCGCGAAATATGCACGTCGATGACATTGGTCTGCGGGTCGAAGTGATAGTCCCAAACGTTCTCCAGCAGCATTGTGCGGGTGACCACTTGGCCGGCGTGACGCATCAGATATTCGAGCAGGCGGAATTCGCGCGGCTGCAATTGCAGCTCCTGCCCGGCGCGGCTGACCTCGTGCGACAGCCGATTGAGCTCGAGATCGGCGACGCGGTACACGGTCTCCTCACCGCGGCTGCCGCGGCGGCGCGCCAGCGCCTCGACCCGCGCCAACAGCTCGGAGAAAGCATACGGCTTGGCCAGATAGTCGTCGCCGCCGGCGCGCAAGCCTTTGACGCGATCGTCGACTTGGCCGAGCGCGGAGAGGATCAGCACCGGCGTTTCCACCGATTTGCTGCGCAGCGCATTGATGACCGACAGCCCGTCGCGCTTCGGCAGCATGCGATCGACGATCAGCACGTCGTATTGGCCATCGAGCGCGAGCGCCTGGCCTTCCTCGCCGTCGGTCGCCTGGTCGGCGACGTGGCCCACTTCGCGGAACGCCTTGACCAGATAGTCGGCCGCGTCGCGATCGTCCTCGATGATGAGTAGGCGCATAATCTGATGCCAATATTCGGGAAGCGGCAACGGCCGGTATCCTGGGGAATCATATTGTTTGCCAACCGCTTTCGGCAATATCGATCCGACCGTGAATCGGCTGGCTTCTCCACCGGTCCAACGGGCGCACCGGCGGCGCCGCAAAAGAATAAGGGGGTGGCGAGCATGGCCCGCCACCCCCCTACCTACTCTGCCCCCAGCGGGGGCGACTCATGCCGGGAGGCAGAGTTGGTATTTAGCGGGGACGGGCCTTGCGGCCCGTCCCCAGGGTACGCCCGCCAGCGGGGGCGACGGATGCCAGCGGATCGCCCCTTTTCCTCAGGCGTTGCCGACGGGAAGCGCCACGAACTTCGTGCCCTCCCGCGACTTCACCCTGAATAAGATTGCGTGTTTGCCCTCCTTGCGGGCGTCAGTGAGACTTTGACGAACGTCGGCCGGCGTCGACACCGTCTTGCCGCCGACGTCGAGAATGACGTCGCCAACCTGGAAACCGTGATCGGCGGCGACACCGCCGTCAGCAACGGAGGTGACGACGACACCCGTGCCGCCGGCGCCCTGAACCTTGCTGGCCGGCGCCAACGACAGGCCGAGCTTCGGCAGATCGCTGTCGGACACCTCGCGCTGGTTCTGCGAACCGTTATCGGCGCGTTTCTCGTTGGGCAGCGTGCCGAGCGTCAGCGTCACGGTCTTGTCCTGGCCTTGATGGATAACACCGAGCCTGACCGAGACACCCGGCGCCATGGTGCCGATCCGGCGGGCGAGATCGCGTGCGTCGTGCACCGGCGCATCGTTGACGGACGTGATGACGTCGCCGCTCTGGATGCCGGCCTTGACGGCCGGGCTGTCGGGCTGCGGCTCGGACACCAGTGCGCCGGTGGTCTGCTTCAGTCCCATGCCATCGGCGATGTCTTGGGTCACCGATTGGATCTGAACGCCGATCCAGCCGCGCGTCACCGAGCCTTTGTCGCGCAACTGCGCGATCACGCTTTTCACGGTGTCCGCGGGAATAGCGAAGGCGATGCCGACCGAGCCGCCCGAGGGCGAGAAGATAGCGGTGTTGACGCCGATGACATTGCCCTCGACGTCGAAGGTCGGACCGCCGGAATTGCCCTTGTTCACCGGCGCATCTATCTGGATGAAATCATCATAGGGACCGGCGCCGATATCGCGGCCGCGCGCCGAAACGATACCCGCGGTCACGGTACCGCCGAGGCCGAATGGATTGCCAACGGCCAGCACCCAGTCGCCGACCCGCGGCAAGACGTCGGCGAGCTTCACAAAGGGAAAGTTATTGCCCTCGACCTTGATCAGCGCGAGGTCGGTGCGCGAATCGGTGCCGATCACCTTGGCGGTGTAGGTCTTGCCGTCGTCGCCGGTCACGGTGACGGTTTCGGCGTTCTGCACGACGTGATTGTTGGTCACCGCGTAGCCGTCCGCCGAAATGAAGAAGCCGGAGCCTTGGCCGGTAACGACTTCCTTGCCATTCGGCGTATTCGGCGCGCCGAAGCGGCGGAAGAAGCGCTCGAACGGCGAGCCGGGCGGAAACGGCATATCGTCCTCGCTTAAGCCGGAATTCGCCTGGCGTTCCACCTTGACGCGGACCGAGATTACCGAGGGTTTGACCTTCTCGACGATATCGGCAAACCCGACCGGTCGCTGCGACAGCTGCTGCACCTTGTCGGTGAGATTTTGCGCCTGCGCCGCGGCACCAAACAGATCCGCTTTCGGCGCGAGATTCGGCATCACCAATGCCGCAGCACTCAAGCCGGCAATCGTCGTGGCCAGCAGCGCCGCGCGCCGCACCGAGAGCATCGAACGCGACCGCACACCGTAAACCTGCATTCCTTGTCTCCAGCATCGCGATCCGTCGGGCGACGGATGTGGCTTGAAGGCCTTTGGCTAGGGCGAAGGATGCGACCCGACGCCTTACCGGTCGCTGTCGGGCAGATTAAAATTTCGTAATGTGCGTAATCTGGAATTTGCGCAACGCGATCAGCGACTTCTATCGAATTTTTGTGTTCTTTGACGAACTAAAGGAAAATTTCCTGCGCCTCATCAGGAGTTCGAGCCGTCGCGCAAAAGTTCCGCCAGCCGGGTTTCCTCGGTGGCCGTCAGACTAGGCCTTGATTCTTGAGCCGGCGCGACGCGCCGGCGGCGCAAATCCAGGAGGATGATCACTGCCCCAAAGAGCAACACCACGGGCGGCAGGCCCCATAGGGCCATCGTGTGCCACGACAGCGGCGGCTTGAGCAGGACGAATTCGCCGTAGCGGGCGACGAGGAAATCCAGCACCTGCCGATCTGTGTCGCCGGCCTTGATGCGGTCGCGCACCAAGACGCGCAGATCGTGAGCGAGCGGCGCCCCGGAATCGTCGATCGATTCGTTCTGGCACACCATGCAACGCAAATCCTTGGATAGTGCGCGGGCGCGCGCTTCCAGGACCGGATCCGACAGCATTTCGTTCGGCTCGACCGCCCAGGCGAGCGTCGGCGCGGCGAGCGCGAGCAGCAGCAAGGCGGCGTGAAGGATTTTCACGGCGCTCACTCCGCCGGCTGCAGCGCGGCCTTTGCCCTCTTCGCCGGCCGCGGCGCACCGACGCGCAGGCGCCGATCCGACAACGATAGCGCACCACCCAGGAACATGATGATCGCGCCGAGCCAGATCATCAACACGTGCGGCTTGAAATAGAGCCGCACCGCCACGCTGCCGTTGGGATTTGGATCGCCGAGCGAAAGATAAAGCTGGCTGACGCGGCGCGTCATCAGCGCGGCTTCCGTGGTCGCCATGTTGCGCGCCGGGAAGGTGCGCCGGCTCGGCTCCATGACGCCGAGCACCTCGCCGCTCATGCGGCGCACGGTGAAATGGCCGACCAGGTCGCGGTAGTTCGGGCCCGGTCGGTTGAACACGCCGTCGAAGGTCAGCCGGTAATGCGAGATTTCGATGGTATCCCCCGGCTTGATCTCGGCGATGCGCTCGCTGCCCCAGGCGGTGACCGCGACGATGCCAAGGAGCGTCGCGCCGATGCCGAAATGGCCGAAGGCGGTGCCCCAGACCGAACGCGGCAGGCCAATGGCCCGCTTGAGCGCCGCGCGAAGCGGCAGGCGCAGGATCATGGTGCGCTCGACGATGTCGGTCGCCGCACCCGCCATGACGAAGACGGCAATGCCGGCGCCGAATGGCGCCAGCACCGGCCCGCCCTGCTCGATCGCGAATGCCGCGGCGACAGCGATGGCAGCCAGGCCGGCCGCGGCAAGGAGGCGTTGCGCCGCGGCGACGATGTCGCCGCGCTTCCAGCCGAGCAGCGGCCCGAACGGCATGGCCAGCATCAGCGGAATGAACAGCGGGCCGAAGGTAGCGTTGAAGAACGGCGGACCTACGGAAATCTTGTCGTTGGTCAAGGCTTCGAGCGCGAGCGGATAGAGCGTGCCGACCAGCACCGTCGCGCAGGCCGAGGTCAGGAACAGATTGTTGAATACCAGTGCGCCCTCGCGCGAGATCGGCGCGAACAAGCCGCCTTGCTTGAGCAGCGGCGCACGCCAGGCATAGAGCGACAGCGCGCCGCCGATGAACACCGCCAGAATGGCGAGGATGAAAATGCCGCGCCTGGGGTCGGTGGCAAAGGCATGAACCGACGTCAGCACGCCCGATCGCACCAGGAACGTGCCGATCAGCGACAGCGAGAACGCGATGATAGCGAGCAGAATGGTCCAGACCTTAAGCGCGTTGCGCTTCTCCATCACGACCGCGGAGTGGAGCAGCGCGGTGCCGGCAAGCCACGGCATCAGCGACGCGTTCTCGACCGGATCCCAGAACCAGAAGCCGCCCCAGCCGAGCTCGTAATAGGCCCAATAGGAACCGCCGGCGATGCCGAGCGTCAGGCACATCCAGGCGCCGAGCACCCAGGGCCGCACCCAGCGCGCCCAGGCGGCGTCGATGCGGCCTTCGAGCAGCGCCGCGATGGCGAACGAGAACGCGATCGAGAAGCCGACATAGCCGAGATAGAGCATCGGCGGATGAAACGCGAGGCCGGGGTCCTGCAGAATTGGGTTGAGGTCGCGGCCCTCGAACGGCGCGTCGGGAATGCGCACAAACGGATTCGACGTGGTCAAGATGAACAGATCGAACGCGGCTGCGATCCAGGCCTGCACGCCGAGCGCATTGGCCTTCAGCGTGACCGGCAGATTGTTGCCGAACAGCGCGACCAGCGCGCCGAAGAAAGCGAGGATCGACACCCACAGGATCATCGAGCCTTCATGGTTGCCCCAGAGACTGGTGAGCCGATAGATCAGCGGCATCGCCGAGTTCGAATTCTCGAAGACATTGAGCACCGAGAAATCGGAGACGATGTAGCACTCGGCGAGCGCGAGAAACGCCATGGCGACGAAAGCGAACTGCGCCAGCGCCGCCGGCGCGGCGATGCTCATGAGCACCGGATCGTTGTTGCGCGCGCCGATGATCGGCATGGTGCCCTGAATGAGCGCGAGGCCGAGCGCCAGCATCAGCGCATAGTGACCGAGCTCGGCAATCATTTGTTTACTCCCGTCGTCGGGATCGCCGCCCGCTGGCCGTGATCTTCCTGCCAATGGCCCGACTTTTTCAAGGCGTCGGCCACCTCTTTCGGCATGTAGGTCTCGTCGTGCTTGGCGAGAATGGTGTCGGCATTGAAGGTGCCGCCGTTATCGAGGCTGCCTTCGGCAACGACGCCTTGGCCTTCGCGGAACAGGTCGGGCAGCACGCCCTGATAGGTCACCGGGATTTCGGATCTGCCGTCGGTCACCTTGAAGCTCACGCGCAGATCGGCGCCGCGCACGATGCTGCCGTCCTCGACCAGACCGCCGAGGCGGATGCGGGTGCCGGGTCCGAGATGCTTTTCGGCGATATCGCTTGGCGAATTGAAGAACGCAATGGAGCCGCGGAACGCGTTGAGCATCAGCGCCACGGCGACCGCCAGCACGCCGAGCCCGGCGCCAATCAGGACGAGGCGTCGCTGCTTGCGCGTCATACCGGCAGTCTCCGTGGTGTCGCTGCTTGCATCAACCCTCCAGGCCGAGACCTTTGACCAGGTCGTCGATCTGCTTGACGTCGCCGGGACGGGCCGCGAGCGCACGCCGCGCGTCGGCGGCGGCGTCCTTAGCCTTGTCGCGGTCGCCGAGCACGGTGTAGGCGCGAACGAGCTTGAGCCAGCCCTCCACGTCGTTGCCGTCGGCATGGAGCCGGTCGGCCAACCGCGCGACCATGCCGCGGACCATCTCGTCACGCTGCGTGTCGCTCATATTCGCCGCGGCCGCGACGTCGGCGTCGCTCGGACCGGACGGCTGCGGAACCGGCTCGCCGGTGACGCGGCCGAGCGCCTCGCGCACGAAGCCGATCCACGGCGCGCCAGCCGGCGCATCCTGCAGCATAGCGCGCCAGCGCTTGGCGGCGGCCTCGCGGTTGCCGTCCTGCTCGTCGGCGAGGCCGAGAAAATAGCGCGCCTTGCTTTCCCGCGCGTCGCGGCCGACGGCGCGCTCGAACTGCGTCTTGGCTTCGTCGGTGACGACGCCGTTCGCGGCGGCGACCAAGGCTTCGCCGAGATCGGAGTCGCGGGTCGCGGTTTCGCCGTTCAGCGCCAGCGATTTGCGCCGCGCCAAGACCGCATCGTCGACGCGGCCGAGTCGCAAATAGACCGGCGCGATGACTTCCCAACCGGCGCCGTCGTTCGGGTTGTTCGCAAGATGCGCCTCGACCTGAGCGACCATCGCTTCGATGGATTGATGACCTTGCGGCGTCTTGACGCGCGCGAAGGCGGGCTGTCCAGGAAGGTCCGGCGAGCCGAGCATGAGATAAAACGAGAGCGGCAACACCGGCAGCACCAGCAGCGCCGCGATCGCCGCAGCACGCCGCCGCGAAGCGAGCTGTACCGCGGTGGCCGCGGGACTCTGCGCCGACGCCTGCGCGTCCGCGGCCGCCAGCAATCGCCGCGAGACTTCGACCCGCGCGGCCTCCGCCTCGGCCTGCCCGATCAGGCCGGCGCTGTGATCGCGCCCGATCTCCTCCAACTGATCGCGATAGACCACGAGATCGTTGCCGCCGCCGGCCGCGGCCGCCTTGCGGCCAAGCGGCCACAGCACGGCGAAAGCCGCAGCCGCGGTCATCAAGGCGAAAATGATCCACAAAGTCATGGGTCGAAAGTCATGGTTCGTAGGTCGTACTTTGCGCCGTTGGTTTGCGGTATCGGCGGCAATCGCGGCCAAACAATGCCGTATGGCCGTCCTGCGCCGGGCCCTTACATCACGCTGCGACCGTGGCCGCAATGGCAGGCTCGGCGCGACAATCGTGCGCGCCTTTAGGCGCGGGCGGACTTGCGCTCCGGGGCCGCGACCGCCGCCTGCACGGCGATATCGGCGGCCTTAGCCAACAGATCGGCATATTCAGTGCCGAACTGCGGCCGGCACAAGCGGATAGCGGCTTCAACCTGCGACTGCCGGAACGGCCGGTCGGCGTCGCGCGAATGACGCAGCGAATCGAGCAGCACTTTGGTGCTGGTCTCAAGATACTGCGTCAGCTCCGAATGGGCGCGCAGCGTCACCTCACTCAGCGCAAGCTCACTGGCATAGTTGCGGCAAGCGGCAACCAGCTCGACCCGCGCTTCGGCGTCGTCGACATCGATGCCATCGAGCGTCGCGCCGGGCCCGATCTCCTTGGCCGGCGGCGGCCGCAACAGGCGACGCACCCGCCCTGGCGTCGCGTCGATCTCGGCCTTGAGCATGTTGGAAACATCACTGCGAATCGCGGTCAGTTGCCGGCTCCATGACGACTCCACCGACAAATCCATTTCGGTTCGTACGCCGCGCGCAGCGTCGTGCAACTCCTTGAGCATCGAGGCCATCGGCCGTCCGCCTTTGAACGCGGTGCGCAGCCCGGCGACGGTGCCTTCCATCTCGCCGAGCACGATCGTGACCGCCACGGCATAGGGCGTCTCGGCAATGCGAGCGGCGACGTCGCTCTCGGCGGCGCGGGTGGCGAGACGAATGAGCTGCCATGGCGCCGCGAGCCTGCCCAGCAACAAGACGAGACCGTAGCGCACGATGGCGGGTTTGCGCGCGGCGTTAAGGTCGGCGGAACCTGCCGCAGCCGCCGTGTCGATGTGGACCTTGGCTTGCTCGACCACGTCACGCTCGAAGACGCGGACATTGTTCGGCAGCCGGCGCGCCAGGTCGGCGAGCACTTCGCGGTTCTCGAGGATCTGCAGAAGGATCGCGATATCCTCGGCGGCGCGCGGCGTGCCGACCTGGATGGCGAGGCGGCGTTGCGCCTTTTCGTCGGTACCAACAAGCGCGAGCGCTTCGTGCATGCGCATGATCGCGCGCTCATGGAGCGCGCGGGTCAGTTGATCGGCCCTGGTCCTGTCGTCGGCGAGCAGCGCGCGGTTGATGTCCTGGCTCAGCGCCTTGACTTCGGCCGGCATCAGATCGCGGCCGATCCAGGCCCAGATCGGCTCGAGCGAAGCCCGCGCGATGCGACCGATCCGCGGGTGGTCGGCCGGAGCGTCGATCAGGAACGGCTCGAACGGCTTGAAGAACAGGCGCGGCGCATCGCCGATGCGCGGCACCTGCTGCGCCTCGGCCCGGATCGTGCGCCGCAGCTCCGCCAGCACCAATTCGCTGCCGGTCATATCGTCGCCGCGCAGCTGAGCGCGCTCGAGCTCCGCGATCAGCATGGCGCGGGCCTCCGGCTTGAGCTCCCGGAGATATTCCCGCAGCCGTTCGACGGATTGCCCGTCGCTCGTCATCGCCAGACACGCCTCTGCTGGGTCACACCGTTAATGTTCTACTAGCGGGCCGCTTAAGAAGCCGTTACGCAAAATCCCAGGATTCCAAGGTGATAACGCAGGTTTGGCGCGCTGGCGGCGTTCCCTGCCGCCAAGCCGACGGCCGGCTAGTTCATCGTGGTCCAGGTGCCGTCGGGGTTCCGGCAGGCAGCGCCGCGTACGGTCTGCGGCGTGCTGTCGATATAGACGGTGTGGGTATATTGCCGGCAGGTGGCGCCGCCCGCCTGATAGGCCGGGCCGGGGACCACATTGCCGTAGCGTCCCGTATCCGGATTGCGCCAGGCGATCGGCGCCCCGGACGGCCTGGTCTCCAGCGCCTGCATCTGCGCCGCATAGGCGCGCTGCCGGTCTTCGTCGTCCATGGCCGCGCCGATGCGATTGCCGAGGAGGCCTCCGGCCGTGGCCCCGATCAGCGTGCCAGCCAAGCGGTTGCCGGCACTGCCGTCGATGGCGTTGCCGATCAGACCGCCGGCCACGGCGCCGACAGCCGTGCCGCCAACCTCCTTCGGACCGGAATCCGCCGCACAAGCCGCCACGCCGAGACCGACGAGCGCGAAGGCAATGAAACGGCTGGCGGACATAGTGCCCCAAAGCCGAAGCGGACAGCCCCGCGCTGCCCGGCAGCAGGCGGCAAATGCTAAGGAGCCCATTGGGGCGAAACTCTGTTCGTGGCAGCGCGATAGCGCCGCAGGCTCAGGCCGATGCCGTTGTGTCGCGCTGCCGTGCACTGGCGACGGCGGCTGGCTTTGGCTAAGGTCTGCGCCATCCCCGTGATCCCAAGAGCAAGACCATGACGCCGAAATCGCTTGTCGTATCCCGTCGGCGTTTGAGCTGGACGCTGCCCGCTTTGCTGCTGTTCGGCAGTGCGGCGATCCCGGCGGCCCAGGCACAGGATTATCCGGCCCGAACCGTTAAGATCGTCGTACCCTTCCCCGCCGGCGGCACCGCCGACGTCATGCCGAGGATCATCGCCGACTGGCTGTCGCGCCATTGGGGCCAACCGGTGATTATCGAGAATCGCTCCGGCGCCGGGGGCAATGTCGGCGCCGAGGTGGTCGCCAAATCCGATCCCGACGGCTACACGCTGCTGTCGGCGCCGCCACCGCCACTGGTCATCAACCAGAATCTCTATTCACATCTCGAATTCGATCCGCTGCAATTCGAACCGATCACGGTGATGGGCCGGGTGCCGAACGCGCTCGTCGTCAACCCGGACAAGGTCGCCGCCAACACGGTGAAGGACTTCATCGCCAACGCGCAGGCCAATCCCGGCAAGGTCACCGTCGCGACACAGGGCAACGGCACCACCTCGCACCTGACTTCCGAGTTGTTTCAGATGATGGCGAAGGTGAAGCTGCAAAATGTGCCCTATCGCGGCTCGGGACCGGCGCTCAACGATCTGGTCGCCGGCAGCGTCGACGCCATGTTCGACAATCTCGGTGTCTCGCTGCAGCTAGTCAAAGCCGGCAAGCTAAAGCTCCTCGCCGTCGCTTCGCCGCAACGCGTGAAGAGCCTGCCCGACGTACCGGCCATCGCCGAGACCTTGCCGGGCTTTGCCTCCGTCACCTGGTTCGCCATCGCCGCGCCGCCGAAAACGCCGCCGGCGATCGTCGATAAAATCAGCGTCGCGATGAACGAGGCGTTGCGCGATTCCGACGTGCAAAAGCGACTCGCCGACCTGTCGGCCGAACCGGTCGGCGGCACGCCGCAGGCTACCGCCGCGTATTTTCACGACGAGGCCGAGCGCTGGAAAAACGTCATCGTATCCGCCCACGTGACGCTCGACTAATCGACGACGGGACCTGCGCCAAGACCTGCATCAGGAGCCGCACCATGACGCGAGCCGCTCGCCGTCCGGCCTGGACCAGGCTTTGCTTCGTCATCGCCGGCGCCCTGCTCAGCGCGGGCTTAACCGGCGCAGTGGCCGAAACCTTTCCGAGCCGGCCGATCCGGCTGATCGTCGGCTTCACGCCGGGTGGCCCGGCGGACGTGCCGGCGCGCTTCATCGCCGAGCACCTGCAGACGCGGCTCGGTCAGCCGGTGCTGGTCGAGAACAAGCCCGGCGCCGGCGGCATGATCGCGCTCAACGACGTGCTCGCCCAGCCGCGCGACGGCTATACGCTGCAGCTGTGCACCTACTTCGACGCGCTCAACACCATCCTTTACAAAAACGTGTCGTACAAACTCGCCGATATCGCGCCGGTCACGCAGATCGCGAAGTACTACTATCTCCTCACGCTTGCCAAATCGGTTCCCGTCGACAATTTCGACGACTTCCTGCGCTACGCCAGAGCGCATCCGGGCGAACTGCTCTACGGCGAAGTCGGCGCCGGCTCGGCCCAGGAACTGGTGGCGCATGAACTGGAGAAGACAGCCGGCATCAAGACGGTCGGCGTGCCGTTCAAAGGCTCGGCGCAGATCACCCAGGAGATGCTGGCCGGCCGGATTCACTTCCAGGTCGGGCCGCCGGTCTCGGTCCGCTCGTTCTATAAGAGCGGCCAGTTGAAAGTCGTCGCGGTGACAAGCCCAAAACGCCTCGACGACATGCCGGAAATCCCGACCTTGATCGAGCGCGGCGTGAATGTTTCCACTTACGGCTGGCTCGGCGTCTGCGCCGGCGCCGGCACGCCCAAGCCGGTCATCGACATTCTCAACCGCAACATCGTGGCGATCGTGCAGTCGGACGACTACCGTGCCTTCATGGACAGGGTCGGCGACATCGCGGTTTCGACCACGCCGGAGGAATTCGGCCGCGTGCTGGTTGGGACCGTCGATCACGCGGCGCCCTATATCCGCGAATTTCACATGCAGATCGAGTAAGCCGAGTAAGCCTATGAAACACAGTACCGACCGCATCCTGACCACCCATGCCGGCAGCCTGCCGCGGCCGCCCGATCTGCTCGCGATGATCGAGCGCGACGGGCCTGCAGCCTTCGACGCGCCGGCCGCGGCGCAGCGGCTGACGGCCGCCGTCGGCGAAATCGTGCATCGGCAGATCGATCTCGGCATCGATGTGATCGACGACGGCGAATATGGCAAGCCGAGCTTCGTCAGCTACATCAACGAGCGGCTCGGCGGCTACGAGGTCGACACCCGCGCCGGGCCGCGCAATCAATGGGCCACCTCGCGCGAGGGTCTGTCGTTCCCGGAATTCTATTCGCAGACCCACGCCGCCTCGACCCACACCCACATGATCTGCACCGGCCCGATCACCTACAAGGGCCAGGCGCGGCTGCAACGCGACATCGACAATTTCAAAGCGGCGCTGAAGGGCACCAGGGTCGAGGAAGCGTTCATCCCGGCGATCTCGCCGTCCAACATCGAGGACTGGCAGAAGAATGCCTATTACAAGTCGACCGAGGGGTACATTTTCGCCATCGCCGATGCAATGCACGAGGAATACAAGGCGATCGTGGATGCGGGCTTCCTGCTGCAGATCGACGACCCACGGCTCGTCACCTATTACATCATCCATCCCGAAGCGAGCATCGCCGACTGTCGCAAATGGGCGGAAGTGCGCGTCACGGCGCTCAATCACGCGCTGCGCGGCATCGCGCCGGAGAAAATCCGCTTCCACACCTGTTACGGCATCAATATGGGGCCGCGCATCCATGACATGGAGCTCAAAGACATCGTCGACATCATTCTGAAGATCAATGCCGGCGCCTACTCGTTCGAGGCGGCGAATCCGCGCCACGAGCACGAATGGAAGGTGTGGAAGGACGTGAAGCTGCCCGACGGCAAGATGCTGATCCCCGGCGTGATCTCCCATTCGACGATCCTGGTGGAGCATCCGGAGCTCGTCGCCGAGCGCATCGTGCGCTACGCCACTGTGGTCGGCCGTGAGAACGTCATCGCCGGCTCCGATTGCGGGTTCGCCACCTTCGCCGGCTCCAAGGAAGTGCATCCCACGATTGTCTGGGCGAAGTTCAAGGTGCTGAGCGACGGCGCCCGGATCGCCTCGAAGGAGCTGTGGGGCTAGCGACGTCGAGACCCACAATGGCAAGCGATTTTGGCATCGGCGCCAGCCTGCCCCGCCTCGAGGACGCGCGCTTTCTCGAAGGCCGCGGGCAATTTTGCGCCGACATCGCGCTACCTGGAATGCTGCACGCCGCCTTCGTGCGCAGCTCTCACGCTCATGCCCGCATCCTTGCCGTGCGCAAGCCGCAAGGACTCGAGGACCGCATTTACGTCGCCGCCGACCTGACCGGCATCGGGAAGATGCGCTCCACCGCGAAGCTGCCTGGATTCAAGCCCTCCGACTGGCCGATTTTGGCCGCCGGCAAAGTGCGCCATGTCGGCGAGCCGATCGCGATGGCGATCGGGACGACGCGTGCGGAGGCCGAAGACTTCGTGGCGCTGGTCGAAGTCGATTTCGAAGTTTTGCCGCCGGTCGTCACCATGGCGGACGCGGCGAAGCAGGCGGCGCCGTTCGTGCACGACGACTGGGGCGACAACGTTTTGGTCGACGTCAAGATGGAGGCCGGCGACCTGAACGCGGCGAAGGCTGCCGCCGTCCACGTGGTCGAGCGAAAATTTCGCATGAACCGCATGCACCCGTTGCCGCTCGAAGGCCGCGTCAGCCTCGCGGCTTACGACAACCGGCTCGACGAGCTAGCGGTCTATGTCGCCCATCAGCTGCCGGTGCCGCTGCAGATCGGGCTCGCACAGGTGCTCGGCATCAGCCAGCGCCGGCTGCGCATGGTGGTGCCCGATGTCGGCGCGTCGTTCGGTTTGAAGACCTACGTCGAAAGCGAAACGGTGTGCGTTGCCTGGGCGGCGCTAAAACTGCGCCGGCCGGTGCGATGGGTGCAGGATCGCTACGAGTCGCTCGTCTGCGACGCGAGCTGCCGCGATTACGAATGCAAAGTCACCGGCTATGCCGACGCCAGCGGCCGCGTGCTCGGCCTCGAATGCGACGTCACGGTGGATTCCGGCGCCTATTCGCCGTGGCCGTGGCCGGCTGGCATCGAGGGCGGGCTCGCCATTGGCAACATGCAGGGCTGCTACGACATCCGCGCCTTTCGCGGCCGTGCGCTCAACGTGGTCAGCAACAAACCGGCCGGCCAGCCGTTCCGCGGCGTGGCGCGGCCACTGTCGTGCATCGGCCACGAGATCGTCATGGACGGCATCGCGGCGGCGACCGGCATCGATCCGCTCGAAGTGCGGTTGCGCAATTTCGTCAAGCCCGAGCAGATGCCCTATGTATCGATCACCAAGAAGACGCTCGACAGCGGAAATTATGGCGCGGCGCTCAAGCGCGCCAGCGAGCTGATCGATCTGCCGACGGTGCGGGCGCGCCAGAAAGCGCGCGCGCCGGACGGGAGGCTGATCGGCGTCGGCTTTGCCTCGTTCTACGAGCAGACGGCGTACGGCACCGGACCGTTCGGCTATTCGGCCTGGGGCATCGAGCTGGTGCCTGGCATGGAGCCCGCGGTCGCGCGCCTCACCGGCGACGGCGAGCTTATTCTCGAAGTCGGCTCCCACTCCCACGGCCAGGGCCATGAGACCGTGTTCGCCCAGGTCGCGCACGAAGTGCTGGGGCTCGATCCGCGCAAAATCTCCGTGCGCTTCGGCGATACTTCGACCTCGCCCGCGGGCACCGGGACTTATACGTCGCGTTCGATGGTGACGACCGGCGGCGCGATCGCCGAGGCGTGCCGCTCGCTGACGAAGCCGATCGCGAAAATCGGCGCGCATCTCTTGCAGTGCAAGGTCGAGGACGTTGAAATCAAAAATGGCCGCGTCTACGGCCCGCAAGGCAGCGTCGAGTTCGCCGAGGTCGGCCGCGCCTGGTATCACCACCCGGAAGAATTGCCGGCCGACATGGATGCTGGCGGACTGACGGCGACCGCCGGCCACAAGGCCCATGATCCCGGCGTATTCTCCTACTCCGCTCACGCGGCCGTCGTCGCCGTCGATCCGGAATTGGGCCAGGTCGCGCTGATCGATTACGCCATCGTCGCCGACTGCGGCAGGCGGGTGAATCCGATGCTGGTCGAGGGCCAGGTCATCGGCGGCTTCTCCAACGGCCTCGGCAACGCACTGTTCGAGGAAAGCGGCTACAGCGCCTCGGGCCAGCCGACCGCGACGACGCTTGCCGACTACGCGGCGCCGAACGCGGCGTCGATGCCGCAGGTCAAGATCGATTTTCTCGAAACGCCGTCGCCGTTCTCCGCCTTCGGCATGAAAGGCATCGGCGAGAACGGCGCGATCGGGCCGCCGGCCGCGATCGTCAACGCGGTCAACGATGCGCTGCGGCCGCTCGGCGCCGCCGTGTTCGAGACACCGATCACGGCGGCGCGGGTGCGCGCCGCGATCGCCGCGGCACGCGCACGCTAAGCTCAGACATTGAGTTTCAGCAGACGGTCGGCGTTGCCGTGGGCGAATTTGGCGCGGTCGGCGGGCGACAGCGGCACATTGTCCAGGAAGGCGCGGCCATCGGCATTGCTGGCGTACGGGTAATCGACCGAGAACATCAGCCGGTCGATGCCGAAGGTCTCGAGCGCCGCGACGAACGGCGGATTGGTGAAAAAGCCCGCCGAGGTGACGTAGACCTGATCGGTGATGGTCTTGCCGAGCTGCCGCGACAGGAACGAAAGCTCCTTGCCGAATTGATGCTCGCAACGCGCCAGCATCGCCGGCAAACCCTCGCCCATATGGCCGATGATGAAATTGAGCTTCGGGTACTTGTCCATGGTGCCGGACACCGCGAGCCGCATCACATGCAGCGCGACCTCGTAGTGCCAGCCCCAGGCGAAGGTGGCGAGCCCGAAGCTGATGTTGTTCGGAAAGCCCTCGTAATAGGCCTTGCGCACCTCGGCGGGCGGCATGCCGGGATGGATGTAGATCGGCACGTCGAGCTTTTCCGCCCGCGCCAACAGCGGCGCGAATTTCGGATCGTCGAGGAAAGCGCCGCGGATGGTGCCGCTGATCAGCGTTCCCCTGAAACCGAACTCGGTGACGGTGCGTTCCAATTCGTCGGCCGCAGCCTCGGGGATGCTGGCCGCGAGATGCGCAAAGGCGGCAAAGCGTTCGGGCCGCTCGGCGATCTTTTTGGCAAAGCCGTCGTTGAACTTTTGCGCGAACGCAATCGCCTCCTTGCCGTCGAACTGGTCGGCGCTGGGCGTGATGTGAACGCCGGCCTTCGACAACACCTGCATGGTGATGCCGTTGCGATCCATGTCGCCAATCCGGCCGGCGCCGATATCGGTCATCTTGTCGGCGGCGGCAGCGACGACGCCGGGCATGCCGGCGCCGGGCGCCGGCATGGCGGGATTGGTAATGCCAGGCATCAGCAAGCTGAAATGCTCTTCGAGCGTGACTACGCGCATCTTTTCTCCCAAGCGCCGTTGGCGTTTCGTTGCGCCATGGTATGACACACGGAGGTATGACACATGGGCGTGGACGTTGTCAGGAGGCTTGAGGTGAAACAACTTGTGCTGGCTGCGCTTTGCGCGGCGCTGGCATCGATGGCAGCCAACGCCGAAGCGGACGCGCAAGAACAATACCCGGCGCGTCCGGTTCAGGTGATCGTGCCGGCGACGGCGGGCGGCCCGGTCGATACCGCCGCGCGCATGATCGCGCCGGCGCTGGCGGCGGCGCTCGGACAATCGGTCGTGCTGCTCAATCGCCCCGGAGCTAGCGGCACGCTCGGCATGCACGACGTCGCGACGGCAGAGTCCAACGGCTACACCATCGGCCAGGGAGTGAATTCGATTTTCACCATTACCCGGATTTCCGGCACCACGGTGCCGTTCACGCTCGACGATTTCAATCTGTTGGGCAACTACGCGACCGACGTCAGTGTCCTCGCGGTGAGCGCCGAGGCGCCGTGGCAGACCTTCGACGACATCGTCGCCTATGTGCACGGCAACCCCGGCAAGCTCAACTATGCTTCCGCTGGCGTCGGCACCGTGTCGTCGCTCAGCATGCAGGCGCTGGCGCACCACTTCAAACTCAACATGGTCGCCGTGCCGTTTCCGGGCGGCGCGCAGCTCACCACCGCCATTCTCGGCCGACAAGTCGACATGGGCATGGTGCCCTACACCACCGGTGCGGCAATGTTCGAGGCAAAAAAGCTCCGCGCGCTGGCGACGACGGCACCGCAACGGCTGCCGAAGCTGCCCGACGTTCCGACCCTGGCGGAGAAGGGCATTACCGCAAACGGCCTCAACCTCATCATGGGGCTCTATGCGCCGCGCGGACTGCCGGACGATGTGCGGAGCAAATTGGTTGATGCGGTCGCGATAGCGGCCAAGGATCCCGCATTCGTTGCGAAGATCGAGGAGATCGGCTTGTTCGGCCAATACGAAGCGCCGGCCAAGGCCCGCGCCCGGCTTGAGTCCGAGTACAACGACATCGTCGCGCTCAATCGGGAGCTGCAGAATTGATCACTTGAGAAAGCCGATCGAAATCCACGGCATGGCCGCGACGATGACGGTGCCGATCACCAGCGCCAGCATGTAGCCCCAGATCGGCCGGATGCCTTCGGCCGGCTCGACGCGGCCGATGGCGCAAGCCGCGTAGTAGCCGACTCCGAACGGCGGCGCGAACAGCCCGATGCCCATGGCGAGGATCACGACCATCGCATAGTGCACCTCGTGAATGCCGACCGCCCTGGCGATAGGAAACAAAAGCGGCCCGAACAGCACGATGGCGGGAATGCCTTCGAGCACCGAGCCGAGCACGACGAAGGCGGCGATCGAGGCCGCCATAAAAGTAAACGCGCCGCCCGGCAGGCCGGTCATCGCCGCTGCGAGCGAGCGCGAGAAGCCGGATTGTGTGAGCCCCCACGCCATGCCGGTCGCCGTGCCGATGATGAGCAGGATCGCGCCCGAGAGCGATGCCGTCGCGACCAGCATCGGCTTGAGCGTCGTCCAATCGAACTGGCGGTAGATCACGAGCCCGGCGATAGCCGAATAGAAAATACCGATGGTCGAGACTTCGGTTGCGGTAGCGACACCCCAGACCACGGCGGCGCGAATGAGAAACGGCAGCGCCAGCGCCGGCAACGCGACGACGAAGGTGCGCACGATCTGCCGCGGCGGCGCGCGCGTCACGTCGCCGAGATCTTCGCGGCGATAGCGCCAACGCACGACGAAGCAGAGCAGTATCGCCAGCACGACGCTCGGCAACAGCCCGCCGGTGAACAGCGCGGCGATCGACACGCCGGTGACCGAGCCGATGGTAATCAGCACGAGGCTTGGCGGAATGGTTTCAGTCTGCGCGCCGGTTGCCGACAGCAGGGCGACCAGGTCGCCGGGCTTCGCGCCGCGCTGCTTCATTTCGGGAAATAATACCGGCGCGACGGCGGCCATGTCGGCGGCCTTCGAGCCCGAAATGCCGGAGACGAGATACATGCCGGCGACGAGCACGTAGTGCAGCCCGCCGCGAACGTGGCCGAGCAGGCTTGCCAGAAACGCCACCATGGCGCGCGCCATGCCAGTCATCTCGATAAGCAGGCCGAGAAAGACGAATAGCGGCACCGCGAGCAGGATGAGATGGCTCATGCCCTCGTCCATGCGCCCGACCAGCACCATCATCGGCGTGCGGGTCGCGAGCGCCAGATAACCGAACACGGCAAGGCCGAAGGCGAACGCGATCGGCACGCCGGCAAAGACGGCCGCGGCCACCACACCGACGAAGAAAATCAGGAGATTGAGATTACCAAGCTGGCGGAACAGCGGCTGAGCGAGCCAGAATAGCGCAACGACGACGGCCACGGCACCGACCGCGATGACAATCGCGCGCAACGATCCGGTGTGGGCGATGCGAAGGAGCGCAAACACCGCCATCAGCAACGTGCCGCAGGGCAGCGCCGCGGCGCGCCAGGCATTGTTCAAGCCGAGCGCCGGCGTGGTGATGAAGGTTTCCTCCTGGGCGTATTGGTAGGACGGCCAGGCGATGAGCAACAGGAACGCGAGCGCAGCGCCGGTCGCGAACAGGTCGAAGGCCGCGCGCGACGGCGGCGGCAGGCCATCGACTGCCGCCGTCATGCGCATGTGCTCGTCGCGGCTGAGCGCTATCACCGCGCCAAGCATCGCAAGCCACAGGAACAGGATCGAGGCGAGCTCGTCGGACCACACCAGCGGATGACCGAACACGTAGCGTGCGACCACGCCGCCAAACAGAATGACGATCTCGGCGGCGACGAGCGCCGCGGCGACAAGCTCCACCGACGCACTCAGAAAGCCCTCGAGCGCCATTGGCAACGAACGCGCGGCCATCGGATCAATCAGGCGAGCTTGCCGACCGACTTCTCCAGGATCGACCACGCCTCATCGCCGTACTTCGTCTTCCATTGGGTATAGAAGCCGGCCGAGCGCAGCTTGTCGCGGAACGGCGCCGGATCGGGCTGATTGAAGGCAAGGCCCTTCGAAGCCAAGTCGGCCTGCAAGGTGGCGTTCAGCTTGGCGACGTCGTCGCGCTCCTTGAGCGCCGCGGCATTGACGTGCTTGGCGACGATGCCGCGCACGTCGGCGGGCAGCGCCTGCCAGGCGCGACGATTGGCGAGGAACCAGAAGCCGTCCCACATGTGATTGGTCAGCGAGCAGTACTTCTGCACCTCATAGAGCTTGGCGGTGGAGATGATCGCCAGCGGATTTTCCTGGCCGTCGACGATCTTGGTCTGCAGCGCCGAATAGACCTCGTTGAAATTGATCGACGCCGGCGCGGCGCCGAACGCCTCGAACATCGAGGTCCATAGCGGCGACGGCGGCACCCGGATCTTGAAGCCCTTCAAGTCGTCGGGCGACACGATCGGCTTGGTCGAGGTCGTGGTCTGGCGGAAGCCGTTGTCCCAGATCTTTTCCATGACATCGAGATTGGCTTTCTCGATCTGGCCGCGGACATAGGCGCCAAGCTCGCCGTCCATGGCTTTCCACACGACGTCGTAGTTCGGGAACGCAAAGCCCATACCGTTGATCGAAGCCGGCAGCACCAAGGTCGACAGGATCAGGCCCGATAGCGTGAAGAAATCGACGCCGCCGGAGCGCACCTGGCTCAAGGTGTCGGTATCGGAGCCCAGTTGGCTCGACGGGAAGATCTGCAGGTCGAAGCGGCCGTCGGTATCCTGCTTGATTGCCGCCGCCATTTCCCGGGCGCGCACGTTCATCGGATGGGTTTCGGGAAGGTTGTTGGCGTATTTGTAGGTCCATTCCGGCCCCGCAGCGCGGGCGACGAACGGCGCGCCGACCACTCCGGCGAGAACAGTCGAGCTGCCGGCGGTAAGCAAGCGGCGGCGGGACATGTGCATAGGCGACCCCTCGAAGGCTTTATGAGATGCGTTGGCAGCTATGCTGCCGGGCTGCATTACGCCGATCAACCCCCCGGCAGCGCGAGCTCCGCGCGCAATCCGCCGATCGGCGCGGTGCCGAGCGTCAGCACGCCGCTATAGAGTCCGGCGAGCTCGACGACAATGGAAAGTCCTAAACCCGAGCCCGGCTTGGTCTCGTCGAGCCGCGCGCCGCGTAGCGCCACATGCTCGCGCTCCTCCGGCGACAAGCCCGGCCCGTCGTCATCGACGATGATGCGCACGCGCAACTTCTCGGCGCCGTCGCCGGGGCCGCCTTTGTCACTTTCCGACGCCGGACGGTCCGACACCACCTCGATGGCGACGCGCGACTGCGCCCATTTGCAGGCATTGTCGACCAGATTGCCGACCATCTCTTCGAGATCCTGCTGCTCGCCACGGAAGTGGGCATGCTCGGGCAAGTCGACGGCGATGGCGATGTCGCGGGCGCGGTGCAGCTTTTCCATGGTGCGGGCGAGCGCGGTGACGACCGGCGGCACGTCGATCAGGGTGCCGAGCACGGTCGAGCGCGCAGCGAGCCGCGCCCGCTCGAGCTGGCGCGCCACCTGGTCGCGCATGATATCGGTCTGCTCCAGCACCTTCTGCGCCAGCGGATCGTTGCCGCGTGTCATTGCCTCGTTGACGATGACCGAGAGCGGCGTCTTCAGCGCATGCGCCAGATTGCCGACATGCGTGCGCGCCCGCTCGACAATTTCGCGGTTGGCGTCGATCAGCGCATTGGTCTCGCGTGCCAGCGGATCGATCTCGACCGGGAACGACCCCTCCAACCGTTCGGCACGGCCCGAGCGGATGGCGGCGAGGCTTGCCGAAATGCGCTTGAGCGGCGCCAGGCCGAAGCGAACCTGCAGCGCCGTGGTCAGCAACAATGCGACGGTCAGCGCCGCAAAGGTCATGCCGATGGCGCGATCGAAACTTCGGGTTTCGTCCTCGATCTCGGAGGCATCGCCAGCCACCGCGATGAGATAGCGGCCGTCGTCGCCGAGATCGATGTTGCGCTCGACGATGCGCAGCTTCTGGTCCTCCGGCCCGTCGGCATAACCCTGACGCGCCTCGGCGGTGGACGTCGAGCCGTCGTTGGGCAGCCGCGGCAGACCGGAATCCCACAGCGAGCGCGACGAATGCAGCTCGGGCTTTTTGCCGTCGAGGCGCGTCACCTGCCAATACCAGCCCGACAGCGGCAGTTCGAACAACGGCTCGCCGATCGATTGCGGGAACTTGTCGCTGCCTTCCTCGGGCGAAGCGACGTCGGCGACGAGCGTGCGCAGATAGACGTCGAGCCGGCGGTCGAAGGCCCGCTCGACGGCGTGGCGGTAAAGCGTCGACAGCGCAAGCCCGGTGACGATGAGGATGACCGCGATCCAGCCGGCGGCCCACAGGAACAGGCGTAGCGCGAGCGAATTAGCGCGCATCGGGCGGTGTGAGCAGATAGCCGAGCCCGCGCACGGTCTGGATCACGTCGACGCCGAGTTTCTTGCGGATGCGGCCAACGAATACTTCGATGGTGTTGGAGTCGCGGTCGAAATCCTGGTCGTAGAGGTGCTCGACGAGCTCGGTGCGGGAGACGACGCGGCCGGTGTGATGCATTAGATAGGAAAGCAGCCGGTATTCGTGCGAAGTGAGTTTAACCGGATTGCCGTCGACGGCGACGCGGCCGGTACGCGTGTCGAGGCGGACTGGGCCGCATGTGAATTCGCTCTTGGCGTGGCCGGCGGAGCGGCGCAGCAGCGCGCGCACCCGCGCCAGCACCTCTTCGAGGTGGAAGGGCTTGGCGACATAATCGTCGGCGCCGGCGTCAAAGCCTTGCACCTTGTCGCTCCAACGGTCGCGCGCCGTGAGGATCAACACCGGCATGGCGCGGCCGGCACGCCGCCAGGCTTCAAGCACCGAGATGCCGTCCATCTTGGGCAGGCCGATATCGAGGATCACCGCGTCGTACGGCTCGCTCTCGCCGAGGTAATGGCCCTCCTCGCCGTCGAAGGCGCGATCAACCACGTAGCCGGCATCGGTCAGCGCCGTGGCGAGCTGCCGGTTGAGATCGGGATCGTCTTCGACAACGAGAAGGCGCAACCTTCAGGCTCCGCTGACAACGCTCAAAATCAGAGGCCGCCGACCAAGGTGCCCTTCACGGCGTCGACGGTGATCCGCGCCACTTTGCCATCACGGCCCAGCACTGTCAGCACGTAGACAAGCCCATCTTTACCGCGGCAAAGCCGCGCCCGCACCAGCGTGCCGGCCATCCGAGTCTTGGCGGCGCGGACGGCGACGCTCAAGCGCACCACCTTGCCGGTATCGATTTCAGCTCGGCGCTCCTTCTGATCGAGGCAGGCCGGCGCGGCGTCTGCGCCGGGGTGATCCACGCGCACGGCCTCGTCGGCACGCGCCGATACGAGCGCGAGCGGCAGCAATAGGGCCAGAGCGAATCGGGTGGCATGAGCCATGTAACATTACTTTCCGACCGGCTCTGAACCATAGCTGAACGGCTGATTTAGGGCGCCTTAGCCGACGAATCCGTCGAAAGTCGCAAATTTATCGAGCGGTTCGCGCGGCGAGCGCCAGGAATTGATCGGCGCCGTGGTATCGGCGTAGCCGAGCGCCATGCCGCAAAACAGCATCAGCTCGTCGGGTAGTTCCAGGAAGGCGCGCGTGGTCCGCTGCCAGGTGATCCAGGCCTCCTGCGGGCAGGTGTCGAGGCCATGGCCGCGGGCGAGTACCATGATGGTCTGGATGAAACCGCCGAGGTCGGCCCATTGCGCGGGCAGCATGGCACGGTCGATGGCGAAGAACAGCCCGACCGGCGCGCCGAAGAACTGAAAGTTCTTGGCGTATTGGCGGTAGCGGCCCGGACGGTCCTCACGGGCAACGCCGATGGCGCGGTAAAGCTGCTCGCCGATGGCAAAGCGCCGGCTACGATACGGCTCCTTAAGGTCGGTCGGGAAGATCTGGTATTCGCCGCCCTCGCCTTTCGGCAATTCGCCCATACGCGGCGCGAGCTTGGCTTTCAGCGCTTCCAGGCGTGCGCCGGCAATGGCATAGACCCGCCACGCTTGCAGGTTGCCGCCGGACGGGGCGCGCGCCGCGCGTTCGACGATCTCGCGCACGGTTGCTTCGGGCACCGGCTTCGCTAAGAAGGCGCGGCATGAATAGCGGCTGGCAACGGCGTCGCGCACGTCCATGAATTTTCTCCGACTACGTCCGTCACCCTGAGGTGGCCGCGAAAACGGCCCTCGAAGGGCGACGGCCCGAGCGCCTCGGCCACATCCTTCGAGGCTCGCTTCGCTCGCACCTCAGGATGACGGTCCATACGTGGTGGCGATAAAATAAGAAAGGGAACATGACCTTCATGCGCGCCCTCACCTTCGGCGTGATCGCGGCGCTGGCCTTGGCGCCGGCCCGCGCCATGGTGGGCGGCGCGTTGCCCGCAACCGACGCCGCCGGCCGCGCGGTGGTGATGATTTTGGGCTCCGGCGGCACCGCCTGCACGGCAACCGCGATCGCACGTGACCTTCTTCTCACCGCCGCGCACTGCGTGCTGCCCGGCGCCGACTACAAGCTGGTCGCGAGCGCGCTCGGCGAGCCGCCGGTGCTCAAGGACGTGACGCGCATCGAGAGCCATCCGCAATTCGATCTCAAGCGGCTGTTCGGCCATCTCGCCACGGCCGACGTGGCGCTGATGAAGCTCGCGCAGCCGGTGGCGGCGAAAATCTTGCCGGCGCGGCTCGGCGCCGAAGAAGAGCCGGTCGTGGTCGGCGACACCTTCGAGGTCGCGGGCTTCGGCGTCACCGTGCGCGGTGACGGCCGCACCGGCGGCACGTTGCGTGTGGCAACGCTCGTTGCCACCGGCCAGCCCGGCACGCTGCAAATCCGTCTGTTTGATCCGAAGACCAAGGGCGACAGCCCCGGGCTTGGCGCCTGCACCGGCGATTCCGGCTCGCCGGTGTTTCGCGACAAAGACGGCCGCGCGGTCGTGATTGGTGTCGTCAGCTGGGCGACCGGGCCGAAACTCGGCGATGGTTGCGGCGGGCTGACCGGCGTGACGCCGCTGTCGCGTTACCTGTCTTGGATCATGAACATGGCACGCATGCTCGGCTCGCCGCTTGCGCCGTGATCGGGCAGCGGCGTAGGCTTGACGCAAAAATATCGCTGGGAGGAACCGCATGAGCCGCCGGGCGTGGATCGTCGTTTTCGGGCTCGTGCTCTGTCCCGCTGCCGCGACGGCGCAATCGGCGAATGACGGAACCGACCAGACGCGGCTCGGCATGCGGCTGTTCAATCAATCCTGCCGCGTCTGTCACACCAAGCCGCAGCTTTCGAGCCCGCAATATGCGCCGGTGCTGTCCATGAACACGCTCGGCGGCAAGGCCGATGCCATGCACGAAACCATCGCCAACGGCTCGCCGCGCATGCCGGGTTTCAAGTACCACTTCAAGCCCGTCGAGATCGACGCCATCGTCGCCTACATCAAGACGATTCCGGCGCCCGCCGATGCACCGCGACCAGCCAAAGCCGGCTCGTCGCGCGACGCCGACTAGCAACACGGAGCAAGCCATGCGCCATGCCCGCGCTCTCGTTCTCGCCAGCGTTTCCGCCGCCGCTCTCCTGATTGCCGCACCGGCCTTCGCCGACGCGCTATTGAGCGGCACCGTCAAATCCTCGGACGGCAAGGCCATGGGCGGCGTCACGGTGTCGGCCAAGCCCGATGGCGGCACCATCACCACGACGGTCTATACCGACGAAGCCGGCAGTTATTATTTCCCGGCGCTGCCGGCCGGCCACTACCGGGTCTGGGCGCAGGCGCTGAGCTATCAGACTGCGAAAGGCGCCGCCGATCTTTCCGCCAACGCCAAGCAGGATTTTTCGCTTTCGCCGACCACCGATGCAGAGGCGACGTTCAAGCAGCTTCCCGGCAACGTCGTGCTCGACGCCTTGCCGCAGCGCACGCCCGAAGAAGGCCGCATGAAGCGCATCGTGCGCACGGTCTGCACCGGCTGCCACACCGCGAGCTTCCCGCTGCAGCATCGCTTCGACGAGGCTGGCTGGAGCGCCGTCATCGAGCTGATGAAGAACGCCAATGTCTACGGCACCTATGTCGGCGGCGACCGCAAGCCGTCCGGCATCCTCGACTATCACCAGAAGGAGCTTGCCTCCTATCTCGCGGCCGCGCGCGGCCCTTCCGCAAGCGACATGCGGGTGAAGCTGCCGCCGCGGCCGTCCGGCGAAGCAGCGCGTGTGGTGTTCAAGGAATACGACGTGCCGCTCGACGCCGACGCCAACCTGCCGGCGAATTTCGTGCAGAACGACGGCAGCGACTGGTCGCTCGGCACGCCGTCGGTGCTGATCCCGGGCTGGGGCGTGCACGATGCCTGGCTCGATCTGACCGGCAATCTCTGGTTCACCTGCAACATTCCCAACAAGCGCACCACGATCGGCCGCATCGACACCGCGACCGGCGAGGTCAAGCTGTTCAAGGTCGCCGCACCGAACGGCATGGCGGCGCAAACCCACGGCATGACCCGCGATCCCAACGGCATCATCTGGTTCAATGTCAACAACGGCCGCGGCGGCCTCGGCCGGCTCGATCCGGCAACGCAGGAGATCAAGGTCTATCTGCCGCCGACCGACATGACCCAGACCGGCGGCGCCGTCACCGTCGACTACGACGGCAAGGGCAATATCTGGGCCTCGGCGCCGGACGGCGCGCTGCGTTTCGATCCGGTCGCGGAAAAATTCACCGAATACAAATCGAAGACCTACAAGACGGCGAATGGCACCGGCGTCACCTACGGCGCCGCCGCCGACCGCGACGGCAACGGCTACTGGGCCGAGATGACGCTCGACACGATCGGCGTCGGCGACGGCGCTTCCGGTGGCGTGACGGAGATCAAGCTCGCGCCCGACAAGGTCCAGGGCGCGCTGGTAACGCCCGAGGAGATGAAATTCTACGAGACCTACAATCAGCCGGATTTCAACAATCCGCTGCCGTGGGCGCAGGGGCCGCGTCGCATGGGCACCGACAAATTCGCCGACGTGCTGTGGGTCGGTGACTCCTGGGGCGCCAACCTCGCTCGCATCGACACGCACACGCACGCAGTGAAGTTCGTGTATCTCCCCGGCGAGCAGCAGCCCTATCACGTCGCCGTCGACAAGAACCACGACGCCTGGACCAATCTGTGGGGCGCCGATCGCGTGCTGCGCTACGACCCGAACAGCAACTCCTGGACCGCGTTCGATCTGCCGACGCGCGGCGCCGAGCCGCGCTACGTCTCGCTGCTGGAGCGCCAGGGCAAGGACACGCAAGTGGTGCTGCCCTATTTCCGCGCTCGCAAGGTCGCTGTTATGACGCTGCGCACACAGGACGAGATCGACGCGCTGAAGGCGCAAGCCGCGAAGTAGCGCGCAACCGCAGGAGCGGTCGCGAACGCAGTCGCTACTCCGCTGCGGCCCGCGGCGGCGTCTCGCGCGCCGGCGCGGCGAGAACGGTGGCGCGCAGCGGCCGCTCTTCCATGAAGATGAGCGCCACGATGCCGACGACGAGGAACAGCACCGCGACCGCGAAAATATAGCTGAAGGTGCGCGTCAAGTCGGCGGTGGTGATCGCCTGCGCCACGGTCGCGACCGCCGGCGGCGCGCCGCCGCGCTGCGGCGCGGTGCCGACCTGGGCCAGCATGATCGCGCCCATCACCGCGACGACGAAGGCGCTGGCAAGCGCCCGGAAGAAATTCATCGCGCCCATGGCGATGCCGATCTGCCGGTGCACAACGGCATTTTGAATTGACACGGTCACCGTCGGATAGGAGCTGCCGGTGCCGAGTCCAACCAGCGCCGTAACCAGCGCCACGCCCCACACCGGCATCAGCGGATGAATGACCAGAACGCCGACCGCGGCAGCGGCGACGGTGAGCAAAATGATCGGCACGAACTTGTAGTGCTTCATGTAGAGCATGGCGCGGCCCGACAGGAATGAGCCCGGCGTGGTCATCACCACGATCGGAATCAGCGCCAGGCCGGAATCGCTCGCGGTGAGGCCGTGCACCAATTCGTAGTAGAGCGGCACGAAGATAGTGAGCCCGATGGAGACACCCTGCGAGCAGGCGGTGGTGAGCGAGCCCGCGCGCATCACCGGATTGTTCAAGACCGCGATCGGCAGGAACGGCTCCGGCACCCGGAGCACCCACCAGATGAACGACGCCGTGAGCACCGCCGCGGCGACGAGCAGCAGCGCGATCTGCTGCGAGATCCAGGGATAGCGCGTGCCGCCCCAGGTCAGCGCCAAGAGCAGCGCAATCGCGGCGGCCATCATCAGGCCGGCGCCGACGAGGTCGAGCTTGTGTGCGCGCTCGTGTACCGGCACGAGCTTGAGCAGCCGGCTCGACATCGCCGCCGCGGCGAGGCCAAGCGGGACGTTGAGCCAGAAGATGACCGACCAGTGCAGGTGCTCGGCGATGACGCCGCCCAGTACCGGACCGGCCGAGCCAGCGATGATCCAGATCGAGCCGGTATAGGCCTGGTAGTAGCCGCGCTCGCGCGGCGGCACCGCGTCGGCGATGATCGACTGGGCGAGCGGCACGATGCCGCCGCCGCCGATGCCCTGCAGACCGCGGCCGAGGATCAGCATCAGCATGCTGGGCGCGGCGGCGCTGGCGGCGGAACCGGCCATGAACAGACCGAGCGCGACCAGCATCATGCCGCGGCGGCCATAGATGTCGCTGAGCTTGCCGTAGAGCGGCGCCACCACCGTGGACGTCAGCAGATAGGCGATGACGACCCATGACAGATTCTCGAAATCGTCGAAGGCGCGGCCGATGGTCGGCAGCGCCGTCGCGACGATGGTCTGGTTCAGCGCACCGAGAAACATCGCGAGCGCCAAGCCGCCGATGATGGCGATGACCTCGCTCTTGCCGAGCTTGCGCTCCGTCGTGCGATGGCTGCCGTGGCCGGATGTCGCGCTCGCGCCGTCCCCTGCCGGTTGCCGGGCCGGCTCATCGTTTTTTTGCTTTGGCGCTGCCATGAAGAGACGACGACCCGCCCGTGACCTCGTGCCGCCGCACCTTTGCGCCCCCGCGGAAGCCCGCGCAAGCCGCATGTTGCGGACCAGCCATGTCTTATCACCGTGTTCCCGGCTATTCGCCGGCGCGCTCGGCGCCGCGAACCGGGCCGTGCAGCGGGCGCTCCTCGATCAGCAGGAGGCACAGGCAGGAAATGCCGAGGCAAACGGCGGCCGCGATGAAGACCCAGTGAAAGGCCGGCGCGAGATCGCTGTGACCCGCGGCGATTCGCTCCAGGGTCATCGCTCCGGAATGCTCGCCCATGCCGCCGAGTACGATGGCGCCGAATACCGCAACCACCATGGCACCGCCCAGCGTGCGGAAGAAATTCAACGTCCCGGTCGCGGTGCCGAGCTGATGCGGCTTGACCACGTTCTGCATCACGATGGTGGAGACCGGATACATCGGGCCGAGGCCAAGGCCGAGCACGAGCAGAAGCGCGACGACGCTTGCCAACGAGTGCCCGGCCGGATCCACGGCGAGCACGGCAAGTGCCGCAATGGCGACGATCAGGCCCGCGATCGGCACCCGCATGTAGCGCTTGATGCGGACGATAATGCGGGTCGAAACCAGCGAGCCGAGGGTCGCGCCGCCCATATAGGCGATCAGCGCGAGACCGGAAAGGCTCGCCGAGGCACCAAGCACGCTCTGACAATAAAGCGGCATGTAGATCGTGACGCCGATGACGGTACCGATGCTGAAGAAGGCGGCGCAGGTGATCGTAGAGGTGACCCGGCCGTGCAGGATGGCGAGTGGAATGAACGGCTCGCGGGCGGTGAGAAGTCGCACCGCGAACAGCGCCCACAGCGCCGCCGAGCACGCCACCAGTGTGATGATCCGCCACGAGCTCCACGGAAATCGAACGCCGCCCCACGCCAGCGCCAGCATCAGCGCCAGCGCGGCGCCGACCATCAAGCCGGCGCCGATGACGTCGAGCCGGTGCGGCCGGTCGTTGCGCGGCAGGCGGCGCAACGCGCGTTCGGTCATCACCAGCGCCACCGCACCCATCGGCAGGTTGATCCAGAAAATCAGCGACCAATGTGCGTGATCGGTCAGCAATCCGCCGAGCACCGGGCCGAGGATGCTGGCGGTCATGAACATGATCGAGGTGCGGCCCTGCACGACGGGGCGTTCGCGCGGCGACAGAAGATCGGCGATGATGGTCTGCGCGATCGGCAACAATCCGCCGCCGCCGATGCCTTGCAGCGCCCGCGCCAGGATCAAAACCCAGATCGTCGGCGCCAGTGCACAGGCGACGGAACCAACGACGAAAATCACGATCGCAGCGAGCAGCAGCGCGCGGCGACCGTAGATGTCGGAGAGCTTGCCGAACAGCGGCGTCGTCACCGTCATGGCCAGCAGGTAGGCCGTGACCACCCAGGACAAATCGTCGATGCCGCCGAGGCTCCTGCCGATCGCCGGCAACGCCGGTGCGACGATGGTTTGCTCGAGCGCCGAGAGAAACATCGCCAGCATGATGCCGGCCACGATGGCGCGGATGGTGGCGTGGTCGAGCGGCGGCGAAGCGGCGTATTCTTGCGCAAACGGGGCCGGCGTCTCTGCTCGCGCCGGCGCAGATGGACGCGTCCGTGTGCGCGCCTCTTCGGGGGCAATCTCCTGCGTCATGCCGAGCATCCCTTGGCCCGTCGGGCGGCGCAATGCAACCGCCGCGTTCGCAAGGCTGGCGCGCGCTTCTGCGGCGCGCCGATCACCGCCGCTCTCTGGCGCGCTTCGGCAATTTCAGCGGCCAGCTGACGATGTAGTCCTCGAGATCCTTGTCCGGCACGTCGGTTTCGCTGGCGTGGACGCGGCCGCGCACCGAGACGCCGGCGGCATGGACCGTCTCCGGGTCGCCGGACACCAGCGGGTGCCACCAGTAGAGGTCCTTGCCCTGGGCCAGCAGCACGTAGGCGCAGGACGGCGGCAGCCAGGTTATGGTCTTCAGGTTTTTCGGCGTGAGCTGCACGCAATCGTCGACCTGCTCCAGGCGGTGGGCGTAGTCGCGGCAGCGACAAGCATGGCCGTCGAGCAGCCGGCAGCCGACATTGGTGTAGAAGGTGCGGTCGGTGACCTCTTCCTCGAGCTTATTCAGGCAGCAGCGGCCGCAGCCATCGCAGAGGCTTTCCCATTCGGAATTCGTCATCTTTTCCAGTGGCTTGCGCCGCCAGAACGGGACTTCCTCGTCGCCTTGGTTTTGGCCATTATCCGATGCCATGGTGCGCTCCGGGCGGCGGGTCAGGTGCGTTCGCCCCCGGCCTCTTCGGGGAAACTCCGCCGAGCCGGCCGGATTGTCTCAACGCGACATGCATAAACGCAGTTTGCCCTCAATTTCCATTCACCCTGCAATGAGCGCAGCATTGGCGCCAATGCGGGCCTCAGCTAGACGTTGGCAGGCCGAAAAGGCAAGTTTTGCTCGCCGAACCAGTTCCCGGAGCGCCCAAGCTTGACCGATACACCCCCCAATAATCCGGGTAATGACTGGCTGCCAAAGTTCAAGCGGCAGCTGCTCGACGTCGATTCGCGCATCGACTTCGCCGTGTTCCTCAGCGGCAAATGGGCGCGCGAGGTTTACGAGCGCTTCACCGCCTTCATGGACCGCTTCCATGTTGCCGGCTGGCGGCGGTGGCTGCTGGTCGAGCCGCTGTCGGAAGCCGCAACGCTCGGCACCGGCGGCCTGTTCGTGATGCTGGCACTCGGCATTCCGGCGATGCGGCAGACCTCCGACGAGGACTGGCTGAAGAAATCCGATCTCGCCGTGACCTTCCTCGACCGCTTCGGCAACGAAGTCGGCAGCCGCGGCATCAAGCACAATGATTCGGTGCCGCTCGACGAGATGCCTGACCATTTGATCAAGGCGACGCTTGCAACCGAGGACCGCCGCTTCTACGAGCATTTCGGCATCGACTTCTACGGCACCTTCCGCGCGCTGATGACCAACGCACAGGCCGGCGGCGTGGTGCAAGGCGGCTCGACCATCACGCAGCAGCTCGCCAAGAATCTGTTCCTGAGCAACGAGCGCACCATCGAGCGCAAGATCAACGAGGCGTTCCTCGCGCTGTGGCTCGAGGCCCACCTCAGCAAGAACGAGATCCTGAAGCTTTATCTCGACCGCGCCTATCTCGGCGGCGGCGCCTTCGGCGTCGATGCCGCGGCCGAATACTATTTTGGCAAATCGGTACGCGACGTCACGTTGCCGGAAGCCGCGATGCTGGCCGGTCTGTTCAAGGCGCCGACCAAATTCTCGCCGCTCGTCAACCTGCCGGCAGCGCGCGCCCGCGCCAACGTCGTGCTCGACAACCTCGTCGACAACGGCTTCATGACCGAAGGTCAGGTCTACGGCGCCCGGCGCAATCCGGCGACGCCGATCGACCGCCGCGACGCCGGCGCGCCGAACTATTACCTCGACTTCGCGTTCGACGAGATGCGCAAGCTTGTCGATACCTTCCCGAAATCGGTCCCCGACCGCTTCTTCGTGGTGCGTACCGCGCTCGACACCAATCTGCAGCATTACGCCGAGCACGAGGTCGAAGCCGTGCTGCGCCAATACGGTCGCGACTACGGCGCAAGCCAATCTGCGGTCGTGATCGCCGACCTCGACGGCGGCGTGCGCGCCATGGTGGGCGGCCGCGACTATGGCGCAAGCCAGTTCAACCGCGCCACCGACGCACTGCGCCAGCCCGGCTCCTCGTTCAAGCCCTACGTCTATGCCACGGCGCTGGCCAACGGATTCAAGATGAGCTCGGTGCTCGTCGATTCGCCGGTCTGCATCGGCAATTGGTGCCCGCACAACTATTCCGGCGGCTATTCCGGCTCGGTGACGCTGATCGAAGCGATCACGCGCTCGATCAACGTGATCCCGGTGAAACTGTCGATCGAGCTCGGCCACGGCAATCCCAAGCTCGGCCGCGCCATGATCGTGCAGACGGCGCGCAATTTTGGCATCCAGTCGCCGTTGCCGGACACGCCGTCGCTGCCGATCGGCGCCGACGAGGTCTACGTCTACCAGCACGCCGTCGCCTACGCGACCTTCCCCAATCTCGGCAAGTCTGTGGTGCCCCACGCCGCGCTCGAAGTGCGGACCGGCACCGGCGAACTGGTGTGGCGCTTCGACCGCGACGGCAAGAAGCCGCAGCAGGTGATCGCGCCGCAGGTTGCCCTCGACATGATCAAGATGATGCGCTCGGTGGTCGAGAACGGCACCGGCAAGCGCGCCGATCTCGACGGCGTGCCGGTCGCCGGCAAGACCGGCACCACCAATTCATGGCGCGACGCCTGGTTCGTCGGCTACACCGGCAATTTCGCCGGCGCCGTGTGGATGGGCAACGACGACTATACGTCGACCAAGCGCATGACCGGCGGTACGCTGCCGGCCATGACCTGGCACAACATCATGGCTTATGCGCATCAGGGCATCGAGCTGCGGCCCCTGCCCGGCCTGCCGCCGCCGACGCATGCACCGCAGTTGCCGGCCGACGCTACATTTACCGGAAGCGACGCGCCGCACCAGGTGCTGCTCACGCGCAAGGGCACCGATGCGCTGCTTCGCATCGAGCGCCTGCTCGATGACGCCGATCACGCCCTTTCCGCCAGACTGCCCGGCGGCACGCTGGGCGCGCTCGACAACGTCAAGACCAGACCGAGCGCGATCGCCACCGCGACCGACCGCGAGGCCGCGGGCGCAACGCGCGGCGACTAGCTTTAAGTCTTATCTGCATCGGCAAGTCTCATCTGGATCGAATCGAGCGTGCGGCTACTATTCGGATCATGTTTCGCCTTGCTGCTCGCCGCCGCGGTTGGGCTCGGCATGACGTGGCTTACGATCAGCCGCGGCGTTGCCTTCGGTACAATGACCGTCGGCGCCTGGACGGCCTGGCCGAAGACCGGCTCGGTCGACATCGATCCTTATGCGCGGGCGACCATCGCGCGCACCGGCGAGTTGCCGCTCGGCACCGGCGACGGCGTCGCGTTCTATGCGCGGACCGACGACTCCGGATATGTGCTCGACGGCCGCTGCACCTTCACGATCAGCGGCACGACGCCGACGGCGCGGTATTGGACGCTCACGCTCTATGATCGCAGCGGCCGCCTGGTCGCCAATACGCTCGATCGCCACGGCTTTACCTCGACCGAGATCGTGCGCGACACCGCGGGCCGCTTCACCATCAGCGTGGCGCCGCGGGCGCGGCCGGGCAACTGGCTGCCGACCGGTGGCATCGAGCGCTACGTTCTGGTGTGGCGGCTCTATGACACGCCGGTGGGCGTCGCGAGCCGCACCACCAAACAAGACCCGATGCCGGCAGTGGCGCGAAAGGCGTGCTCATGATCCGCGCGCTGCTGTGGATTCTCGGCGCCGTCGTACTCGGCGGCATCGTGCATCTCGCCACCGTGCTGGCGATGCCGCGGGCGGCGAACCAGGACGCCTATTCGCGGCTTGAGCCGGTGACGCCGGCCAATTCCGTGGTGCCGCTTGCGCCACCGACCGCGGAAGCCTCCGTCATGCCGTTCATGGACCCGGCCTTTGCCGCCGCGGTGTGCCGCTATGACCTTGCCAACGGCATCGTCAAGCTGAACGCGCCGTTGAGCCAAGCTTATACGTCGGTGACGTTCTACACTCGCAACAGCGTCGCCTACTACGCGATCGACGACCGCGCCGCCGGCCGTCGCGCCATCGAGCTCGACCTGATGACACCGGAACAGCATTCTCAGGTGCCGGAAGGCGAAGACGTCACCGCAGCGGACCGCCTGATCATCGAGTCACCGACCCGGACCGGCCTGATTATCTTGCGGGCGTTGGCGCCCGAACCGGGGCTGATGCCGATGGCACGACGCGCGCTTGCCAACGCGCAGTGCCGCCTCGGGCCGGTGCAGTGACTACTTCACCACGGCCGGCGCCGGCAGCTCGGCGAGGCGCGGCAGCGCCACCAGCTGGTTGCCGGCGATCTGCTGTTGCAGCTCGTTGAGGATGCGCTCGGCTTCGGCGGCCGGCTGCGGCTCGGCAACGGTCAGATGCTCGAGCGCGTAACGATAGCTGGCGCAGCGCTCGGTCAGCGAATGATGTACCCAGGCGACGGTCAGGCTGTTCTCGCCGACGCGTGCCTGAGCGCTGATGCGCTCCGGGGGGCTCAAATCGGTGACAAGCCGCATGGTCTGCTCGCGGCGCCGGTCGATGTCGACGACGCGGCGGGCGGTCGCGAAGAACGGCTCGATGCGCACGATGTCGTTGCGCATATCGTCGATGAGCTGGTTGTAGCGCGCCGCCGTTGAGCGATGGAATACGCCGGCGAGGTGACCGTAATAGGCGGCCCTGTCGTACACCCACAAATCGCGGCGGAACTCGCGCTTTATACCGTATTCGAGAACCACCGCATCCCAGCGATGGCGGTCATACGGCGGCTCGATCAGCGGGAAGGCGAGATCGCGCAGCGTGCGCTCGTCATCGGTCAGATTGTTGAGCGAGACCGGACCGCCGGCATGGGCCGCGGCGTCGTGGCCGACCCAGGCGTGAATGTCGTCGCTGACGAGCGGCGGCGCCAAGCGGCCGAAATCGGCAGTGCTGGTGCAACCGGCAACCGCAAGCGCGGTGAACAGGACGGTGAGCGACGGCGTTATCTCGCGGACAAAACGGGCGCGCGGCGACATAACAGCAACATTCTTCAGCGGCGCCTCACGCGGCGGCGGCCGCCGTTGTCGGCCGGCGGCGGGGTTTGTGGTTCGGCGCCCTCGTCCGGCAAGTCGTCGTAACGCTCGATCCGGATGACCGGCAGGATGATGACGGTGGCCGATTCGTGCGCGTCGGCGCGGCCAAACCGCACGATACGTCCCTCGTCGGGGAATTTGACAACCGTGCCCACCAGCCAAGCCCCTCACGACGTCCGGCGCGAACCCCTGGCGCGATCCGCACTATCGGCGTCTTGGCGATTAAGCGGCATGCAAGGTTAACGCTCCGCTAACGCGGGAGACTTAGGCTACGGGCGAAATCAGCTCCGTGGTCACTGTTGCGATCGAGTCACGCGTAATGAAAATGCCAAGTCTGTCCAGCCTCGCCAGCCTTGCCGACATCGGGTTGCGCGGCAGCGTCGATATGCGCCCGACCCTGATCCGCGTCCTCACCGACCTCTATATGCAGAAGCTCCGGCATACGCCGGACGAGGAGCAGCACTACACGGAACTGGCGCTGCGGCTGCTCGACAGCGTCGACGCGGCGACCCGCGCCGCGGTCTCGACCCGCCTCGCCCGCCATCTCGCGCCGCCGCTTCGGGTCATTCAATATCTCGTTAAGGATTTGCCGGAGGTCGCCGCGCCCTTGCGCAACCATCCGCTGCTGGCGCCGTCAGCCCGGTCGGCGACGGTGCCGGCGCAGCAAGTGGCCGCCCCGGCACCGGTCGTCGCGCCCGCTGTCATCGCCTCTGCGGCCGAAGCCGTTGCACCGACGAACGCCGTGCGTGATGCAGCGCCGGTCGCGCCAGCGCCGGCGAAACACGCCAGCCCAGGAACGCACGAGGCGGCGGTTGCCGCCGAGCTCGACGATCTCTTCTTCACCGCGAACGTCGAGGAGCGCCGCCTGATCCTCCTCAATCTGCACGTGGTTGCGCCGATCTCTCCCGGGCGGGTCGCGATCGTCCGCGATCAAGCCGTCGGCCAGCGCTTGGAAGCGACGGCGCTGGCCCGACAGAGCGACGAATTCACTACCCAGCTTGGCCAAGCCTTGCACATAGCACGGGAGCAGGCCCGGCGGATCCTCCGCGACGAACACGGCGAGCCGATGGTCGTCGCGGTCAAGGCACTCGGCATCCCGCGCGATGTGGTTTATCGCATCCTGATCTTCGCCAATCCCGCGGTCGGCCATTCGGTCGAGCGCGTGCACGCGCTCGCGACCCTCTTCGATGAGATGCCGATGCCGGCCGCGGAAGGGATGGTTGCGATCTGGCAGGCGATGCGCGCAGACGCGCGGTCAGCGGCCAAGCATCAGCCGCTGTTCCGGAACGACGAGCGCACGCGCGCGCGGCCCGCGGCAGCGACCGAGCGCCGGCAGCCGGCGCCATTGCGCGGCAATGTCCGCCGCGAAGCGTCCTAGGTCGGTCGCTCAGGTGCCGACAATGTCCAAAAAATTCCGGCCGGCGCGATCTTCCACCTCGACGATCCAGACATCGGGATCGAATTTGATCTCGCGGGCGAGATAGGCCTCGACCGCCGTGTCGGACGCCGGCCGCTCCTTCAGGCTCGGCGTGAAGGCACGATCGGCCTCGCCCGCCGCGGTGAATTCGCTTTGCGGCGCCGGGCCGAACAAGTCCGAGGTGCCGTCAAGCCTGCTGATGCGAATGAAGACCGCCCCCGCCTCCTCGGCACCACGCCGGCGCACCACGGCGAAGGCGCCTTCGACTTGGCAGCGACGTAAGTAAGCGGCAACCCAGAGCGCGGTCTTCAGACGCATTGTTAGAGCCCACGGCAGCGGACGCCGCGAGATATGACTCGATCCGGCCTAAGCCGCAAACTGGCTACTGAATGGGATGGCCGACCATGGCGGTGAGTTCGCCAACCAGACGATCGGACACGCGGCCGGAGACTGGCAGCTTGTGCTCGCGCTCGAACTTCTCGATCGCTTCGCTGGTTGCGTCGTCGAGCATTCCGGATGGCTTAATCTGGCCGTAGCCGTAGTCCGACAGCACCCGTTGCACCGCTTGGATCCGCGGCGACGGCCCGATCAGATCGGCAATCGGATCGTTGCGCCGTGGCGACGGCACCGGCATTGGGACGTTTTGCGCCGGGCGCGGCGCAGCCGCGGTATGGGTCGGGATCATGTCGATGATGCGAGGCCCAGGCTTCGGGCTGGCCTCGGCGGCCTCCGTCTTCGCCAGCGTCGGATTGGCGACGAACGGCGCCGGCCGCGCGCCGGTTTGCAGGAACAGCGCATTGACGACGATGATGAAGGTCGCAGCAACCGCAGCCAGCACAGCAAACGTATCCACGGGGCGGTCGAGAAAGCAGCCGCGCAGCCGCGATCCGAGTAATCCGGCAAAGCTCTCCGCGGGCGCGCCGCGGCGATGGTTGCGGCGCTCACGCACGTTTCTTCACCGCTGTCGCTGATGGCGCCATCACCGCCGCCGGCTGGCTTGCCGCGGTGATGAGCGGGCTGATGGTCGCGGGGCCGCGCTTTTTCAACGGTCGCGTCCGCTCGCAATCGCGCGGCAGATGGATGGTGATGCGAGTGCCCTGCCCGACCCGGCTGCGGATCGAGAATTCGCCGCCGTGAAGCCGAACCAAGCCCTTGACGATGGAGAGGCCCAATCCGGTGCCGCCATGACGGCGGTCGTAGGACGCGCCGGCCTGGAAATACGGCTCGCCGACGCGCGCCAAGTCCGCATCGCTGATGCCCACGCCACTATCTTCGACCACAAAGACAATGCCCGCCGCCTCGGCGCGCGCGCTGACCAAAATCTTGCCGCCGGGATCGGTGAAGCGAATCGCGTTGGACAGGAGATTGAATAGGATCTGGTTGAGTGCGCGCTTGTCGGCAACGATCTCGGGCAGACTGTCGATCGCGGCTCGCTCCAGGGCGACTCCCGCCTCGCGCGCCCGCAGCGTCAGGATGTCGCAACAATTGGCAATGACCTGGCCCGGATCAAATGGCTCCGGCGTGATCTCGAAATTGTCGGTCTCGATCTTCGACATATCGAGAATGCCGTTGACCACCGACAGCAGATGGTTGCCGGATTCGTTGATCAGGCCGGCATATTCGACGCGCCGCCCGGTGTCGAGCATCAGCGCTGCTTCCTTCGTCAGCATCTCGGAAAAGCCGATGATGGCATTGAGCGGCGTGCGCAGCTCGTGACTCATGGTCGCGAGGAAGCGGCTCTTGGCGGCGTTGGCGCGCTCGGCCTCGGCGCGGGCGCCTTCGAGCGCCTGTTGCCCCTCTTTGCGCCCGGTCACGTCGCGCAACACGCTGACGACTTCGCGACAGTCCTCGCCGTTCGTGTCACCGGCGGGTTTTTCGAACGGCCGGCAGCGCATCTCGACCCAGACGAAGTCAGTCACCGGGCGGCCATCGGCATCGACACCGTCGCGCCGCACGCGGAATTCCACCGAACGGCCTTTGCCGAGCGCCGCGGCATCGCCGAGCGCCGTCAGGTAAGCCGGCCGGTCGGCGACATGGACGCGATCGAACAGGCCATGCCCCTGCAAATCGGCAACGCGTGCACCGAACAGCGCTTCGCCCGCCGGCGAGACGAACAGCGCAGCCCCGTCGCGGCCGTGGCGGATGATGGCGTCGGTCATGTTCCGCGCCAAGAGCCGGTAGCGATCCTCTTCGGCATAAAGCAGCCAGAAGCTGGTGCGCGCCAGCGCCTCGGCGCCGAGCGCAAGCCCCGCCGCGTAGAGCACGGCCGACACAATGCCGAGTGTGGCCAGCGTCGCGTGCGAATCCGGGCTCGGCGTCGGAAGGAGGTGCTGGGTGCCGAGCGCCGCCAAAACGCCAGCGGCGCCGAGCGCGAGCGTTGAAGCCGTCGCCACCACGCGGCGTGACGCCGACAGCGCCGCTTCGAGCGGCACTACTACAAGCCAGATCGCGGCAAACGAGACGATGCCGCCGGTCAGCGCGGCAACCGCCGTCACCAGGCCGGTCAGCGCCAGCGACGACAGCACGTGCGCGCTCTCGTAGCGGCCGGTGCGCGACAGGAAGTAGGCGGTGAGGATCGGCACGACGAGCCAGGCGAAGACCATCAGCTCGACGGTGGTCGGCGCACCGCGGGCGATTAGATAGATCGGAAACGCGGCCAGCGCGACGATGCTGCCCAAAAGCCGCGGCGCGATGAAGGCGCGGTGCCGCGACGCCGTCAGCGCATCCTGCTGCGCCGAGGGGTGAATTAGCGTCTCGACGTAGTCTCGTACTGGCGCGAAGAGGCCCACGTTCCCAATTTGGCACGCCCGCGGTGCAGACGCGCTCCCCCTGTTCTGCGACGGATCGTGTCAGACGCCGCTTAAACGAACGCTAAGGCGCCGGTCGCGGGCGGCGGCGCGCCAATGCAGCGACGCCCCACGGCACCGACGATTTGGCCATCATGGTGAACGGGCCGTTGCCGCGAAGGGTTGCCATTTGTTTGAGATCCGCGGTGTCGGTGGTGTTCCCGGCAAACGGCGCGGCTTTCGTCGCGGCGAAAGCGCCGTAAACGGCGGGGTCCGGCGCGTTCGCTCAAATTTTAGGTAAATTATATTTTCTCCAATTGCGCGAAAATTTGCGGCGTATTCTCGTCGATTATGGACAAAAACGTCCCCGCCGCGCGAACGCCGCTTTCAACGCCGCCTGCTAGTTTGCGCGGGTGTGCGGCGCTGATTGCCGCCGGGGATGTGGGTGCGATGTTCTTTCTGTTGCGAATGGCGTTTTGGCTTGGCGTCGTGCTGGTGCTCTTGCCCAGCGGCGCGAGCCAGCGCGTGGATCGGGCGGGAGAAGTACGCACGTCCGAAGCGATCTCGGCGGCATCCGCCACCGTGCAGGATTTGCGCGGCTTCTGCATGCGCCAGCCCGGGGCTTGCTCAGTGGGCTCCCAGGTTGCGGTGGCAATCGGTTATAAGGCGCAGGCCGGCGCCAAGGTGCTTTACGATTTCCTGACCGAGGCGCTGGCGCCGAAGGACACCGGCACCGTGGCCCATGGCACTTTGGACCACGGCACTTTGGACCATGGCACCGCACCTCGCGGCGGCGCGGCCAAGGTCGAGCCGGTCAAATCTTCGACCGACCGCTCGCAGAATACGCTGACGCCGACCGATCTTGCGCCGGCTTGGCGCGGTCCGCAGTCGCCCAAGGACGCCAAGCACGCGGCTTAGGCCGCACACCCGGCTATTGCCGACTTCCCTGAGCCGGCCGCCCGCTTTGCGGCCTGGTCCGCAACATCAGCCCGAATACATCGACCTTGGCGGACCCGCGCTCTATATAGAGAGGCGAACGATGGACTTAAGCTTGATGGCCGGCATCGACGAAATCATCGACAATTTCGCGCTCCTCGACGAGTGGGACGATCGCTATCGCTATCTGATCGAGCTTGGGCGGCAGCTGCCGCCGCTTGCGGCCGAGGCCCACAGCGACGCCAACAAGGTGCAAGGCTGCGCCAGCCAAGTCTGGCTCGACACCAGCGTGCGGCCCAACGGCGCCGGCGGCCCGGTGCTGACTTTCGAGGGCGACAGCGACGCTCATATCGTGCGCGGCCTCATCGCCATCCTGTTCGCCATGTATTCGGGGCGGAGCGCCAAGGACATTCTCTCGACCGACGCCGTCGCCACGTTCGAGCGGCTGGGCTTGCGGGAGCATTTGACGCCGCAGCGCTCCAACGGCTTCCGCTCCATGGTGGAGCGGATCCGCACCGACGCGCGCGCGGCTCTCGCGACCGCGGCCTAAGGCGCAAATAACGCCCATCGCAGCAACCGCCGCTGCATTCGTCCGGCATTCCGGTCGGCTGCAAGATCGTGTTGTCAGTCCCGCCTGGGGCGTGGAATGATCGCAAGCGAGACAGCGGCGCTTTAAATCACACGGCGGCCGGCGGCCTCCGCAGGGGCAGTGCATTGGACAATCCCAAGCTTAACTTCACGCTGCGCCACGGACTGACAGACGTATTCGCCGGAACCGTTTGCAGCGTGCTGACGATCACCTATTCGCTGTCTTACGCGGTGCTGATCTTCAGCGGCCCGCTGCAGCGCTTTCTGTCTCACGGCATCGCAATGGCGTTCATGTCGGCCGCTGTCGGCGGCGCCATCGTGGCGCTGCGCAGCTCGCTTTCCTTCGCCGTCGCCGGGCCGGACAGCTCGACCTCGGTGGTCATCGCCGCGCTCGTCGCGACGGTGCTGCAGCACATCGTCGCCGGTGGCGGCACCGAGCTTCTCCAGCCCGCGATCATCGCCATCGCGCTGGGAACCGGATTGACCGGGCTATTGCTGTGCGTGCTGGGCTTCACCCATGCCGGACGTGCCATCCGCTTCCTGCCCTATCCGGTGATCGGCGGCTTTCTCGGCGCCACCGGCTGGCTGATGGTCACCGGCGCCGCGCAGGTCATCGCCGATCAACGAGCGACGCTCGCCAATCTCGGCGCCTTTGCCGACGCGACCGCCGCCGCCAAGCTCGCGGCCGGCGTCACCGTCGCCGTTATCCTGCATGTGCTGCTGCGCCGAACGAAGAGCCCGTTTGCGCTCCCCGGCGTGCTGATCGGGGCCTTTGTCGTGACCCATTTCTTCTTGCTCGTGAGCCGCACGCCAGTTGCGGCGGCACAAGCAGGCGGCTGGATGTTTGCGCCGCAACCGGCGGCGGGGCTCGCCCTGCCGTGGCACGCCGATGCGCTGCATAGCTTTCCCTGGGCTTCGTTACCGTCGCTGACCGGCGACGTTCTCGCCGTCATGTTCGTCACCATCTGCACGCTGTTGCTCAACACCACGGGCATCGAGATCGCGACCCGCAGCGAGGCCAATATCGAGCGCGATCTCAAGGTGCACGGCTTTGCCAACCTGGTGACGGGGGCGCTCGGCGGCATGGTGGTCTGCACCTCGTTGAGCCGCTCGATCCTGGTGCGCACGGCGGGCGCCACGAGCCGCCTGTCGGGGCTCACGGTCGCAGCGATCGCGGCGGGCGTGTTGGTCGCCGACCCGTCGTTTCTCGGCTATGTGCCGAAATATGTGCTGGGCGGCCTGTTGCTCTACCTCGGCTCCGATCTCGTCTATCAGTGGCTGATCCACTCGTCGCGGCGGCTGTTGCCGCTCGAATATCTGTCGCTGATCGCGATTGCGGCGCTCAACATATATTCCGGCTTCATCGCCGGCGTGCTGATCGGCATCGTCATCGGCTGCACCACGTTTGCCCTGAGCGCGAGCCGGGTGAACGCGATCAAATTCAATTTCGATGGCTCCGAATTCCGCTCGTCGCTCGACCGCGGCCCAAGCGAGCTCGCGCTCCTGGCCGAACACGGCCGGCAAATTCAGGGCATGACGCTGCAGAGCTATCTGTTCTTCGGCTCCGCCAACCGCCTCTATCAGTTCGTCAAGACATTGCTGGCGACGGAGCCCGATTGCCGCTTTCTGATCTTCGATTTCCGGCTGGTGACCGGCATCGATTCGTCGGCCACCCACAGCTTCGCGCAGATCAAGCAGGCCGCCGCCGCGCACGGCGTTCACATCGTGCTCGCAAGCCTCAGCCCCGAACTGGAACGCGGCTTTCGCACCGCGCGTTTCATCTCGGACGACGTCGCCCTGGTCGCCGACCTCGACCGCGCCCTCGAGGCTTGCGAGCAAAAGGTGATCGACACCCACCGCGCCGAGGTGGCCGATCGGCCGTCGCTGCGGGCCTGGCTCGCCGACGCGCTTGGCAACGCCGAGCATGCCGACCATCTCCGCGAACATTGCCGGCGGCTCGAAGTCGCGGCCGGCGGCATCATCGCCCGGCAAGGCGACGAAGCCTCTTCCATGCATTTCATTCTCGACGGCCGCGTCGCCATCATCGTCGACATGGGCGACGGCCGCACCATGCGCGTGCGCAGCCTCGGCCGGCACACCACCATCGGCGAAATGGGCTTGATCACCCGGCGGCCACGCAGCGCCACGATCCAGGCCGAGACCGAAAGCGTGCTCTACGAGCTGACCGCGGACGCCTTTGAGCGGATCAAGCGCGAGCAGCCGGCGCTCGGCCAGGCGCTGCTCGGCTACGTGGTCGGCGTCATGGCAGAGCGCTTGAGCTTCGCCAACCGCGTCGTCGGCGTGTTGCAGCGGTGAAGGCGGGATGAAGGCCGACGCGGGCGTCAGCCGCGGCGGCGGCGGCGCTGCTGACCGAGGCCCATTTGCTTGGCGAGTTGCGAGCGCGCCGCGGCGTAGTTGGGCGCCACCATCGGGTAATCCGGCGGCAGGCCCCATTTCTCGCGATATTGATCCGGCGTCATGTTGTAACGCGTGCGCAAGTGGCGCTTCAGCGATTTGAACTTATGGCCGTCCTCGAGGCAGACGATGTATTCGGGCGTGACCGAGCGCTTGACCGACACCGCGGGCTTGAGCGGCTCGGCCGTCGCCGTGGCCTGGCCGCCAGACACCCGCTTCAGCGCCGAATGCACCTGGCTGATCAGGTTCGGGATATCGGCGCTCGGCACCGAATTGTTGCTGACATAAGCGGACACGATGTTCGCCGTCAGCGCGATATAGGTGCTGTCACCTGAATCGTCGGCCATGGCTGTGACCTCCGGTGTCCCGCCCCGCTCCACGTGTTGTGTTGCCGGCCAAAGCCCCCGCCGGCGTCCCGGCGCGCGGTCCGTCAACAGTCAAAAGCAAGCATTCGCAGGTGGCATATTGTGCCGTTGCGAATCCGAAATCTGCGCGCGAGATTAGTTATATTGCCGCGGAGAAGTAAAGGCATAAAGTAACCGAACACCGCAAAGTCTTGGCGAAGTGTATTTGTCGCCATTGCCAAGGGGTTTGCCTACACCATAGCGCGGGTACACCCGCGCTTGTGTGTCGAACGTTACAATCTTAAGGCAAACGCGCGCGCTACGCGCTCTGCTCGATGTGGGTACGCAGTTCGGCGATCGATCCGAAACGCAGCGTGCCCTGCGGCAATTGCGCCTCGATCGAACCGTCCGAATAGAGCGTGTAGGCCATGCCATCGACCACGCCAGATTTAAGCACCGAGACGGGCGCCGGCGCCTCCGAGACCGGGGCGGGCGCCTGCGGTGGCGGCGGCTCGACCTCGGGTTCTTTGAACTGAAACTGCGTCGGCTCCGGGGGCAGCACCGGCTCGACCGGGAGTGGTACCACCGCCGCCAATGCCGTTGCTTGAGCGCCTCGTCCGGGCAGCGGCCTCTTCGGCCAATAGGCGTCGAAATTGCGGACCCGCTCCGGCCGATTGGCGGGCCGCGCGGGAATTTCGAGCCGTGGCTCCGCCCGCGCCGGCGCAGCAGCACCAACCGGTCCCGGCGCGTGTTTGCCGTTGAGCTCGGTTGCCTCTTGGTCGGCGCGCACCGGCGGTTTTGGCAGCAGCGATATTTCGGCCTCCTCGACGACCGGGGCGCTGTCGATGCGAGCCAGTGTCGAAAATTGCTCCCGCAGCCGCTCTACCGCCGCATCTTCCGGGAGCGCCGGCCTCACACCATTGGCGGCGGGAGCCGCAAGCGGACGGGCTTCGGGCTTCGGCGGAAACGTAACGCGCGCGGGGGCTACGACGTCGAGCGCCTCGGCTGCGGGCGCGACAGGGGCCTCAGCCGGGATAGCCGGACGCGGCAGCGGCCGTGCTGCGAGCGCTCGTTCGATGCGGGACAGCACGCGAACCACAAGCCCGAGCCCAACTAGGATGAGCCCGCCAACCACCGCCACAGCACCGGGCGTGACGATCGAACCGTCGAACTCACGTCCTTGTAACGGCAAGCCCGGAACGGCGATGACAACCCCAAAGGCGGCGATAACGACGCCCAAAATCACCAACAACGCGTGCATACGCCCACCCCTCCGATCCATGTCGGAGGCCCAAAGATTGCGCCATTGTGACGGGCAGATCACAGCGACGCAAGGTCAATTGCAACGTGGACGCGCTTGGCGGCGTTCGCGAGCGACGCGCCAGCGGCGTCGAGCGTCGGCGTAATCCATTGCGCCATATGTGAAATCAGCCCTTCGCCGGCGGCGTTCAGAAGGCCTGCGACCACGCGACTGCGCGTTCTGTCTGGGAGCCGTTGCCGAACCCCCTGGCTTGGGCCTATCTAGAGGAACCTTTCATTCCGCACGGCGGTTTCACGACACAACAGCTTCACCAACGCGTCCGTATCGTTCGACGTCACATTGAGGAGTACACCTAAATGGCATTCACCCTGCCGGACCTTCCGTATCCACACGACGCGCTTGCTCCGTACATGTCGCGCGAGACCCTCGAATTCCATCACGACAAGCATCACCAGGCCTACGTCACCAACGGCAACAATCTGGCCAAAGGCACCGAGTGGGAAAACAAGTCGGTCGAGGAGGTCGTTGTCGGCACGTTCGGCAAAAATCCCGGCCTGTTCAACAACGCCGCGCAGCACTACAACCACATCCATTTCTGGAAGTGGATGAAGAAGGGCGGCGGGGGCGACAAGCTCCCCGGCAAGCTGGAAAAACAGGTCGTTTCCGATCTCGGCTCGCTCGCGAAGTTCAAGGAAGACTTCATCCAGGCCGGCGTCACCCAGTTCGGCTCCGGCTGGTGCTGGCTCGCGGTCAAGGACGGCAAGCTTGTCGTCACCAAGACGGCGAACGGCGAAAATCCCTTGGTGCACGGCGCCAAGCCCATTCTCGGCTGCGACGTCTGGGAGCACTCCTACTACATCGACTATCGCAACCGCCGGCCCGACTATCTCAAGGCATTCTTCGAGAGTCTGATTAATTGGGATTACGTCGCCGAGATGTACGAAGCGGCGACGCGGTAGCGTCGGTCGCGACGATGCGCATGCAAGCGGGGCCTCGAGGCCCCGCTTTTTGCGAGAGGCCCGACGGGCCCCGGAGCCGCCGACGTTTTTGCCGCATTGTGCGTCCGACCGTGGCGCCGCAAGTGTCGGGCTCGGCGCTGTCGGATTTGGCGGCGACGTGCGCGCTTTAACGCGGGACCACCGTGCACCAAGCCGCGCCAAAATCGATACGCCTTGAAGCGAAAGCGACTGCCGCGGGCCATTGCCTCGATGCCTGCGCAATCGGCGTCCTCGTGCTGGCCGGCGCGATAGCGCTGTTGACCTTTCGCGATTACGGCCTCGGCTGGGACGACTACACCCATTCGCAGTACGGCGACCTTCTGGTCTCGCTCTACGCCTCGGGCTTTGCCGACAAGCGGGCGCTGTCGTTCGTCAATCTCTACATGTACGGCGGCGGCTTCGATCTTCTTGCCGCGCTCGCGGCGAAGGTGCTGCCGTTCGGCCTGTTCGAAACGCGGCGTCTGGTCGGCGCTGCCGTCGGCTTGCTCGGGCTGTTCGTCACCTGGCGGCTTGGTCGAAGGCTCGGCGGCCCGCTCGCCGGCCTGATCGGCCTCACGCTCCTTGCCGCCTGCCCGCTCTATTACGGGCACATGTACATCAACGCCAAGGATGCGCCGTTCGCAGTCGCAAGCGCCGTCGCGCTCTACGGCATCGTTCGCGCCTTTGAAACCTATCCGCGCGTTACGCCTGCGACCGTGGCGCTGTGCGGCGTCGGGGTCGGTCTCGCGGTCGGCTCGCGCGTGTTGGGCGGATTCACCGTCCTCGACGCCGTGCTGCCGCTGCCGATTATCGTCGTTTTCCGCGGCCGCGACATCGGACTGCGAGCAGCGTTCGCCGAATGCGGACCGTTCATCCTCGCATTCATCCCCGGTGTCATCCTTGCCTATCTGATCATGGGCTCGGTTTGGCCGTGGAGCGTGGTCGCGCCGCTCAACCCGTTTCATGCGGTCGAATATTTCTCCAACTTTTTCGAAAAGCCATGGCGCGAGCTGTTCGACGGCCGCTTGATCCCGGTGCCGGACATGCCGCGCAGCTACGTGCCGACGTTGGTCGCGCTCAAGCTGCCAGAAATATTGCTCGCGCTCGGAGGTTGCGGCATCGCCGGAGCGACTGTTGCCGTAGCGTCGCGAAAGCATGGCGGCGACGCGGAGCATCGCGCCGCCCTGCTCGCCGTGCTGCTCGCCGCCACGCTTCCCGTTCTCGTCACCGTCGCGACGCGGCCGGCGATGTACAACGGCATCCGTCATTTCGTTTTCGTCGTGCCGCCACTCGCGGTACTCGGCGGCCTTGCCGCCGCCTGGATCGTGCGACGGCTGGAGCGGCAAGGCCGCGTCGCGCTCGGCGCGGGCGCGCTCGTCCTGTTGCTCGGCATCGCCTCCCCGGTCGCGGAAATGGCGCGGCTGCACCCTTACGAATACACCCACTTCAATCACATCGCCGGTGGCGCCGCGGGCGCCCGGCCACGCTTCATGCTCGACTATTGGGGCCTGTCGCTGACGCAAGCGTCGCGGCAGCTCCTTGCACTGATCGCCGAACGCGGCGAGCGGCCGAGCAACGACAAGTGGACCGTGGCGGTCTGCGGCCCGCATCCGCCGGTCACCGTCGCGCTTGGCCCGCAATTCATCACGACATGGAATCCCAAGGGCGCCGACTTCGCCATGATGCTCGGCGAGTTCTACTGCGCCAAGCTCGATGCGCCGGTGCTATTTGAGGTCGTACGCGACGGCGTCGTGTTTGCCCGGGTCTACGACATCCGCGGCCATTCCATTGCGACACTGCTGACGGTGCCCGGGATCGATCAGCAATAGCCGGAGGTCGCTTCCGATCTGATACCGCAGCTCAGGCGTTAACGGCGACCGCCGCGCCCGCAGCGGCGCGAACCGGCGGCTGCAGCGGCGGCGCGACGTAGCGCCCGTTCTCCAGCGCCTCGATCTGCTTATCGAGCTGCGCGACTGCAAAGCGCGTATAGGGCCCAATATGGAGGTAGAAGCCCATCACGGTGAGCACCGCGCGCAAGGCGCCCGGATTGTTGTTCAGGCAATTGGCGAACGTGCGCCAGAATCGCTCGCGGTGCTCGGGCATGCCGCGCAGAATCTTCTGCACCAATTCGACGGTGCCGATATTGGCGCGAATGTCGCCCTTCGGCATTTCCAGACGGCGGTCCGCGCAGTTGAGCAGCGAAGCCAGCCGATCGATGCGCGCGCAATAGACCTCGGGCGAATAGACCGTCGCCAGCACGCGGCGCAAATCGCGGAGCACCTCAATGCGCGACCGCTTGGTCTCGAAATTGGGCCCGAAGACCAGTTGGTCGTAGGTACCCTTCGGCTGAATTTCGCCATCGACGTGCAGGCGGCCTTCGCGCGCCAGCCGCTGCGACAACTGGGTGTTCGGCAGAGCCCACAGCAGCCCGATGACCGACATCGGGATCGCGCAATCCTGAATCAGCTCGATCATCGGTTCGGCGACGGAGCCTTTCTCGCTGTCGAAGCCGACGATGAAGCCGGCGGTGACGAAAATTCCGTGTTGGTAGATGCGATGGATGCTTTCCGGAATGCTGCGCCGCGTGTTCTGCTTCTTGCGCATGGCGACCAGCGTTTCGGTATCTGGGCTTTCGATGCCGACGAAGACGGCGAAGAAGTTCGCCTTCTTCAACAAGCCGAGCAGCTCCGGGTCGTCGGCGAGATTGAGCGAAGCTTCCGTGGAGAACTCGAACGGAAAGTCGCGCTCCTCGAGCCATTTGACGAGATGCGGCAAGAACGCCTTGACCGACTTTTTGTTGCCGATGAGATTGTCGTCGACAAAATCGACGTGGCCGCGATAGCCGAGCTGATAGAGTGCTTCGAGCTCGGCCAGCATCTGCTCGGTGGTCTTGGTGCGCGGCACGCGGCCGTAGAGCTCGATGATGTCGCAGAACTCGCAGGTGAACGGGCAGCCGCGCGAATACTGCACGCCGATATGCATATACTGGTCGAACTTGAGCAGGTCGAAACGCGGCTTCGGCGTCTTGGTGACGTCGATCTGATATTTCGGCGCCTCGAACAGTCCTTCGTTGCTGCCGCTCTCAATGGCGTCGATCAACTTATCGATGGCGCCCTCCGCCTCGCCGACGACGCGGTAATTCGCGCGCTCGTAGACATGCGGACTCGACGACACGTCCGGGCCGCCGACCGCGATCGGCTTGCCGCGGCTGCGGCATAGTTCGATGATGTCGAGCGTGCTGGGCTGCTGGAACATCATGCCGCCGGACATCACCAGGTCGGCCCAATGCAGATCGGCGTCGCTCAAATCCTCGGTGTTGAGATTGACCAGGCGCACGGTCCAGTCACCCGGTAGCATGGCGGCGACCGTGATCAGGCCGAGCGGGATGGTCGGATATTTCGCCCCGAATACCTCGCAGGATTCGCGATAGTTCCAGAACGATTCGTTGGCAAAGCGCGGGTAGATCATCAGCACGTTGCGGGCTTGCGGCGCCGACATGCGTGCATTGCCGTTGGGTTGCTGTGCCAAGAAATCCCCCGCCCGTCGCTCGGTCCGGCGCAGTATGGCGGCGAAGCCCACCATTGTCCAAGGACAAAGCCAGACTTCAAGCGTACTGTCCAGAGCGACAAAATGACTGTCGAAACAGATGCTTGACCGTCCGGCTGACCACGCGACAGGGCGGGATCATGGCACCATTTGAGGCCATGTCGTGGTTGATACTCCCGACAGCCCCCGGAAAAACGTCGATGCCCGCGCCACGCGCGGGCATGACATTCGGAAACAGCGGACAGGTAACGTCAGGCCGCGTGATCCTGGCCTTTCGCCCGGCCCGGATTCTTCAGCGCGGTCGCGATCTGCTGCTTGGTCAGACGCGTGCCGTCGTCGCCCTCGATCAGGAGTGCGACCCGGTCACCCTTGCCGAGGTGCTCGGCCCAGCTCATGGCCTCGTCGAGCACGCTGAACTCCTTGTACAGATGGCGATCCTTCTCCAGCGGTGAGATCGCCTCCGAGCCGCGCGGGCCGGAATAAACGCGATAGGTCATGGGTGGAACCTCCTCTTCAGCACCGAACCGACAAGCCCGAGAAATATGCTGCGATCGTGTCGCGCGAAACGGGCGCGGCGCGTTGACGCGGACGAAAATGCGCCGCTACCATTGTGCCAACGCATATTGAAAAGGGGAGGTTCCGTTGCGCCTATTTTTTGGGCCGCTGTTCGGACTGTGCATTGCAACGGCAGTGTCCGTGCCGACGGCTTACGCACAGAGCAACGCCGTTTATCGTGCCACCTATGTCGAGGTGATGCCGAACGATATCAGCGCGGGCACAGCTCTGCTGAAGCAATATCGCGATGCGAGTTCCAAGGCAGACGGCAATCTGCGCACCGACACGTTGCAGGAGACCGCCCGGCCGAACCGCTTGGTGATCGTCGAAGTATGGCGCGACAAAGCTGCTCTCGACGGCTACGCCCAAGGCGCCGCCAGCGCAAAATTCCGTGACGCGCTGCGACCGCTCGCGGACGCACCCTTTGACGAGCGCATCACCAACGCGCTCTATGTCGTGCAGGATAACAGCCCATTGCCGGCCGATGCCGAACACGTCGTCACCCACGTCGACGTGATCCCGGCCGGCAAGGATGATTGCATGGCGGCGCTCAAGGCGATGAGCGGCGACACCGTGAACGATGCCGGCAATATCCGCTATGAAGTGCTGCAGCAGGTCAATCGCGGCAATCACTTCACTGTCGTCGAGGCGTGGGCCGATCATAAGGCGCTCGATGCGCACGCCATGGCGGCGCACACGCGCGCCTTCCGCGACAAGCTCGCGCCGATCGCCGGTGCGCTCTATGACGAGCGCATTTATAAGGCCTTGAACTGAAGAAGCGCGCTCGGCCGCGGCGCAGCGCCTACTTTTGCGGCGCGAAATTCTGGTCGCTGTAGGGCAGCACGGTTGGCCGCTGGATCGCGATGAAAGCGTGGTCGAGAGTGCGGTGGCAGCCGTTGCAGCCGGCAGACAGGCGATCGTAGGCGGCGGCAAAGCCGGCGGCATTCTTGCCGTCGACAATCTTCTGCAGGTCCTTCATCGCAGCCCCGACGTTTTTCTCGATGATATCGCCACCAAGAAGCTTGCTCACGTCCTCAAACCCTTCGTTGAGCTCGCCCAACTCATAGTCGGCGAGCGGCCAGTTGCCGGCGCGGGCGGCAAACCACAGCTTGATGTGGCGAAGCTGCTGCAGCGTCATGATCTCGCCGAGGCCGGGACCGGCCGCTTCGGCTTCCGGAGGCGCCGGCGGTGCTGCGGGTTTGTCGGCCTGCTGCGCGCGCGCGGCCACAGCGCCGAGCAAGACGATGCCGATCAAGGCTGCGACAGCGGGCTTCATGCACTCTCTCCTTCCGGGCTTTCGTAGACGGGTTCCGCCCCCTCGCGACCCAAGCCCCCCTCTTTGGTCATCCGATCAACTCGTCGGCGGCGGGTGCTCGCTGCACGCTTTTGGATAAGTAGCTTGGCACGCCTCGTAGAGCGCCGGACAGGCTTGCACCCCGGCCTCGGCCGCTTCGACGGTCTTGAAGCGGTCTCCCGTAGCGCGCGACTGCGGATCGTAGGTCAGCACCGCATCGACCCGCTCGATGCCGCGATCGGCCATCAGGATGCGTTCCGCGCCGTTGAAGTAGATGGTCGCGGTCTTGATCGCATCGGTGAGCTTGCGGGTGTATTCGGTGGTCGCCTTGGGATCGGGCTTGATGCGGGCGTGCACCGCGGCGTCGGTATAGAAGACGTTGAGCCTGAAATAGGTGCCGCCGCACTGGGCGAGCGCAAGCCAATAGGGCTTGCCCTTGAAGGGCCCGGCCGCGGCCACCACGCTGTCGCGTTTGTCGACGGGCACCGGTGGCGGCACCGTCGTGGTCTCTTTCGGCTCCCGCGCGCGCCGCGTCTGGGCGTCGGCGCTGGTGGCGACGACCAGTGCCAGCGTCATGAGCGCGACTTTGGCAATAATGCTTGGCATCGGCGCCTATTCTAGCCGGCCCGCAGCGGGGCGCTCAAAACCGCTCGACCCAGGGCCGCAGCTCGAGCTCCCAGGCCCAGGCGCTACGGTGCTGGCGCAAGAGATCGAGATAGCTCTGCGCAATGCCGTCGGGATCGAGCATGCTGTCGGGCTTGTCCGGCGGATTGGGCCGCCGCGCGCTCAGGATTCCGCCGTCGACCACCACATGCACGACGTGGATGCCCTGCGGCTGCAACTCGCGCGCCATGCTCTGCGCCATTCCGCGCAGCGCGAATTTGCCCATGGCGAACGGCGCCGACTGCGGATAGCCCTTCACGCCCGCCGAGGCGCCGGTGAGCATGATGGCGCCGTGCTTCTGCGGCACCATGCGCTTGGCCGCCTCCTGCGCCACCAGGAAGGCGCCATGGGCCGTCACCATGAGCGCGCGCTCGACCTCGACGGGGTCGAGCTCGACGAACGGTCCGCGGGTGCGGTAGCTCGCATTGTAAACCACCACGTCGGGCGCGCCGCCGGCGGCTTCGACATCGGCAAACAGCTTCGTGACCTGGCTGCGGTCGGTGGCGTCGCAAGCGAACGCGTTGCCGCCGGTCTCTTTCGCGAGCGTCGCGATATTGTCGGCGCGCCGCGCCGCCACGGCGACCTGCATGCCGGACTTGGCAAAGAGCCGCGCCAAAGAGGCGGAAAGTCCAGCGCCGGTGCCGACAATAAGCGCTCGCCGATACGCCAATTCACTCATTCCTGCCTCCACCGCGCGGCCTTGATTGCTGACGTTAGTCATCCCATCTGGGCGGCGAGGTTGCAATGGACATGCAGCGATTTTTGATCGGGCTTGGGCTAGCGATCCTGCTCGCCGGCATCGCCTGGCCGGTCATATCCCGCATCGGCCTTGGCCGACTTCCCGGCGACATCGTGATTCAGCGCGGCAATACCAGCTTTTACTTTCCGCTGGTGACATGTCTGATCGTCAGCTTGGTGCTGAGTGCGGTCGCCTGGCTACTCAACCGATAGCGGGTGTTTCCCAAACTCTCGAACCGAAATGATCAGACCAGTAGATTGACGCCGGAAGACTGCGCCGTCGCCGTCGCGTTGGTGGTCGCACCGTTGGCGACGCCGGCCTGTAGCGCGCCCCCGAAGGTTACCGCCGGGCCGAAATTTCCCGATGCCGATTTGTCGAGACGCTGCTCAATCTGCTTCTTGAGCTGATCGGCCGATTGATGCGGGTCCTGCCCGAGGCGCGCTTTGTCGACGTCACAGCAGTTCATGCAGATGTAGCCGTTGACGATCTGCATCGCATTTGCCCTCCGATCGTGACGCTAGGTCGGGTCCGTAAAGCAAGCGTAAAGCGGGCCATCACAGCCGCGTGACTCACGCGCCCTTCGTTCAGTCGACCACGGCAACGGCATTGATCTCGACCAGGCAGCGCGGATCGGTGGCAAGCCGCACCACCTGGACCGTGGTGGTCGCCGGCTTGGCATCGCGGAAATATTCGCCCCAGACGCGGTTGAGCGCGTCCTGATCGGACAAATCGGTGACGAAGCGGTCAGCGGTGACGACGTCGGCAAAGCTCGCACCCACCGCTTCGAGGCCGCGCCTTAAGTTTTCCAGCGCCGCCCGCGCTTGGCCCGCCATGTCGCGCGGCATAGCGTCGAACTCCTCGGGCCGATGCGGATGATGATGATAGACCGGCGCCGCGGTGACACCGGCGAGATAGATCGTGGTGCCGCCCCGGACCTTGATCGCCGGCGCGTAGGGCATCCACATGTCGGGCGCGTCGGGCCAATGCACGTGCTCGATGACTTTGGGCATGACCGTTACCGCCTCCAAGTGGCTTCGTGCTTCCGAACGTACAATAGCCTCAAGAGCCCGTCATGCCCGCACTCGTTGCGGGCATCTACGTCTTAGGGCATACGGCCGCAAAGACGTGGATGGCCGGGACAAGCCCGGCCATGACGATCACAGACTGAGCAACATGCGCCCACGCGCAAAGCGACCCAACCGCCTCCTGCCGAACCCCCACCCCGGCGAGATTCTGGCGGAGGAGTTTTTGAAGCCGATGAAGCTGTCGCAGACGGCGCTTGCGCGCGCCATCGCCGTGCCGCCACGGCGGATCAACGAGATCGTGCTCGGCAAGCGCGCGATTACGGCGGACACCGACCTCCGCCTCGCCCGCTATTTTGGGATGTCTGAGGGATTTTTCATCGGGCTACAGACGGACTACGAGTTGATGGAGCGCAAGCGTGCGATCGGCGACAAGCTCAAGGCGATAAGGCCGCGAGCGGCCTGAATGATAAGCTTAGGCCCATCCAAAGTGCTTCCGAAGCTGCGTGCAGTGAGGACTTTCCTCACATCCGAAACACCCCGAACTTCGTGTCCGGGATCGGCGCATTGAGCGCCGCGGAGAAACATAGCGCCAGCACGCGGCGAGTCTCTGCGGGCGCGATGATGCCGTCGTCCCAGAGCCGGGCGGTGGCGTAATAGGGATTGCCTTCGGCCTCGTATTGGTCGCGGATCGGCTGCTTGAACGCTTCCTCTTCGGCCTCCGACCAGATCTTGCCGGCCGCTTCGATATTGTCGCGGCGCACCGTCGCCAGTACGCTCGCCGCCTGCTCGCCGCCCATCACCGAGATCCGGGCGTTCGGCCAGCTGAATAGAAAGCGCGGACCGTAGGCGCGGCCGCACATGCCGTAATTGCCGGCGCCGTAGGAGCCGCCGACGATGACGGTGATCTTCGGCACCTGCGCGCAGGCGACCGCGGTCACCATCTTGGCGCCGTCCTTGGCGATGCCGCCCGCTTCGTAATCGCGGCCCACCATGAAGCCGGAAATATTCTGCAGGAAGAGAAGCGGCACGCGGCGCTGGCAGCTTAGCTCGATGAAATGCGCGGCCTTGAGCGCGCTTTCGGAAAACAGAATGCCGTTGTTGCCGAGGATACCGACCGGCATGCCGTGGATATGAGCAAAGCCCGTGACCAGGGTCGCTCCGTACAGCGCCTTGAACTCGTCGAACTCGGAGGCGTCGACGAGGCGCGCGATCACCTCGCGCACGTCGTATTGCTTTTTCAGGTCGGCCGGTACGATGCCGTCGAGCTCGCCTGTGTCGTATTTCGGCTCGGCGGATTTTTGCAACGGGATGTCGATTGACTTTCTGGTGTTCAGCCCGGCGACGATCTGGCGGCACAGCGAAAGCGCGTGGCGGTCGTTCTCGGCCATGTAATCGGCCACGCCGGATTTCTTGGTATGCACCTCAGCGCCGCCAAGCTCTTCGGCGCTGACCACCTCGCCGGTAGCGGCCTTAACCAGCGGCGGACCACCGAGAAAGATGGTGCCCTGGTTGCGCACGATGATGGTCTCATCCGACATCGCCGGCACGTAAGCTCCACCAGCGGTGCACGAGCCCATCACCACCGCGATCTGCGGAATGCCAAGCGCCGACAGCGTCGCCTGATTGTAGAAAATTCGGCCGAAATGCTCGCGGTCGGGAAACACCTCGGTCTGATGCGGCAGATTGGCGCCGCCGGAATCGACCAGATAGATGCACGGCAAACGGTTCTCGCGCGCGATCTCCTGGGCGCGCAGATGCTTCTTCACCGTCATCGGGTAATAGGTGCCGCCCTTGATGGTGGAATCGTTGCAGACCACGACGCATTCGCGACCTGAGATGCGGCCGACGCCGGTGATCAGGCCTGCGCCATGAATGACATCGTCGTATAGGCCGTTGGCGGCAAGCGGCGAGAGCTCCAGGAACGGCGTGCCCGGGTCGATCAGCGTCAGCACGCGCTCGCGCGGCAAAAGCTTGCCGCGCCCGAGATGGCGCTCGCGGGCGTGCGGCGGGCCGCCTTCGGCGGCCCTGGCGCGCTGCGCCGCTAATTCGGCGACGAGCGCCCGCATTGCCGATTGATTGGCGCGGAACTCGTCCGACGCGACGTCGGCAGTCGTTTGGATGACGGCCACGAATCCCTCCAGTCGGGAGGGATTCCACACCGCCCCGCGTGCCGGCGCAACCGCGGAAGCGGCGCCCTTAGGCGCGCACTACGCTCTGACTTCCTGGCGCTGGAACACCACGTAGCCGATGACGAACAGGATCATTGCGGTGGCGATCATGCCGACCATCTGCGGCCAGGCGATCAGGATGCTGGAACCGAGCGGCAGCGGCGCACCAAGCACGGCGCCCTGCAGCTGGCTCAGATAGATCGGCCCGAGCGCCCGCGTCGTCGGATCGAGCATCGCCACCACGACCTCGGCGAACAAGGTCGACGGCGAGAACCGCGCCAGGACGTGCTCGAGTTCCGCGGTGCCCGGCGTCTGCAGGCCGAGCGCCATGTAGCGCGGATCGGGCGGCACGACGATTTGCGCGATGGCGCCGGCGAGCACCGGCCAGATGAAGGTGATCAAGAGCCAGATGCCGAGCGTGACCAGCGCCGCGGTCGCCGCCGAGCGGAACAGGATCGAGAACAGCAGCGCCAGCGCGAGCCAGACTCCGGCATAGACGATCGTCACCAGCAGGAACACGAAGCTGCGGGCGATCTCTTCGGCGCTGGGCGGAATGCCGATCAGGAGGAGGCCAAGCCCGATGACCAGGAGCCACAGGCATACCAAGCTGATCGACAGCGTCATCAGGCCGGCGAAGAATTTGCCGAACAACAGAGCGTCGCGATAGATCGGCTGCGCCAGGATGCGCGACAGCGTGCGCCGGTTATATTCGCCGTTGACTGCGTCGAAGCCAAGCCCGATCGCCATCAGCGGCACCAGGAACGACAGGAACGACACGAACGACGGCAGCGGGTCGCGCGAGGTGGTGAACAGGCGCAGGAACAGGAACGGATCCTCCGCCGTGGTGTCCTTGATCTGCTGGATCGCGCCGTAGAGCGCGGCGAGCGCCACCAGCACGACCAGCCATTCCAGCACGCGCATGCGCACGCTCGTCAGGTGGTCCGACAGCTCCTTGAGCATGACCACGCCGAGGCCTTGGAACGCCGAGCCCTCACGCTGCATGGCGTGCTCCCTCGGTCATGGCGTCGGGCCGAGCCTCGAAGTAGCGAGTGTAGATCGCTTCGAGGCTCGGCTCCTGGACCCCGAGAAATTTCAGCCGCCCCTGCATGGCGACCACCTCGGCGGCCGCTTCCGGCCGCACGTCGCGGTCGGCATGGAGCCGCAGCTTCCCGACGCCGGTCTTGTCGACGCCGCTGACGCCCGGAATGAGCGCCAGCCGCTCGGCGAGGCCGGCGCCGTCGGCCTCGATGTCGACCACGTAGCCGCCGCCGAGAACCTGGCGGCCGAGCTCGGACACCGAGCCCATCAGCGCAATCTTGCCGGCGCTGAACAGCGCGACCCGGTCGCACACGCTCTGGACCCGTTCGAGCAGATGCGAGGACAAGAGCACCGACACGCCTTCGGCCTTGAAACCGCGGATGATGCCGAGAAGCTCCATGGTCGCGTGCGGATCGAGGCCGGAGGTCGGCTCGTCGAGGATGGCGATCTGCGCGCCTTTCATCAAAATCTCGGCAAGGCCGAGGCGCTGGCGCATGCCGCGCGAGAAGGTCGCGACGCGCTGCTCGGCGTGCTCCGCGAGCCCGACCCGCTCGAGCGCGTCGGCGATGCGCTTTTCGCGCTCGGCGAGCCGGAAGCCGATCAGGCGCGCGGTGTAGCGCAGATTGTCGGCGGCGCTGAGCCCGTCGTAGAAGCCGACCGTGTCCGGCAAGTAGCCGACGCGGCGCTTGACCGAGAGCGGCTCGCGCGCCGGATTAAAGCCGAGCACGCTGACCTCGCCGCCGGAGATATCCGTCAACCCCAGCAGCATCAGGATGGTCGTCGTCTTGCCGGCGCCGTTGGGGCCGAGCAGACCGAAGATCTCACCGCGGCCGACGTTAAACGAGATATTGTCGACGGCGACCGCAGACCCATAGGTCTTGGTGAGGCCCCTGGCCTCGATCACGGTGTCCTCGCTCATCGGCGGCCGAACCTCGCCACCGCCCCGACCATGACCAGCAACGCGACGCCGATGATGCCGACGCCGGCGATGCCCCACATGGTCGAGGTGGTCACCGTCACGCGGAACGTCGAGGAGGCGGACTCGCCGCGCGCGGAGGCGCGCATGGTCGTCACGTAGTCGCCGGCGATGGCCTTCTCGGTCGGCGTGATCAGCGCCTGCACTTCCTTGTTGTCGTTCGGCGCGATGCGCTCGATGGTCTTGGGATCGAAGGTGATCTTCCAACCGCTCGGCGCCGAGCCCGAGAGCTGAATGTCGTCAGCCGGCGCGGTGCCGGAATTGGTGACGACGATCGGCACCGTGGTTTCCTTGCCGGCCGAGGCGCGCGTCGAAACGAGGCCCTCGCGGCCGCTGATCTCGAGCTTGGGCTGGCCGGTAATGGTGAGGCCGAGATCGGCGGTGGCCGAAGCGTCCTCCGCCGAGACGCGGGCAGTGACCTTGTAGTCGCCGGCCGGCGCCGTGTTCGGCGGCGTCACCTTCAGCTTGACGTCCTTGATCTGGCCGGCGTCAACCGGCACGGCGTTGAGCTCCTGGCTGCCGTACTGCTCGGTGAACACGGCGTCAAAGTTTTGCGGCGCCTGGGCGGAGAGGCTGATGGTCAGCTTCTTGCCGCTGTCGTTCTTGATGCTGAGCTGATAGTCGAAGCTCGATTTCACGTTGCCGCGCAACTGCGGCAGCTGCGGCGTCACCGAAAGCTTGGCCGGCAAATCCTTGGCGAGCGTCACCGCGATGGGCAACTGCAAGGTGGTGGCGCTGCCGGCAGCGGACACCGTGAGCGTTTGCGTGCCCATCGGCGCGTCCTTCGGCACGTCAAGCCGCAGCGACAGCGTCACGCTGGAATTGGTCGCCGGCATCGCCGCGGCAATCGGCTGGCCGCCGCCCAACAGGGTCGCGGTCCAACCGGACGGAACGCCGGACACCGACAGCGCCAGCCGCTCGGGGGCGGTGTTGTAATTCTGCAGCCGCAGGCTGAGCGACGAGGTTTCTCCCGGCCGCACCGTTACGGCGGGATAGTCGCTCATCAAAAACAGACCCTTGACGTCCTTCGGCGCGTCGTCGGCTCTCACGGCCGGAGCGAGACAAACCGCGAAAGCGGCAAGAGCGGCGATAAAGCCATATCGCATTGGTATGAGCTCCCGTGCAGGAATTGGTTCGGCGCGCCCCCTCCCCGGCGCGCTCAAAACGAGCTCGGGCGAGGAACTGGGCATTCTGGGCGCAATCGTGACAAAATCATGCAGACACCGGCCTGTTTGGCAAGGGCCGGACGAAAAGTCCTGCGGTAGAGAGCCGCAGCCATGCGCGGAGCTGCGCCCATGCGCCGCACGAGAGAAACCAGCGCAGGCCTCCTGGTCTTCCGGCGCAGAGGCCCCGTCGAGGTCCTGCTCGGCCACCCCGGCGGCCCCTTCTGGGCGCGAAAAGACCCTGGCGTCTGGACCATACCGAAGGGCCTCGTCCAACCCGGCGAAGAATTGACCGCGGCGGCGCGGCGCGAATTTGCCGAGGAGACAAGTTTGAGCCCCACCGGAGAATTGATCGCGCTCGCGCCAGTTAACCAAAGGGGCGGAAAGGTCGTACATGCCTTCGCGGTCGAAGCCGATTTGGACCTTGCGGCCTTCGCCAGCATCACATTCGAGATGGAGTGGCCGCCGAAGTCCCGCCGGCGGCAGAGCTTTCCGGAGATCGACCGCATCACCTATTTCGCGCTGCCGGCGGCGCGCAGCAAAATTCTCAGCTATCAGCGGCCGCTGTTGGACGAGCTCGAAGCACGCCTGCGCTAAGATTTCAGTCGCGTAAGACTTGCGGCCAATCGACCTCGTCGTGGGGCAAAACCCAGGTCTCGCGCCGCGCCGCGTCACGCCACTCGCGCCAGGCCGGCAGCGCCATCATCGCATCCATATAGGCGCGCGCCACGGCGCTCACTTCGACGGCGTAGGTGTGGAAGCGCCAGATCACCGGCGCATACATCGCGTCGGCTGCGCCGAATGCGCCAAACAGGAACGGCCCGCCGGCGGCGTAGAGCGCCCGGCAGTCGCGCCAGATCACGTCGATGCGTTCGGCGTTGGTCTTTGATCCGTCATCGAGCGGCCGCACCTTGACCGGCCGCCATATGTTCATGGGCAGGTGGTTCCGCAGCGCCTGAAAGCCAGCGTGCACTTCCGAGGAAATCGCTCTGGCATGGGCACGCGCCGCGGCGTCCTTCGGCCACAGCGCGGCCGGCGGAAATTTCTCCGCGACATATTCGAGGATGGCGAGCGACTCCCAGACGCGCGTTTCGCCGTCGATCAGCATCGGCACTTTGCCCGCACCGCCGAGCGCGGTGACCCGCGCCTTGAAATCCGCTGCCTCGAGGGAAACGAGCGTTTCCTCGAACGAAATGCCGGCAACCTTCATGGCAAGCCATGGCCTGAACGACCACGACGAATAGTTCTTGTTGCCGATCACCAGATGCAGGGCCATGCCTGCATGTCTAGCTCGGATTTCTCCGGCCCGAAACCCGCATTACCCGGCGCCGAACGTGAGCGGCGGATCAGACGAGACCCGTGACCGCCGCGACAAATGACACAAACAAGACCGCGGATGCGGCGAACAGAACGGCGAGCATGGTCTCGACCCAGCCGGTCGATCCCGGTCGCGCTTCGGATGACATGGTCGTTCCTTCCCCGGGACAGCGGCCGCGCTGCGCAATTGCGGCGGCCAGTCGCTTTGTCCCCGCCGGAAAAGTATCGAGCTGGCGGTAAAGGATTGGTTAAGAATTGCCGCTTGCCCCGATCCCAAGTCCCAACAAGATCAGGGAGCGGGAAACAATTCGACGGTCTTACCGGTGAGCCGGTAGGCGGCGAGCCCGACCCATTCGCGGACTGCCGTATCGGTGCGCCGCAAGCCATCAGCGACGGACGGAAACGGCGTCAACGCGTCGATCGGCCCGCGCGTTCGCCAATCGACCGGATAGGCCTCGACGGCGAAGCCCGCCGCGCGGAACGCCGCCATCGCCCGCGGCATGTGATAGGCCGACGTCACCAGAATCCAGCGCTCGCCAGACTGCGGATTGGCGAGGAGGCGCGAGAACACCGCGTTCTCGATGGTGTTGCGCGACTGCTCCTCGGCCGTGATGCGCTCGTGCGCAATGCCGAGCGCTTCGAACTCCCGTACGGCGAAGGCCGCCTCGACCGCGTCGCTGGCCAGAAGGAACCCGTTTCCGCCAGAAAAGATGATGCGCGCGTTGGGATAGCGGCGGGCAAGCTCGACCGCGGCGGTGATCCGCTCGGCCGCCTCGTTGAGTTCGACGGCGCCGCGCGACGCCGAAACATCGAGCGAAATCGCGCCGCCAAGCACGACGATGCCGTCGGGCGCGCCGCGCGACGCATCCCATGGCGGAAAGCGCTGCTCCAGCGGCAGTATCAAGGCATTGCCGAGCGGCGATAGGCCGGCAATGGCGAGAAGCGCGACGCTCGTGACCACAAGCCAGCTGGCCAGCCGCGTAAAACGCGTGCACAGCAAAACGAGGCCGGCGATGCCGATCGCGATCAAAAAATTGGACGGCAGCGCAAAGAAGCCGAACACCTTGGAAAGAATGAAGAACACCCGCTGCCCATGCTCCGCTGTCTGTTCGCGCGCGGCGCTGCGACGATGCCGCGATCACCGTCAAGCTAGCTGCGCGTCTTGCGCCACGCCGCATAGCGCGCCTTGGCCTCGTCGTTGGGCGGATAGAGGCCCGGCAGCTTCACGCCCTTCTCGACTTCGCTGAACACCCAGCTCTCGTAGAGCTCGTGCTCGGCGCCCTCGTGGGCAACGAATTCCACGAGATCTTGCGGGATGACGACGGCGCCGTCGTCGTCGCAGACGATGACATCGCCCGGGAAGATGGCGCAACCGCCGCAGCCGATCGGCTGCTGCCAGCCGACGAAAGTAAGCCCGTTGACGGAGGCCGGCGCCGCGACGCCCGCGCACCATACCGGCAGCGCGCTCGCCAAGACGCCGACGCGGTCGCGCAGTACACCGTCGGTGACCAAAGCCGCGACGTTCCGCTTTTTCATCCGCGCACAAAGGATGTCGCCGAAAATGCCGGCGCTGGGCACTCCCATGGCGTCGGCAACCGCGATCACGCCTTCGGGCATCTCTTCGATTGCTCCGCGGGTCGAGATCGGATGCGACCAGCTTTCCGGGGTCGCCAGATCTTCGCGCACCGGCACGAAGCGCAACGTGAAGGCCGGCCCGATGATGCGTTCACCACTCGAGGTCAACGGCTTCGGCCCGTTCATCCAGCAACGCCGGATGCCCTTCTTCAGGAGCATGGTGGTGATGGTGGCGGTCGTCACCTTGTGCAGAATGTCGAACGACGGATTACTCATCGCTAGCTTGCTCCAAACAAAATCACGCGTGCTTTCCCGACAGCCAGGCACCGATCCGCTGCACTGCTTCGTGCATGTCCTCAGGGCTGCCGGCATAGCACAGGCGAAGGTATTGTTTGCCGCGCAGCGGATCGAAATCGACGCCGGGCGTCGCCGCGACGCCGGCTTGCTCCAGCATGCGCGTGGCGAAGGCGAAACTGTCGGTCGAGAACCGCGATACGTCGGCATAGAGATAGAACGCGCCGTCGACGGGAAGAAACGAGTCGAGGCCGGCGCGCGGCAAGCCTTCGACCAGAATGCGCCGGTTCTCCTCATAGCCGTGCTTGACCTGCGTCAACTCGGCGTGGGCGTCGAATGCCGCCTCGGCCGCGATCTGCGACAGCGTCGGCACGGAGATCGCAAGATTGCCTTGCAGGCGGTCGACCACCCGCACCAGTGACGGTGGCAGCACCATCCAGCCGATGCGCCAGCCGGTCATGCAAAAATATTTCGAGAACGAGTTGATGATGATGGCGTCGTCAGTGAGCCGCGCGGCACTCTCCGCGGCGAAAGCGTAGTCGAGGCCGTGATAGATCTCATCGGAGATGACGACGATGCCGGCGTTCTCGGCGCAGCGGATGAGATCGGCAAGCGCCGAGCCCGTCATCATGGTGCCGGTCGGATTGGCGGGCGAGGCGACGATTACACCTTTCAGCGGCTGCGCCCGGTGCAGCGCCAGCAGCGCTTCGCTGGTGATCGACCAGCGCGTCTGCGCTGAAGTCTCGATGCAGGCCGGCTGGCAGCCAAGTGCTGTCAGAATGTGCCGGTAGGGCGGATAGCCCGGCAGCGCCACCGCCACCCGATCGCCGGCCTCGAAGGCGGCGAGAAATGCCAACACGAAACCACCTGACGATCCGGTGGTCACGACGACGCGCGCGGGATCGATGTCGAGGCCGTGCCATTCGCCATAGGCCTTGGCGATGCGGTGGCGGAGCGAGGCAATGCCGAGGGTTTCGGTGTAACCCAAAGGGCCAGCGGAGAGCGCCGCGCGCGCAGCGGCAATCGCGGTCGCCGGCGCGCCGACCGCGGGCTGGCCGACCTCCATATGAATGATGCGCCGCCCTTGCGCTTCGAGCCGCGCCGCGGCCGCCATCACGTCCATCACCATGAACGGCGGCACCGCGCTACGGGCCGATGGCTGCAACAGGCGCTGAGCCTTTTCGAACATGAATTCGCCTTCAGATCCCGGACCTTGGCCGTTGTCCGACCGCCCCGCTGCTGCCGTATTCGGCGGGTCTTGTGGCGCTGGGACGCGCGGCGGCGAATAAACGCGCCGTATGTTGACCGCAACCGGACCCGTTCATAGTTTCCAGTCCCCGACTGAAGGGACCGCCACCGTTTCCGATGAAACCTGCAGGACCTCCTAGCAAGGCGCGCCCGGTCAGGCCAGCTTCTCGCGCCGTGGCGTGTGTTACGGCTGCGGCGGTCGCACTCGCCAGCATACCGGCACGCGCGCAGAACGGCTCCGCGGCCGGAATTCCGCTGATTCGCGACGCCGAGATCGAGCAACTGCTTCGCGAATACGCCTCGCCTATTCTCAAGGCCGCAGGCCTGACCAATCAGAACATTCAGGTCGTCATCATCAACGAAAAGCAGTTCAACGCCTTCGTCATGGACGCGCACCACATTTTCGTGAATGCGGGCGCGCTGATGGAGGCGACCGCGCCGAACCAGCTGATCGGCGTGTTCGCGCACGAGACCGGCCACATCGTCGGCGGCCATCTGTCGAAGATGCGCCAGGAACTAGCGAACGCGCAGACCGCCGCGATCATCGCCATGCTCCTCGGCATCGGCGCCGTCGCCGCGGGTGCCCGATCCAACAATACCGGCTTGGCCAATGTCGGCGGCGCGGTGGTCCAAGGCCCGCAGGCCTATCTGCAGAGCAGACTGCTCTCCTATCAACGCGGCCAAGAGGAATCCGCCGACCGCGCCGGCGTGCGCTTTCTGACCATGACCGGCCAATCGGCCAGGGGCATGTACGACACGTTCAAGCGCTTCGCCAACGAAACGATGTTCCAGGCGCGCTACGTCGATCCCTACGCGCAGAACCACCCGATGCCGCAAGAGCGCATGGATGCCTTGGCGGAGCTCGTGAAGACGCCGTATTGGGACAAGAAGGACGCGCCCGAGCTGCAGTTCCGCCACGACATGATGCGGGCGAAGATGTACGGCTTCATGGAAAAGCCGGACGCGGTGCTGCGGCGCTATCCCCTGTCCGACAACAGCCTGCCGGCGCGCTACGCGCGGGCCATCTCCGCCTATCGGTTCGGCGACATGCGGGGCGCCGTCGCTCTGATCGATGGCCTGATCGCGGCGGAGCCCAACAATCCGTACTTCTACGAGCTCAAGGGCCAGGCCTTGCTCGAAGCCGGCCATGCAGCGGAGGCGCTCGGACCGCTGCGCCACGCGGTGCAGCTGGCGCCGTCGCCGGCGCTCATCCAAATCACGCTGGGTCAGGCTTTGATCGCGACCAACGATGCAAAGCTGGCGGAAGAAGCGATCCCGCTGCTGCGCGCCGCGATCGCCAAGGAGCCCGAATCCAGCGACGCCTATCTGCAATTGGCGATGGCCTACGGCCGCAAGAACGATCTCGCCGATGCCGACCTCGCTTCGGCCCAAGCGGCGTTTGCCCGCGGCGACAACAAGACCGCGCGCGAGCTGGCGGCGCGAGCCAAGGAGCGCTTCCCGATCGGCTCGCCAGGCTGGGTGCGCGCCGACGACATTGTTGCATTCAACAAGAACCTCAGTCAGAACCCCTTGAGAAGGTAATCACCGGAAGGACTTTGCCATGCACAAGCCCGTTGCAGCGCGCTCGCTCCCGGCGCTGTTGGCGTCGCTCGCCGCCGCCGCGATGCTGATTGCGCTGCCCGCGTCGGCGCAAACCTTCTCCGACGGCCAGCGCAGCGAAATCGAGGGCATCATCAAGGATTACCTGCTCAAGCATCCGGAGGTGCTGCAGGATGCGATGGCGGCGCTCGACAAGAAACAGCAGGAAGCCGATGCCGAAAAGGCGCGGACCTCGATCAAGAACAATAACGCGACGCTGTTCAATTCGCCGCATCAGGTGGTGCTCGGCAATCCGCAGGGCAGTCTGACCGTGGTCGAGTTCTTCGATTACAATTGCGGCTACTGCAAGCGGGCGCTGCCCGACATGCTGACGCTGTTGAAGAGCGACTCGAACATCAGATTCGTGCTCAAGGAATTTCCGGTGCTCGGCGAAGGCTCGGTCGAGGCCGCCCATGTCGCGGTCGCCGCCCGGATGCAGGATCCCACCGGCAAGAAATACATCGAATTCCATCAGAAGCTGCTTGGCGGCCGCGGCCCGGCCGACAAGGCCCACGCGCTCGCCGTTGCCAAAGAGGTCGGCTTCGACATGGGCCGCATCGAGAAGGACATGGCGAGTGACGAGGTCAAAACCACCATCGACGAGAACATGAAGCTCGCCGACGCGCTCGGCGTCAACGGCACGCCGAGCTATGTCGTCGGCGAGGAGCTGGTGGTAGGCGCGGTCGGCCTCGACGCGCTGAAGGAGAAAATTGCGGCGGTGAAGAAATAGTAGCGGCCGTAGCTTCGCAAACAGCAACCCTTCGCCGTTGCCGGCGGAGGGTTTTTTGTGCCGCCCGCGCGATTAGGCGCAGCTTATTTCGCCAGATAATTGCGGTGCACCCAGCTGCCGTCGGCGCGGCGCGTCTCGGCAAAGAGCGACGTGCCGGCATCGCGCGTGGCAAGATGAACATGAGCGCCGATCGCACGCTCGGCCATCGTTCCGGTCGATGCGTTGGCGAGAAACGCTTCGACGTCCTTGACCGACGGTGCCGCGGCGCCGGCCGCATCCTTGGCGCCGATCGCCTCGGTCACGTTTGCGGCGAGGAGCTTGCTCCACATTTTGCGAAACAGGGCGCTCGAGGCGTAGACGTCGCCGGAATCGATCTTGCCGTTGACGGCAAAGACGTAGCCGACGATATCGCTGTCGGCTTCGCCGGCGCCCTGCAGCGCTTCGAGGTACGCGGCCTGGGCTGACTTGAGCTTCTCGTTCTCCAACGAGAGCTGCAGGCTCGATGGCGAAGCTTCCGCGGCAACCGGCGCGCCGACCGAGCGCGACAGCTTGTCCTGGGTCTTGCTCACGGTCGACCAGATTTCCTGTTGGCTCCGGCCAGTGCTGGCGCCCGCCGCAAAAGCGAGCGGCTCCCTCCCCGGCTGCGTCGGCTGCGCGGCAATGAAATTGCGCATGGCCACTTTGGCGTCATGCGAGGGCATGGCGGCCGAGGCGCTGGCGAATTGCCTGGCATCCTCGCTGCCGCGCGCGGTCCAGCGGCCGTGTTCGACGCAGAACGCGGCAATCGACACCTCGCCCGATTGCGGCGGCAGCAACAAATCGACCGACAGCACGCGGTCCTGCCGGCCGCCTTTCAAGATGTCGCCGGCCTGGACGAACACTTCCTGCGTGCCGGTATTTTGCACCGTCAGCTCATTGACGCTGCCGGTCTCGCGGACCTTGACCGTGCCGTTGGCCAGGGCCTCCTGCAAGGTCAACGGCACGGCGTCGCCGGCGCCCGACCCGTGCACCAAGTAGATGGCGAGATTGTCGTGAACAATCGGACCCGTGATCTTAAGGGCGTCGGCGGCAAAAGCCGAAGCACCGAACGCAAGCGACGTAACGAAGGACGCAACCAGATGCACAAATACTCTGCGGCGCATGGAAACCCCTCCCAATGATGGTCGCGCCGGAAACGTCGTTTGCCTTCATGGTGCGGTCGCGGGCCGGCGGCGGCGGATTTTGGGTTTCATCGTGGCGGCTCGAGCCGTCCTGCCGGCTTTCCCTTTAGGGGAGGCTTCCCTATAAACTGCAGGGACGACGGCGGGCGCTGGCCCGCCGCCGCAATATCTAGCCGGGGCCTGCCTTCAGGATGCCGAAGACCGTCTACGTCCTCAACGGACCCAATCTCAATCTGCTCGGGACGCGCGAGCCCGAGCTTTACGGCCGCGCCACGCTCGCCGACGTGGAAAAGCTCTGCCGCGCCGCGGCGAAGCGCTACGGGCTTGCGGTGGTATTCCGCCAGTCCAACCACGAGGGCGAGATCGTCGACTGGATCCAGGAGGCCCGCGCCAAGAAGGCTGTTGGGCTCATTATCAATCCGGCGGGCTTTACCACGACGTCGATCGCGATCCTCGATGCGCTGTTCGTGTTGGAAGTGCCGATCATCGAAGTGCACATCACCAACATCCACCAGCGCGAGGAGTTTCGGCATCGCTCCTATATCTCGAAGGCGGCGCGCGGCGTGATCTGCGGCTGTGGCACGCAGGGCTACGCGCTCGCCATCGACGGCCTCGCAGCCATGATCGACGCCAAGGATTGATCGTGGCGCGGAAGCCCGGGAGCCCGTCGATGCCGAAAACGCCCGCGATCGATCACGATCTCATTCGCGATCTGGCGAAGCTGCTCGACGAAACCGGACTGACCGAGATCGAGTTCGAGCGCGACGGCGTGTCGGTTCGCGTCGCCCGCCACATTGGCGCCTCCGGCCCCCGTATGCGGCATACCGAGCCCGCAGCGGGTGCCGCGCCGGCCACGACTGCGGCGGCCGCGGCGCCGATAGATCCGACGCAGCATCCGGGCGTCGTCGTCTCGCCCATGGTCGGCACCGTGTATCGCGGCCCGGCGCCGGGTGCGCGGCCGTTTGTCGAAGTCGGCACCCAGGTGAGCATCGGCGAGCCGCTGCTCATCATCGAGGCCATGAAGACCATGAATCAGATCCCGGCGCCGCGCTCCGGCACGGTGATTCAGATTCTCGTCGAGGACGGCCAGCCGGTCGAATATGGCGAGCCGCTCTTGATCATCGAGTGACGGCCTCGATGTTCGACAAGATCCTCATCGCCAACCGCGGAGAGATCGCGCTGCGGGTGCTGCGCGCCTGCAAGGAGCTCGGCATCCCGACCGTCGCCGTGCACTCGACCGCCGATGAGGATGCCATGCACGTTCGATTGGCCGATGAGAGCGTCTGCATCGGTCCGCCGCCGGCCAAGGACAGCTACCTGAATATTCCGGCGCTGCTCGCGGCTTGCGAAATCACCGGCGCCGACGCCGTGCATCCGGGCTACGGCTTTTTGTCGGAAAATGCCCGCTTTGCCGAGATTCTCGGCGAGCACAATGTGTACTTCATCGGCCCCCGCCCCGAACACATCCGGTTGATGGGCGACAAGATCGCCGCCAAGCGCGCCGCGAGCGAGCTCGGCATTCCCATCGTCCCCGGCTCTGACGGCGGCGTTTTCTCCGACGCAGAAGCCTTCCAGCTTGCCCGCGACATCGGCTTTCCGGTGATGTTGAAGGCAGCGGCTGGCGGCGGCGGCCGCGGCATGAAGGTGATCCGCTACGAAGACGAGATGGCCGCTGGGCTTGCCGTGGCGCGTGCCGAGGCACAGGCCGCGTTCGGCGACGATACGGTCTATCTCGAGAAATATCTGGCGCGGCCGCGCCACGTCGAAATCCAGGTGCTCGGCGACGGCAAGGGCCGCGCCATCCACCTCGGCGAACGCGATTGCTCCTTGCAACGCCGGCACCAGAAAGTCTGGGAAGAAGGCCCCTCGCCGGCGCTGAACACGGTCACGCGCGACGCAATCGGCGACGTCGTCGCCAAGGCGATGCGCGAGATCAAATATCTCGGCGTCGGCACCGTCGAATTCCTGTACGAGGACGGCAAGTTCAACTTCATCGAGATGAACACGCGCATCCAGGTGGAGCACCCGGTGACCGAAATGATCACCGACATCGATCTCGTGGTCGAGCAGATCCGTGTCGCCGCGGGCGGCGACCTGACGCTGACCCAGGACAATGTGAAATTTCACGGCCACGCCATCGAGTGCCGGATCAATGCGGAAAATCCGGTGTCGTTCCGGCCGTCACCGGGCAAGATCGTGCACTACCATCCGCCCGGGGGCTTGGGCGTACGGGTCGATTCCGCCGTCTATCACGGCTACGCGATTCCGCCGTTCTACGATTCGCTGGTCGGCAAGCTGATCGTGCATGGCAGGACCCGCAGCGAGTGCCTCATGCGGCTCAAGCGCGCGCTCGACGAATTCGTCGTCGACGGCGTCGAGACCACGCTGCCGCTGTTCCGGGCGCTGGCGCGCGAGAAGGAAATTATCGACGGCGACTATCACATCCACTGGCTGGAAGAATTTTTGGCCCGCGGCGACCTGAAATCGTAGGCACCGGTCATGCCGGCGCGCTAGCCGCCGCGGCACGCGACAAGGCCGTCAACAACCGGCCGACCAGCGTCGGGTGGTAGGGCTTCGGCAGGATGACGGCACCGGGAACCCGCGCTTCTGGCGCGAGCGCCGCGGCGCGGGCCGAGGCGTAGACCACGGCGAGATTGGGCCATAGTTCGCGAGCGCGCCGCGCCAGCGCAGCACCGTCCATGCCGCCCGGCAGATTGAGGTCGGTAAAGAGAACGTCCACGCCTTCCGCGGCGAGACGCCCGACCGCATCGGCGGCATTCGTCACCGTTTGAACGGCAAAGCCCTGTTCTGCCAACTCCTGGGCGAGCCACTCGTTGATCAGGATCTCGTCCTCCACAACGAGGACCCTGATCGGGGCGGCTGCTTTGTTGTCCTGTTCCATGGAGCGGCTTCGTCTCTTCCCTCGTCGGCGTAACGCCCGGTACAGTAAAGCGTTCAACCTGAATAAAATTCTACACGCGTCATGGTTTGTAGTTCGCTAATGCGCCGCACGGGGCCGACGTCGAGACCGACGCAGCCGCGCCCCTTGAACCGGGAACCGGGAGCCGGCTAAACCAACCCATGGCCAGCCGGGAATCCGCCCTCATCGACATCACGCCGGAGGTGCTGCTCAAGGCCTACGCCTGCGGCATCTTCCCGATGGCGGAAAGCGCCGACGACCCGGCGCTGTACTGGATCGAGCCGGAACGTCGCGGAATCATTCCGCTCGACGGGTTCCACGTGCCGGAGCGGCTGGCGCGCACCGTACGGGCGGATCGCTTCGCCGTCGTCGTCGATCGGGATTTCGACGCCATCATCGACGGCTGCGCGCAGCCGTCGCCGGGCCGGGCGCGGACCTGGATCAACGCCCGCATCCACACGCTTTATCGCAAGCTCTACGAGCGCGGCGACTGTCACACCGTCGAAGTCTACGACGGCGAAACGCTGGTCGGCGGGCTTTACGGCGTCAGCCTCGGCCGCGCCTTTTTCGGCGAGAGCATGTTCCACCGCGCCCGCGACGCATCCAAGGTCGCGCTGGTGCACCTGGTGGCACGATTGCGCGCCGGCCAATATCGCCTGCTCGACACGCAATTCGTCACTGACCATTTGCGCAAGTTCGGCGCCGTCGAAGTGCCGCGGCCGGCCTATCACAAATTGCTCGATGCGGCGCTGGTCGGCGAAGGCAATTTCGGCGCGCTGGCGCTCGACCGACCGGTCGATGGCGCGAGCGCGCTGGCGCAGCTTAACGTCGGATAATCGGCGTCAGTCGTTGGTCAGCGGCGCGCCCGCGGGAGCGGGCGGCGCCGCTGGCGCCGCCGCCGGAGCGCCCGGCGCGGCCTGCCGCCGCTGTGCCGGTGTCGGTCCGGCTTGGCGCGCCGGTAGCCTCGGCGGTGGCGGCGCCGCGGCTGGCGGTGGCACAGACGCTTGCGGCGCCGGCGGTCCCTGCGGCGAGGCGCAATCGGTCAGCCAGACGTCATAGATCGGATGCTCAATCGCATGCAGACCCGGGCTCGATGCGAACATCCAGCCGGTGAAGATGCGCTTGATCTCGCCCTTAAGCGTCACCTCGTCGACTTCAACGAACGCGTCGGTGTTGGTCGCTTCCGTCGGCGGCCGCGTGTAGCAGGCCCGCGCCGTGACCTGCAGCGCACCAAACTGCACCGTTTCGTTGACCGCCGCATCGAACGAAATGATGCGGCCGGTGATCTTGTCGAGGCCGGAAAACACCGCCCGGCCGTTGGGGATCTTCTGCGTCGGCGTCTCGGTGACGACGGTGTCGTCGGACTGCGGCGCGGTATCGGCCGGCTGCGGTGGCGGCGGATTGGCTGGTGCCGGCGCTGCGCCGGGGGCGCTCCCCGGTGGCGTTACCCGGGCGCGCTGCGCGGGAGGTGCGGCGACCGCTCCCGGCGGTGGCGCCAGCGGCTGTGCCTGGATACCGGACGGCGGTGGACCAGCGGCCGGCGGTGGCACGTTTGGACGGGGAGACTGTACGGGCGGCGGCGCCTGCGCGGCCGGCGCGTCGCTCGACACGTCGGCGGGCGGCCGCGGTGGCGCACCGAAAATGTTGAACTGCGCCGCAGCTGGCCCTGCGGCAAGGCTGCCGCCGATCAGAAGCAAGAGAGCCGCGATGCGGGCCATGAAACCCTAAAGTTTTGCTGCGCGCTCGGGCTCAAGCACGCCCGCTCTTTCGCCCGGTTAACATTTCGAATGCGGCAAAACCAGGGATCAGGTGCCGGGCATCAGGGATCAGGACGCCTGCCTGATGCCGAATTCCCGAAGCCGGATCACTGATTACCTGGACTCCACGCTTTATAGTCCCCGGTCGCTTGGGGGCGGCGGCCTTGCGCCAATGTCGAGCCGCTCGGGCGATAGGCCCCCGCCGTGCCCGTCATGTTTGGCCGGTGCGGTCGCTCCCAAGAGCGCGGCGCGCTCTTGTCCAACGTCGGCGGCATATCGACGATGTGATGTAGCCAGCCGTGCCAGCTCGGCGGCACGGTGGATGCTTCGGCAACGCCGCTGTAGATCACCCAGCGTCGCTCGAGGCCGAGCGCCGGATCGATCTTGCCGTCTTTCGTCCGGAAGTAGCGATTGCCGAATTCGTCCGCGCCGACGAATTCGCCGTAGAGCTTCGTCCACAATTGGGTGCCGAAGGTTTGGCCGTTCCACCAAGTGAAAAAACGAAGCAGAAAGGTCTTCATCGCCGCTAGCATGTCCGACGCGGGGCTGATTTGGGGCCGCCGCTTGATGCCATCCCGCGGCCCTACTGTCCAGGGCGGAACCTTGTGAAACCCGCCGATTTCTCAAGCGTTTCCCGGTATATTTCGCACCATGTGGCAGGAACTCGCCGAAAAAATCCAAACGCAGCTGAGAGCGCTCAGGAACGCGCTGTCATTTGCGCCGCCGTGGGCGGTGTCGGCGGTCCTGCTGGTGACCGCGGTCATCGTCGCCTGGCTGGCCCACGCCTCGCTGCTCGCGACGGCGCGCCGGGCCCTGCGCGGTCGGCGGCCCTATCTCCTCTCCATTCTCAACGCCACCAAGAATCCGACGCGGTTCGGCCTCTTGCTGCTGGCGCTCGCCATCGCGCTGCCAACGACGCCGCTCGACCGTGACACCAGGGATCTGTTGGCGCAGTGCCTGTTGCTGGCAACCATCGGCCTGATCGGCTGGATCGCGAGTACCGCGCTCAAGATCGGCGCCACGCTCTACTTGCGGCGTTTCCGCCTCGACACCGACGACAATCTGTTGGCGCGCAAGCATGTGACACAGGTCCGCGTGCTGCTTCGCGTGCTCGACACGGTCATTATTTTCCTCACCGCCGGCTTCGCGTTGATGACCTTCGACGCGGTACGACAATACGGCGTCAGCTTGTTTGCGTCGGCCGGCGTTGCCGGCCTCGTCGCCGGCCTCGCGGCGCGGCCGGTGCTGAGCAACCTCTTTGCCGGCATTCAGCTCGCGGTGGACGCAGCCGATCCGCATCGAAGACGCCGTCACCGTCGAAAACGAATACGGCTGGATCGAAGAGATCACGTCGACCTATGTGGTGATCCGGCTGTGGGATCTGCGGCGGCTGATCGTGCCGCTGAGCTATTTCATCGAAAAGCCGTTCACCAACTGGACGCGGCACGCGGCGAACATCATCGGCAGCCTGCTGTTGCATCTCGACTATGCCGCGCCGCTCGACCGCATCCGCGAGAAGGCGGCAGAATTTGTGGCGCAGTCTCAAATAGCGCGCGGCACGGTCGCAAACGTCCAGGTCACCAATACCAGCCCGCATGGCATCGAGGTGCGCATTCTGATCAGCGCCGACTCCGCGGCGAGCGCTTCCAACCTTTGCGCCGAGCTGCGGGAGAAGCTGATCGCGTTCCTGGTGCGCGAGCATCCCGAGGCGCTGCCACGCCAGCGCTACGAGACACCGCCGCCGGCGCCCAGCGCCTAGCGCTTTGTCTGCAGAAGCGCGGCGGCGATCCCCTCCCACTCCATTGTCAGATCGCCGGTTGCCGCCTCGCGACGCGCCTGCCGATACCAGTAGCGCGCATTGTCGCGGTCGCCTTCGAGCCGATGCAGATAGGCGTGGACCCAGGCGCAGTCTGCGCCGTCTTCGTTCATGACAATGTCGTGCGCCTTATCCCAGGCCTCGTTGCCGGCCCACCACAGCGCGATCAGCGCCGGCGACAGGCCGGACGGCGGCTTCTTGCCCGACAGACTGCGTTTGAACGCCGCGGGCGTCATCGCCTAGCGCCACCACCGCTCGGCCGTAAAACGTCCCGCCGCTTGCTCGATGACGGCGCCGAGCGCGAACAACGTCTCTTCCTCGAACGGCCGGCCGATCAGTTGCAGGCCGAGCGGCAGGCCCTGGGCATCGAGGCCGCTGGGCACGGAAATGCCGGGCAGGCCGGCCATGTTCACGGTCACCGTGAACACGTCGTTGAGATACATCTCGATCGGATCGGCGCGGCCCTTTTCGCCGATGCCGAATGCGGCCGACGGCGCCGTCGGCGTCAGCACGGCGTCGATGCCGCTGGAAAAGCAAGACTCGAAGTCGCGCTTGATCAGCGTGCGCACCTTCTGCGCTCGCAGGTAATAGGCGTCGTAATAACCGGCGGACAACACATAAGTGCCGATCATGATGCGGCGGCGCACCTCCTTGCCGAAGCCGGCGCGCCGCGTGCGCTCGTACATGTCGACGATGTCGCGGCCGTCCTCGCGCAAGCCGTAGCGCACACCGTCGTAGCGCGCGAGGTTGGATGAGGCCTCCGCCGGCGCGACGATGTAATAGGCCGGCAGCGCGTATTTGGTGTGCGGCAGCGATATGTCGACGGTCTCGGCGCCGGCATCTTTCAGCCACTGCACGCCCTTCCCCCACAGCGAGTCGATTTCGGCCGCCATACCGGGCACGCGGTATTCCTTGGGAATGCCGATGCGCTTGCCTTTCACCGAGGCGCCGATTGCTTTCTCGTAATCGGGCACCGGCCGGTCGACGCAGGTGGTGTCTTTCGGATCGGGGCCAGCCATAGAGCGCAACAGGATCGCGCAGTCGCGCACGGAGCGCGCAAACGGCCCGGCCTGATCGAGCGAGGATGCGAACGCCACGATGCCCCAGCGCGAGCAGCGGCCGTAGGTCGGCTTCAATCCGACAATGCCGCAGAACGCCGCCGGCTGGCGGATCGAGCCGCCGGTATCGGTGCCGGTGGCGCCAAGACAGAGCTGCGCCGCCACCGCCGCCGCCGAGCCGCCCGACGAGCCGCCGGGCACGAGCTTTATGTCCGAACCCCCGCGGCGCCATGGCGACACCACCGGTCCGAAATACGAGGTCTCGTTCGACGAGCCCATGGCGAACTCGTCGCAATTGAGCTTGCCGAGCAGAATCGCGCCGCCGCGCCACAAATTAGCGGTAACGGTCGACTCGTAGGTCGGAACGAAGCTTTCCAGGATGTGCGAGCAGGCCGTCGTGCGCACGTCGGCGGTGCAGAATAAATCCTTGATGCCGAGCGGCAGGCCTTCGAGCGGGCCGCCCTCGTCTTTTGCCAGCCGCGCATCGGAATCGGCCGCCATTTTGCGGGCGTGGTCCGGCGTTTCCTTGATGAAGGCATTGAGCGCACGCGCGCGAGCCATGGCGTCAAGATGCGCCTCGGCAAGTTCGGTTGCGGAAAATTCCTTCTTGCGCAGGCCGTCACGCGCCTGCGCCAGCGTCAACGCGGTAAGGTCGGTCATCCGTTGGTCGGATCGTCACACGAAAATGGATTTTTGGCCGCGGGCTTCGCCGTGCCCGGCGCCTCCGGCGTCGGCTTGTCCCAATCCGCCTGCTGCACCGGCAGTGGCTGCACCGGAAATCCCGCAAACAGCTTTTCCACCGCGTCCGGATCGTCCGGATTCAGCAGGCCCTTGCTCTCCAGATAAGCGAGCCAGATGGCATCTTGTTCGCAGGCGAGGCACATGGCGCTATTCCACCACCTTGGGAACGAGAAAGTAGTGATCCTCGGTCGCCGGCGCGTTCTTGACAATGGCGTCGGCAATGCCGCCGTCGTCCACCTTGTCCACGCGCATTCTCATGTCCATCGGCGTCACCGACGTCATCGGCTCGACGCCATCGACCTTGACCTCGCCGAGTTGCTCGACGAAGGCCAGAATGGCGTTGAGCTCGCCTTGCAGGCCGGCAACTTCATCCTCGGCGACCGCGATTCGCGCGAGGTGAGCAACGCGACGGACGGTATCGGCGTCGACAGCCATCAAAGCCTCTAACGCTTGCGCAAATTATGCACCGGCTGGCGTGGCCTATACCAGAGGCCGGACCGCCCGCCAACAGCAGCCTTGGCTAACTCGCCCCGCGCAGCGCCGCGTTCTCGGCCGGAATGCGGATCGCCAAGACGGCGGCGTTGAGGATCGAGAACACCAGCGCGTAGAGCGGCAAGCCCAGTGCCAGCGGCACGACGGCAACCTCGCCACAGACGACGGCGTAATTGGGATGCCGCAGCAGCCGGTACGGCCCCCGCGCGACCAGGCGCTCGCCCGGCACGGTGATGATGCGGATGGTCCAGCGCCGGCCAAGCGTCAGTAGCACCCACGCCCTGGCGACCTGCAGGAGAATGAACAAGCCGAGGAACCAGGGCTCCACCGGCCGGTCGGAGCCGATCAGCCAAAGCCCGATCAGCCAGCCCGCATGGACGAGCACCATGAGCGGAAAGTGCGACGCACCATGTTCGATGCCGCCGGCCGCCAAAAGCCGCGCCTGGTTTTGCTTCGCCCAGCACAACTCGACGATCCGCTGCACCGTGACAAAAGCGAGCAGGATCGCACCGCCGCCGAACGCCATCACAGATCGACCGCGACGAAATAGGCGGAAAAGCCCGGGCCGAATGCGGCCAACAGATGCCGGCCCCGCGCACCAGCCTGCAGCGCCCGCTCCAACACGAACAGCGCCGTCGCCGACGACATGTTGCCGTAGCGGCGCAGCACCTCCCACGAATGCTCGAACTGCTCGGGCGCGAGGCCCAGCACGTCCTGCATGGTCTCGATCAGCTTGCGGCCGCCGGGATGGAAGAGAAAGCCATTGAAGTCGGACAGGTGAAAGCCATGACGGTCGAGAAAATCACAAAGCGCCGGTGCGAGCGCGCGGCGCAGCAACGCCGGCAGTTCCGGACTCAGCACGACACCGAAACCGTCGTCCTTGATGTCCCAGCCCATGATGTGCTCGGTCTGCGGCCAACACCATTCGCCAATCGCGAGAATGCGCGGACCGCCGCCTGCACCGTTCATGGCGTTGCGCAGCAGCACACCCGCCGCACCGTCGCCGAACAAGGCGGTGGACACGAACATTGCCGGGCTCGGGTCGTTGACCCGCATGCACAGGCTGCAGAGGTCGACCGTGAGGAACAGCACATGGGCGCCTTCGGCGGCCTGCGCGAGCCGCGTCGACCGCGCCAAGCCAGCGATACCACCGCCGCAGCCGAAGCCGAAGATCGGCAGCCGCTCCACGGTGGGCTTGAGCTTGAGACGATTGACCAGCTTGGCGTCCAGGCTCGGAATCGCGAGCCCGGTGATCGTATTGGTGATGAGCATGTCGATGGCGCCGAGATCGACGCCGCCGGCGGCGGCCGCGTTGATCGACACGTCCGCCAACAGATCGAGCGCGTGCTTCTGAAAAACCGCGGTGCGTTCTTCCCAGCTATGAGGCTCAAGATACCATTCGACCGGCTGACAATTGTAACGGCACTCGATGCCGGTATTGTCGTAAAGCGGCCACAGGCCCTTGAGATGCGGAAAAATCCCGCGCGCACGCTCGGCCGCCTCGGTCTGGCTCAGAGGGAACGCCGGATTGGCCGTCGCAACGGATAAAATCTCGACGTCAAAGCCACCGGTGGCGGCGGCCTTTCCGACTTCGGATTTAGTTTCTAACATGCGGACTGTCCCTACCCCGCCAGCGTCCGTACTAACACCGCGGGCGCGGGCGTTCGTCCGGCCATCGCGAAATTCCGGCGTGGATTGTGACGGCTGCGCGCGGCGCTTATTTTGAGGGCATGACAAGCAGGGTGCGTCCCATCCATGTCGTGGGCGGCGGCCTCGCCGGTTCGGAGGCTGCGTGGCAGATCGCGCGCCGCGACGTGCCCGTGGTGCTGCACGAGATGCGGCCAGACCGGGCCACGGCGGTCCACAAGACCGGTCAATTCGCCGAGCTCGTTTGCTCGAATTCGTTCCGCTCCGATGACGCCGAAGCGAGCGCCATCGGCCTCCTGCACGCCGAGATGCGCCGGCTCGGCTCGCTGGTGATGCAAAGCGCCGACGCGCACAAGCTGCCGGCCGGCGGGGCGCTCGCCGTCGATCGCGACGGCTTTGCCGCCGCAATCACCGCCGCTCTCGAAGCCGAGCCGCTGATCGAGATTCGCCGCGAGGAAATCGCCACACCGCCGCCGGCCTGGGATAATGTCATCATCGCCACGGGCCCATTGACTTCGCCGGCACTGGCCGACGCGCTACGCGCGCTCACCGACGAAGATGCGCTCGCCTTCTTCGATGCCATCGCGCCGATCGTGCATCGCGATTCGATCGACTTCGACGTCGCCTGGTTTCAGTCGCGCTACGACAAGTCCGGGCCGGCCGGCTCCGGCGCTGACTACATCAACTGTCCGCTGACGCGGGCACAATACGATGCGTTCGTCGATGCGCTTCTCTCCGGCGAGAAGATCGCGTTCCGCGAGTTCGAAGCGACGCCCTATTTCGACGGCTGCCTGCCGATCGAAGTCATGGCCGAGCGCGGCCGCGAGACCTTGCGTCACGGGCCGATGAAGCCGTTCGGGCTCACCGACCCGCGACAGCAAGGACGAAAACCTTATGCGGTCGTCCAGCTCCGGCAGGACAACAAGCTCGGCACCCTGTTCAACATTGTGGGTTTTCAGACCAAGCTGAAGCACGGCGAACAGACGCGGATCTTCAGCTCCATTCCCGGTCTCACCAACGCAGAGTTTGCCCGGCTCGGCGGCCTGCATCGCAACACCTTCCTCAATTCGCCAAAACTTCTTGACGCGACGCTGCGGCTCAAGGTCGAGCCGCGGCTGCGCTTTGCCGGCCAAATCACCGGCTGCGAGGGCTATGTCGAGTCGGCGGCGATCGGCCTCCTCGCCGGCCGCTTCGCCGCGGCGGAACGACTTGGCGACACACCGATGCTGCCGCCGGCAACCACCGCCCATGGCGCGCTCCTTGGCCACATCACCGGCGGCCATATCGAGACCATCGACAAAGGCCCGCGGTCGTTTCAGCCCATGAACGTCAATTTCGGCCTGTTCCCGCCGCTTGGCAGCGTAGCCCGAGGCGCGAAGAAGCAGGCACTGTGCGCCCGGGCGCTCGCCGACCTCGATGGCTGGATCGGCGCGGCGCTGCCCCACGCTGCCGAGTGAGCGCTTATCTGTGCTAAACGCTTGAGAATGGCGGCAGGCGAAGACCTGAAGGAACTTGGCGGACGCTGGCGCGACGGTGTCGTGCTCAAGCGCGACGTGTTTTCGACCATCGAGCGCGGCCGCTTCCAGACCGACAACGGCGACGTCGAAGCCGTGTTGCGCCGGCTCGACCAGGTGCCGTGGTGGAGCCGCGGCCTCGCCTACTTGCTGTTCTGGCGCGAGCGCCGGGCGCTGGCGGTGGCCGGCAAGCTTGGCATTGCGCCGCCGCTGTTGTTCGCCGGCCGCGCCGCGCTCGTTCGCGGCTGGATCGACGGCGTGCCGCTGCATATCGCCAAGCCTTATGGAGACGTCGCGTATTTCCGCTCCGCCAAGGCGGCGTTGCGGACGCTGCACCGCTCAGGCTTAAGCCACAACGATCTCGCCAAGGAGCAGAACTGGCTCTACACCGACGGCCGCGCCTATCTGACCGATTTTCAGCTGACGTCGTGCTTCCGGCGCCGCAGCCTCCTGTTCCGCATCGCGCGCTATGAGGATTTGCGCCATCTCCTCAAGCACAAGCGCCGCTATGCGCCCGAGGCGCTGACGTCGGCCGAGCGCCGCGTGCTGGCGCGCAAGAGCGTCCTCACGCGCGCCTGGATGGCGACCGGCAAGAAGCTTTATTACGCCATTACCCGCGGCCTCAACGTCACCGACCGCGAGGGCCGGGGCTTGCGCTTTACCCGCGAGGCGCCGCAGATCGCGGCGCGGCTGCGCACCCATCCGCAGGTCAGCGATGTCGCGGTGGTGCCGTTTCCCGACCGCCGCGCCGGCACCGGCCTCTACGCCTTTGTCGAAGGCAAGACTACCGACCGTGAGCTGATCGACTTTCTCGGCGGCCAAGGCCCCGAGCATCTGCAAGTGGTCGACGCGCTGCCGCGCAATTCCCAAGGTGAAGTGCGCAGCGAGATTTTGGAGCTCGTCGCCATGAACCAGCTCGACCTGATCGCGCCCCTGATCAAGAGCGACACGGAGCGCGCCATTGTCTGGCGCATCGTCTCGGAGCGCCGCAATCTGCGCGACCGCTTCGCGTTCTAAGGCCTCAGCCCGCGATGCGCGCCGGATTGCGCGCGGCGCGCCAGATCAGCCATTGCCGCCGCCAGGGCGAAATCTCCGCCGGCGCGAACGGATCGCGGCTCGCCAGGCGATCGAGCGACGGCCGTACCAGCGCAACGGGCAGGAGCGCGGGCAAGGCGGCGGGCGGCAGCGCTGGAATGGCCTCGCCCGCCGCGCGCAAATGAGCGCGCGCGATATCAGCAAGCTCCACGAACGCCGCGCGCAGATTTTGCGAGGATCGTCCGGAAAAAATGTCGTGCGGCTTCGCGCCGTGACGCTCGAGCACGTCGAGCGGGACATAGAGCTGGCGCCGCGACGCGTGCTGTGGAAAGGCGCGCAGCAGGGCGGCAAAGGCATGGGCAACGCCTGCGGAGTCGGCGACTGCGTCGATCCCCTCCCCTCCGCCAAGGATTTGCGCCGCCAGCGCAAGCAGTCCGGAAGACGTCTGCCGGGCGTAGGCTTCGAGATCGGAAAGCCGCGTCATCGGCTCGTCGTAGAGATCGAAGTGCCGCGCCTCGACCAGCGCCTTCAATTTGGCGACTGGAAGCCGGTGGCGCTCGATCGTGCCGAGAAGCGCGGACGCGACCGGATTGGCGCTTGCCTCCTCGGCCCGCTCGCCGTCGAGGACATCGCTCCACCATTGCAGCCGGATCTCCCCGGGCAACGGCTCGCGCGCCACCTCGCGCACCCGCGCCACTTCGATGTTGAAGGCATAAAGCGCATGCAGCGCGGCGCGGTGCTCGGCCGGCGCGAACAGCGAACAGAGATAGCGGTCGCGGTCGGACGCCCGGACCAGCGCGGCGCAATGGGCGAACGCGTCCTGCATGGGCGCGAAGTCTAGCAGAGCCTCAATCGACCGCGATCAGGCCGGCGCCGACGCGGCGGCCCTCCATCAGCATGACGTTGTAGGTCCGCACCGCCGGTCCGGTAGCCATGGCATCGACCGATATGTGCGCCTCGCGGAAGCGCAGCCGTAGCGGCTCCGTCATGGTCCAGGGTGCGGTGCCTGTGCCTAAGATGAAGAAATCGAGATTTTTGGCTTGGCCAAAGACCTGCGCCAGCCCCGCGTCCGTCACCGCAGCCGCCGTAGCGACCGGCCAGGCCCAAATGCCGTCCGGCAGGCACAAGAGCGAGCCGCGGTGCGACAGGCCGGCGAAACGGAACCCACCGCCGCCGTGAGCATCGATCAGCGTTTGGCGCGGCAGATGGGGCGCCGCCGCCGGCACTAGCGCCGCGCCCTCGCGCGCTGGGGCGGCGTCGCTGCGGCCTGCGGCTCCGGCTCGGGCTCAGGCTCTTCGGCGCCGCCCATGCGGCCGGTGCCGACGCCGAGATAGATCAGGATCGGCGACGCGATGAACACCGACGTATAGGTGCCGACCAGCACGACGCCGAACATCATGGTGGCGGTAAAGCTGTGGATGGCCTGGCCGCCGAACAACAGCAGCGCGAGCAGCGAGATCGCGACCGTCAGGTGGGTGACGATCGAGCGCGACAAGGTCGCGTTGATCGACACGTTGAGCAGATCGGGCATCGACATGCGCTTATAGCGGCGCAGCATCTCGCGAATGCGGTCGTAGATCACCACCGTGTCGTTGAGCGAATAGCCCAGAATGGTGAGCAGCGCGGCGATGCTGGTCAGGTCGAAATCAATGCCGGTCACCGACATGAAGCCGATGGTCAGCACCAGGTCGTGGACGTTGGCGATCATGGCGCCAAGCGCGAACTGCCACTCGAAGCGGAACCACAAATAGATCAGGATCGCGCCGATCGCGGCCACGAGGCCGATCGTGCCGTAGGCGAGCAGCTCGGTCGACACGCTCGGCCCGACGACCTCGACGCGGCGGTAATCGAAGTCGTTGCCGAGCGCCTTTTGCACACGCTGCACCGCCTGCTGCTGCGCCTCGTCACCGCCCGGCTGCTCGGAGATGCGGATCAGCACGTCGTCGGGCGCACCGAATTCCTGCAGATGGAAGTCGCCGAGATTGAGCGTGCCCAGCGTTGAGCGCATCGTGGCGAGATCGGCCGGCCCGGCCTTGGCCTTCACCTCCATCAAAGTGCCGCCGATGAAATCGATGCCGAAATTCAGCCCGTGGAAGAAATACAGCGAAATCGCAAGGATCGACAGCAACGCCGACACGGGAAAGCTGATGCGCCGAAAGCGCATGAAGTCGAATCGGGTGTTGTCGGGGACGATGCGAAGGAGGCGCACGGGACTGCTTTCAAAAGAGGATCAGATCGGAACCGTACGCGGCCGCCACAGCCGCACCCAATAGGCCACGATCAATCGGGTCAGCGTGAAGGCGGTGAACAGGCTCGTCAGGATGCCGATGCCGAGCGTGACAGCGAAGCCGCGCACCGGCCCGGTGCCGATATAGAACAGCACCGCTGCGGCGATGAAGGTGGTGATATTGGAGTCGAGGATAGTGGCGAGCGCGCGCGAGAAGCCGGCGTCGATGGCGTTGATGGCGCTGCGGCCGGCGCGCACCTCTTCGCGGATGCGCTCGTAGATCAGCACGTTGGAATCCACCGCGATGCCGACGGTCAGCACGATACCGGCGATGCCCGGCAGGGTCAGCGTTGCGCTCAATAGCGACAGGATGCCGAAGATCATGGCGACGTTGATGATGACCGCGATATTGGCGAACAGTCCGAACAGCCCGTAGGTCACGAACATGAAGATGATGACCAGCGCCGCGCCGGCATAGGACGCGCGCATGCCGGCCTTGATGGAATCCTCGCCGAGGCCCGGGCCGACGGTACGCTCCTCGATGATGGTCAGCGGCGCCGGCAACGCGCCGGCGCGCAGCAGGATGGCGAGATCGTTGGCCTGCTGGACGGTGAAGCGCCCGGAAATCTGCCCCGAACCGCCGAGGATCGGCTCGCGGATCACTGGCGCGGAAATCACCTTATTGTCGAGCACGATGGCGAACGGCTTACCGACATTGGCCTGCGTCGCCTCGGCAAAGCGGCGGGCGCCGGTCGAATTGAAGCGAAAGTTGACGACCGGCTCGCTGGTGCGCTGGTCGAAGCCCGGCTGGGCGTCGACCAAGTCGCCGCCGGAAACGAGAACGCGCTTCTCGATCAGCACCTTGCCGCCGTTCTCGCCGTCGAGCAATTCGGAATCCGGCGGCGGCCGCGTCTGCTCCGCCTGCTCGGCGCTCATCGACAGATCGACCATGCGGAAATCGAGCTTCGCGGTCTTGCCGATGAGCTCTTTCACATGCGACGGATCGCGCACGCCCGGCAATTGCACCAGGATGCGGTCGATCCCTTCGCGCTGGATGGTCGGCTCAGACGTGCCGAGCTCGTTGATGCGCCGCTCGATGATCTGGATCGATTGATCGACCGACTGACGAATGCGCTCCGTGATCGCCGCATCGGACGGCGTCAGCGTGATCAGGCCGCCGCTTTCGTTGACGTCGAGGGTGCGCTGCCCGGACGTGCCGAGGATGCCGGACATCGGCGTCGACAGTTCGCGCAGCTTCGCAAGCGCGGTCTCGATATCGCTGTCGCGCGTGATGCGGACCTGTACGGAATTGCCGACAATGGCGCGGCCGGTGAACGGGATGCGCGCCTGGCGCAGCACGCGCAGCACGTCGTCGGTGAGCGACTGCAGGCGCTCCTTGCGCACCGCGCTGGCGTCGACCTGAAGCAACAGATGCGAGCCGCCCTGCAGATCGAGCCCGAGCACGATGTGGCGCTGCGCCAAGGCCGGAAAGCGCTTCGCCATGCCTTCGGTGAAGAAATTGGGCAGCGCGAACAGGCACACGACCAGCGCCGTGAGCAGAATAGCCGCCGCCTTCCACCGCGTGAAAAACAACATGGACTTCGCTTTGCCTCGTCTCCGGCCGCCGGCGCCTAGCTCGCGCTATCGTCCTTCACCGGCTCGCTCTTGGCGCGTACCTCGCTCACCATCGAGCGCAACTGCCGCACCCGCACGCCGTCGGCGATCTCGACTTCGATCTGCTCGTCATCCACCACCTTGGTGACCTTGCCGACCAGGCCGCCGTTGGTCACCACGCTGTCGCCGCGGCGCAGCGCCTTGACCATCTCCTGGTGTCGCTTCATGCGCTGCTGCTGCGGCCGCAGGATCAGGAAATACATAATCACGATAATCAATATCAGCGGCATGAATTGGACGATCATGCTGCTGGAATCGCCGCTGAGGCCGAACGGACCAGCCTGCGCGAATGCCGGCGAAATGAACATTGCTCCTCCGGGGGCCATTTCCGCACGCCGGCCTTCTTCAAGAATGGCCGATTTGGCGCGCGAAATCGGCGCGGACTATAGCCACCGCCTGCCCAATTGCAACGCCGCGGCCGCCGGCCACGGGCCGCGCTTGCCGGGCTTCCTGTGCCCCGCTAAGGGAAGGGCGCAAGTCGGTGAAATCATGGCTCAATCTACGCCACGATCAAAAAGCAAAACGGCGCGCAAGGCGGCCCGGCCCAAGGCCAAAGCGCCGGCCGGCGATCGCGTCGGCGGCGAAACGCTGAACCGCGTCGCCGCGGCGCTCGAGCGCCTTGCGCCGGCTGCGCCGGCGGAGCCTGACTTCGACGCCGCCGAGGCCTTCGTCTGGCATCCGGAAGGACGCAAGCTTGCGGCGGTTCGCCGCGTCAATCGGGTCGAGATGTCGCTGCTCAAGGGCATCGACCGGGTGCGCGACCTTCTGGTCGAAAACACCGAACGCTTCGCCCGCGGCCTGCCGGCCAATAACGCGCTGCTGTGGGGCGCGCGCGGCATGGGCAAGTCCTCGCTGGTCAAGGCCGCCCACGCTTCCATCGGCGCCGCGCATCCGAAGGCCGGGCTCAAGCTCATCGAAATTCACCGCGAGGACATCGAGTCGCTGCCGGAGCTGATGGGCATTCTGCGTAACACCGCGCAGCGTTTTATCGTTTTCTGCGACGACCTGTCGTTCGACGCCGAGGACACCTCCTACAAATCGCTGAAGACCATGCTCGAAGGCGGCATCGAAGGCCGGCCGGAGAACGTGATCTTCTACGCCACCTCGAACCGCCGCCACCTCATGGCGCGCGACATGATGGAGAACGAGCGCGCGACCGCGATCAATCCCGGCGAGGCGGTCGAGGAGAAGGTGTCGCTGTCCGACCGCTTCGGGCTGTGGCTCGGCTTTCACCGCTGCAGCCAAGACGAATATCTCGCCATGGTCGAAGGTTATGTCGCCCATTACCGCGTGCCAGTCGACACCGCGGACCTGCGACGCGAGGCGCTGGAATGGGCGACGACGCGCGGCGCGCGCTCGGGCCGCGTGGCGTGGCAGTACGTGCAGGATCTGGCCGGCCGGCTCGGCGTCAAGACGGCAGGCTGAGGCGCTTATTAAACGCACCAAAATCCATTCCGCCGTCCGCAAATCCCTGCTGTAATCGTCGCATCAAAAGCCACGTCGCCGTCGTCGCAGTTGCAGCCATGAGCGGTCCGCTGTCCGGAATGAAGGTGCTGGAACTGGCGGGCATCGGGCCCGGGCCGTTTTGCTGCATGATGCTGGCCGATCTCGGGGCCGACATCTTGCGTATTGACCGGATCGAGCCCGCCGACTTGGGCCTGCCGCTCGATCGCAAGTTCGACGTCCTGGCGCGCGGGCGTCGATCAATCGGGCTCGACCTCAAGCAGCCAAGCGCCGTTGCCCTCGTGATGGAGCTTATTGAAAAGGCCGACGCGCTGGTCGAAGGCTTTCGGCCCGGCGTTGCCGAGCGCCTCGGCATCGGCCCGGAGCCTTGCTTGGCTCGCAACCCGCGCCTGGTTTACGGGCGCATCACCGGCTGGGGCCAGGACGGTCCGTTGGCGCGAACCGCCGGCCACGACATCAACTACATCGCGCTCACCGGCGCCCTGCACGCCATCGGCCACGCCGGCCAGGCGCCGGTGCCGCCGCTGAATCTAGTCGGCGATTATGGCGGCGGCGGCATGTATCTCGCCTTCGGCATCATGTGCGCTCTGTACGAGCGCAGCACCTCCGGCCGCGGCCAAGTCGTCGACGCCGCCATGACCGACGGCGCGGCGAGCCTGATGTCCATCTTCTACGCCCGCATGGCGGCGGGCGCCTGGCGCGACGAGCGCGGCGTCAACATGATCGATGGCGGCGCGCCCTGGTATGGCGTGTACGAAACCGCCGACGGCAAGCATGTCGCGGTCGGCGCCATCGAGCAGCGCTTCTACGATGCGCTCATCAAGCGGCTTGGACTCGATGTGACGGACCTGCCCGATCGCAATGACCGCTCGCACTGGCCGCAATTGCGCGCGCGCCTGCGCGAGACGTTCCTGAAAAAAACGCGCGATCAATGGTGCGAGATTCTCGAGGCGCACGATACGTGTTTCGCGCCGGTGCTGTCGCTGACGGAAGCGCCATCGCAGCCCCACAACCGGGCGCGCAAGACCTTCGTCGAGGCCGAAGGCGTGACCCAACCAGCGCCGGCGCCGCGCTTCTCGCGCACGCCGGGCGCGATCGTGCGCGGCGCGCCACGGCCCGGCGAAGGCGCGGCGTCCTTGCTCTTGGACTGGGGATTTGACTCAAGCGCAATCGCGCGATTTCGCGCCGCCGGTGCGCTCATTCTCGATCATCAGCCCGACGCCTGATGTGCGGCGCGAGCAGCTTACTCGACCTTGATGTTGGCCGCGCGGATCACCTTTGCCCATCTTTCGGTGTCGTCGGCAATCAGCTTGCCGAATTCGGCAGACGTCATCGACAGCGGCGGAACACCCAAGGCGATCAGGCGCGTCCGCGTGTCCGTCTCGGCAACGGTTGCGTTGATCTCGCTGTTGAGCTTGTCGACGACGGCCGAAGGCGTGGCCTTGGGCGCGCAGATGCCGAACCAGCCGCTCGCGTCGTAGCCCGGCACGGATTCGCCCACGGACGGAACGTCGGGCAACACGCCCGACCGCTTGGCGCTGCTCACGGCCAGCGCGCGCAATCGGCCATCGCTGACATATTGCAGCGACTGGGTGATCGTTGAAAACGCGACCTGCACCTGCCCGCTCAGGAGATCGGGGATGTAACCGCCGCGATATGGCACGTGGACGAGCTCGATGCCCGTCATCATCCGCAACAGTTCGTACATGAGGTGGGGCGTGGTGCCGATGCCAGGCGACGCCATGTTGATTTTGCCCGGATTGGCTTTCGCATAAGCGATGAACTCCGGAAGCGTTTTCGCCGGCATGTCCGTATTGGCCACCAGCAGGAAGGGCGCGCTGCAGATCATGCCGATCGCTGCGATGTCGCGCACGAAATTGAAGGGAAGGTTCGGATAAAGGCTGGCATTGACGGCATTCGCATTAGCGGCGAGCAGCAACGTGTAGCCGTCGGCGGGCGCCGCCACGACATCCTGGGCCGCCATGCTGCTGCCGGCGCCGGACCGGTTCTCGACGAAGAATTGCTGACCGAGGCGGTCCCCCAACTTTTGCCCGATCAGGCGGGCGATGACGTCAGGCCCGGTGCCGGCCGGGAAGCCGACAATCAGGCGCACCGGCCGCGTCGGATAGTCGAGCGCCCAAGCACCGCGCATGGCAGCCGGCAGCGCAGCGGCGCCCAACGCGAGATTTAGGAATTTCCGGCGGGGAACTCTCATGCTTCGCCCCTAAGGATGCTCGGACATCGAGCGCAGGTTACTGCACCGATCGCTCGAGCATAAGGGGACGATGCCGGTAACGGCACTTCGCAGATGGAGGCCAAACGCCTGCCAGCTATTATGAGCTTCGACCTAGGCGCCGTTCAAATATTGCGACGGATCGACCGGAGTCGCACCCTTGCGGATCTCGAAGTGCAGCTGCGGCGAGGTCACATTGCCGGTCTGGCCGGAATGGGCGATCACCTGGCCGCGCTTCACCGCTTCGCCACGCTTGACCAGAATGTCGCTGGCATGGGCGTAAGCCGTGACGAAGCCGTTCGAGTGGCGCACCAGCACCAGATTACCGTAGCCCTTGAGCTCGTTGCCCGCATAGGCCACGACGCCGTCCTCGGCCGCCTTGATCGGCGTGCCTTCCGGCACCGCGAGATTGATGCCGTCGTTCTGCAGGCCGTTCGGCGTCGGGCCGAAGCCGGCGATGACACGGCCGCGCACCGGCCAGCGGAAGCCCGGCAGGTTGCCGGCGGGCTCCGCGGTCTTGACCGGGCTCTCCTGGGCCGGCACTTCCGGCGTCGCGACCCGCGCACTATGCGGCGACTCCACGGCGGCAACGTCCTGGACGGTCGCGGGAGCCTGGGCGCGCGGCGGGATCGAGGCGGTCGTCGTGCCGGGACGCACGTCGGGGACGATGATGCGCTCGCCGACCTTGACCATGGTGTCCGGCCGGATGTTGTTGGCCTTGGCCAGCATCATCACCGGCTTGCCATAGAGCCGCGCGATTGAGTGCAGCGTCTCGCCGGGCGCGACCACGTGCACGCTGTTGGTGGGCGCCAGCACCGTACGCGGCGCGCCGACCGGCGCGACCGGCGGCGGCGCGGCGATCCGCGTTGCCGGCGGTATCGCACCGGGCGACCGGCGCGGGATCACCAGATGCTCCCCCGGATGCACCACGGCACTCGACATTTTGTTTGCCGTCATGATGGCGGATGCCGGCACGCCGTGCCGGCGCGCGATCGATTCCAGCGTGTCGCCGGGGCCAACCGTGATCGCCGTGCCACCTTCCCAGGTCCAAGACGGGGGTGGCGGGGCGGCAGGGACGGAACCGGTGACCTCGCCGGGCTGGTAGGAGCCCATGCCCTGGCCGCCACCGGACGAGCCTTGGGGCTCGGCGCCGGCCAGATGCGGCAACGGACGGCTGTCGACGTGACCGGAGGTCGTCGCTTGCGGAATGGAACCGGTGGTGTCGCCCTGCTGCGCGCTATTGGAACCGAAGAAACGGCCTGAATCGCTGCAGCTCGCAGCACCCAATCCAATTAACGAAATGGCAACCACTCGCGGCCAGAAGGCCGACCGACGCAACGCGCACATGATCACCCGCCCGCACGCAAACATTACGAAACGGGGCAGTTAAACAGCGCCGCGGTAAACAGGGCTTTAAGCGCCGGAACGAGACTTTAAGATAATTGGAACTGTGGCCGCGCCGCTACAGTTCGCGCGCTTGGCCCGGCAAGAGCGGCACGAACCGCACCGCGATCAGCTCTTCGCGCTTCAATTCGCCACTCGCCTCTTTGGTCAGCTTGACAATGAATTGCGTGCCTTTGTGCGGCCCGAGCGGCAGCACCATCTTGCCGCCGATGGCGAGCTGATCGACCAGCGCCTGCGGCACCGCGTCGGCGGCGGCGGTGACGATGATGCGGTCGAACGGCGCGCGCTCCGCCGCCCCCTTCAAGCCGTCGCCGGCAATGACCGTGACATTGCCATAGCCCAGCGTCTTCAGCCGCTCGCGTGCGGCGTCGGCGAGCGTCCGGTAGCGCTCGATGCTGACGACCTCGCGGGCGATACGCGACAGCACCGCGGCCTGGTAGCCCGAGCCGGTGCCGATTTCGAGCACGCGGTGCTCGGGCGCGACTTCCAATTGCTCGGTCATGTAGCCGACCACATAGGGCTGGCTGATGGTCTGGCCGCAGGCGATCGGCAGCGCCTGGTCGGCATAGGCGCTGTCGGTGAATTCCGGCGCGACGAAATGCTCGCGCGGCACCTCGTCCATCGCCCGCAACACCGCCTGATCGCTGATGCCGCGCCGACGCAGCGCCAGCTGAAACCCCATGCGTTCGACGTCGGCTGTATTTTCCCCGGGCACCGCGACCTCAGGCTTCAAAACCGTGCTGCAACACCTTTCTAGCACCAAGCGGGGCGGCACTCATACGGCTTCTGCGGCTGGCCGACCGATCGAATGCGCTGTGGAAAATTCCAACGCGGCGCGGGAACCGATCCGGCACCCAAGCGTTGCGAGAAAGCGGACCTGATCTATGCGGCGGCGGACCTTCTGACTAACTTTGGACTTAGTTGGGGAGATTTTTGGGGGGTGCCTCTCAGTACCTTGGCGTGGAGCACGGGGACCAGCATGACAGCAGCGGCAGCGCTCGCGGGGAAACGCATTCTCGTGGTCGAGGACGAATCCATGATCCGCGTGCTGCTCGAAGGCATGCTGGAGGAGCTCGGCTACACCATGGCGGCGGAGGCCGGCGAGCTCGATGAAGCCATGACGCTGGCGCGGCAGGGCGAATTCGATGCCGCGATCCTCGACGTCAATCTCCACGGCGAACCGATCACGCCGGTGGTCGATATTCTGGTGGAGCGCGGCCTGCCGTTCGTGTTCTCGACCGGCTATGACCTACGCGGCGTGCCCGAAATCTATCGCGCCAAGCCGACCTTGCAGAAGCCGTTCAAGATCGACGCGCTGGCGCAGGCGCTCGCCGTCGTCGCAAAGCCCGGACGGGCCTAGCGCTTCTCGAAGAGCTTGGCGAGCCGCGTCACCATCGGCTCATCGGTGAGGTCGAGCTTCAGCGGCGTCACCGCGATGCAGCGATCGTCGAGCGCGGCGAGATCGGTGCCGTCGGCCGCCGGCATGAAGTTCTGCCGCACATAGGCGATCCAGTAATAGGGATTGCCGCGGCCGTCGACGCGCTTGTCGATGTGCAGCCGCTCCTGACGGCGGCGGCCTTGCGCGGTCACGGCGATGCCCTTGATGGCATCGGGCGGGCAATCGGGAAAGTTGACGTTGATCAGCACGTCGTCGGGCACGCCTTCGGCGAGCACGCGGCGGATGATGTCGGGCGCGAAGCGCCGGGCGGTTTCCCAATAAGGCGGCTGGCCGCTGCGTGATTTGTAGGATTGCGACAACGCGATCGAGGGAATGCCGATCACGGTGCCTTCCATGGCGCCGGCGATGGTGCCGGAATAGATCACGTCCTCGCCGGCATTGCGGCCGCGGTTGACGCCGGCCAGCACCAGGTCGGGGCCTTGGCCGTTGAGCAGGTGGCGCGCGCCCATGATGACGCAATCGGTCGGCGTGCCGCGCACGGCGAAGCGCCGGTCGGCGACTTGTCGCAGGCGCAGCGGATCGTTCAACGACAGCGAATGGGCAACGCCCGACTGGTCGTATTCCGGCGCAATCACCCAAACGTCGTCCGACAACGTGCGCGCGATCTGCTCGCACACGTCGAGCCCTTCCGCGTGGATGCCGTCGTCGTTGGTGACCAGGATGCGCACTGTTCACTTCTCGATGGTCTTGATGCCGCCCATATATGGCGCGAGAGCCTCGGGCACCGCAATCGAGCCATCGGCCTGCTGGTAGGTCTCCATGACCGCGATCAGCGCGCGGCCGACGGCGACGCCGGAGCCGTTGAGCGTGTGCACATGGCGCACGGCGCGGCCCTCCTTGGTGCGATAGCGCGCGTTCATGCGCCGGGCCTGGAACTCGCCGCACACCGAGCACGACGAAATCTCGCGGTACAGGTTCTGCCCCGGTAGCCAGACTTCGATGTCGTAGGTCTTTTGCGAGGCAAAGCCCATGTCGCCGGTGCAGAGCGTCATGACGCGGTAGTGCAGATCGAGGCGCTTGAGCACTTCCTCGGCGCAGGCGAGCATGCGCTCGTGCTCGTCCTTCGACTGCTCCGGCGTCGTAATGGAGACGAGCTCGACCTTGCTGAATTGATGCTGGCGGATCATGCCGCGGGTGTCTTTTCCCGCCGCGCCCGCCTCGGCGCGGAAGCACGGCGTACACGCCGTGTAGCGCAGCGGTAATTGCGCTTCGTCGAGGATGGACTCGCGGACGAGATTCGTCAGCGGGACTTCGGCGGTGGGGATGAGGCCCAGCCGAAACCTCCTCAACTTAGTTTGCACGTGAGTGAGAGCCGCTCCGAGCGCAACGGCATCGGAAACGTCACCGATTGCGTCCACATCGTCCGGCGAATACGGAAGAAAGAGTTCGCCGCTTATCGCCCAAAATTGGTCATTCTCAAACTTGGGCAATTGCGCGGTGCCAAACATAGCATCGTCACGCACGAGAAGTGGCGGCGAAACTTCAGTGTAGTTATGCGGCTCGCTGGTGTGCACGTCGAGCATGAATTGGCCGAGGGCGCGTTCCAGGCGAGCCAATCCTTTTTTCAGAACAACAAACCGCGCACCTGAAAGCTTCGCCGCCGCCTCGAAATTCATCTGGCCGAGAGCTTCGCCGAGGTCGAAATGCTGCTTCGGCGCGAAAGCATAGTTGCGCACTGCGCCAAAGCGATGATGCTCAACGTTGTCCTTTTCGTCCTTACCGTAAGGCACTTCGTCGAGCGGCAGGTTGGGAATTTCCGCGAGCGCATCATTAAGTGCCATGGAGGCCGCTTTCTCCTCTGCCTCCATCTTTGGGATCGAATCCTTGAGCGTAGCGACTTCGCTCAGCAACCCTTGAGCCTTCGCTTCGTCCTTGTTTTTCTTAGCCTCGCCGATTTCCTTCGATGCCGCGTTGCGGCGCGCCTGTGCGGTTTCCAGTGCCAGAATTTTCGCGCGGCGTTGTTCGTCGAGCGCGATCAGCCGCTTCGCTTGCGGCTCGAGGCCACGCCGCGCCAGCGCCTTGTCGAAAACGTCCGGGTTCTCGCGTATCCAACGAATATCGTGCATTGCGTGTACCTATGCCGTCATGCCCGGCCTTGTGCCGGGCATCCACGTCTTGAGCTTAAGCCGGCAAAGACGTGGATGGCCGGGACAAGCCCGGCCATGACGAATCAGAAATGCGCGTGGCTAGCATTATAGGCACTCATCACTCCGCAGGCTTCGCCGCAGCCTCGGCATCGCGGGCGGCGCGCTCGGCGGCGTGGCGCTTTTCGACCCAGCGCACCGACCAGATCGAGCCCTCGTAGAGCCCGACCAGCGGCAGCGCAAGGGATAACTGGCTGAGCACGTCGGGCGGCGTCAGGATCGCGGCAATCACGAAGGCGATGACGATGAAGTAGCGGCGCTTCGATTTGAGCTGGTCGGAGGTGATGATGCCGACGCGGCCGAGCAGCGTCAGGATCACCGGCAGCTGGAAGGCGATGCCGAAGGCGAGCATCAGTTTCATCATCAGCGACAGATAATCGTCGACCTTCGGCAACAGCTCGATAGTCGCCTGCCCCTCGCCGCCGAGCTGCTGCATGCTGAGCGAGAACCGCGTCAGCATCGGCCAGACCAGCAGATAGACCACCATCGCGCCGAGAAAGAAGAAGACCGGCGTCGCCACCAGATACGGCAGGAACGCCTGGCGCTCGTTGCGGTAGAGCCCCGGCGCGACGAACATGTACATCTGCGCGGCGATGATCGGGAACGAGATGAAGGCGCCGCCGAAGGCCGCGATCTTGAGCTGCACGACGAAATATTCGAGCAGGCCCGTATAGATGAATTTCGAATTTTCCGGGCCCGCCATCCGGACATAGGGCCAGGTCAACACGTTGTAGATCTGCTTGGCGAAGAAGAAGCACAGGATCATCGCCACGACGAAGGCAAGGAGCGCCTTGATCAGCCGCGAGCGCAGCTCGATCAGGTGGTCCATCAAGGGCGCCTTGGTCGCCTCGATCTCCTTCTCTTCCTCGTCGCTCCTCATGCCGGACGCTCCGCCTTCTCCGGCGGCGCGGCGTCGGCAGCGGGCGCGCTCTGTTCAGAAGCTTCGCCGGCAGCCTCAAGGTCGCTGCGCTCCACCACCTCAGTCGGCGCTGCGCCTTCGACCGCAGGCGCTTCGACCGCGGGTGCGGCAGCCTCGGACGCCGGCTTCGCCTCGGGCGGCGCCTCCAGCGAACGCTCGATGTCCTTGCTCATGGCCTCGACGTCGCTCTTCACCTCCTTGAGCGGATCGAAGTCCTTCAAATCCTGCGCCATGTCGTCGACCTGCTTCTTCAGGTCGGCCATCTCGGCTTCGCGCATCGCCTCCTGGAACTGGCCCTGGAACTCGGACGCCATGCTGCGCACTTTGCGCGTGTACTGGCCGAGCGTGCGCAACACCCCAGGCAACTCCTTCGGCCCGATGACGATCAACGCCACCACGCCGATGAGCAGGAACTCGCTCCAACTGATGTCGAACATGGACGTTAGTTCCCCGGCCGCTCCGGCGGACGGGCCGCGGCGATCCGCGCGCGGGCGCCGTCAGGGCGGCGGCTTAGACCTTGCTCTCGGACTCGGCGCGGCGCTTGAGCTCGGCCTGATGGTCGATGGTCTTCATGGCGTCAGATTTCGGCGCCTCGACCACTTCGTCGTCGGCCATGCCCTTCTTGAAGGCTTTGATGCCCTTGGCGACGTCGCCCATCATGTCCGAAATCTTTCCGCGTCCGCCGAATACCAGCAGCAAGACGGCGCCGACGACCAGCCAATGCCAAATGCTCAAGGAGCCCATGAAATCCTCCGACCGCAACGGCACTCACGCCCGCGGCACCATGTCGATTTTGCCTGAACCTAGGCGCCAAGGGCGGCAAAAACAAGCGTAGCCGGAAAGCGTTGCCGCCGCAGGGCTAATCGCCGCGCGTTAACCTTCGGTCTGAACCGCTTCCGCCCGATTGATCGCGTTGGCGCCCGCTTTATTCCTCGCTGCGCCCTTCGGGCGGAACAAGGCCGAGATCGAGATCGCCCGGGTCGAGCGGCTCCTCGTCGTCGCGCAGCGCCGGATCGTCGGACGGCACCGGCACGGCGAAGCCCGACGGCAGCGATTTTTCGAGCAGACCCGAACCTTTGAGCTCGTCGAGGCCGGGCAAGTCAGTCAGCGCCTCCAGGCCGAAATGGGAAAGGAATTCCTCGTTGGTGCCGTAGGTCACCGGCCGGCCCGGCGCCTTGCGGCGGCCGCGCAGCTTGATCCAGCCGGTTTCCAGCAGCACGTCGAGGGTGCCCTTGGACGTGGTGACGCCGCGGATCTCCTCGATCTCGGCGCGCGTCACCGGCTGGTGGTAGGCGACGATGGCAAGCGTCTCGATGGCCGCACGCGACAACTTGCGCGTCACGACCGCTTCGTGGGTCAGAAGCCAAGCGAGATCGCTTGCAGTGCGCAAGGTCCACTTGCCGGCGACGCGGACCAGATTGACGCCACGTGGCTCGTATTCCCTTTGCAGCTGCGTGAGCAGCGCCCGCACGTCGACGCCGGCCGGCAGGCGCTTCCCCAGAATCTTTTCGTCGAGCGGTTCCGTGGCAGCAAACAGCAAGGCTTCGAGGATGCGCAGCTCCTCGGCGCGCACGGCCTCCTTGTCCTTGTCGCCTTCGATCACGCGCATCTTCGCCACGTTCCCCATCGGCTCGGTCCCCCTCTTACCCATTCCCCGTTCCACCGGCGACGCCGCCTGCTCCCCCATTCCGACGCTTACGCACAAACAACGGCGCGAACGCCGCATGCTGATTCATTTCCAGATGCCCCTCGCGCACCAATTCCAAGGTCGCGGCAAAGCTCGACGCGAGCACCGTCGCCTTCATCGACGGCTCCACCAGATATTCGGCGAGATATTGATCGAGCGGGCTCCAGTCCATGGTGACGCCGATCAGCCGCTCCAGCGCCTCGCGTGCTTCGGCGAGCGACCACACCGTGCGCTTCGGCATGCGCACGAACGAGCGCGCCTGCGTCTGCCGCCGCCCCGCATAGGCCGAAAGCAGGTCGTACAGCGTCGCCGACCATTCCGGATGCTTGATCTCGGCGATCGGCTCCGGCTGGCCACGCTGAAACACCTCGCGGCCGAGTTTCGGACGGTTGAGCAGCTGCTCGGCGACATTGCGGATGGCTTCGAGCCGGCGCAGGCGCTGGGCCAAAGCATTGGCCATATCCTCGGCGCTCAGGCCGTCGGGCGCGTGCTGATCGGGCAGCAGCAGGCGCGATTTCAGGTAGGCGAGCCACGCCGCCATCACCAGATAATCGGCGGCAAGCTCGAGGCGAAGCTTGCGCGCCTCCTCGATGAAGGCGAGGTACTGATCGGCGAGCGCGAGGATGGAAATTTTCGCAAGATCGACCTTTTGCTGGCGTGCAAGCGTCAGCAGCAGATCGAGCGGACCTTCGAAACCCTCGACGTCGACGACGAGCGCCGGCTCGTCGGAGGCGCGCTCGGGCAGATCGCCCTCGAATTGGAAGTCGTCGGCGTTCATGCAAGGCGCTCCGCCGGCTGCCAGACATCGGCCATGAGGCGAGCGAACGTGGCGCGGCTTGCGGCCATATCGATCGGCGCCGGCGGCCGCTTCGCGTTGAGGGCCGCTTCGGCCCGGCGCGCGGCCGCGCCAGCGAGGACGGGCGCCGCCGCTGCGACCTCGCGCATTTCCGCAAGCTCGCCATTACAATGCAGGATCATGTCGCAGCCGGCCGCGATGGCCGCCCGCGTGCGCTCGGCAATCGTTCCCGACAAGGCGCCCATGGATACGTCGTCGCTCATGAGAAGGCCCTGAAAGCCGATCGAACCGCGAATCACGTCCCCCACTATACGCGCCGACGTGGTGGCCGGCGTCACGGGATCGAGCGCGCTGAATACAACGTGAGCCGTCATGCCCATAGGTAACGCCGAAAGCGCCCGAAAGGCGGCAAAGTCGGTCGCTTCGAGCGTCGCCCGGTCGGTCGTGACCACCGGCAGCCGCTTGTGACTGTCGGCGGTGGCTCGGCCGTGGCCGGGCATGTGCTTGAGCACCGAGAGAACGCCGCCCTCGCCGAGGCCGGCCGCGATGGCCGCCGCGATGGCCGCCACCTTGTCAGGCGTGTCGCCATAGGCGCGGTCGCCAATGATCGGATCGGCGCCCGGCACCGGAACGTCGCCCAGCGGCAGGCAGTCGACGTCGATGCCGAGGGCCGCGAGATCGCTGGCGATCAGGCGGCCGCCAAGGCGCGCGGCGACGAGGCCCCGATCGCGGTTGCGGTCGTAAAGCGCGCCGTAGACCGCCCCGGGCGGATATTGCGGCCAGTGCGGCGGGCCGAGACGCTGCACGCGCCCGCCCTCCTGGTCGATAAGAACCGGCGCATCGCGGCCCAGCGTCGCGCGACAATCATCGATCAGCCGGCGCAGCCGATCGGGCTTGGCGATGTTCCGGGTGAACACGATCAGCCCCCAGGGCTGCGCGTCGCGGAGGAACTCGCGTTCCTCATCGCTCAGCGAATGACCCGCAACGCCGGTGATGAAGGCCCGCATGCGGCGCGGTTAGCGCGTCGCCGAGCGTTGGGTCAAGCGCGGGCGGCTAATTCCTCTGGACGAGGCAACTGCCGCCGGCGGCTTTCAGGCTGCTGCAGAAGCTGGCCGCAGCCTCCGACGACGGATAGGGACCGACCATGGCCCGGTAGTAGGTACCTTTGTCGCCCAAATCGGCGCGATGGATGATCGGTGCCTTGTTGCCGAGCTGGCCCGGGAATTTCCGTTGCAGGGCTTGGAACGCGCTCTGCGCTTCGCCCTCGCTTCGCTGCGACGTGACCTGGACCGCGTAGCCGCCCGAGGCCGGCGCTGCGGCCGCAGGCGCGGTGGCAGCCGGCGCGGTGGCGGCTGGAGCGTTGCTGGGCGGCGGCCCTTCGGTGCGCGCCTCATGCCGGCGCGGCGGCTCGGCAGGGGCGGCAGCGGCGGCAGAAGAAGGCGCGCCCGGCACGAGCGACAGGGGCGCATTGCCGCCCCGCTGTGCGGGCGCGGGCCGCGCTGCCTCAGGCGTCCTGGCGCGGGGAGCAGACGATGCCGGCGCGGTCGGAGGCGCGGCGGTCGCCGCATCGCCACTGCCCGGCTGATCCGGATGGATGGCGACGGTGTGGACCCTCTTCGGCTCGCCCGGCGTCGCAGGTGCCGCAGCGGCGGGTTGGCCCGGTGCGGCAGCCCGGGGCTGCGGCGCAGCCGGTATTGGCGCCGACGACGGTGGCGCCGCCCCAAGGACGTTCGGGCCTAGCGCGGGGAACACGCCCGGAGGCGCCGGCGCGGCGCCCGGCGGCGGGACCGGAATGGTCGACACCACGCGCGGCGCCGCGTTCGGCGGCTGCACTGCGACCGGTTGCTCCTCGCGCGACACGAGCTTCTCGGGCGCGGCCGGATTGCCGGCGCCGGCCTGGTTGGCGCCAGATTGGGCATCGGCTTGCTTGGGTACGATCTTGTTCGGCCCATCGCCTGCCTTGATGATCGGTGGCAGCGCCGGCGTCAGGATGGCGCCGCCGAACATGGAGCGATAGGCGACCGCGCCGGAAGCGCCGACCAGGACCAGACCGAGCACGGCCGCAACGAAAGCGATCCCCCGCCGCGGCGGCGGGCTCGCCGTCTCGTCCTCGTAGTCTTCGTCCGCTTGCGTGTCGTCGTCCCAGTGGCCTTCGGTCTCGTAGTCGTCGTCGTGAGCCTGCGACGTCAACGGCGCTTGCTGCCGGGCAACGCTGCGCGGTTCTTCGTCGGCATAGCGCGGCTGGTACGACGCCGCATTGTCGCGGCCGTCGTCGACGTACCGCTCATCGCGATAGGCGGCGTCGTCGTGCGGGTCGTCATAACTATCTGCAGGCTCCTGTTCGGCGTAGCGCTGCGTCGGCGCATGGCGCTCGTCGTAACCCGCCTCATCGTGCTCGGATGGATACGGCTCGGGCAGCCGCGGCTGCACGTAAGCTTCGTCGGCATAGCGCTCGGGCTCGCGCGGCGCGGCATAATCACGATCGGCCGCCGCCCAGTCCTGGTCGCCGGCCGCGGGCGCCTCATGGTCAAGTGTCTCGACCGCGCCGTCATGCCGCGCGCCGCGATCGAATTCGTCGGTCCGGCTGCCCTGCCCGATGAGCCGGGCCAATTCGGCAAGCGGATCGCGGCTCATGTCGCCGGCCCGCGGATCGACATCGTCGCCGGCGATCGGATCGTGGCTGCGGAACGGGCGATAGGTGTTGTCGGCCATGGTTTCGCCTCGGCTCAGGCGGTTACGCGACGCTTACACGCGATACTGCTTACTGCACGATACTTACGTGATTCCCCATCGTCGGCCCGTCGCCTCCATATCGGCAAGCAGACCCTACCGCATCTCGCTAGGCGCCCCGACGCCAAGCAACTTCAGTCCCGACGCGAGCACGGTGACGACGCCTTGTACAAGCACAAGACGCGCGACAGTCATTTGTCGATCATTCTGGATAATGAAGCGTAAATATGGCGATGCGTTGCCGAGCGTATAAAGTGCGTGAAACTCGCTCGCCAAGTCAAAGAGATAAAAGGCAATTCTGTGCGGCTCGTGGGCCGCCGCCGCGGCCTCGATAACGCGCGGATAGAGCGCGATATTGCGCATCAGGGCGAGTTCCGCGGGGTCCGAGAGCCGTTCCAGCTCCGCTTGCCCGGCCAAGCTAGCGATATCCTCCGGTAGATCGGGAAACGCCGCCCGCGCATTGCGGAAGATGGATTGGCCGCGGGCGTGGCCGTATTGCACGTAGAAAACCGGGTTATCGCGTGACTGCTCAATGACCTTAGCGAGGTCAAATTCGAGCACGGCGTCATTTTTGCGGAACAGCATCATGAAGCGCACCGCGTCGCGGCCGACCTCGTCGACGACGTCGCGCAAGGTGACGAACTCTCCTGCCCGCTTCGACATGGTGACGGGCTGGCCGGCCCGCAAAAGCTTGACGAGTTGGATGACCTTGACGTCGAGCTCTGCCTTGCGGTCGCTCAGCGCCGCGACCGCCGCCTGCATGCGCTTGATGTAACCGCCATGGTCGGCGCCCCAGACGTCGATCAGGGCGCGAAAGCCGCGCTCGATCTTCGAGCAGTGGTAGGCGATGTCGGAGGCGAAATAGGTGTACGAGCCGTCCGACTTCTTCAGCGGCCGATCCACGTCGTCGCCGAACTCCGTCGAGCGGAACAGCGTCTGCTCGCGATCTTCCCAGTCTTCCGCCGGCGCGCCCTTGGGCGGCGGCAGGCGGCCCTCGTAGACGTAGCGGCGCGCCCGCAGCCAGTCGATCGTCGCGGCGACGCGGTCGGCGCCACCTTCGATCAGCGACCGTTCCGAATAAAAAACATCGTGCCGGATGTTGAGGGCGTCGAGATCGGCGCGGACCGCCGCCATCATCATCTCGATCGCCTTGGCGCGCACGATCGGCAGCCACGCCGCCTCGGGCTCTTTGGTCAACGTGTCTTTGTATTGGGCCGCCAGCGCGGCGCCGACCGGCTTGAGATAATCACCGGGATATAGGCCTTCCGGAATGGCGCCGATGTTCTCACCGAGCGCCTCGCGGTAGCGCAGATAGGCGGAGCGCGCCAGCACGTCGACCTGGGCGCCGGCATCATTGACGTAATATTCGCGGCTGACCTTGGACCCGCTGAAGGCGAGCAGGTTCGCGAGCGCATCGCCGAATACGGCGCCGCGGCAATGGCCGACATGCATCGGCCCAGTGGGGTTTGCCGAAACATACTCGACATTGATCGCCGTCCCGCCGCCGATGTCGCTACGCCCGTAACTCTCGATGCCAAGCTGCACCGCACCGCGCAGCGCCGCGATCCAGCCCGCGGGCTTCAGCGTGAGATTGATGAAACCCGGGCCGGCAACGTCGACCTTGGCGACCAGCGCGTCAGCGCGCAGCTTCTCGGCAATCGCCTCGGCAAGCTCGCGCGGTTTCCTGCCGGCGTCCTTGGCGAGCACCATGGCGGCATTGGTGGCGATATCGCCGTGGGAAGGATCGCGCGGCGGCTCGACGGTGACACGCGATTGGTCGAGGCCGGGCGCAACGGCGGCGCTGGCGCCGCGGACGCGATCGAGAATGTCGGCGAAAATGTTCTTCGTGGTCATGCCATCGCGACCTAAAACTCATGACGAGTTGAAAACGCGCCGCGCGCCTAACGCAATTCCGGCGTTAAGTCAAAAAGCCGCTGGTGCTCGGCGAGCGCGAAGCGGTCGGTCATGCCGGCGATGAAGTCGGCGATGCGGCGCGCGCGCTCCGCTTCGTCGAGGCGGTCGAGCCCCTCGCGCCATTCCTCCGGCAGGTCGCGCGGCGAGGCGCTATAGCGGGCAAACAGGTCGCGCACGACGCCCGCCGCCTGATTCATGACGCGTGTGACGCGCGCTTCGCGATACATCCGCACCTTGAGGAAGTCCTTGATGGCGCGATCAGCCTCCGCGACGCCGGCGGAGAAGCCGGCGACGGCCGTCTGCGCCTGCCGCACGTCGTCGGCCGAATGCGGCTTGAGCGCCACAAGCTTGCGGCGGGTTTCCGTAAGCACATCCTCGATCAAAAGCCCGATCAGCCGGCGGACCAGCTCATGCACCTGGCGCGCCGCGTCGAGGCGCGGATAGGCGGCGCGGATGTCGCCGACGATGCGGCCGGGCAACGCCACCGCGGCGATGTCGTCGAGATCGAACAATGCGGCGCGCATGCCGTCGTCGATATCGTGGGCGTCGTAGGCGATGTCGTCGGCGACCGCGGCGAGCTGCGCCTCCAGGCTGGCGAAGCTCCACAATTGCAAATCCTGCTGCTGCGAATAGTCGCGGATCGTCTCCGGCGCGCCACGCGCGCGATAGGGGCCGAGGGGCGCTCCAGCACGATCGGTCAGCGGGCCGTTGTGCTTGACCAGCCCTTCCAGCGTCTCCCAGGTCAGATTGAGCCCGTCGAAGCCCGGATAGCGGCGCTCCAGCGCCGTGACGACGCGCAAGGTCTGGGCGTTGTGATCGAAGCCGCCATAGGCCGCCAGACACGCGTCGAGCGCCCGCTCGCCGGCATGGCCGAACGGCGGATGGCCGAGGTCGTGAGCCAGCGCCAAGGCCTCGGCAAGGTCTTCGTCGACGCCGAGCGCGCGGGCGAGCGCGCGCGACACCTGCGTCACTTCGAGCGTGTGGGTGAGCCGGGTGCGGTAATGGTCGCCCTCGTCGAATACGAACACTTGCGTCTTGTGCTTGAGGCGGCGGAAGGCGGTGGAGTGAATGATGCGGTCGCAGTCACGGCGGAACGGGCTGCGGCCCCGGCTCTCGGGCTCGGCATGCAGGCGGCCGCGGCTAGCCTTTGGGTCGCAGGCGTAAGGCGCGCGCAGCGCCACGCCCTCGTTCGCTGTTGCCTGCCCGGCTGCCGGCATGAGACTTTGCTTTAGACTTGGGCCAATAGAATTTGGGCCAATTGACCTTAGGGACCCTCGCACTTAACTATCGAGACAGTGCCGTGGCAATCGCTGCGATTCACGGCGTTAAGAGAAGCTCATGACGGCCAATGTCACCGTAACCGAACGGGCGGCGCGCAAGATCGGCGAGATTTTGGGCCGCGAGCCGGCCGGCACCATGTTGCGGGTCAGCGTGGAGGGCGGCGGCTGCTCGGGCTTTCAGTACAAGTTCGACACCGCGCGCGACCGCGCCGACGACGACATCGTCATCGAGAAGGCGGGCGCCACGGTGCTGATCGATCCGGTCTCGCTCAACTACATGGCGGGCAGCGAGATCGATTTTGTCGACGACCTGATCGGCGCATCGTTCAAGGTCAATAATCCACAAGCCACCGCCTCCTGCGGCTGCGGCACGAGCTTCGCGCTTTAGCATCGGCCAGACTTGCGCGCATGATCCCGAAAAGTGGACGCCGGTTTTCGGACAACATCATGCGCCACTAAAACCATGCGTATCGCCACCTGGAACGTCAATTCGATCAAGCAGCGCATCGATTCCGCCCTGGCGTGGCTGAAGGAACGTCAGCCCGATATCGTCTGCCTGCAGGAAACCAAGTGCGTCGATGACGCGTTTCCGCGCCTGGAATTCGAAGCGGCCGGCTACAACGTCGCCGTCCATGGCCAAAAGACCTTCAATGGCGTGGCGCTGCTCTCGAAATTCCCGTTCGACGAGGTCAACAAGGGTCTGCCTGGCGACGACAGCGACGATCACGCCCGCTTCATCGAGGCGGTGGTCTCGACCAAGAGCGGCGCGCTCAGGATCGCGAGCATCTATCTGCCGAACGGCAATCCGCCCGACACCGACAAGTACACCTACAAGCTGGGCTGGATGAAGCGGCTCGCCGTTTACGCCCGCGAGCGGCTGGCGCTCGAAGAGCCGCTGATCATGGCCGGCGACTACAACGTCATTCCGGCCGCGGCCGATGCGCGCAATCCGCAAAACTGGACTGGCGACGCGCTGTTTCTGCCGCAGACCCGCGACGCCTATCGCGCGCTGGTGAATCTCGGCTTGACCGACGCCGTGCGCGCAACGAGCGACGAGGCCGGGCTCTACACCTTCTGGGATTATCAGGCCGGCGCCTGGCAGAAGAACAACGGCATCCGCATCGATCACATGCTGCTATCGCCGCTCGCCGCCGACACATTGGCCGACGTCGGCATCGACAAGCATGTGCGGAGTTGGGAGAAGCCGTCCGATCACGTGCCGGTCTGGGCGGATTTGGCGATCGAGGCGAAGTAGCCGCGCTTAGTCGCGGCGGCCCTTCAGCCAGTCTTCCAGATAAACCAGCGCCATGGCGCGCTCGTCTTCGCTGGCGCGATGCAGCGCATTGTCATAGAGCGGCTTGACCCAGGTCTCGTCGGCGCCGGCGCAGTCCTTGCTCAAGGTCAGCCACATCAGGCCGCGCGCGGCTTGCCGCGGCACGTGCTGGCCTTTGAACAGAATGTCGCCGAGCACCGCTTCGGCGCGGCACTGGCCCTTGTTGGCGGCGAGCTGGAACCAGCGCGCTGCTTCGTGCGGGTCGGCCGGCGTCGACTCCAGATAGAGCCGGCCGAGCGCGTATTGGGCGTCGGCGTCGCCGAAATAGGTCGCAGCGTAAGCATAGAGCTCGCGGGCGCGGGCGACGTTCTGCTTGATCTTCGAATTGGGAATGCCGGTGAGATAGTAGTGGCCGAGCGACACGAAGGCATTGGCAACCATGCGCGCCTGTGGCGTGCCCGGGCTTTCGTCCGGATGGGTGTTGGCGATCTGGGTGAAATAGTTGAACGCGCGGATCTGATCCTGCGGCACGCCATCGCCGTCGGCATACATGCGGCCGAGCTTCCATTGCGCCGCCGGCTGGCCCTGGTCCGCAGCATATTGCAGCGCCGACAGAGCCTTCGCCTTCTCGTCGATCGGGTGATTTGTGGCGCGCAGGCCGCCATCGGGCGCCAGCGAAGCGTTGCTCGGCGCAGCCGAGCCGTCGAACGCAAACGCCGACTCGAGCACCGGGCCGCGCACGACGCCGAAGCTCAAACCCGCGGCGATGCACAGGCCGCTGAGGAGCGTGACGCCCCGGCCGTTCGTCAAAATCCGGCGTGTGTGCTCAGCTATCCGCATAGCACGCCTTCTCGGCACTGCCGCCCGGATGGGTCACGGCGCCGTCGCGGGCCGAACCCACCTGCTGGGTGTATTTCCACAAATAGCCCGATGTGTATTCGTGGGGCCGCGGCTTCCACGCCTTGGCGCGGGCCGCGAGCTCCGCGTCGCTCAGCCTGACATCGAGAATGCCCTTCTCGGCATCGAGCTCGATGATGTCGCCGTCCCGGATGAGCCCGATCGGGCCGCCGACGGCGGCCTCGGGTCCCACATGACCGACACAGAAACCGCGGGTCGCGCCGGAGAACCGGCCATCGGTGATGAGGGCAACCTTGCCGCCCATGCCCTGGCCGTACAGCGCGGCCGTGGTCGAAAGCATCTCACGCATGCCGGGCCCGCCCTTGGGGCCCTCGTAACGGATGACCAACACGTCGCCTTCCCGGTACGTTCTATTCTTTACAGCCTCGAAACAGGCCTCTTCGCCGTCGAAACAGCGCGCCGGCCCCGAGAAACGCAAGCCCGCCATGCCGGCAACCTTAACGATGGCGCCTTCAGGGGCGAGATTGCCTTTAAGTCCCACGACGCCGCCGGTGGGCAAGATCGGCTTGTCCGCCGGACGCACGACGTCCTGATGTGAGTTCCACTTCACCGCCTTTAGGTTCTCCGCAATCGTGCGGCCGGTGACGGTGAGGCAGTCGCCATGGAGGAAGCCATGGTCGAGGAGGGTCTTCATCAGCAGCGGAACGCCGCCAGCTTCGAACATGTCTTTGGCGACATAGCGGCCGGACGGTTTCAAATCCGCGATATACGGGGTCTTTTTGAGGATTTCGGCGCAGTCGAAAATATCGAACTTGATGCCGCATTCGTGGGCGATGGCCGGCAGGTGCAGCGCAGCATTGGTCGAACCGCCGGTTGCCGCCACCACGGCGGCAGCGTTTTCCAGCGCCTTGCGGGTCACGATGTCGCGCGGCCGGATGTTCTTGACGATCAGCTTCATGATCATCTCGCCGGCCAGCATGCAGAATTTGTCGCGGATCTCGTACGGCGCCGGCGCGCCAGCCGAATACGGCAGCGCCAGACCGATGGCTTCCGACACCGTCGCCATGGTGTTGGCGGTGAATTGGGCGCCGCAGGCGCCTGCCGACGGGCAGGCATTCTCTTCCAGCGTCTGCAAGTCGGGATCGGACATTTCGCCGATCGAGTGCTTGCCGACCGCCTCGTAGACGTCCTGGATGGTGACCGGCTGGCCCTTGAAAGTGCCGGGCAGGATCGAGCCACCGTAGATGTAGATCGCCGGCACGTTGAGCCGGCACATGGCCATCATCATGCCGGGCTGGGACTTGTCGCAGCCGGCGACCCCGATCAGGGCGTCATAGGCGTGGCCGCGCACCGTCAACTCGACGGAGTCGGCGATGACCTCGCGCGACGGCAATGAGGCCTTCATGCCGGCATGGCCCATGGCGATGCCGTCGGTGACAGTGATGGTACAGAACTCGCGCGGCGTGCCGCCGCCGGCCGCGACCCCGTGCTTGACCGCCTGCGCCTGGCGCATCAGCGCGATGTTGCAGGGCGCGGCTTCGTTCCAGCAGGTGGCGACGCCGACAAAAGGCTGATGGATCTGCTCCTGTGTCAGCCCCATGGCGTAGTAGAACGCCCGGTGCGGCGCGCGCTCGGCGCCTTCGGTGGCATGCCGGCTGGGCAGTCTCGATTTCAGATCGGTCTTTGCGTCCATCGTACTCTTATGGCCCAACAAGGCCCCTCGCCCCCTTCGCCCAGATTAAGCGCACCGTGCGCTACACAGCCGCGACGCCGGCCGGATTCGCTTCCGGTCCACGCAGTATCCGTAGTCGAAAAATCCTATGGCCAAAAAGCGGCGCGCGGCACGGCGGCGAGCCCGAATGGGCAAATGTTCCCAGCGTGTTGCGCGCGGGCCACAGAATTGCACACCACAGGGACGTAGGCGTTAACGACCGATTTACCAAGTGCGCCGCGCCTTGCCACCATGCGGTCATGGCGCGGGGACTGAGTCGAGCCTTCTTCGGACGAAGCGTGCATGAGGTGGCGCCCGACTTGATCGGTGCCGTCCTGCTGGTCGACGGCGTCGGCGGCCGCATCGTCGAGGTCGAGGCCTATCACCATACCGATCCCGCGGCGCACAGCTTCCGCGGCCCGACCGAGCGCAACGCGGTCATGTTCGGCCCGCCGGGCTACGCCTATGTCTACCGCTCCTATGGCATCCACTGGTGCCTGAACTTCGTCTGCGAGCCTGCAGGCTCGGCCAGCGCCGTGCTGATCCGGGCGCTGGAGCCGACCGAAGGGCTAAAGATCATGCGGCGACGGCGCGGGATGACGGACGCGCGCCTGCTCTGCTCCGGCCCTGGCCGGCTGTGCGAGGCGCTGCGCATTACCGTGGCGCAGAATGGGATGGCGCTGGACCGGCCGCCCTTTCAGCTCCTCGCCCGCGAAGGCGCGGTGGAGGTCGTCGCCGGGCCGCGCATCGGCATCACCAAGGCGGTCGACAAACCCTGGCGCTATGGCGAGAAGGGCTCGCGGTTTTTGAGCAAGCCGTTTCGCTAGTGTTTCCCGAGCGCAGCGCAGCACGTAGCGCAGCGAAGTGGTGCGCCGCAGACCCGGGATCGTCACAACCTCAGAACACCCAGCCCCCAGTCTGCGACGATCCTGGATCAGCGGTGCACCGCTGGCGCGCTGCACCGCATCCGGGAAACGCCCGAGGGTGCTAGGCGGGCAACCTGAAGGCCGGGTCGAAACCCAGCTCCTTGCGGGCCTTCGCGATCGAGACTGTGCCCTCGTCGTCGGCGATGTTGTAGATGCCGGGCTGGCCGCGGGTGACGACAAGCAGCGCCGCTTGGGCTGCAGCATCGACATGAACGGGCGGCTTGCGGGCGGGCCCTTCGCTCCAGGTGCCGGGGCCATAGAGGAGCCCGTAGCGCAGCACGATGCCCTCCATGCCGGATTGCAGCACCTGCTCTTCCATGTCGGCGGCGGCGCGGACCGTGACCAGCCGCGGGCCGTCGACCAGATTGAGCGGATCGGTTTCGACGTAGGGCTCCTTGCCGGGCAGATAAGCGAACGCCACGCTCTGAACGATGAAACGCTTGCCGCCGGCAGCCTTGGCCGCGGCGACGAGGTTGCGCGTGCCCTCGGTGCGGATACGCGCGTTACGCGGATAGGCCGCCGCAAGCTGAGCCTCGTCGTTGAGCACGCGCGGCAGGTCGGTGAGCTGGTGGATGACCACATCGGGCCGCGCCGCAATCGCCGCACGCTTGAGCGCCTCGGCGTCGAACACGTCGACGATTGCGGGCTCGACGCCTAGGGCCTTCATGTCGCGCGCGGCGTCCGCCGACCGCGTCATGCCGACCACGTCATGGCCGGCCTTGCGCAACAGCGGCATCAGCCGCCGGCCGATGGCACCGCTCGCTCCCGCGAAAAAGATTCTCAAGTCTGCCTCCTTACTCGGACGCCTTCAGCCGCTCCAAGGCTTCGAGGATCTTGGCCTTGCGCGCCAGCGCCTCCTCGCGTTTCTCTTTTTCCTCCTCGACCACCTCTTCGGGCGCGCGGGCGACGAAATTGGGATTGTTGAGCTTGGCATCGACGCGGGCGATGTCGGCGTCGGCCTTGGCCATCTCCTTGACGAGCCTGGCGCGCTCGGCATCGAGATCGATCACGCCCTTGAGCGGCAGCGCCGCGACTTCGCCGCGCACCACAAGCTGCACGGCGCCGCGGGGCGCGGTGTCGGCGAAGGAAATATCGGCGATGCGCGCGAGGCGGCGGATGAATTCCGACCAGCGGCCGGCGCGTTCGCGCGTCTCGGCCGAGGCACCGGCGAGAATGAGCGGCAGCATGCTCGCCGCCGGAATGTTCATCTCGACCCTTACCGAGCGGATCGCCGTGATTAGATCGATGACCCAGCCGATCTCGCCTTCCGCCGTCGCGTCGTCGAGGCCGTCGTACTCAGGCCAAACACCGAGCGCCAGCATGTGGCGGCGCTGCGGCCCCTGCTCCGCCGTGACGTGCCACAGCTCCTCGGTGATAAACGGCATGAACGGATGCAAAAGCTTCAAAATTTCGTCGAGCGCCCACGCCGCCGCGGCCCGCGTCTCATTCTTGGGCGCGCCGTCGGGACCGGTAAGCACCGGCTTGATCAACTCCAGATACCAGTCGCAATAGACGTTCCAGACGAAGCGATAGATCGCGCCCGCCGCGTCGTTGAATTTGTAGGCCTTGATCGCCGAGGTGACGTCGCGCCCGGCCTTCGCGGTCTCGTGGGCGATCCAGCGGTTGAGCGTTTCCTTGGCGCGATGCGGATCGAACTCTGGATCGCGCGCACAGTTGTTGACCTCGGCGAAGCGCGCGGCGTTCCAGAGTTTCGTCGCGAAATTGCGGTAGCCCTCGACGCGCTGCTCGGAGAGCTTGATGTCGCGGCCTTGCGCCGCCATGGCGGCGAGGGTGAAGCGCAGCGCGTCGGCGCCGAATCTGTCGATCAGCTCCAGGGGATCGATGACGTTGCCCTTCGACTTCGACATTTTCGCGCCGGCGGCGTCGCGCACCAGCGCATGGATGTAGACGTCGCGGAACGGCACTTCTTTCCGGAAGTGCAGCCCCATCATCATCATGCGCGCGACCCAGAAGAAGATGATGTCGAAGCCGGTGACCAGCGCCGAGGTGGGATAGTAGCGATTCAGCTCCGGCGTTTCGTTCGGCCAGCCCAAGGTCGAGAAAGGCCACAGCGCCGAGGAGAACCAGGTGTCGAGCACGTCCTCGTCGCGCTCAATTGTCACTTGCGTAATCGAGCCTTCCCTAATCTTCAGCCTTTGAGCGACCTTCGACGCGATTTGATCATTTATACCCATAGACTCGGGATAACCCACGCAAACCGCGCAACCGTAATGCCTCTCTGCTGCAGCCTTCGCCTCAGTTTCTGACAATTCCACAAAGACAGAATTGTCAGGACCGTACCAGGCTGGGATTTGATGCCCCCACCAGATCTGGCGCGATATGCACCACGGCTGGATGTTGTCCATCCAGTTGAAGAACGTTGCTTCCCATTGCGGTGGAATGAACACAGTTTTCTTGGCGCGCACAGCAGCAGTTGCCGGCTGCGCAAGCGTTTTAGCGTCAACGTACCATTGATCGGTGAGATAGGGCTCGAGTACAGCACCCGAGCGATCACCATGCGGTACAGTGTGCGTTGTCGACTCAATTTTGTCGACTAAGGTGGTCTCCTCCAGTTGTGCGATAAGTTTCTTGCGCGCGACAAACCGGTCTCTGCCGTCTAGGTCTTCAATAGTTTTGGCCAACTCCGAATACCCGCGTTGCTTCAGGAGCGCGGCAGCCGCGTCGCGCATCAGACCACGTTCGCCACTGCGCATGTTGGAAATTCTATGACCGTATTCATCGTCAACGAACCCTTGCAAGAAATCAGCATTGTCTGCGAGTAGCAGTTCCGCGTCTTCGCTAAAGATATTGATCGGCTTGTAATCCTTCAGTTCCAAATCCTTGTGCCTTTGCCAAACTTCATAATCGTTGAAGTCGTGAGCCGGCGTGACTTTCACCGCCCCGGTTCCTTTCTCTGGATCGGCGTAGGTATCGCCGATGATCGGAATGCGCCGGCCGACCAGCGGCAGGATCGCGGTCTTGCCGATCAGATGCTTCAGACGCTCGTTGTCCGGATGCACCGCGACCGCGACGTCGCCGAGCATGGTCTCGGGCCGCGTCGTCGCCACGACGATGAATTCGTCGCTGCTCTCGATCGGATATTTGATGTGCCAGAGATTGCCCCTGGTCTCGACCTGCTGCACTTCGAGATCGGAGATCGCGGTTTTGAGATTCGGATCCCAATTGACCAGCCGCTTGTCCTTGTAGATCAGCCCTTCGCGGTACAGCGTGACGAAGACCTTCAGCACCGCCCGCGACAGGCCTTCGTCCATGGTGAAGCGCTCGCGCGACCAATCGCAGGACGCGCCGAGGCGCTTGAGCTGGCTGATGATGGTGCCGCCGGATTCGGCCTTCCACTCCCAGACCCGCTTGATGAAGGCCTCGCGGCCCATGGCGCGGCTGGAAGGTTCCTGGCGTTCCATCAATTGCCGCTCGACCACCGCCTGGGTGGCGATGCCAGCGTGATCGGCGCCGGGCTGCCACAGCACGTCGCGGCCGCGCATCCTTTCGAAGCGGCAGAGAATGTCCTGCAGCGTGTTGTTGAGCGCATGGCCCATATGCAGCGAGCCGGTGACGTTCGGCGGCGGGATGACGATGCAATAGGGCTGCGCGCTGGCGCGCTCGGGCCGGCCGGCGCGGAAGGCGCCAGCCTGTTCCCAGGCTTCATAGATGCGGCCCTCAACGGCGCCGGGCTGGTATGTCTTTTCGATCATCAGCGTTTGGACGATTCAAGCGTAGCGCGCTAAAAAGCCCGCCCTGCCCGCACCTGTCAACGCCGCGGCCTCAAGCCCGCGCCTTCAACTCCAAGCGAACGCAACGCCGTGACATCGACCGCGCAAGCCGCCTCGCCCGCCCGCTCGCCGACGCGGTCCATCGCGCTGCTCGCGGTCGCGGGCTTCGCTGCCCAGGCCCAGGTGCGGGTGACCGATTCGCTCCTGCCGCAGATCGCAAGCGACTTCAACACCACCGTCGGCGCGGCCGCCATGGTGGTGACCGCCTACGCGGTCGCCCACGGCACGATCCAGCTCATCATCGGCCCGGTGGCGGACCGCTTCGGCAAATACCGCACGGTCGCGACGATGTGCGCCATCGGCATGGTGCTGGTGGCGCTGTGCGGCACCGCAGCCACGCTGCATGAGCTCGCGCTCGTGCGGCTCGCCACCGGCGCCGCCGCCGGCTGGATCATTCCAATCTCCATGGCCTATGTGGGCGACGTCACGCCCTATCAGCTGCGGCAGCCGATACTCGCGCGCTATCTCACCGGGCAAATCCTCGGCCAGCTCTCCGGCCAAGCCGTCGGCGGAATCCTCGGCGACCTCGTCGGCTGGCGCAATGTATTCCTTGTGCTCGCCGGCGTGTTCGCGCTGGCGACCGCAGGCCTGATCTTCGAGCTCATCACCAATCCGCTGACCCGCGCGCCGCGGCAGCCGGCCCCCTCCCCGCCTGCCCCCGCGCGCGGCGGAGGGTCGGGGTGGGGGCGCCGCTTCGTCGCCGACTACGCCGCGGTCTTGCACAACCACTTCGCCCGCGTCGTCATCATCGCGGCCTTCATCGAGGGCGCCCTGGTGTGGGGCGCGTTCGCCTATATCGGCGCCCATCTGCACGCGCGCTTCGGTCTGAGCTTCACGCTGATCGGCCTGACCGTGGGTTGCTTCGGCCTCGGCGGGCTGATGTTCGCCGCCATGGTCAAGCTCCTGGTCTATCGCCTCGGCCAGTTCGGTCTCGCGGTCGGCGGCGGCTTTCTGATTGCCGCGGCTTATGTCGAGCTCGCCCTGACGCCGGTGTGGTGGCTGGCGCCGGTCGCCACCACCGCGATCGGACTCGGCTTCTACATGCTGCACAACACGCTGCAGACCAATGCCACGCAGATGACGCCGGAAGCGCGCGGCACCGCGGTCGCGGTGTTCTCCTCGGCGATCTTCGTCGGCCAGACCGCGGGCGTCGGCGTCGGCTCGCTGTTGATCGACCGGACCGGCGCGATGCCGCTCTTCCTCGGCACCGCCGCCGCTATCCCCATTCTCGCGATCTGGTTCGCCCGCCAATTGCGCCACCGCCCGGTCGCGTGACCGGGCGGTGCTTACCAATTTAGACCTTGACCAGCGGCACCTTCGGCACCGTGCCGCGGCGCGGCGGCCCACCGTCGCCGCCTCCGCCGCCTGGCGGTTTGCGTCGCGGCGAGGACCGGCGTTTCGCCTTGGCGCGGCGCGGCTCGGGCAATTTCTCCGCCCGCGGCGTCACCGGTCCGTCCGGATAATCGAAGCCGAGCTTGCTCCTGCCCGCCTCGTCGGTGATGACGATGACCCGGACATGGCCGCCGGACTTCAGCCGGCCGAACAACACCTCGTCGGCGAGCGGCTTCTTGATGTGCTCCTGGATCACGCGGGCCATCGGCCGCGCGCCCATCAGCTCGTCGTAGCCGTTCGCAATCAGCCACTTCGCCGCCTCGTCGGTCAGCTCGATGGTGACGTCGCGGTCGGCGAGCTGCGCCTCGAGCTGCAGCACGAACTTCTCGACCACCTGCGCAATCACTTCCGGCGACAGGTGGGCGAAGGTGATGATGGCGTCGAGCCGGTTGCGGAACTCCGGCGCGAACAGCCGGTTGATCGCCTCCATGTCGTCGCCCTCGCGCTTGCTGCGCGTGAAGCCGAACGCCGCGCGCGCCATGTCGGAGGCGCCGGCATTGGTGGTCATGATGAGAATGACGTTACGAAAGTCGACCTGCTTGCCGTTGTGGTCGGTGAGCTTGCCGTGATCCATGATCTGCAGCAGCACGTTGAACAGATCGGGATGCGCCTTCTCGATCTCGTCGAGCAGCAGCACGCAATGCGGATGCTGGTCGACGCCGTCGGTGAGCAAACCGCCCTGGTCGAAGCCGACATAGCCGGGCGGCGCGCCGATCAGCCGCGATACCGTGTGGCGCTCCATGTATTCCGACATATCGAAGCGGATGATCTCAACGCCGAGGGTGGCTGCCAGTTGCCGCGCCACCTCGGTCTTGCCGACGCCGGTCGGGCCCGAGAACAGGTAGCAGCCGATCGGTTTTTCCGGCTCCCGCAAGCCCGCGCGGGCGAGCTTGATCGACGCCGACAGGGCCTCGATCGCCTTGTCCTGGCCGTAGACCACGCGCTTGAGCGTCTCCTGCAGGTGCTGCAGCACCTCAGCGTCGTCCTTCGACACCGCCTTCGGCGGTATGCGCGCCATGGTGGCGATCGTGGTCTCGATCTCCTTGATGCCGATGGTGCGCTTGCGCCGGCTCTCCGGCAGCAGCATCTGCGCCGCGCCGGACTCGTCGATCACGTCGATTGCCTTGTCGGGCAGCTTGCGGTCATGGATGTAGCGCGACGACAATTCTACCGCCGCCTTGATCGCCTCGTTGGTGTAGCGGAGCTTGTGATAATCCTCGAAGTAGGGCTTCAAGCCCTTGAGGATCTCGATCGCGTCTGGAACCGTCGGCTCGTTGACGTCGATCTTCTGGAACCGGCGCACCAGCGCGCGGTCCTTCTCGAAGTACTGCCGGTATTCCTTGTAGGTGGTCGAGCCGATGCAGCGCACCGTGCCCGAAGCGAGCGCCGGCTTGAGCAGGTTCGACGCATCCATGGCGCCGCCCGAAGTCGCGCCGGCGCCGATCACGGTGTGGATCTCGTCGATGAACAGGATCGCGCCGGGATAGGCCTCGAGCTCCTTGATCACCTGCTTGAGGCGCTCCTCGAAGTCGCCGCGGTAGCGCGTGCCGGCCAACAGCGTGCCCATGTCGAGCGCGAACACCGTGGCGTTGCGCAGCACGTCCGGCACCTCGCCGTGGACGATGCGCCGGGCCAAACCCTCGGCGATCGCAGTCTTGCCGACGCCGGCCTCGCCGACGAACAGCGGATTGTTCTTCTGCCGCCGGCATAGCACCTGGATCGTGCGGCTGATCTCGGCTTCGCGGCCGATCAGCGGGTCGATCTTGCCCTCGCGCGCCTTTTTGTTGAGGTTGACGCAGTAGGCATCAAGCGCGTCGCCCTTCTTCTTCTGCTCGTCGCCGGACTTGCTCTCGTTCTCCTCGTCGGCGCCGCGCACCGGACGCGACTCCGAGAGCCCCGGCCGCTTGGCGATGCCGTGACTGATGTAATTGACCGCGTCGTAGCGCGTCATGTCCTGCTCTTGCAGGAAATAGGCGGCGTGGCTTTCGCGCTCGGCGAAGATCGCAACGAGGACGTTGGCTCCAGTTACTTCTTCGCGACCCGACGACTGCACGTGAATCACGGCGCGCTGGATGACGCGCTGGAAACCGGCGGTGGGCTTGGAATCCTCGGCGCCGTCAGTGACGAGATTATCGAGCTCGGATTCGAGATAAGCGACCAGGCTTCTCCGCAGCTTCTCCAGATCGACGTTGCAGGCGCGCATCACCGCCGCGGCGTCCTGATCCTCGATCAGCGCCAGCAGCAGATGCTCGAGCGTTGCGTATTCATGGTGGCGCTCGTTGGCGAGCGCCAAGGCGCGATGAAGCGATTGTTCGAGGCTGCGCGAGAACGTTGGCATTTCAGCTTCTCTTCACTTGTATTGAGCCGCTTCTCCCGGGAATCACTTCTTCTCCATGATGCACTGCAAAGGATGCTGATGTTTGCGGGCAAAGTCCATAACCTGGGTGACCTTGGTTTCCGCCACTTCGTACGTAAAAACGCCGCATTCTCCGATGCCGTGCTGATGCACGTGCATCATGATGCGGTGTGCGGCCTCGTGGTCCTTGTTGAAGAAGCGCTCGAGCACGTGGACAACGAATTCCATTGGCGTGTAGTCGTCGTTGAGCAGCAGCACACGATAGAGGTTCGGCCGCTTGGTCTGCGGCCGCGTCTTGGTGATGACCGCCGTGCCCGGACTGCCCTGGTCGGTCTTGCGCTTGCGGTCGTCGTCCGCCATGCGGGGCGGTCGTGCAGTGATAACGTCAATCGGCGGCATCGGTTCGTCTGTCTTCTCGCCTCATAGATGGCGATACGCCGCGGATTTCGGAAGAGTGCCCCGCATCCCGCGCCACCATCGCCAACGACACTATCATAGAGTTTGCGCCACGCGCCTGCCAGATAGTGCCGAAACGACGATGAGGACGCACGCGGCGTTGCCGCAGCGCCTACGTATTCGACAAATCGCCTTTCGGGCCGGCGCGATTGAGCAATCGCTGGCCGCGATTGCCGCGGCGACCGAGCCACCGTCACCAGACCTGACGTTACCCAGGAAAGGTAAGCGAGAACCGACGCGGCCGCCGCGTCAGCCTTACTTCGCCGACGTCACTTTGGCGATCGCGCCTTCGAACGGCTTGTAGGCCTCTTTGGCGAGGTCGACATAGAGCTCACCGAGCTTGGTCGCTTCGGCGACGAAATCCTCATACGACGACTTCAGGAATTCGCTCTGCACCTGCATCGCCTTGTCCATGGACTTGGCGCCGAGCAGCTTTTCCCACGCGGCGGCCGAACCCTCGACCGACTTTTTCGAGTAATCCGCGACCTCGGTCATGATCGCCTGCGCACTCTTGGACCAGGCGCCAAACGATGTCATTGCCATTTCCATGCTCTCTTTGCCGTAGTTCTGCAGATCTTCGGTGGTCATGATGTCCCTTCCGGCGGCGCGCGCTATCGGTTGCCAGGGTTGGATTCCAACGCCCGTCGCCATCAAAAGGCCTTGTCGGGCGATAATGATAATTATAGTGCGCTGCACAAAAAATGCAACCGCATTTAGGTGCAAAGCACAATGAGACGGTTAGCGCAGCCGGTGTAAGGGGTTAGGCGGCGTACGGGAGCGCAAGGGCACTTAACGCTTTTGCAACAGCGTTCGCCTAGCGTGCTTGACCGTGTCGTTTGCGTAACGACCGGTCCGGGGGCTGGGTCTCTCAAAGCGACCCGACGCGCGTCAGGGACGGGGTGGGGTAATGGCATTGCTGCGGATCGGAGCCCACAACGGGCTTCGCTGTTGCGTTCTCGGTCTTGCCGCGACCGTCGCGGTTCTCACCATCACCAGCGATGCCGCCGATGCCCGGTATCATCGGCGCTATCGCGTCCATTACGCCCATGTTGAGCACCATGCGGAGCACTACGCCGCGCGCGGTCATCGCCGCACGCACGCCGAGGACTATTCGCCGCCGACGGCGTCGATCGTGGTCGACGGCAATACCGGTCAGGTGCTGCAGGCCACCAACCCGGACGCGACGCGGCACCCAGCCTCGCTGACCAAGATCATGACGCTCTATCTGCTGTTCGAGCATCTCGAAGCCGGCAAGCTCAAGCTCGACACGCCACTCAAGGTGTCCGAGCACGCCGCCGACCAGGATCCGACCAAGCTCGAGCTCAAGCCAGGCCAAACCATCGCGGTCGAGGATGCGATCAAAGGCGTGGTCACCCGCTCCGCCAACGACGCCGCCGTGGTCATCGCCGAGAGCCTCGCCGGCAGCGAAAGCGACTTCGCCAAGCTGATGACGCAAAAGGCCCATGCGATCGGCATGAGCCGCACCACCTACGTCAATGCCTCGGGCCTGCCGGACGACGATCAGATCACCACCGCGCGCGACCAGGCGCTGCTCGGCCGCGCCATCCAGGACCGCTTTCCGCGCTACTACAAATATTTCTCCATCCCCTCGTTCGTCTATCGCGGCGTCACCATCCGCAATCACGATCGTCTGCTCGGATCGGTCGAGGGAGTCGACGGTATCAAGACCGGATTTACCCGCGCCTCGGGCTTCAATCTCGTCACCTCGCTGCACCGCGACGGACGCTATGTGGTCGGCGTCGTGCTCGGCGGCCGTTCCGCTCCGCAGCGTGACGCCCATATGCGCGAACTGATCAACGAGCACATCAAAGAGGCTTCGCTCAAGCGCACCGCGCCTGCGATTGCCGAATCGACGCCGCGCGACGAGCCGCCCCCGGCCACCGTGGCCAAAACGCAGCCGGCGCCGCCAGCGGCGCGCGCCGATCCGACCCCGACCTCGACGGTGACCGCGCGCACCGCAGTGGGTTCGACCGATCCGATCCAGCCGCTGTTGGTAAAGACCGTCTCCTACCGGATCGCGTCGGCGCAACCGGCGACACTGACGCCGATGCCGCCGCTGGTGGCGGTCGGCACTCCGGCTCCGGCGCTACCGCAGCCCGCCCCGCAGCCCGCCCCGCAGGCCGCGGCGATCCCGCCGCCGCCGGCGCCACAAGTGGACGCGCCGCGCACCGTCGTCGCTTCGGCCGAGCCGACACCGCCGGCCACGACCATCGTACCGAAATCCAGGCCCGGTGCACCTGAGGCCATTACGGCCGAGCCCGCGCGCGCCGAGGCTGCCGCCGTGGAAGCCGTCCCGCCGCCGTTCAAAGCCCAAGCTGCCGCCGAGCCGACAAAGCCCGCGCCGCCGGCGCCGGCGCGGGCACGCGTCGGCTGGCTGATCCAGATCGGTGCCTACGAAGGTGAAGATGAAGCCAAGCAGCATTTGAGCGCGGCGCAAGCCAAGGTGCGCGACAAACTCGCCGCCGCCGATCCGTTCACCGAGCGGGTGCTCAAAGGCGATAAGGCGTATTACCGCGCGCGTTTCGCGGGCTTCAAAAAAGACGCGGCCGAAGCCGCCTGCCGGCAACTGAAACGCAACGATTTCGACTGCATAATCGTGAGGAACTAGAGACCCCGACAACGGGGCGGAGGCTTTCGGCCGATCCCTGAAACGGCGATCGCGCTTGAGACCTCAGGTGAGTAGCGTCCGGAGTAGACAAGCCACGCGAGGGATCCCTTGAGGAAGGCCTCAGCGATGGCGGCGAAGAAGAACGTCCTTGGCCTCATTGATGCGGGCCGCGAGATACGTCGACCCCCCTTGGTCGGGATGCAGTTTCTTTATCAGGGCGCGGTGGGCGCCGCTGATGACGTCCGCGCTCGCTCCGGGCTGAACGCCAAGGATCTGATAAGCTTCCTCTTCAGTCATTTTGCCGCTGGCCGTCGACCGCGCCCGGCCCCCCGCAGCCGCATCACCTTGCGGGTTCTCGCCCCAACCGGACGGCCCGCGGTCAGACTGCGCTGCAAATAGCCCGCGGATCGGCCAGGCTGACACCCAGCCGAGCAGGCCGAGACCGAAGGTCCCGACCGCGAGCGCTACGCCGACCTCGCCGCGAAACAACAGAAACCCCGCGAAGATCAGCGCGGCAACGCCACCGGCGCCGCGGACAAGGCGGGCCGCCTGCCTTGGGTCTGCCTTGGAAAAAGAGCTTGCGGCCCACACCAGCAGGATGAGAACCGCGACGCCGAGGAGAAAGGCCATTGGCTATTGCGCTGCCTGATCGACCCGAATGGCCTCTAACGTGGCGCCGGCGGGCGCCTCGCGCAATGGCCGCCTGACGCGACTTAATCGGCAAACAGGTCGTGGGTGTCGAGCGGCGTGCCCGAAGCGGCGTGCCACTCGGCGCGGGCCGCGACGCGGCGTTTGGCGCGCTCGTCGGTCGGCAAATGGAGCGCGTCGATCAGCGCCTTGACCTCGTCGCGGGCCGTGACATGCGAGATGGTCGGCCGCATGCCCAGCGTGTCTTCGTTGATCTCGTCGAGCGCCGTAAGGCCGCGCGGGAAGAACTCGCGGTAGACGACCCGTTCGGCAAAGCCGTCGACGGCACGGAAACCGAGCTGCTTGCCGAGCTGCGCGACACCTTCGCCGACCAGGCGCTTGTTGCGCGAGCCCAAGGCGGAGAGGCGGTTGCGGACGATGACCCAGTCGGTCAGGCCGCCGTCGACCAGGCGGCGCTGCCGCCGCGCTTCGCGGACCATTTCGGCGTAGTGGCTGACCCCGGTCACCTCGAACGTGCTCTGATCGACCGAGCCGAGCACGTCGAAATCGAGGAAGCTGTCGTTGAGCGGCGTGATCAGCGTATCGGCCATCGAATGGGCAAGCCGCATCAGGTAGGAATCGGAGCCCGGCGTATCGATGACGACGAAGTCATGGCTGCTCTCGACGGCGCTGACCGCCTCGGCGAAAGCGGCGAATTCCTGGGCTTCGATCTCGTCGAGCCGCAGCCCGAAGCCGCGCGCGACGCAATAATGCACAGGAATTTCAAGCTTAATGCTGGCGCGCTCGGCCCAATCGCGGCGGTTGTTGACGTAATGGGTGAAGCTGCGCTGCCGCGAATCGAGATCGATGGTCGCGACACGCTGGCCGGACTGCAGCAGCGCGACGGCGACATGCATCGCCGTGGTTGATTTTCCGGAGCCGCCCTTCTCGTTACCAAGAACGATGACATGCGCCGAAACTGGCTTTGCGACGTCAGCCTTCATCAGCATGGTAACGCAAGCCCCAGCGTTGGCGACCCTTGTTGTTCCTCAGGCTTGCAACGCCAACGGTCAAGATACAGCATTAGGCACGTCAAGTTAACCGTTAACTACCGGACCCATTCACAGAACCGTGCGGTGTGTTCGCGCCGCAACGCCGCCGACCCGATGACCAAATCCCACGCCCGCTCGAAGCATCGCGTTCGGGTCATCCGCGCGCTGCCCGGACTCAAGCGCGCCATCGCGGGATACCGCGCACGGCGCAGCAAAATCGCCCTGGTGCCGACCATGGGCGCGTTGCACGCCGGCCATCTGGCGCTGGTCCGCATGGCGCAGCGCCGGGCCGACCGCGTCATCGTGTCGATCTTCGTCAACCCGACCCAGTTCGCCCCGACCGAGGACCTGAAGACTTACCCGCGCACCTTTGCCACCGATATCGCAGCGCTTGATGCCGTGAATGCTGACCTGGCCTGGGCGCCCTCGGTCGACACCATGTACCGGGCGGGCTTTGCCACCCGCATCGTACCGGAAGGACCGGCGACGGCTGGCCTCGAAGATGCCTTCCGGCCGCACTTCTTCGCCGGTGTCGCCACCGTCGTGGCCAAGCTCCTGATCCAGTGCGAGCCCGATATCGCGATGTTCGGGGAAAAGGACTTTCAACAGCTCAAGGTTGTGACCAGGCTCGCCCGCGACCTCGGGCTCAAGACCCGCATCGTCGCCGTGCCGATCGTGCGCGAGGCCGACGGGCTCGCGCTGTCGTCGCGCAACCGCTACCTGACGCCGGACCAACGCGCGGCAGCGCCGACGTTGTATCGGGTACTGCGCGAATGCGCCGATTCAATAGCCGCCGGCGAGCCGATTGCGCTTGTGCTCGACCGGGGCCGCGCCGCTATCGCAGGCGCGGGGTTTGCGCTCGACTATCTCGAAGCGCGCCGCACCGAGACGCTTGAGCCCATCGAAAAATCGAAGATCGGGCCGATCCGGCTCCTTGTCGCGGCGCGGCTCGGCACAACGCGGCTGATCGACAATATCGCGGTGTAGAATCCCGGCGCGCGCGGCCTACTTCGCCGCGACCTTCATCGGATCCTTCACGTTCGGGAATGTCTCGAACTCGGTGTTCCAGAGCTGGCCGTCGATCTTCTCGACCTTGCGGATGTAGATGTTGCTGACGATGTCGCGGGTCTCCGGATCGATCGCGATCGGACCGCGCGGGCTCTCCCAGGCCATGCCCTTCATCGCCGCCAGCAGCGCATCGCCGTCCGAATTGCCGCCGGTCTTCTTCAGCGCCTCGTAGATCATGTGCATGCCGTCATAGCCGCCGAGCGACACGAAATTGGGCCGGAAATTGTTGGCCTTCTCGATCGCCGACTCGTAGGTCTTGTTGAGCGGGGAACTGTGCGACGCCGAATACGGCCCGGCCGTGATCATGCCGAGCATCTGATCGCCCATGGCGTTGAGGTTATCGTCGTCGGTAAGGTCGCCCGGCCCGATGATCTTGATGCCGGATGTGGCAAGCCCACGCTCGGCGAATTGCTTGGCGAAGATCGGCGCCTGCGTGCCAGGGAAGTAGATGAAGGCCGTGTCGGGCTTGATGTCCGCGATCCGTTGCAGGAACGGCGCAAAATCCGGGTTGGCAAGCGGCAGCCGGATCGACTCGATGATTTCGCCGCCGATCTGGGTGAAGCGCGTCTTGAACGCGGTCTCCGCCTCGATGCCGGGCGCCCAGTCATTGACGAGGGTAACGACCTTCTTGCTGCCGTTCTTGAACGCCCACTCGCCCAGGATCCAGGACTGCGGGCTGAGGATGAAGCCGGCGCGCACGAAGTACGGCGACTTCGTCGTCGTGATCGAGGCACCCGAGCTCAGGCACAGGGTCATCTTCTTCGCTTCGGTCACGAGCGGGGCGATCGCAAGCGAGGTCGGCGTGATGCCGATGCCGACGATGTCGACCTTATCGTTGACGATCATCTCCTGGATGATGCGGCGGGCATTGTCGGCGACGCCAGCGTCGTCGCGCATCGTCAACTCGATCTTGCGCCCGGCCACGGTGTCGCCGTGCTGCTGCATGTAGAGCGCGATCGCGGCCTTGAGCTGGCGGCCGACGGCGGCGAAGCCGGCCCCGGTCATGGGCAGGCTCATGCCCATCTTCAGCACGGTGTCGGCGGCAAGCGCGGGACGCGCGATCAGGCCGCTCGCCGCGGCGGCGGCGGCGCCTTTGAGCACTGTTCGACGCAACATGACGTTCCCCCGGAGTTGGTTTGCGGACGGTGACGCGACCCGGTGCTTATGCCGGCTCGAGATGCGGAATCTGCGGCCGCTCGCCCTGGGCCTTGCCGGTGATCGGCGGCCGCGGCAGGCGGGCCTCGCCTGCCTCCATCACGAAGCTGTGCGCGAGCGAATACCACGGCGGCTTGACGTCAGACGCTCCAGTGCGCGGCGCGTCGTGGCGCACATATTTGCCGATGAGGTGACGGGTGACGCCGAACTGCACGTCGGTCTCGATGTGCTTGTCCTCGGGATCGTAGAGCTGCGAGATCAGCGTCTTGAAGCCCGGCTTGTAGGCGAGGAAATGCAGATGCGCCGGGCGCATGTTGTGGCGCCCTTGCGCGCGCAACAATTCGCCGACCGGGCCGTCGACAGGAATCGGATAACCGGCCGGCTTGACGCTGCGGAAGCTGATGCGGCCTTCGGCGTCGGTGGTGAATTGCCCGCGCAGGTTCATGTCGGCCTGCACTGGATCCTGGTTCTCGTAAAAGCCCTCGGGCGAGGATTGCCAGATATCGACCACGGCGCCCTCGATCGGCTTGCCGCTCAAGTCGCGGAAGGTGGCATCGACGAACAGCACTGGCCCCGGCGTCGGCGAGCGGACGATGGAGTCGCCGTTCTCGGTCTTGGGCGAGTGCATACGCCAAAACGGACCGAGCAGATTGGCGTCGGTCTCGGTCTGGCCGCGGTTGCCGTTGTTGAGGAGGCAGATCAGCGACGAGAAGCCGAGCGAGCCCGACATCAGCACCGCCTCGTTGTGGGTCTCGTTGGTGTGCTTGCCGAGGCCGACGATGTAGGCGATCGCCGCCTGAAACTCGGCTTCAGTCAATTTCACCTCGCGGGCGAAATCGTGCAAGTGACGGACCAAGGACGACATGATTTCCCGGAAGCGCGGATCTTTCGCGCGGGCGATCTCGCCCAACACCGCCGGGGTAACGTCTTTCTCGCTCTCGATAATCATGATTGGCTCCGCGACGCTTTGGCCGCAGAGTTTACGTGATCGCTCCCAATCACGCCATGCGGCGCCGTGTGCCTCACGGTGTGGGACGAAGCCCGCCGCTCACATCAGACCAAGCTCGCGCAGCTCCCGCCGCATCTTTTCGGGCATGGCGGCGGCGCCGGGCGCCGCCCTTTCCAGATCCGGCGGCGCATCCTTGGGCGCGAGATAACGCCAGCCCTGGAACGCGCGGAACGGGCGCGGCGCCACCAGCACCACCTTGGGCTCGAGCACCACCCCGCAGCGGCCGACCCCATCCTTGTCGCGGAACGGCCGGATCGCGCGAATGCGCTGCCGGCACATGATCTCGCCGCGGATTACCCAGTAGAGCGAGCCGCCGTCGGTCAGCTCATCCGCGCGCTTGGGCACCATGCGGGTGCGATGGATGTGCTCGGGCTTCTCGCCGCGTTTGCGCTTGTCTCTGAGCTTCTCCTTGATCCAGTCCTCGAGGTCGCGGACGGAATCGGCGCCGACGCAGAGCTTGATGAGATGAAGGGGCATGCCGCTACACTATCGTTCCTCGGCCGGCGCGATCACCATGATCTTGGCGCCTTCCACAACTTGCTGACCGGCCGTGACTGCCATTTCCGCCACGGTTCCCGCAAACGGCGCGCGCAGCGCGTGCTCCATCTTCATCGCCTCGATAACGGCAAGACGTTGACCGCCTGCCACGGCATCGCCGACGCCGACTGCGACCTCCAAAACCCGGCCGTGCATCGGCGCCTTGATCACGCCGTCGCCGCCGTCGGCGGCCGCCGCCCCTGCGGCAAAATCCTGCAGGCGTACGCGCGTCTGGCGGCCGTGGCGCAGCACGTAAGCTTCGTGTTGGGCTTCGTTGTCGGCCTCGAAGACGCGGGCATCCGCGGCCGGGCCGACGCCCGAGATGGCAACGCGCGGGCCGTCGCTTCCGTACGTCACCGTCGCCGTGGCGGCCTCGCCGTCAATCACGACCGGGAGCATGAGCACACGGTTGCCGCCGAGCTGAAAGCCGTCGGTTGCCGCCCATGGTGAATTGAATTCGACGGCCTCGTCCCCGCCGTCGCCGTCTGACAATTCGGTTGCCGCCTGGCTGCGCAGGAGGCACGCGACACCGAGGGCCGCGGCGGCTGCATCGCGCTCGTGCGGCACCGCGCCGAGCGCTGCAAGATTGCGGTCGATGAAGCCGGTATCGACGCCGCCTTGGCGAAACGCGTCCGCGCGCGCGAGCCTTGCGAGAAATGCGATATTGCTGCGCGGTCCGCCAAGCATCGTGCGGTCGAGCGCGGCGGCGAGGCGATCGAGGGCTGCTTCGCGGGTCGGAGCGTGCGCGATCATTTTGGCGATCATCGCGTCGTAATAGGAGGTCACTTCGCCGCCGGCCTCGACGCCGGAATCCACGCGCAGGTCATCGGGCAGTTCCAGCGCCACGATCCGGCCCGTCGACGGCAGAAAGCCGTTCTCGGGATCTTCGGCATAAAGCCGCGCCTCGACGGCATGGCCGTTGAAATGGACCTCACTTTGCGTGAGCGGCAGCTTTTCGCCAGCGGCGACCCGGAACTGCCACGCGACGAGATCAAGCCCCGTGATCGCTTCGGTCACGGGATGCTCGACCTGGAGCCGCGTGTTCATCTCGATGAACCAGAAGCCGTCGGCGCGCAGCGCTTTGCTGCCGTCGGCGATGAACTCGACGGTGCCGGCGCCGGCATAGCCGACGGCGCGCGCCGCTTCGACCGCGGCGGCGCCCATCTGCGCGCGCAAGTCCGGCGTCATGCCGGGCGCCGGCGCCTCCTCGATCACCTTCTGATGACGCCGCTGCAGCGAACAGTCGCGTTCGCCGAGATGAATCGTATTGCCCCGGCTGTCGGCGAATATCTGAAACTCGATATGCCGCGGCGCCGTGACGTATTTCTCGATCAAAACCCGGCTCGAGCCGAATGCGGATTGCGCCTCGCGCGTTGCGCCTTCGAGCGCCGCCTCGAATTCGGCATGCTTGTCGACACGGCGCAAGCCCCGTCCGCCGCCGCCGCCCGCCGGCTTGATCAGCACCGGGTAGCCGATCTCGTAGGCCTTCTCTTTCAGGAATTTCGCGTCTTGCCGCTCGCCGTGATAGCCGGGCACCAGCGGCACGCCGGCCTTCTCCATCAGCGCCTTGGCCCGATCCTTCAAGCCCATGGCGCGGATCGCTGCGGCCGGCGGGCCGACAAAGACGAGGCCGGCTTGCCGACAAGCCTCGGCGAAGTCGGCGTTCTCCGACAGAAAACCATAGCCGGGATGAATGCATTCGACCTTGGCGAGCTGCGCCACGTCGATCAACCGCTCGATCGAAAGATAGCTGTCGCGGGCCGGCGCCGGGCCGAGCAAATGCGCTTCGTCGCAAGCGCGCACATGCAGCGCGTTGGTATCGGCGGCCGAATAGACCGCGACGGTGCGCAAGCCCAAGCGCTTCGCGGTGCGCGCGATGCGGCAGGCAATTTCGCCGCGGTTGGCGATGAGCACGGAGCCGAACATAGGGTGAGGACTTTAGCGAGCGCCTTGCCGCGCGTCAGCCGCGGGCGGCCGGCCGTACAAACGCGTTTATCGCGGCGATGGGGCGAGCGGCAGCGGGGCGGAACCCGATGCAAAGTTCGCCGCCGGGCCGTTGCTTGGCGCCGCGGCTTGCGTCGGCGCAGCGGGTGCGGCTTGCGGTGCCGGTGTCCAGACCGGATCCGCTTGGCCCGCAGGCGACAGCGTCTCCGCCGGCGGGCTCGGCGCCGCGGCAGGCGGAGTATTGGTCGCCTGCTTGCGGGTGCGCTTCGACGGCGCAGCCGTCGCGTTGGCAGCAGCGGCGGCTCCGGCGGGTGGCGACGGCTTGGTGCCTGGCTCGGGATTCATGATGCTGACCGGTGGAATCGACGCCGCGGTCGGAAAGTCGATGTTCACCATCTTGCGCTGACCGGGCGCGCCGGGCTGCGGCGCGGCGGCCGCCCGGCTTGTCGCGCCGGCATCGGCAACAGGGACTGGGCTGTCGGGCGTTTGCGCCCAGGCGGTCGCATAGCGGTCGAGATAGCGCTCCAGCGTCTGACCGCTCAAGTTCGCGCGCACCCGGCCCGCATCGCGCAGCACGTCGAGCGCCTGGCAATTCTGGCTGTTGCAGCCATCGCGCACCGCGAGCACGTGCGCCAGGAAACCGAACGAATCCGCCTCCACCGATCGTCGCAGCGGCCGCAGCACGCCGTCGATGGCGGCGCCGCCATGTCGGACATAGGCGACCATTTCGGTGAGGAGTTCGAGCCGCGCCGCAGCATAGGACGAGGCGGCGGCGACAGTCGATGGCGAGGCAAATAGCGCCTTCTCGCAGGCCGCATCGACGCTGTCGCCTGCCACCGCATCGAGACAAGCAAGCGGCGAACCCGGCGCCAGGGCGCGCGCGGTCAGCTCCTGGGCGCGGATTTCGAGCGCCCGCCGATCGGCCTCGCGGTCGCGCGATGTCTGCTCCTGCTGGCCGAGCAGCACCCATGCGGTCGCGCCAGCGGCAGCCACAGCTACACAAGCCACGACCAACAAGCGCAACGCCGAGCTTCCGATCTCGGAATCACCGCCGAACATCACCGAACCCTACCGATGAACGCCACTATGCGCCTCGCTGCGCCGAGTATGGCGCAGCGGTGGTGCAGACTCCAGCCCGCGCTTGCGTGGCGATCCACCTGCAAGCGCACGTAATGATACGAAACGCGATCAGTGCTCGAGTTCGAGCTGGCTTTCCTTGGCGACGCGTTCGAACGCTTCGCCGGGATTCTTGATGCGGTATTGGTAGTCTTCGCCGTCGGACGGCAACAGCCTGACCACCTGATAGCTGCCGCTCGCACCCGGCCGGCTGATCGGGCTCGACGTGTAAAACACGGTCTGACCGACGCGATATTTATGGGTCCGCAGCGACGGCGCCCGTGCCACCACATCGGCTACCGTCACCGGAGCGACATTGACGATGCCGGACAGTTCGGGCTTGCGAATCGGCTGCCGCGCAGCGGTCGCTTTTCGCGCCGGCGTTGCCTTGCGAACCGCCGTCGGCCGGCTCGATTTCTTGGCGGGCCGGACTTTTTTGACTGAACGCTTATTCATGTAATTACTATAACACCCGGACTGGCGCCGGAGCAAAAAATATCCGGCTAGCAATGCGCTTTGCGAGGGTCTCTTAGGCGTTATGCTTAAGATGACAAAAGCGCTTCAATTGCAATATGATAGATGCATTTTATAGAGCGAGCTGAGAGCCTGCGACGGGCTATCCTTGACGCTGCCAACGACCCTGTTCGTCGGCCTGCCAATAGGTCACTTCGAAGCCGGCAGACTTGGCCTCGCTCCAGCGGTTCCGCGCCAGTTCCACGGCCTCCGGATCTTCGCCATTGAAGACCAGGACCAGGCGCTCATAGGAGGCGGCGTCGACGGGCATTCCGGCCCCGTCGATTAGGAAACGCACGCTGGCGCGGTTCGGATTATCGTCGTTGACGGTGAGCAGGATCGGGTGCTCGGCGGCTTCGGCCTCGCGCCACGTGCCGTGCGGCAGGAAGGCATCGTCGCGCCAGGTCCACAGATGGGCGTCGAGTCCGTCGACGCGCTCGTCGGATGACGCCTGCACCACGACGCGCCAGCCGCGCTCCAGCGACCGTTGCAGCAGCGACGGCAGGACCTGCTCCAGCGTCTGGCCCTTGAGGTGATAGAATAGGACTTCGGTCATCGGCGAAACGCCAGCTTTCAGCGTTCGTAATAATCCTCGACCAAGCGATCGAGCAGCCGCACGCCCCAGCCCGAGCTCCAGCTCTTGTTGATGTCGGTCTGCGGCGAGCCAAGTGCGGTGCCGGCAATGTCGAGATGCGCCCACGGCGTCTTGCCGACAAAGCGCTGCAGCAACTGCGCCGCGGTGATCGCACCACCCCAGCGCCCGCCGGTATTCTTCATGTCGGCGAATTTCGAATCGATCTGCTTGTCGTATTCGGGACCGAGCGGCATGCGCCAGACCCGCTCGCCGGTCGCCTCGCCGGCCTTGTTGAGCCGCTCGCAGAGCTTGTCGTCGTTGGAGAACATACCGGCATATTCCTGGCCCAGCGCGACGATGATGGCGCCGGTCAGCGTCGCCAGATCGATCATGAAGCGCGGCTTGAAGCGCTTGTTGACGTAATGTAGCACGTCAGCGAGCACGAGGCGGCCCTCGGCGTCGGTATTGATGATCTCGATGGTCTGCCCCGACATGGTCTTGACGATGTCGCCGGGCCGCTGGGCCCGGCCGTCGGGCATGTTCTCGACCAGGCCGATGGCGCCGACGGCGTTGACCTTGGACTTGCGCGCGGCAAGCGCCTGCATCAGGCCGACGACGCAAGCCGCGCCTGCCATGTCGCCCTTCATGTCCTCCATGCCCTGGGCCGGCTTGATCGAAATGCCGCCGGTATCGAAGCAGACGCCCTTGCCGATGAAGGCCACTGGTGTGGCGCCGCGCTTGCCGCCGTTCCAGCGCATCACGACGAGCTTGGATTCGTGGGCCGAGCCTTGGCCGACGCCGAGCAAGGCGCCCATGCCGAGCTTCCTCATGGCGCCGACGTCAAGCACTTCGACGTTGACGCCGAGCTTGCTCAGGCTCGAGGCCCGGCGGGCGAATTCGGCCGGATAGAGCACGTTCGCCGGCTCGTTGATGAGATCGCGTGCCAGCACGACGCCGTCGGCGATAGTCGCCGCCGCCGCCCAGGCCTTCTCGGCCGCCGGCGGATTGGCGCAGGCGAAATCGACTTCGACCTTTTTCGGCCGGTTGTCATCGTCTTTGCGCTTGGTCTTGTAGCGATCGAAGCTGTAAGCGCGCAGCCGCGCGCCCAGCGCCAGATCCGCAACCTGCTCGCCCTTGAGCGCGCCGGAGGCCAATTCGGCGACAATGGTCGCCTCGGGCGCCACCGCGGGAACCTTGCCCATGGCGATGCCGCCCAGCTTGAGCAGGTCACGGCGCTTGGGATCGCCATCTTTGCCCGTGCCGACCACAATCAGCCGCGGCAACTTGAGCCCAGTCGGTGCCACGATGTCGAGCGTCGAGCCGCTTTTGCCGCTGAACCGTTCCGTCGCCGCCGCGCGGCGGATGAGGTCGCCCGTTGGCGACAGCGCCCGCTGGGTCGCCGTGCCGAATTTCAAGTTTTCGCCGCAGAACACAATGAGAACACCGCGCAACCGCGCGAACGGCATAAAGCCCAGCTTGGGGGCATCGGTCATCGTTCGGTCCTTCCTGACCGGTTCGGGCGATTTTCGCCGCCGACTTATGGCCCGGACGGAGCCGTCCTGCAAAGCGGTTTTGGCGGCCCCGAGAGCCCGCCCGAGTCCCCTCGCCGAGGCCATTAACCGGCTGTTGTTCATGTTCCCGGGGACGGCACTTGGGTCTGCCTTGGGCAAGCCATTTTGTGAAGGCATGAAAGGGGTTGCACTGGGGGAGGTCGGCTCGCGCCTTGGGGCGGCGCATGGGGGCCGATGCGGCCATCGCGCAGGTCGCCAGCGGGGATGTTGAGTCCGATGGGGTCGATCGGCTGGTACGTATTTCGCACCACCATGATTGCGTTCCTGATCGTCCTCGTCAGCTTGACGGTGGTGATCTGGTTCACGCAGGCCATGCGCGAATTCGACCTGATCACGAGCCAGCGGCAGACGCTGTTCGTCTTCGTCGGCATCACCGGCATGATCATTCCGCTCCTGGTCATGATCCTGGCGCCGATCGCGCTGGTCATGGCGACGGCCCACGTCCTCAACAAGCTCGGCTCGGATTCCGAGATCATCGTGATGAACGCCGCCGGCATGTCGCCATGGCGGCTGCTGTGGCC